>SKEA01000472.1_pt1 | contig 38931 bp, 27 predicted proteins | sample 4826601 | NCBI WGS metagenome assembly SKEA01 (sample SAMN11008821, study PRJNA524170) | human gut metagenome | biome: Human fecal sample; material: Feces; isolation source: fecal sample from pouch patient p13, p53 | host: Homo sapiens | place: Israel: Tel-Aviv | collected 2016-07-06 | reverse complement strand
TGGGCATTTTATATTAGTTTTGCTCATTGTTCTTCTCTCCTTTTCGAAGGGGGTATTATTTAGTCTCGCAAACTTATTGTATTTCCTTGGGTTGAGAAGAGCAATGTTCATATAACTTAACAGATCGTGTGAAAATAATAGGGGGAAAAAATGAGAAGAGAGATGTTAAAAAGGTTGCTAGCAACAACAATGGCTAGTGTATTTATTATTAATGGTTTAACTATAACTAAGGTTGATGCATTTACTGATAAAAATAATCAAGTTAGTATAGCATTGCCTAAATTAAATCCAGCTCCTAAAAATATAGAAGTTAATGAAGGGATATTAACTATTACATCAACAGTTAATCTACAAGGAAAAGACTTGGCAGATGAAGATGCAATAAGAGTTTTAAAAGAGTTTTTAAGCGAAAATAATATTGTAATTAATGAATCATATGATGAATCATCAACTACGTTAATAATTGGTGAGGTAGAGGATGATATAAAAGACATGGATGAAGCTAAGGAAAGAATTGGAGTTTCAGGTACTGAGGGCTTAAAAGATGAGGGGTATGTACTTGCTGTTGATTCTAATGATGGTAGAAATGGAACTATTTTAATTGAAGGTAAAGATGAAGATGGTACTTTTTATGGTGTTAAAACATTGACTCAGATGATTACCAATACAGGAAGTAAGGTATATTCTAATGATGTTGTTATAACTGATGAGCCAACTATGAAAACAAGAGGTATAGTTGAAGGATTTTATGGAACACCTTGGACACATGAAGATAGATTAGATCAAATAAGATTTTATGGTGAAAATAAAATGAACACTTATATTTATGCACCAAAGGATGATCCATATCATAGAGAGAACTGGAGAGATGAATACCCTGAAAGTGAAATGAAAAGAATGAATGAACTTATTGAAACTTCAAATGAAAATAAGGTTGATTTTGTTTTTGCAATTTCTCCAGGTATAGATATTAGATTTGATGGAGAAGAAGGGGAAGAGGATTTTAAAGCTTTAGTAAGTAAATGTGAATCATTATATGATATGGGAGTTAGAAGCTTTGCTATATTATTTGACGATATAAATAATAAAGATGGTGTTAAGCAAGCAGAGTTATTAAATAGATTTAATGAGGAATTTGTTAAAGCAAAAGGTGATATTAAACCTCTTATAACTGTTCCAACAGAATATGATACCCATGTTATGGGAGGGTCAATTGATGAATTAAACCAATATACAAAGGATTTCTCATCTACATTAAGTAGTGACATAATGGTTATGTGGACAGGTTCTGTAGTTGTACCAGAAGGAATAGATAAAGAAAATGTGGACTTTGTAAAGGATATATACGGAGATAGAATGGGAATATGGTGGAATTATCCTGTTACTGATTATATGACAGAAAAACTAGCTTTAGGCCCAGTATATAACGTAGATACGTCATTAGGGGAAGAAATAGATTTCTTTGTAATGAATCCAATGGAACATGCAGAACTTTCAAAGATAACATTAGCAACAGGTGCAGACTATGCTTGGAATACATCTGAATATGATTATCAAGAATCTTGGAAAAAATCAATAGAAATGATTTATGGAGATTTAGCACCATATATGATAACTTTTGCAGATCACTCATCAAGAATGGAAGCAAGCTGGGCTTCTACTGGTAGAGGAGATGCACCAGAAGTAAGACAAACTATGGATGAGTTACTTAGAAAAATAGTTAAAGGCCAAGATGTTGCTACTGAAATTGAAATATTGAATAAAGAATTTAAGGATATGATTGAAGCTGCTGATGTATTAAAGAAAAAGTTACCTAATAATATTTTATCTCATTGTAGTGAAAACTTAGATAAATTAAAACTTTTAGGGGAGAATGATAAATTAGCTTTAGATTATTTAATAGCTAAGAGAGATAAAAATACCTCAGAAGTAGAAAGATTAGAAGCTTTATTAAATGATAATTTATCAAGTTTAAATAGTGGTAAGAAGCTTTCAGAAAAAACTGCATTATCATTTATAACTGAAGCTTTAAATAGCAACTTTAATGCAAAAGCAAATTTTGATGTTTCAAGTACTTTTGTGGTACCAGGTCAAGAAGTTAAATTTACAAATTTAAGTTCAATGGCATCATCAGAATTTGAATGGACATTTAAAGGAGCTAATATTGAAAGTAGTACTGAGGAAAATCCAACAGTAGTTTATGAAAAAGAAGGAATATATTCAGTAACATTAAAAGCTAAAAATACATTAGGTAATGATGTTATTGTTAAAGAGGGATTAATTACAGTTTCAAACTCTGCAAATATTGAAAAGGCTAATCTTGCTTTAGGGAAATCAGTAAATGCATCAAGTTCAGTAGCCGCATCAGAAGCACCAGAAATGGCTGTTGATGGAAAGTTAAACACTAAGTGGTGTGCTAATAGTGGAAGTACACATACTTTAACTATAGATTTAGGAAAGATAGATACAATAACAGATGTAGTTATAAAACATTCAGAAGCAGGTGGAGAATCAGCTTCCATGAATACAAAGGCTTATAGAGTTCTAACTAGTTTAGATGGGGAGAATTATAATGAAGTAGTAAAGGTTACTAATAATACAGCTGCTGTAACTACTGATAAAATTCCTGTAACTAAAGCTAAGTTTGTTAAATTAATAGTAGATGAACCTACTCAAGGCAGTGATAATGCTGCAAGAATTTACGAAGTAGAGGTAATGGGAGTAGAGGGTGATATTGAATTGCCACCAATATATGTAGCTCCAGGCGAAGAAAAAGATCCTATAGTTTATCCAGTACCACAAGAAACTACTTATTTATCTGATGAAGGTATGGAACTAATAGGAGATGTTAATGTTGTAATTCATGGGGAGCAAGAGGAAGCAACAGTAGGAAAGTTAGAAGAAATATTAAAAGAAAATAATATAAACTACAATATGTCAGAAGAGGTTGCAAATGATAAGGCAAATATAGTATTAACATCAGATAAAAATCATTGCGATAATTGCGTAGAAACTGAGTTATTAGAAGATGAAGCTTTAAAAAATAAAGAAGGCTATGTAATAAAAACTAGTAATGATGAAAATGAAAAAGGTAATATATCTATAGTTGCTGCAGATAGTGAAGGAGCATATTATGGGGTATTAAGCTTAGGACAAATTTTAGAGAAAGCATCAAATAATAAAATTGTAGAAGTTGTTATTAGTGATTATCCAGAAATCGAATTTAGAGGATTTATTGAAGGATTCTATGGAACACCATGGAGTCATGAAGATAGAATAAGTCTTATGAAAGATACTAGTGAATATAAGATGAACACCTATATTTATGCACCAAAGGATGATCCTTATCACAGAAGTAACTGGAAAGATTTATATCCAGAGGAAGAAGGTAAGCAAATAGAAGAGCTTGCCAAAGCAGGAACAGAAAATAATATTAATTTCTGTTGGACAATCCATCCAGGAGCAACATTACAATTTACTGAAGATGACTTTGATGCTCTTATAGCAAAATATGAACAATTATACGATTTAGGAGTAAGACAATTTGGTGTTTTATTTGACGATACAGATGATTGGGTTAATGGGCAAAAGCAAGCTGAATGGATAAATAGAATTGATACTGAGTTTGTAAAAGCTAAGGGTGACGTTGCGCCGATGATAGTTATTTCAGCAAGATATAATTCTGCATGGGGTCCAAATATGGATAGATACTTTAAGCCATTTATGGAAACTTTACATTCAGATATTCAAGTAATGTGGACAGGACATGCAACAATGTCTAATATATCTAAGGATGTCATGGAGTGGCCCAAAGCACAAACTGGAGTTGATAAGGATTTAGCTGTTTGGTGGAACTATCCAGTTAATGATTATTGTGATTCTAGAATTCTTATGGCACCATTACACAATTTAAGTACAGACTTAAATAATGTTAGTGGATTCTTCTCAAATCCTATGAATCAAGCTGAAGCTTCTAAGGTTGCTTTATATAGTATAGCTGATTATACTTGGAATACTGATGAGTTTGATTATATGAAGAGTTGGGAAACTTCAATAGAAAAGCTTGTTCCAGAAATAAAAGAAGAATTTATGAGGTTTGCAAGTAATACATGCTATTTAAAAGATGATGGTGGAGCAAGTGGTGCTTTTGAATATGATGAGTCTTGGTATTTGGCTGAAAAGATAGATGCATTAAAGAGTGCAATTTCTAATAATGAACCATTAGTTGATAAAGCAAATGATTTATTAACTGAGTTTAATATTATTGTATCAGATTATGCTGTTATTAAAGAGAATATAAATAATGATAATTTACTTTCAGAAATTGAACCATTTTTAAATTCATATAAAGCTTTAGGTGAAGCAGGTGTAGCAGCAATGCAAGCATTAATTGCTGCAGAAGAAGGTAAGATAGAAAAATGGCTTGATAATAGCAATTTAGCTAATGAAAAGTTAGAGTTAATGAATACATTTACTGTTGATAGATTAGAAGATGGTACTATAACACCTTATACAGTAGCTGTAGGAGAAAAGAGACTTAAACCAATTATTAATGAAGCTATAACTGTTTCAAGAGATAGAATTTCTAAAACTATATTTAAAGAAATAGATCCAGAAGTTATATCATCAATAAAAGATTTAAATATTGATGTAAAGTTTGAAAGTGGAGAATATTCTATAGATGGAATTACAGCTTTAGAGATTAATAAGGATGAATATATTGGAATAGCACTTCCTAAGGCAAATAAATTATCAGAAGTTATAATTAATACAAGTGACTATGAAGGATTAGTACTTGAATACTCATTAAATGGAATAGAATGGTCTGAAGCTGAAACAAATATTACTGATGGAGTAATGAGGAGTAATAATAGCATAGCTGCAACATTTGTTAGAATAGTAAATAAAGGTGACAATAAGAAGACTATAGATGTTAATAGTTTTGAGGCAAAGCCTGTTTATAAGATTACACCAACTATATCTGAAAATATAGGAACTTATCAAAATTATAATATTGAAAAGGCATTAGATGGAGATAAGTCAACTAAATATTGGTCAGATAAAGCAACATCTGCAGGTCATTATATACAAGTAGATTTAGGTAATAAAGTACCTGTTTATGATGTAAGTGCATATTTTGGTGCAACAGATTATATGAGAAATTCAGAATATTTAATATCAGAGGATGGAGTTAACTGGACTTCCTTAGGAGAATTAAAATATACATCTGAAGGAGACAAGCAAGTTGCAACTGTAAATGCTGATGGCGAAATGGCAAGATATATAAAAATACAAGCTAATGGAGATAATTCAGGATGTTGGGTCCAATTATTTGAAGTAGAAGTTAATAAAACAGTTCCTAATGCTAGTGATAATTATGTAGAATTAGTAACAGGTGACTTAGAAGGTAGAGTAGACTACTTATACGATGGTGATTTATCTACAGCATTTGAAGCTGAAATTAATAAAACTACTCAATCATTAGTTTATAAGATGACAAGAGTAACAAATGTAGGGAATATATTATTCCTGCAAGATAAAGATAATATAAGTAAAGCTACTGTAAGTGTTAAAAATACAAATGGTGTTTGGAAGAAAGTTGGAATATTAGGAAAACAATTAAGTGATATAGAAGTTAATGATGATATTTTAGAAGTTAAGATAGAATTTAATATTAATAATCCATCACCAAAAATTTATGAAATAATAGTAAATGAAAATACTGAAGTTGATGAAGAAGTATTTAAAGACCATTTACAAATAGCTGTTGATATGGCAAATGAAATTACTGATGAAGATTTAGAAAAGGTTGTTCCTATAGTTGCAGAAGAATTTAAGGAATCACTAGCTAAAGAAATAGAGGTTTTAAATAATTCTAATGCAAATCAAGAAGAAGTTAATGCTGCTTTTGATAGGTTGGCTGCGGTAATGCAAAAATTATCATTCTATAAGGGCGGTAAGGAACAATTAATTAATCTAAGAGATAGAATTAATAAATTAAATAAAGACGAGTTTATAGCATCAACTTGGAATAACTTAGAAAGCGTTCTAGCAGATGTGAATAATGTTATTGATGATGTAAATGCTTTAGAAAATGAAGTAAAAGAAGGATATAATAAATTAGTGAAAGTTTATCTTGAATTAAGATTAAAACCAAATAAGGATAAATTACAAGATTTAATTAATAAAGCAGAAGCATTGGATTCAAGTAAGTATACAGAAGCGAGTTTTAGTAATGTAGTTAATGCATTAGAAATGGCAAAATTAGTACTTGCTAACGAAGAGGCAACTGAAGAGGAGGTTCATAATGCTAAGGGTGCTCTAGAGTTAGCATTAGGAAGGTTAGTTGAAAATAATACGGATAAGCCAGATGATAATAACTCAAACAATGATGATAGTAGTTTAAATAATAACACTAATGAAGGTAACAGTAGTAGTGGAAATAGTAATAATAACACTAATACTAATAAAGGAGATTTACCTAAAACAGGTGGAAGTTCAGCTGGAGTAATTGGAGTTTTTGGTGCAATGATATCTGCCATAGGAGCAATTTTATTTAAAAAGAGAAAATAGAAATTAGAAAATAGATACTCCCTTAGTGTTAAGGAAATAAATCCTTTATATCTAAGGGAATATCTATTTTTATGATATTAGAATGAAAAATGTTAAAATGAATAGTTAAAAATAAGTGGAATAGAAATTCAAAGAGTCATAGGATAATATGAAGTAATTATGGAGGAAAAGTTGTTGAAGAAAAAAAGAAGGAAGAAATGCAAAAACAATTGTAATTGCGATCCATTAGAAAATTTTGAGCTTCCTCCATGTGCTAAATTTTTAGGAAGTCCTAATCCTTTAGTAAAAGATGGTGAAATTTTATATAGAAATCTTAATAGATTATATTTCTTTTTAACATATAATTATTCGAAATTTAATAATCAAAGTTATAATCCTATAAATCCAGCTACCTTTAATGTAAATACAAATGCAAATTTACAAATAGATTTATATTGTTTTACTATAGGTTTATATATTAATGAAGTAGAGAAAGGAAATATAAAGTTTGATAATAGTGTAAAGATTCATGATGATGAAAATGCAGATGAATTTATAAAAAAAGTTATGGGTAATAATTATGATTTAGATAGCTCATTTATTCCAGCTTTAACATATGTAGTTTCAAATTCTAATGCAGTAATTGCACTTTTTACAGGAGTTATAGATATAAGTATTACTAATTTTTATATTATTCTTATGCTTAGTAGATTTTATACTGATTACGGATTGTTATTCTCTGATAATGGCCTATGTTACAAATGATTTTATTAATAGAACCCTTGCTAATATTTATGTTGAATTTAATAAGTGTAGAAAATAATATAGTAGATTTAATTAATAAATATATGAATTTAGAAGCTTGATAGTATAATTAATAAATATTAAAATAAAATCTGAAAGATATTTAGGTTTAATAACGTAAGATGTGAGGTTGAAAATGAAAATAAGAGTACCAGAGTATTTTAAGGATTTTAAGTGTATAGCATCAGAATGTGAAGATACATGTTGTGCAGGTTGGGGAATAGTAATTGATGATGAAACTTACTCAAAGTATCAAAAGGTAGATGGCGAATTTGGTGATAGGTTAAAAAGTGAAATAGTACATGATGCTGGAGAAAATATATTTGTATTAAAGGGAAATGATTGTCCATTTTTAAATGAAAATAAGTTATGTGATATATACAATGAACTTGGAGAAGAAGGACTTTGTTATACATGTAGGCAATATCCAAGATATTTAGAGGAGTTTGGAAGTTTACGTGAAATAGGAATTTCTTTATCATGTTCAGAGGCTGCTAGAATAATATTAAGAGATTCTAAGAAGGCTATATTTGAATTAAGTGAAAATGATGAAGAGGTTAGTGGATATAACGATATTAATGCAAGACTTTATATAGAACTTATGCAATGTAGAAAGAGAATTTTTGATATTATTCAGGATAGAACTCTTGAATTAAATACTAGAGCAGCAATAGTTATTTCTTTTGCTAAAGAAATTCAAGATAATATAGATGAAAACAAAATAGATGATATTAAAGTTATTAGAGAAAAGTATAGCGATGAAAATTTTATAAAGGAATTTTTATGTGATTTAGAACAATACAAAAATAAAGAAAATAATAAATATAATAATATGCATGAATACTTTAATGTATTTAAGAATTTAAAACATATAAATCCAAATGATCCTTTAGGATTAGATGATGCCATAAGATATTTTTGGCAAAATGAAGATGATAAGGAAATATACTTAGCTAAGAATAAAGACTTTGATAAATACTATGAAAAATCAATGTATAAGTTTGAGCATATCTTAGTTTATTTTATATTTAGATACTTTATGAAGGCTGTTTTTGATTATGATGTATCAGCAAAAGTAAAAACAGCTATAGTGAGTTATTTGATGATTAAAGAGTTATCGGTAGTAAGATTTACTGAAGAAGGTGATTTTACAGATGTTGATATAGTTGATATAGCTCATACTTATTCAAAGGATATTGAGCATTTAGAAGAGAATATAGAATCTTTAGCTGAGTTATTTGAAACTAATGAAGTTTTTTCTGTAGAAGAAATGATAGTAACTTTAATAAATTAGAAAATTTAATATTTTAAAAGAGTTTAATATTTTTTTATGCAATAATTTTTGAATCATTGAGCTATAGAAATAGAATGTATTTAGTCTACCTACAGAGTAGTTGCTGACTCATCAATTAATATAATACCTCCATAATATTTTATGTAGGTATTATATTAGGATTGATGAGAAAGTACAAGCCAGAACATGCAATTGGTGATATGGCTAAGATTAATAACTTTTTAGTTTGTTTAATATATTAGATTTTTCAAGTACAGTAGATAAAACAACAGCCAACGCTATTCCAACTATAGATTGAATAATATTAGCTGGAACTGAAGCAAGTGCTCCTGCAAATCCGTATAGTATAGTTTCAACTAAACAATATCCAACTACTTGAAAAGCACATCCTATAATGGATCCAAGAATCCAAGCAAATTTAGTTTTATTAATTAAATTTTCAGCAATTATAGCAATAATTAATACCATAATAGCCTTAATTAAAAATGTAGGAATAATATATTGCATATATCCGCTTAATAAATCACATAATGCAGCTCCTAAGCCTGCAGCTAAGGCTCCTTTTTTCTTTCCTAAAATTAAAGCAGATATAATAATCATAGAATCACCTATATGGGTATATCCATTTAAGGAAGGAATTTTAATTAAGAAAGTTGATATAAAAACTAATGCAGCCATAATTGCAATGTTAGTTATATCTTTAGTACTAATATGTTTTTTCATTATAGTAGCCTCCAATAAAATTTCATAGTTATAAAATACCCTAACAATATAGAAATTGCTAGTGTATGGGTACAATGAAATTGATGAAATAAAAATTATTGCGATAAAATAAGAAAGTAATGTATAATATAGAAAATTAAATTAAATTAAAGGATAAGGAGTAATGATGTATGAGTGAAAATAATAATGTAAGATTAGGGCTTATTGAGTTATATAAGAACAAAGTAAGATACATAGGATTTACACAAAAAGATTTAGATGAAAAATATAATAGCAAATTCTTATCACAAGAAGAGTATGATATACTAAGTGATTTTTATAAGGAATATATAAAAAATAATAACTAGTAAGTAGTGAAAAGACATTTATTTATATGTAAGTGTCTTTTTTTATGGTAAGTAATTGAAAAATAGACTATAAAGTAATTATTCTAAATTTATATTATAAAAATGAAAAAAGAAGTTTGAAAATAGTTTATTGACATAAAATATGATTGAGTGTAGAATTGAAATCTTTAGTATGTTAAAATAAGGAAGCTAAAAATTTATATTTACAAGAGGAGGGATAATAAGTGAAATTAATATTAAGATACTTAAAAAATTATAAAGGTCTTATTTTATTAAACTTATTAGGAGTATTTGGTTTTGCATTAGTAGAACTTGGAATACCAACAATAATGGCAGATGTAATAGACAAAGGTATAGCTTATAACGATATAAACTATATAAAGAGAATGGGAATTGTAATTGTATCAATTTCAATATTGGGAGCGATGGGAACTATACTTTTAGGGTATACATCAGCAAATATCTCAACAAAAATTGTAAGAGATATAAGAAATGATATATTTAAAAAAGCACAGAGTTTTTCTCATAGTGAATATGATAAATTTGGTATATCTTCAATGATAACAAGAACAACAAACGATGCTTTTCAAGTAATGCAATTTACCAATACAATATTAAGAATGGCAATGATATGTCCAGTAATGTTTGTTATAAGCTTGTTTATGATATTAAAAACAAGTGCTAAGTTATCAATAATATTAGTAGTTACGTTACCACTTATAGTATTTGGTGTATTTCTAATAGCAAAAACATCACATCCATGGTCACAAACTCAACAAAAAAACTTAGATAAATTAAATAGAATATCAAGAGAAAATTTAACTGGAATAAGAGTTATTAGAGCTTTTGGTAATGATGATTATGAAAGCAAGAGATTTAACAAAGCAAATAACCAATATGCAGATATTTCAAAGAAGTTATTTAAATTAATGTCAGTAGCACAACCATCATTTTTCTTACTACTTAACTTAGCAATAATAGTATTGTTTTGGATAGCAAGTAAAATGATTAATGTAGGAACATTACAAGTTGGACAATTAGTTGCATTTATAGAATATTTATTCCATGCAATGTTTTCATTAATGTTATTTTCTAATGTATTTGTTATGTATCCAAAAGCGCAGGTTTCAGCAGAAAGAATTGAAGAGCTATTATCTTCAGAATCATTAATTAAAGATCCAGAAAAAGGCGTTACAGAAACAAATAATGAAGGTACATTAGAATTTAATGATGTTACATTTATATATCCTGATGGAGAAGAAGCTGTAATAAAGAATGTTTCATTTAAAGCTAAAAAAGGAGAAACTATAGCGTTTATAGGAAGTACTGGGAGTGGTAAATCTACACTTATAAATCTTATACCAAGATTTTACGATGTTACTAGTGGTTCTATAAAAATAGATGGAGTAGATGTAAGAGATTTTCAATTAAAATCATTACGTAAAAAAATAGGATTTATAAGACAAAAGAATTTATTATTTACAGGAAGTATAAAAAGTAATATTAAATTTGGTAAACATGAAGCAAGCTATGATGAAATAGTACATAGCGCAAAAGTTGCACAAGCCTATGACTTTATAAGTAAAAAGGAAAAGGGATTTGATGAACCAATAGGTGAAGGTGGAGCAAATGTTTCTGGAGGACAAAAACAAAGACTGTCTATAGCAAGAGCTTTAGTTAGAAAACCAGAAATTTATATTTTTGATGATAGTTTTTCAGCATTAGATTTTAAAACAGATGCTATTTTAAGAGCAGAGTTAAAGAAAGAAACTACAGATGCAATAGTTTTAATAGTAGCACAAAGAATAGGTTCAATTATGGATGCAGATAAAATAATAGTTTTAGATGAAGGTGAAGTAGTTGGGATTGGAAAGCACAAAGAACTATTAAAGACATGCTCCATATATAAAGAAATAGCATTATCACAACTTACAGAGGAGGAGTTAGCATAATGACAAATATTAAAGATTCAATAAAAAAAATTACTCCTTTTGTTAAACCATATAGAATAGGATTTTTAACTGCTATTTTACTTATAATAGTAGCAGCTGTATTTACAGCACTTGCACCTAGAACTGAAGGTTTAGTTATAACTCAACTTACTAATGATTCTTTTGATTTAATAAAAGGTGTGGAAGGAGCAAGTGTAAACTTTAAATATATTACAGGAGTTTTAGTTTTATTGCTTGTAGTATATTTAGGAAATGTACTAGCAACTTATGGAGCAAGTTTTTTACTTACAAATGCTATTCAAAATAGTATGAAAGATTTAAGAGGAGCAGTTCAAGATAAAATAAGAAGATTACCTGTCAGTTATTTTGATAAAAATAGCTATGGTGATGTATTAAGTAGAATTACAAATGATATAGATACTATTTCAAATGCACTTCAACAAAGTTTCAGCCAAGTTGTAAATTCAGTATTATCAGTAACTTTAGCTCTTATTATGATGTACTCTATAAATTTTAAATTGGCATTAATAGGAACACTTATAATTCCACTTAGCTACATAGTTTCAAGGGTAGTAGTAGGTAAGTCACAAGGATATTTTAAAACTCAACAAGATGCTTTAGGTAAATTAAATGGTACAGTTCAAGAAATGTATACAGGGTTTAATGAAATAAAGTTATATGGTAAGGAAGAGGATGCAATAGAAGAGTTTACTGCCATAAATAGTGAACTTCAAGTGGCAGGTTTTAAGGCTCAGTTTATATCAAGTACTATGGGACCTTTAGTTTCATTAGTCTGTTACTTAGGAATAGCTGCAATAGGTATATTTGGAGCTATTATATCAATTGGAGGAGGAATTACAGTTGGTAATCTTCAAGCGTTTATAAGATATGTATGGCAAATAAATCAACCATTATCTCAAGTGACTCAATTATCATCAGCAATTCAATCAGCTTTTGCTGCAGTTGATAGGGTAGTTGAATTTTTAAATGAAGAAGAACAACTTGAAGATAAGGAAAATTCTATAAAGTTAGATGAACCAAAAGGAAATGTTTCATTTGAGCATGTAAGATTTGGGTATAGCGATGATAAGATTTTAATTGAAGATTTAAATGTAGAAGTTAAATCAGGACAAATGGTAGCAATAGTAGGTCCTACAGGTGCTGGTAAAACTACATTAATCAATTTACTTATGAGATTTTATGAGCTTAAAGGTGGAGCAATTAAAATTGATGGAGTAGATACTAGAGATATGAAGCGTGAAGATTTACGTAGTATGTTTGGTATGGTTCTTCAAGATACATGGTTATTTAATGGTACTATAGAAGATAATATAAAGTATGGTAGATTTGAAGCTACAAAGGATGATGTTATACGTGCAGCTAAGATAGCAAATGTTCATCACTTTATAAAAACTCTTCCTGATGGATATAATATGTTCTTAAATGAAGAGGCATCAAATATATCTCAAGGTGAAAAACAATTATTAACTATAGCAAGAGCAATAATTTCTGATCCTAAGATTCTTATATTAGATGAAGCAACAAGTTCAGTTGATACTAGAGTAGAGCTTATGCTTCAACAGGCTATGCAAAATGTAATGAAGGGAAGAACAAGCTTTGTTATAGCTCATAGATTATCAACTATAAAAAGTGCTGATTTAATATTAGTTATTAAAGATGGAAATATAATTGAGCAAGGAAATCATGAAGAGCTTATGGCTAAAGGTGGTTTCTATGAAGAATTATATAATAGTCAATTTGCAGAAAATTAAAGATTAATTTTAAAACAAAAACTACGGCGAAAAAGGTGCCGTAGTTTTTTTGATATGTCTATGGGGAATTAAAAAACTAGATTAAGTTGACATGAACTATTCTTGAGAAATTTAACTTATCCATAAGATATGTATAAATTATCTCCAGTTTATATTAGCTTCTTTTCTTGGAACAGTTCTATGATATTTAACGTCAGGATATCCAATTACTAAACAAGAAATTATTTGTTTACCATCTTTTATTCCAAGTAAATCTAAAATTTCTTTATTATCTTGTGAAGCAACTAATAAGAAGCCACTAAAGAAAGTACCAAGACCTAAAGCGTCTGTCATAAGTTCCATATTAGAAGAAGCTAATCCACCATTAATTTGTGAAGGAGAAGTAACAAAAATTACTGCTGGTGCATTAAAGAATAATCTATCATTTTTTATAGGGTCTTCTTTAAATTGAGAATAACTATGTAACCACATATTAGCATATCTTTTTAAGTATTCTGTTTCAGGAGTTAAGTTTGCTAATATATATTCACCTTTTTTCTTTAAGCTAGAATAAGCTAATTCTTTTAATTCATCTAATTTATCAGTAACTACTGTATAAGAAACATCTTGGCTATTAGTTGAAGTTTGAGTAAATCTACCAGCTTCAATAATTTTTTCAAGTTTTTCTTTTTCTATAGGTTTATTTTTAAAACGTCTAACACTTCGTCTAAATTTAATGAAGTTTAAGAGATTTTCAGCTTCTACTGAAAAAGATTCTTTATTATAAGGTTTTACTTCATTCATATTATAATCATCGCTTGAAACAGCATCTACAGGACAGACTGCAACACAATGAGCACACTTAATGCAACCTTCATTATTAATATCAGCTTTTCCATCCTTTAGTGAAATAACACGAGTAGGACAATCTTGAATACATTGTGTACAAGCAATACATTTTTCTCTATTTACTTTAAACATTTATATACACTCCTTAGTTTTTAATATACATTATTTTTAAGTTTATTTATCAATCCAAGACATAACATAAGTAAAATCTGAATTTTTTATATTTTTTAAAGAATCTATTGAAGTAAAATTACCACTTAACCCATTTTCAATAGATGTTAAATGAAAATGACAAAGTGCAATTCCTAAATCAATTTTAGTTAATCCTTTAGTACTAGATAAATAAAAGTGCAATTTATCATTATCTTTTAATACTCTCCAAGGCTGTTTGTTAAGTGCAGATGGGGCAAGTCTCAGCATTTCAAGTGATTGATTGTATTTATAAAAATCACTAGGATCAAGGGGAGTATTGAAATTCCCATTAAAGAATATTTCAGAGTAATTTTTACGTTTATTAGTATTACTACCGAATAAAGTAGCTATAAGCGATTTTTTACCTCCTTCATATCCTACAGGAGCAACTATAGGTAATATTTTTTTTTCACCAAGATTTATAGCTTTAGCAAAATCGCTTTTATTAAATGTACCACCTAACCATACAGTACCTAATCCTAAAGAGGTACAATATAAAATAACTTTTTCTAAAGTGTATCCTAAAGATATTAAACTTAAATCATCATTTTCACAGGCAGCTGTTAAAAAGTAGTTTGCACCCTTTATAACACCATAAGTTCCAAGTTTTGATTCGTTATTAGATTGCCTATTTTCTATTAAATTAATTCTTATATTTTTATTAAATGGATTTTCTACAGTATTAATATATTTTTTTATTTTTTCAATTATATTTTTAGATAAAGGTACATTTGAATAATTTCTAACTGAATGTCTTAAAGTTATGACTTCTGTTATTGGTTTATTAAAGATAGTACTCATTAATATCCTCACTTTCAAATAATTTTGACATTTATATATAAAAAAATTATAATTTATTTGTTAATTAATAGATATATATATAATGATAATGTGATTATAGCATTGTTTAAGTGATGATGTCTAATTGAAAATATTCATAGTTCTATAACTAAAAGTTATAGAAATGATTTGTGATTTTAGTTATAAAATTTATTGACAGGAGAGAAAAATATGAATTTGCAACAATTACAATATTTTAAAGTTATAGCAGAAACAAAAAACTTTACTACTGCATCAAATATTTTATTAGTAAGTCAGCCTGCATTAAGTAAAGCAATTTCAAAATTAGAAGAGGAGTTAAATGTTCCACTTTTTGAAAGAGAAGGGCGTAACATAAAAATAACTAAATATGGAGATGTATTTTTAAAGTATGCTGAATCAGCACTTAATGATATTGAAAGAGGTAGAGAAAAAATACAAGATATGAAGAATAATAATGATAGGGTTATTTCTATAGCATCTACATATTGTATAGGTTCAACAATTATTCCATTTTTAATAAGTAATTTTTTAAATAGTCATATGCAAACAAAATTTAACTTTAATAATGAAAGTACAGATGAAATATTAAAGGATTTAAAGTATGGAAAAATAGATTTAGGTTTTTTTGATGATATCAAAAGGATTAATGATTATCCTGAAATAGAAGTTTCATTAGTGAAAAAAGAAGAATATGTATTAATAGTTCCTAAAAATCATTATTTATCTAATAAAGAAGAGGTATATTTAAAAGATTTAAAAGAAGAGAACTTTATAGTTTATAATGCAAGAGATAATGAGAAGAAAATATCTTATGCTGAACTTATAGGTTATACACCTAAAATATCAGTAGAGCCAACTGAGGCTAGTATGCTTGCAAGTTTAGTTTCTGCAGGGGCTGGTATTTCAGTAGTTGTAAATACGCCAATGATTAATATAAATAAAATTTCTAAAATAAGAATAAAAGATGACATTGGATATAAGAAAATTTATATAGGATGGAACAAGGAAACTTATATATCAAAAATTGCGGAAGAATTTAAGGAGCATGTTATAAAAAATATAAACCAATGGTAATTTTTTTGAAACTAATTATATTATAAATATAAAATATTGACTAAATATAGATAATAATCTATATTTAAGGTGTTTAATAGTATATATTTATAGGGAGAGATTGATTATGAATAAACCAAAGGTAGCATTTATATGTGTACATAATTCTTGTAGATCACAAATGGCAGAAGCATTAGGAAAAAAATACGGTATAGATGTTTTTGAAAGTTATTCAGCTGGAACAGAAACAAAGCCACAAATTAATCAAGATGCAGTAAGGATAATTAAGAATCTATATGATATTGATATGAATGAAACTCAAAGGTCAAAGCTGTTGAGTGATATACCAGAGGTTGATATTGTTATAAAAATGGGATGTAATGTTGTATGTCCATATTTACCAGCAAAACATATAGAAGATTGGGGCTTAGAAGATCCAACTGGAAAGGAGGATAATGAGTTTATTAAGATAGCAAAAATTATAGAGATAAAAGTTAAAGACTTAGTAAAAAGAATTAAAAATAATAACTTATAATAGATATAAAATAATAATTAAATTTAAATATGACTAACTATTCCAGCAAGTATACTAAACTTAGAATTACTTACTACATTAAGTATTGTATCAAATGTTTGTAAAAACCAAATAATATGGTTGCTACAAAGATAATGGTAAATGCCTTCGTTAAACTTTAAAAGTACTATTCTTAAGAAATAAGTAAAAGATAATTCCAATAGTTTAATTGGATACCCCATAGGAGCCACTTTAAAAATGGTAACTTGTGAATTATGGGGTAGACCAATATCAAGAAAGCGATTTCTTAATGTACCAGTACAATCTACATTTATTTCTAATTAATCTAATATTATTTAAATCAGCCAGCCTTTTTATTCTTTTATAATTACAATATTTATTTATAAAATATAAATTTATACTAAGATGTAACTGTGGAAAGGTGATGATTCACTTTTAGTTAGTATGCATGTTATAATAAATTAAATGCTATATAAAGAAAAGGAGAACTATTAATATGGGGTTATTTGATATTTTTAACAAAAATAAAGGTAAAAAACAACAAAGAATAGAAGAGTGTTTTAGCGAAACTGGAGAATTATTAGGTGAAATAATTGATTTATCATCAAGATATTCTATTGATGATAATTTATTAGATAAATATAGTAAAGAAGGAAAAGAAATAGTTCTTATTAATAAAGTAAGAGCAGAATTAGAATCAGTACTAGTAGGCTTTGGAAAATCATTAAATGAATATTACAATAATGAATATAATACTGTCAAAGGGGTGGCAAAAGAAAATAATAATTTTTCATACTCTTTAGATGCATTAGTAGTACTTTTCAATAATTCTCTTGATTTATATTCAGAAAATGAAGAAGTAAGAGATGGATTAAATTCTTGCTATAAAATATGTAATAGTGAATTAATTACGGTTAAAGAAATTTTAAGTGATGATAAAGCTATTCAAAATTTTACTGGAATTATACCAGTGATTGAAGAAGTTGAAGAAATAATAGAGGAAACTTCAAATAATGAAGAGATAATTACTGAAGAGTCATCAAAGGAAGAAAATATTACATTTGTTGAAGAGGATGTTAATAGTGAGGTTGATGGAGACATAATAGTTAATACAGAAAAGATGAAAGTTTATTTTATTAGAATAAGTCGTAATGAAGAAGATGAAATAAATTTAAATTTATGTATTGAAAATAAGTTAGATAAAAATGTTATAGTTCAAGGTAAGAATGTATCTGTAGATGAAATTATAACAGAGCCAACTTTTAGTTGTAATATTAAAGCTAATGCTAGGGTTTATGAAAGAATGACATTTAAAAATGATATACAACAATTAGTAAACTTTAAAGGAACTTTTTCATTGATAGAGTGTGACTCAACTAAAGTTATTGAGGAATGTACAGTTTCAATGTTTGAAGAGGACTAATAAATTAATAGGAAAAAGAGAGTTAATATAATATTTTATTAGCTCTCTTTTTTGATAAATTTGATATAAAGTTTTTATTAAAGTAAGATATATTTTCTTTATCTGTATGAGTAAGATTTTTAATATAAATTATTGAAAGTTCCTTAATTAACTGAATAATCATAGATTTTACTTCTGAATCCATGTTTTTTAGTGAATTTAAAATAATAGGAATATTTTTTTGCCAGTTTTGAGTTATTTCAATAAAAGTTTCAGAATTAGTGGAATCAAAGATATCAAATATAGTTTCTATAAATAACTTGCGTTTTTTATCACATACTTCACTTAACCATCTATGTAAAGTAGCATTAGTATATCTAGAGCCTGGAGAAAGCTTTTCTAAATAATTAAAATCAGAATTAGTTATTTCCCAGGAAAAGGGATTATGTTGTCTTATACCACCAAACTTATTACTTTTGACTACATGATAATCTTCGTGATTTTCAAGAAGCATTCCTATAAAGGAGGAATGAGGTAATGTTTTATGGATCTTATCTTTTATTTTGGCAAAAGCATCACTTTTTATTATTTCTTCTCTAAAGCCAGGTCCATCATGGCTAAATATTTTTTTTATACGAGGAGCAATTCTATAATTACAATTCATAGAGGCATAAACAGCAATATTTCCACCTTTAGAATGACCTCCAACATAAAGGCTATGAGGAATTAACTTTGCAATATTATTTAAATATTCAACACCCTCTATTTGAGAAGGAATGGCTTTAGTAAATGCCATATTAAAATCTTCTTTCCACCCTACAACACTGTAATCTGTTCCACGAAATGCTATATAAGCATATGTATTATTTAAAATAAAGGTTGTTGCAGAAAACTGTTTTTCAGAGATAGGATCAGTTTTTGAAATATGATAATTAATCCGTATGTCTCTAAATCTAGGACTTGAAGCAAGAGCGAAAAGTAATTGTTTAGTAGATTCTTCATAAGGAACTTTATCAAACATTCTAGGAAATAACTCTGCTTTTAATAAATCTTTAAATTTTACTGGTTTCCTATTTGAATTTATACATCCAACCAGATTATTAAGTAGTATATTGCTAATTTGGGATAGTATCAAAGAATCTATAGCGTTAAATTCTTTTTCATTTAAGGTGGATAGCTCTTTTTCTGCGTAATTAATAATATTTTCCATAGTAAACTCCAATTATAAAAATATATTATATGAAATAAAAGTATTATTAATTATTGTTTTCTCTCAAATAGAAAGAAAGATACATTAAATTAGTATATAATTAAATTAACACATATTTTACATTTAAAAACTTTAAGAAGAAATGAGGCAAATTTGTGAATATAACATTAGAAAGGAAAGAAAATTATAGGGGTAGTTAAAGTAATAAAATAAAAATAGCATTAGATAAGAAAGATTAAAAGGTGAGTAACAGATGAAAAGTTTAGATTTTATTTATAATAGAAAGAGTGTCAGAAAGTTTAAAGATAGTGAAGTACCAAGAGAAGATATTATAAAAATGCTTGATGCTGCAATACATGCACCATCTCCAAAGAATCAGCAAACATGGCATTTTGTTGTAATTCAAAATAGGGAATTAATAAATAAAATTACTAATATAGTAGAAAAAAATCATACTAGCTTAGCAGAAATGGCTAAAGTAGAAAAGCAAAGAAAATTAATGATGAATTTATTACCTTATTATACATGTTTTAAAAATGCACCTGTATTAGTTGTAGTATATTCAAAGGAATATTACATGGTAGAGGAAACTATTCTTAAAGATAATAATGCAAGTGAAGAAGTATTAAATGAATTAAGATTTCCAAATTCATCAGCTCAAGGAATCGGGGCGGCTATAGAAAACTTCTTATTAGCAGCAACAGAGCTGGGGTATGGAACTTGTTATATGACAGGACCTACTCACTCTAAGGTTGAGATTGAAGAACTTATTAATTTTGAAAAGGATGAATATAAATTAATGGCAATGATTTCGCTTGGAGTTGCAGAAGATGACACTCCAAATTCACCACCACGTAAGAGTTTAGAGGAAGTAGTTACTTTTGTTGAATAGAATATAGAGTATATGTAAAAAAATGTATTGACCTCCGGGGAATACCCATATATTGTTAACTTTGGCTTAACAAAAGTAAAACAGTAGATAGATATGTATAAATCAGGTTTATCTACTGTTTTTATAGTTTAAATTGTGAAGAATGAATAAAAATAGATTATAATATTATATAAATGCATAGATATAATTAAGGAGAAAATAATATAAAGCTACTCTCTAAAATCTAGGCCTAATACATTAAGATTATTTTTATCTAAATAGATAACTATTGGTCCTAATAATTCATCTTTATGAGTAGTAAAAGTTACTTTATAGGCTTCGATATTTCTAATGTCTGCGCTAGCTGTTTTTGTAGCAACTACATGTTCTTCTTCAAAATTAACTTCTTCTACAGTAGCTGTTTCCCAATTGAGTATATCTGATTTACTTGTATTATCTAGCCAATTATAAGCTGTTTTCATAATCTTATTTTTTGATTTATTTGAAGATATGTTACTACAACATATTAATTGAAAAGTAAATAACGCAACTAATAATCCACACCTTAATATTCTTTTCATAAAATCACATCCTTTCATTTAATTATTAGATTTTTTAGACATTTAAAAAGTTCTAATAATTATCATATAACTCAATATTATATTTTATTTATATTTAAGTATTTTATTTCCTTTATGTTTGATATATTATAGATCCAAGTTCTAGGATCTAAGTTGAAGATTTCAGCTAATATAGATTCTATAGAATTTATAATTACGCTTTCTAGTTAATATACAATTTACTATAAAATAAAAATTAAAAAACAATGTTGCTATTTGCGTGGATTTTAAATATAGTCTTCTAGAATTATAAAATAAAAACAACATACAAAATATGGTATAATTACACTATAGATAAAATAAAAGGGGAAAAGAGAAAAGATAATGAGGTTAAATGTTGAACAAAGAAGAATAATTGAAAATAAACCAAATGGTCATTCATTAGTTAAAGGTGTTGCAGGCTCAGGAAAAACTACAGTGGCAGTGCATAAAATACCATTCTTATTAAAAGATTACTGCTATGAAAAAGATGATAAAGTACTTGTTATTACATATAACAAATCACTAATTAATTATGTTAAATATATATATGAAGAAATAGAAAGAAATAAAGAAGAGGAACAATTATCATTAGGAATATATGAAAGTGGAGATAATGACAAGCTATATATAAAAACTATTGATAGTATAATGTTTAGATATTTTGCTTCATATATAAAGGAGGAAAGATTAATAATTGCTTCTGATAAGCAAACTACAAAAGCTATGATAGATGCAATTATGTCAGTAAAAGAAAAGTATGAAAAAGTAAATATACTAGATAAAAAGAATTTAACATTTATTAAAGAAGAAATTAGATGGATGAAATCCTGTAAGTATACAGATATTGAAGAATATCAAACTATAGATAGGATAGGTAGAATATCTAATAATAATATAGAATCACCACATAAGTTAAGAAAAAATTCTCTGATAAGACAGGCTATTTTTGAAGTTATGCTTCAGTATAATGAAAATCTTAGAAAAGACAAATTAGTAGATTATCAGGATGTTGCATTAATAGCATTAAAGCAGGCTAAAAGTAGAGTAGAAGAGAAATATACCCATATTATAGTTGATGAAACACAGGATTTAACAAGAGTACAATTAGAGTTTATTAAAACATTATATATGAATAAAAATTATTCTAGTATGTTATTTGTTTCAGATACAGCACAAAGTATTTATCCAGAAGCTTGGTTAGTAAAGGGAAGAAGTTTTACAAGTATAGGATTTGACATCAAGGGTAAATCCACTACTTTATTTAAAAGCTATAGAACAACAATTCAAATAGCATATGCAGCATATAGCTTAATTGCAGATGATAAAAATATCATTGAGGAAGATAATTTTGTAAAACCATCATTAATTGATAAGCAGGGAGTTTATCCAGTATATAGAGGATTTAAGAATAAGATATTAGAAGCTGAATATATTACTGGAATAATAAAAGATGAATTAAAGGACAGGTATAGTTATAAGGATATTGCAATTATAAGTAGGTTCAAAAATCAGTTAAAAGAAATAAAAAATTATTTAGAGAAAAATAACATTCCTTATAAAGAAATTGAAAATGATGATGAGTTAGATTTTAGTGATAATTGTATTAAACTACTTACTATGCATTTAGTAAAAGGATTAGAATTTAAAGTGGTTATGATAGTAGGACTTAATGATAAATATATGCCTTTGAAATCATTTGCAAATGAATTTGAAGATAGTGATTTTGTTGAATCTATGGATAGAAAATTATTGTATGTAGGAATGACTAGAGCTACAGAGCAATTATTTCTAACTAGTTATGGAAATCCATCTAAGTTTATTAAAGATATAAGTTGTAAATACCTAAGAATTAATTCAAAAAGTAATTTTAGAAAGTTACATAGAATTAATATTGATGAGTATTTATTTACTTATAAAATTGATGATATTTATAGAAATGAAGAAGTTACAAGACAATGGGTTATTAATGAACTTATAAATAGATATGGTTATCCTAAGGAGTTAATAGATGTTGAAGTTAAGGTTAATATTGAAACTAAGGCTGAAACAATAGATGTTGTTATATATTTTTATGAAAATAAAAACAAGATACCATTTATATTTATTAAAACTAATAGATTAGGGATAGGTACTGAAAGAGATCTACTTCATCTTAAAGAATATATGAGTAATTATGATACTATTAAATATGGAATTGTTACTGATGGAAATGAGATTGTTATTATTAATGATGATTTTAAAGAGATTGACGATATTCCATGTTTTAGGAGTGGGTTGTAAAGCAACTTTTTATTAAAAAAAGGGGAGAGTAGATAGGTTTGTTTGTTATTACACAAATCTATCTACTCTCCCGGCCTATACTGCAAATTTTTTAATTAAATTTATTTTTAACTAAAGTAAATATTTTATCAAAATCTAATGTTATATTTAAGTAATGACTTTTGAAGATGTTATCAATTTTAATATAGTCTTTATAATCATTACTTTCAAGGTTATATAATTCTATACTTCCGTCTTGAGAAACAAGAATATACTCTTTTACTCCTATAGCTTTATATAAATCCATTTTTTCAGTTCTATCATATTTAGCTGTAGTAAAGCTTAAAACTTCAATAACTAATTCTGGAGCAGAAACTAATATTTCACCTTTCCATAATAAATCTCCACCAGCAAAAATATCAGGTTCCAAGTATTTATATTTTTTATTAGAATTTTTAAGAATATAGTTAACATCAATTCTAGTTGCCTCAGAACCAACATTATTTGCAGATTCAATTTGATCTAATAATTCATTAAATATATAATGCACTATAATTCTATGCAAATTAGAAGCGGGACACATCATCATCATAAAAATCACATCCTATAGTTATTTTATTATAATTATAATATGTAAATATAGTTTTATCTACTATTATTAGTAATGTAAGAAAGCTTAATATGCTATAATAAGACAAGAAAAAAGTTGAAATATAAAAAACTACTTTAAATTAAATATTTCTAGAAAGAAGTGATGAGATGGGTTCAATTAAGTGTAGCTTAAGAAAAGAAACAAAAAATGAAATAGCTAAATATATAGATAATGAATTTATTAATGAAACAATTAAAGAAATTGTTAAATATATAAAAGAGGTTAATAAGGTTCAAATAGATGATTCAAATTACAATAAATATGATGTAAATTCTAAGGTTGATTTAAAAGATAATGGATCATTTAATATTTATGATTATACTTATGTGAAGGATTTTATATATGAATTATCATGGGAAGGATCATATATTGAAGATTTAGAAGAGATTGAAAATAATAATAATAAGCCTGTATTTAAGTATGAGCCAAAGGATATTGTCACTGTTTTATATGAAAAAGTAGAAAAGATAATGGAGCAAAAAAAAGGTGAATTATATAAAAGGTTTAAAAGTAGATATAATGAAGAATTCCTATGGAACAGTGTTAGATGGTATAAGAGAACTAGAGATGGAAAGGTGTATTGTGACTTAAACTTAGATGAGTTAAGTCAAGATAAAAAAAGAAGTTTAGAAGAAAAAATAAAGGTTGAAGTAGGTAATGGTTTTAAAAGTAGATGGGGTAGCTCAGTAGCCACAAAAGTAGCATCCTTAGAAGAAAAGCTTTTATTAGATATTTATGACAAAGGTTGTGCAGCATTAGGAATAGTCAATGATTGCTATACAGAAGTTGTAGAAGCAGACCAAAGTAGTGACGAAGAAAAATTAATACAAGTTATGATTAAAAACTGTGAAGAATCAAGTGCATCAACAAAAGGAATAAATAGACTTAAAGTTAAGGTTGTTAATTCAATTGATAAAAGATTAGATAATCTTATTAATGTGAATATCTATAAGACAAAGGAACATATGAATTTATTTTTAGAAGATGCTAGAACTATGGTCTTTGGATATTATAAAAGTGTTAATTTACCAGGCTTTAGAAGAAACCTTATATCTAAGGAAGATAAAATAAATGAAATAATAAAAAGAATTGCTGTAGTTGAAAATATTCTTTATAAGGAATACTTAAAAGAAAATAAAAAAGCACCATCTATTGATGAAATTCTAGATTTTAAAGAATGTATTTCATGGATATGCATAAAAGGGTTAGTTTGGGCATCAGAAAACATATATATTAAAAATAAGGCAAAAGACGAAATTCAAGAAATAATTTTAGATAATCCAATATATGAATATAAAGAAACAAGAGATATGAAAAGACATTTCTATCTTCATGTTGGTGAAACTAACACAGGAAAGACATATTCAAGTATTGAAAGACTTATGGAAGCAGACTCTGGTGTTTACTTAGCTCCGTTAAGATTATTAGCACTTGAAATTCAAGATAAGCTTAATTCTCAAAATATACCTTGTTCATTATTAACAGGGGAGGAAGAGGATATTATTACATATGCAGGTCATGTTTCGTCAACTATAGAGAAATTGCAGCTTGGAACTCCTTATGATGTATGTGTTATAGATGAAGCTCAAATGATTGCTGATAAACAAAGAGGATGGGCATGGACAAGAGCTATAATAGGTGTAATGTCACCAGAAATTCATATATGTATGGCTCCAGAAGCAAAGGATGTAATAATTAAGTTAATAAAAGATTGTAATGATACATATGAAATTGTTGAACATAAAAGAGATACAGAACTTATATTTGAAGATGAAAAGTTTGATTTAAATAAAGATGTTAAACCAGGAGATGCTTTAGTTGTTTTTGGGAAAAGGAAGGCCCTTGCAGTTTCAGCACAACTTCTTAATAATAATATAAAAACAAGTATAATTTATGGCTCACTTCCATATTCAACAAGAAAGAAGCAGTTTGAAAGATTTTTAGATGGTGAAACAGAAGTAATAGTGTGTACAGATGCCATTGGAATGGGAGTGAATCTTCCTATAAAACGTATTGTATTTTTGGAAACAAGAAAATATGATGGCGTGTCTTTAAGAAAATTAAATGTTTCTGAAATAAAGCAAATAGCAGGAAGGGCTGGACGTAAGGGAATTTATAATAAAGGATATGTTATAGCTATGAATGATAGCAATTTAATAAAGAATGCCTTAACTGCAAAGACAAAGAAAATTGAAAAGTGCTTTATAGGAGTACCAGATTCACTACTTGATATAAATATAGATATTATAGATGCATTAAAAACATGGAGTGTAATGTCTGTTAAAGGTTATTATGAAAAAACAGATGTTACAAGAATAATTTATCTTTTAAATAGGTTAAAGAAGCTTAATATAAATGTATCTAAAGAAGAGCTTTTAAAAATGGCGACAATTCCTTTTGAGGAAAATAATAAAGCTGTAGAAGCGCTATGGGAAGAGTATTGCAAAATGTATAGTGCTGGTGCAGTAAATTTAAAGAAGCCTGTTCTTAAGAGAAGTGTAAGTTCAAAGAAGGAACTTGATGAGCTTGAAAGTTATTATAAGTCATTAGAATTAAATTATTCTTTTGCAAAGAATTTTAATATGATGATAAATAATAGATATATAGCAGATGAGAAGGAAGAGACAGCTAATAAAATAAATGAACTTCTTTTAACTAATTTACTTGATCATGAAAGAGTTTGTAGTATTTGTGGTAAGAAGTTATCTTGGGATCATCCAAGTGATATATGTAGAATTTGTAAGGAAATGTTACATGAAGCTAGAGGGGAAAGGTATAAACCTATATTTAGAGGACGTAGAAGAAGAAAAAGATATTAATTAATAAGTCGTTACAAAGTTCAAATTTGTAGCGACTTATTTGATTTATAGTTTTATTATAAGAAATCATAAATTTACAAATAGATAGTTTGAATATTTTTTATTACTTAGTATATTAGATAAGGTTTTCTTAGTTAAAGAGTATAAAAAATATAGAATAAAAAGTATAGTTTAAATTTAGACAGATTTATTAATTTTACGTACTTCTTTAGGAGTACAATTAAATTTTTTCTTAAAGATTTTATAAAATAATTTATAGTTACTAAAACCATGTCTTTCCATAATATTAGATATTAATTCATTACTATTAAGTAAGTCCATATAAATATGAGAAAGTCTTAATTCATTTAAATAATCTAAATAGGTTTGTCCCATGTATTGTTTAAATTTTCTACAAAAATACTCTGGTTGAAGATGAGCTATCTCTGAAATTTCTTTAATAGAAATATGTCTATTATAATTTTCTTTAGTAAACTCTAATACAGGTTCTAAATTAGAAATAGATAAATTAGAATTTTGTAATTTATCATTAGTTATTGAAATACTGAAATTTGTATATAGTTGATAAAGAAATTCAAACAAAAGACTTGCAAAGCGTAAATGGGAAACTTCACAAGGATGATTTTCTAAATCTCTCATACTTTTTAAAATATTCTTTAATATATTTAAATTTTTTTTTGCTTCATTATCACTTGAATTAATATTTAAATCAAAATAATAGTTTTTATAATTTGGTATATAACGTTTTAATAAATCAGCTGGTATTTGTAACAAAATAGATGTATTTCCATTAATACAATGAGTTGAATGAACTCTTCCTGAATTAATTAAGATACAATCATCTTCTTCTAAATTATATGAATATTTTCCAATATCAACTTGCAAACTACCAGATGTTATATATAAGATCTCTAGTGAATTATGCCAATGACTAGCTGTATAACTTCCTGGATCATTGAAAAGTTTTAAAACTGCATCTAAATTTTCGGTTGGCTGTATTATCTCATGCATAAAATTCTCTTTATTCAAAATTTCCACTCCTTTTACAAAATTATAAAATATATTTATTTGCAAATCAATCCAAAAAAGATAATATTGACATATAAATTAGATAATAAATATACTTAATCAAATCGATGTAATTGTATACAATGGGTATAGATAAAGGATTTGCAATAGTCACAATAAGTGTTAAATAAAAAATATATATACTTTTAGATTCTTGCAAATATAAAATAGTCATATTTTAAATAATGAAAGATGAGGTAATAACTATGTATGTAAAGGGTGTAAATTTAGGGAATTGGTTAGTACTAGAAAAATGGATGAGTCCAACATTATTTTTTGGAACAAATGCAGAAGATGAATACTATCTTCCAAGAAGATTACCAAGAGATGTTTATGAATCTCGTATAAAAATTCATCGTAGTGAATATATAACAGAAAGAGATTTTGCAACTATAAAGTCTATGGGGTTAAATTCAGTACGTATACCTGTACCATATTTCATTTTTGGTGATTGTGAACCTTTTATAGGATGTGTAGAAGAATTAGATAATGCATTTAGTTGGGCTGAAAAATATGATTTAAGTATTTTAATTGACCTTCATACTGTACCAGGAAGTCAAAATGGATTTGACAATGGTGGAATTTCAGGAGTTTGTAAATGGGCACAACAACCAGAAAGTATCAAATTTGCTCTAAGTGTATTAGAAAGATTAGCGCAAAGATATGGTAAAAGAAAGGGACTTTGGGGAATTCAAATACTAAATGAACCTGTTACAGAAAAAATGTGGGATACATTTAATGTACAAAATAGATACAAGCCTGTAGAGCCAGAATTAGCAGAAGGAAGTAAGCCTATTTCTTTAGAATTTTTACGTGAATTCTATATTGATGCATATAGAATAATGCGTAAACATATGCCAGAAGATAAAGCTGTTGTTTTCCATGATGCATTTGAATTAAAAGCATGGAAAGATTTTATGAGAGAAGAGGAATTTAAAAATGTAGTTTTAGATACTCATCAATATTTAATGGTAGCAGAAGCTTTTGGATGTGAAAAAAGTATTGAAGGATATGTAAGTTACATTAAAGAAAACTATGAGAAGGATATTGAAGAAATGAAAGAGTATTTTCCAGTTATTTGTGGAGAATGGAGCTTATTTAATTCTTATGGAACTGGAGTAGATACAAAAGGTGGACAATCTCCTTTAAATGGAATAGAGGCAAGGGAAGAAGTATTATCAGCAGAGGAAAAAAAGAAATTATATTCATCAATAGCAGAGGCTCAACTTAATGCATGGAAAAAGGGAAATGGATATTTTTACTGGAATTATAAATTATTATTAGATACAGTTAATGAACCAGGATGGATTGGCTGGGATAGTTGGGATTTAGGAAAATGTGTAGCTCAAGGATGGTTTCCTATTGAAAGATAATTAGTAATTCTAAAAACAATTAAGAGATGAAAGTGAGAGGTTATATTATGGAATTAAAGTTAAAGAGTAATATTGATGATAAGATGAATCCTAATGCAAAACTTTCTTTTAAAGAACGATTTGGATATGGAGTTGGTGATTATTCAGGAAATTTAATATATTCTTCAATTAGTGCATTTTTATTACTTTATTATACAAACGTTATCAATGCAGATGCAGCAATAGCAGCATCAATAATTGCTATATCAAAAATATTTGATGGTATTTCAGATCTTATAATGGGTAGAATTGTTGATAATACTAAGTCTAAATATGGTAAAGCAAGACCATGGATATTAAGGTTATGTGTTCCCTTTGCAATATCATCAGTGCTTATGTTTTCAGTACCAGAAAGTTTAAGTGGAAAGTATATGTTTATTTACATGTTCCTAACTTATAACTTAGTATCAACGGTATTTTTTACTGGTATTAATGTACCATATGCTGCTATGAATGGCCTTATGACAACTAATCAATATGAACGTGGGTTATTAGGAAACTTTCGTATGTTATTAGCAACTGTAGGAACAATGACAGTAAATACATTTGTATTAAAAATGGTTGTTGCTTTAGGTGATGGAAATCAGTACAATCGTGCTGGATGGACTAAAACTTTTATAATAATAGGAATTGCAACTGTTATATTAAACTTATTTATGTTTGCGACTTGTAAGGAGCGTGTTTTAGAAAATCACACAGAAGATGAAAATCAAAAAGAAAAAGTTTCTTTTATAAAATCAATAAAAGGACTTATAATAAATAAATATTGGGTATTAATAGTTATAGTAATGTTTGCTATGTACTTTATGATGTCTTGTTTCTTTGGTTCTGCTGCATATTATGCACAATACGTAATGGGGGATATTAGTTATTATGCACCATTATCTAATGCTTTATCTGTTGCACAGATTGTTACTATGTTTATTACACCATTTGTTATGAAAAAATTAGGAAAAAGAAATACAATGTTAATTGGGACAATAGTTTCAACAGTTGGATTCTTTTTAACAGGAGTTGCAGGTGTTAGCTTAACAGTTCAAATTACTACGTCTATTATAAAAGGTATTGGATTCGGATGTTCAGCAGCTGTAATGTTTGGAATGTTACAAGATACTATTACTTATGGACAATGGCAAAATGGATATGGTAGTTCAGGAATGGGTAATGCAGCCTCTTCTTTCTGTATGAAAGTTGGATTTGGTATTGGTACGGCAGCATTAGGATGGATTCTTTCAATTGGTAAATTTGATGCAACATTAGTAGAACAATCATCAGCTGCAATAAGTGCAATAGGAGTATCATTTGCATGGATACCTGCAATAACAATGTTCATTGGAGTAATATGTATTTTCTTCTATGACTTAGATAAAAAGTATGACAAAGTAGTAGCTGATTTAGAAGCTGGTAAGTATAAAGATAATATTTAATAAAGGAGCTTATTAAAAAGGTGCCAGATAAATTTTCTGGTATCTTTTATAAAAAAATAAAAGAATGGGGTAAGGATTATGGGTTCAGATATTTTATTTGGAAGTGCATATTATTTGGAGTATATGCCTTATGATAGATTAAAAGAAGATATAAAAATGATGAAAGATGCGGGAATGAATATAGTAAGAATTGCGGAATCTACATGGAGCACTTTAGAACCTAGTAATGGGAAATATAATTTTACATATATAGATAGAGTTTTAGAGATGTTAGAAAAAGAGGGAATGAAAGCAATTATAGGTACACCAACTTATGCAATTCCTTCATGGCTTGTTAATGAAGATAATGATATTATGGTTACCACCAAAGAAGGACAAGCTAAGTATGGTCATAGACAGTTAATGAATATTGTAAACAAGACCTTTAGATTTTATTCAGAACGTATAATTAGAAAGTTAATACAGCATACTGCACATAGAAGGTGTGTTATAGGATTTCAAATAGATAATGAAACTAAGCATTATGGTATAGCAAATGAATATGTACAAAAATTATTTAAAGATTATTTAATAGAAAAATTTGAAACAACAGAAAAATTAAATAAAGTATTTGGGTTAGCATATTGGAGTAATTCTATTGAAAGATGGGATGACTTACCTGATATGAGAGGATGTATAAATGGAGGGCTTGCTAGTGAATTTGAAAAGTTCCAAAGAAGGTTAGCAGCTCAATATTTAATGTGGCAGTCAGAAATTATAAAAGAGTATAAAAGAGAAGATCAATTTATAACACATAATTTTGATTTTCAATGGAAGAAGTTTGGAGCTGATATTGCACAAGATGGATATTCTTATGGTGTACAGCCAGATATAAGTCATAATGAAGCAGTAGAGGCAGTTACTATTGCAGGAACAGATATATACCATCCAACACAGGATAATTTAACGGGTGCAGAAATAGCATTTTGTGGAGATGAAATAAGAAGCTTAAAGAATGATAATTATTTTGTACTTGAGTGCCAAGCACAAGCATTTAAATATTGGACTCCATATCCAGGGCAACTTAGATTACATGCTTATAGTCATTTAGCAAGTGGTGCTAATGGAATAATGTATTGGAATTGGCATTCAATTCATAATGGATATGAAACTTATTGGAAGGGATTATTAAGTCATGACTTACAAAGCAATCCTACTTATGAAGAAGCATGTGTATTAGGAAAAGAGTTAAAAGAACTTAGTAAAGATTTAATAGGTTTAAAAAAGAAAAATAAAGTAGCATTTATTATTGATAATGAATCATTAACAGCTTTTAAGTGGTTTCCAATAGATAAGGATTTAAGTTATAACGATGTAGTTAGGTGGATGTATGACTCTTTATACGAAATTAATATAGAATGTGATGTTATATTTGCTAAAGATTTAGATATTGAAAAGTATAAAGTAATAATAACTCCAGCACTTTATAGTATAGATGAAAAATTTATATATAAATTAAAATCATTTGTAGAAAAGGGAGGAGTACTATTAAGTTCATTTAAATCTTTTGTATCAGATGAACATTTAAGTGTTTATCATGATAAACAGCCACATATATTAAATGAATGTTTTGGCATAAATTATAATCAATTTACTGAACCAGGAAGAGCAACAATTGCTGGCAATAAGGTAGAGTACTGGGCTGAGTTGCTAAACTTAGAAGGAGCAGAAAGTCTATATAACTATGAGCATAAGTATTGGAGCAAATATTCAGCTATAACTAAAAATAAATATGGACAAGGATATGCATATTATATTGGATGTTATACCAATAAAGAAATTATTAAGGAAATATATATAAATGCATTTAAAACTGCTGATTTATTAAAGGATATACCAAAAGTTTCATGGCCTGTAATTATAAGAAGTGGAGAAAACTCCAAAGGAAATAAGTTACATTATGTACTTCATTATAGTGAAGAAAATAGTATATTAAAATGTCCTTATGATAATGTAAAAGATATATTAACAGGTAAGAGTTATAAAAAAGACGATATTATATTATTACATGATTGGGATGTGAAAATACTAGAAGAACAATAAAAAAGAAAATTAGTAGATGATTAATATAGATTATGAAAGTATGGATAAATAGGAGGAAAATTTATTATGATTAAAAATCCAATATTGCCAGGATTCAATCCTGATCCATGTATTTGTAGAAAAGGTGAAGACTATTATATGGCAGTATCGTCTTTTGAATGGTTTCCAGGAATTCCAGTATATCATTCAAAGGATTTAAAAAATTGGGAGCTTTATACTCATGTATTAACTGATGATAAAGTTGTGGATTTGAAGAAATTACCATCAGCAAAGGGGATCTGGGCTCCATGTTTAACATATTGTGAAAAGGAAGATTTGTTTTATGTAGTTTATGGAGTAATGAACTCTATGAATGCTAGATATTTTGATGTGGACAACTACTTAATTACAGCCAAAGATATTAAAGGACCTTGGAGTGAACCAGTTTATATTCATTCATCAGGATTTGATGCATCAATATTACATGATGATGATGGGAAAAAATATATTGTTTCATTAGAATGGGAAACAAGAGAAGGGTATGAAAAACCAGGAGCTATATGCCTGGTTGAGTATTCTCCAGAAAAGAAGGAAATAGTAGGATATCCAAAGAGAATATGGTCTGGTGGAACAGATAGAGGTTGTATAGAAGCACCACACTTAACTAAACGTGGAGATTATTATTATATAATGTGTGCAGAAGGTGGAACAGGATATGGTCATAGTGTAACTATGGGAAGAGCTAAAAATGTTTGGGGACCTTATGAAGGAGATCCAACAAATCCAATACTAACATCTATACCAGGAGATTTTTATGAAAGACATGACTCTGATCATTTAAAGCCTAAGTATTTTAATCCAGAATCACTCCTTCAAAAATCAGGACATGGAAGTTATGTTGAAACTCAATTAGGTGAAGTATATATGGTACATTTGACTGCAAGACCATTTGTACCAGAATTAAGATGTACACTTGGACGTGAAACTGCAATACAAAAAATGCAATGGACAGATGATGGATGGCTAAGAATGGCTGATGGTTCAAATTTAGCAAAGGAATATGTAGAGGAAAGTAAGCTACCAGAACATAAAGTATCTCAAATACCTAGTTTTGATGACTTTGATTCTGAAGAGCTTGGACTGCAATATTATGCTCCAAGAATTATGCCTTCATCATTTGCAGATGTTAAATCTAGACCAGGGTTTGTAAGAATTAGAGGACAAGAATCTAGATGTTCTTTAAATAAGGTAAGTATATTAGCAAGAAAATTAACATCAGTTTATGCAACAGTTACAACAAAGATGGACTTTAAACCAGAGATACATCAACATAGTGCAGGACTTATTATGTATTATGATAATATGAATTATATTTATTTAAGAAAATATTATAGTGAAACATTAGGACAAAGTGCTTTATCTGTAATTCATCTTGAAAATGGAGAAAAAACAGAATTTTTAAATACAAGAATACCTGTTGATGAGTGTCCTGTGTATCTACGTTTAAAAGTAGAAGGTCGTCAGTCTTATTTTGAGTGGAGTTATGATGGAGAAGTTTATAATAAAATAGGAAAGGTATTTGATACAACTAAGTTTTCAGATGAGTACTGCAAGTATGGTGAATTTACAGGTACATTTGTAGGACTTACTTGTGCTGATAGAGTGCTTCATAAACATTATGCAGATTTTGATTTCTTTGAATACGAAGCAGATGAAGCAAAGGAGGTTAACTTTTAATAGTTAAATTAGTGCAAAAAAATATTAAGAGTACAAGCAAAAGAAGCTATGAATTCAAATTCATAGCTTCTTTTTTGTATACCTATTTATAGTTGTTCACCGTTAGATTCAATAACTTTCTTATACCAATAGAAAGAATCTTTTGGCATTCTTGATAGGTCACCACTTCCATCATCATGTTTGTTTACATAAATTAGACCATATCTTTTTCTAACTTCACCAGTTGATGCACTAACAACATCTGTACAGCCCCAGCTAGTATAAGCAATTAATTCAACACCATCATATATAGCCTCTTTCATTTGTTCTATGTGTTTTCTCATATAATCAATACGATAATCATCATGAATTTTTCCATCAGAGCTTACTTCATCAATTGCGCCAATACCATTTTCAACTATCATTATAGGTAGTTGATATCTATCATAAATTTGATTTAATACATATCTAAGCCCTGTAGCATCAATTTGCCAGCCCCAGTCAGATGCTTTTAAATATGGATTTTTAATATTTTCAGATCCATTACTAGAAGTCTTTTCTCCATCAGAAGTCGCACTAACACAAATACTTGAATAGTAGCTTATACTTACAAAATCAACAGTGCCTTCTTGTAAAATTTTATTATCATTGTCATCTATTTTAAGATTAATATTATTTTCTTCGAAAAATCTCTTAGCAAATCCAGGATATTTACCTCTAACATGAACATCTCCAGCAATACTATTATGGAGTTGACCATATTGTTGAGCAAATAAAATATCTTCAGGATGGCATGTATAAGGATATCCATTATGATATGCAAGCATACAACCAAGTTTATTATTAGGGTCTATTTCATGAGCCATTTTAACTGCTAAAGCACTAGCAACTAATTGATGGTGCATAGCTTGATATCTATTTTCTTCATTGTTTTCATTTTCATCTAGAATTCCAGCGCAGAAAATACCTCCAAAAGGAACTGTTAACATGTTGATTTCATTAAAAGTAAGCCAATATTTAACTTTTTCTTTATAACGAGTAAATAGTACTTTAGCAAAATTCATATAGAAATCAATTAATTTTCTATTTTTCCATCCACCATATTCTAAAGAAAGATGTAATGGATTTTCATAATGAGATATTGTAACTAAAGGTTCTATATTATATTTAAGTAGTTCGTTGATTACATTATCATAAAACTTTAATCCTTCTTCATTTGGTAGTTCTTCATCTCCCTTAGGAAATATTCTTGACCATGAAATTGAAAATCTATAAATTTTAAATCCCATTTCAGCAAATAATCTTATATCTTCTTTCCAATGATGATAAAAATCTGTAGCTTCATGATTAGGATAAAATTCATCTTCAAGTGGGGCTGGAGGAGTGAGTCTACGGCTTTTATTAACACTTCCACCAGTAAGTATATCTGCAATAGAAGGTCCTCTACCACCTTCATTCCATCCACCTTCATATTGGTTAGCTGCAGTTGCTCCACCCCATAAAAAGTCTTTAGGCATTTTTTTAGTCATATATAATACATCCTTTCTTATCAATTAAACAATGGTTAATATATTATCTAATATTTGAACTTCATCTTTTTCAGAAAACATAGGAACAGCTTTAATATAATTATCAATATTAGTTACTATAATAGGAGTTATTAAATTAAAACCATTCTTTTTTAAAGAGTCTATATCAAATTCAAGTAACAAATCTCCCAAATTAACTTGTGATTCATTAGTTACATGGGATTTGAAGTACTTACCATTTAACTTCATTGTATCTAAACCGATATGTATTAGAAGTTCAACTCCAGTATCAGTTCTGAATAAAATTCCATGTTTACTTTCCATTATAGATATAACTGTTCCATCTGCTGGTGCGTATACCTTTCCGTTATTAGGAATTATTGCTACACCATCACCAACAAGTTTATCAGAAAAAGTTTTATCAGGAACATTTGCTAATTTTTCAAATGTTCCTGCAATAGGAGAGTATATCTCAATTCTTTCTACAAGAGGTTTTTCTTTATGTTTATCTTCATCAAATTTTAATTTTTTTTTTCTTCTGGATTAATATCTTTAAATCCAAATAAAATTGTTAATATAAATGAAGCAACGAAAGAAACAATAATCATTATAATACCTGCAAGTAGATTACCCATTCCAGCTTCACCTATAAAGGCAGGAATAGCCATAATGCTGTTTTGAGCAATATATAAAGAAACTTGTAAGATACCTCCAACAATACCTCCAATACCAGCAGCAATAGAAGCAGCAATAACAGGACGTTTTAATTTTAATGTAACACCGTAAAGTGCTGGTTCAGTTATACCCATTAAAGCAGAAATACCTGATGCACTAGCTAATTGTTTCATATCTTTGTCTTTAGATTTTACAGCAACAGCAAGAGATGATCCAGCTTGGGCTATATTTGAACAAACTTGAGAAACAAATATTAATTTATCAGCACCACCAGTAGCAATTGCATTTAATCCAATTGGAGTTAAAGCATGATGCATACCTGTCATAACTATAAATGGGAAAGTAGCACCTAAAATACCTACAATTACAAAGCCTAATTTTGAAGATAAGAAGTCAATTGCAACAGCTAACCAATCACCAATTAATCCACCTAAAGGTCCAACAACAATTAAAGCAATTGGAGCACTAATAAGTATTATAAGTGTAGGGTTTAGTATTAATTTGAATATACGTGGAGTAACTTTATCAACTAATTTTTCAATATATGACATAATCCAAACCATTAAAATAACAGGAATTACTGAGTAAGCATATGAAAACTTAGTAATTGGAAGTCCAAATAGTGATATTGGATCTTGTGATGCTATCATAGCAGTAAAGTTTGGATGTAAAAATACTCCTGCAATAATTAGTGCAAGTGCTTGATTAACACGAAATACCTTTGCAGCATTAGCAGCAATTAGGAATGGCATAAAGTAAAAGGCAACATCTCCAATAAAGTTAATTACTTGATAACTACTGCTTGTACTTTTAACTAAATTAAAAGTTGTTAATAAAGTTAATACAACTTTTATCATACCTGCCGCAGTTAATGCTGGTATCATAGGAGTCATAGATCCTGTAATTGAATCTACAATCTTTGAAAGAATTCCTTTTGAATTATTTTCATTATCAGATGAATTATCATCAGATGGAACACCTAAAGCAATTAATTCTCTATACATTTCATTAACATCATTACCAACAATAATTTGAAGTTGATCATTATGCCAGTTAATGCCTGATACTTCTGGAAGACTATTTATTGAATTTTTATCAATTTTACTTTTATCATTTAAATAAAAGCGTAGTCTTGTCATGCAGTGAAATACTTTTTTGATGTTCTCCTTTCCGCCTAATGCTTCTGTTAATTTCTTAGAATCGTTTTTATAATCTTTTTTCATTCTAAGTATCCTCCTTAAAAATATAATTTATATTTAAGGTTTTGCCTGAATGCTACGAATATTAAGTTCGTATTTCAGTAACAAGCCAAAGATAACAGTAGTAAATTTTTATAATATTGATTTTTCAGTAATTGATTGAATGTGCATTGTAAGATATAACATTTCTTCTTCAGTAAGTTGATAACTATATTTATCATCCATCATTAAATAAATTAATTTAACACAACCATAAGCCTCTTTATATTGATTTCTAATAATTTCAAACAATTTAGTATCTTCTTTATAATTAAGTTCCTTATGTAAAAATCTTTGTGCAAAATATTTTAAATGTGTAATGAATCTTTGATAGTATAGACTTTCTTCATCAAAGACAATTGAATCATAGTATCTTTTAACTATCTCCATTATTTCGTTTACAATATGTGATATTTTAAATCCGTCATTTTTATCATCAGAATCTTGGGCATTAACAAAATGTAATGCAATAAATCCAGCTTCATCTAAAGGTAAATTAACATTAAATTTTGAATTTAATTTTTCAAGCATATCTAAGCCAATTTTATACTCTAATTTATATAATTGTTTAATATCTAAAAGTAATAAATTATTTATAGATATACCTTCATTAAAGCGTTTAATTGTTCCTGTTAAATGGTCACTTAATGATATATAAATACTATTATTTAATTTAATATCATAGGAATTTTTAATATCATCAACATATTCTTGAACAAAATCTAAATAATCTTCAGGAATTGATGTTAAATAAGATTGTAATTCTTTACTGTTTTTAGAGTTTTCAGGCGTAAATATTTTTTCAATAACAGATTCGTCTACAATATCCCATCTTTTTTTGTTAAAGCCAATTCCACGCCCTTTTACTATTATTTCATTTCCTTGCTTATCGTTAGCAAGCACTAAATTATTATTTAATATTTTTCTTATTTTCATAAAAACATCTCCCTTTGATATAAAAAGAGACCAATAGTATAGCAAAAAAACTGCTTACTATTGGTCTTGCCTGACGATATATAATATTTCAGTAACAAACCAATTTAATCATACCTAATATATGACTTACGCTTGATATATTTGAATATTAACATATTATTCATGGGTTGTCTATAATAT
>SKEA01000471.1_pt1 | contig 38940 bp, 40 predicted proteins | sample 4826601 | NCBI WGS metagenome assembly SKEA01 (sample SAMN11008821, study PRJNA524170) | human gut metagenome | biome: Human fecal sample; material: Feces; isolation source: fecal sample from pouch patient p13, p53 | host: Homo sapiens | place: Israel: Tel-Aviv | collected 2016-07-06 | reverse complement strand
ACAGCGAGTTTAAAAACTTTAGCCAGCTTTATGGAATCAATTATATAAATTCTAGGTGAAAATTTCACGCTTCATGGAAAATAAATATTTCATTTTTTCGCTTACACGTAACGAACAATTTAGTTATATGAAAGGAGTGTTTAATTTGCATCATGATTTAATAATTGTTGGCGGTGGAGCTTCTGGCTTAATTGCTGCTATTACTGCTAAAGATTTTGGAATAGATGTTGCAATTGTTGAAAGTACTGATAGAATTGGAAAAAAGATTTTAACTACAGGTAATGGTAGATGCAATATATCAAATAATTGTATAAAACCACCGTTTATTAATTACCATAGTTCAAACACTAATTTTCAATTTACCGCTTTAGATAAGTTCTCACTTGAAGATACAAAAAATTTCTTTCTATCTTTAGGACTTCCAATTGTGGCATTACCTACAGGTAAACTTTATCCACAATCACTTCAAGCCTCTTCAGTTGTGGATATTTTAAAAATGGCTATCGAAGATAGAAATATACCTTTATACACAAACTGCAAAATAAAAGATATCCACAGCGGAAAAAAATTTAAGTTATCCACAACTAATGAAGAATATAAATTATTCACAGCTAATAGAGTTGTTTTAGCCTGTGGAGGAAAAACAGCACCTAAAACTGGCTCTGATGGTAGTGGATATAATATCGCAAAAAATTTAGGTCATTCAATAACACAACTAGTTCCTGGAATAGTTCAATTGAAATTAGACTACCATTCCCTAAAAGCTTTATCTGGAGTTAAATTTGATGGATATGCAACGCTTTTAGTTGATGATGAAGTTGTAAAAAAAGATTTTGGAGAAATCTTATTTACCGACTATGGAATATCAGGACCTCCTATTCTTCAAATATCAGCTTTAGCTTCTCAAAGCACATTTAATAAAAAGAAAACTGAAGTTGTAGTAGATTTATTACCTAGCTATTCAAAAGAAGATTTAGAAGATTTCTTAGAATGTCATTTTGCACTTCTTAGTCATAGACCTATAATTAATGCTTTGGTTGGTGTTATTAATAAGAAAATAATCCCTATCTTATTAAAAGAATGTGGAATAACTAATCTTCAAATGCCATGCTATGAACTTTCATGGAAAGAAAAAATGAAGCTAGTAACTACTCTAAAGTCTTGGAAGTTTACTTGTACTGGTACTAATGATTTTAATCAAGCTCAAGTTACTGTTGGTGGAGTTAATACTAAAGATATTAACTATGAAACATTAGAATCTAAACTAGTTCCTAACCTTTATTTTTGCGGTGAAATACTAGATGTTCATGGTGATTGTGGTGGATTTAATCTTCAATGGGCTTGGAGTTCTGGATATACTGTAGCAACTTCCATTGCTCAAAACATCTAGATTAAATATTTATTTCCCCAAAAAAGTAGCAAATTCTAAAAATTATTTTTAAAATTTGCTACTTTTTATATTCTAATTTAACATTAGCTTCTTCCACTTGCTAATTAGTACAGTTAATTCTTTCCCTTCAATATCAGTAATCTTATGAAGTATTACTACCCCATCTTCATTTTCCTTTATTTCATATGAAGCACTTATTTCTGCCCCATATCTACATTCTTTTTCAAATACTACACTTAACTCTTTAAGTTCATAATTTGAAACAATATCCAATGGAAGTGACTCTACCGCCCACTCAACATATTTAACATTATTTACATGCATATTAGAATCTATATCCCCATATCTAACTTTAAAATTGTTCTTATTCATTTCTTTAGTTAACTTTTCTAATTTAGTTACCTTAATATCTGGACAATTTTCAACATCTACTCCATATGCTATATACTGATCTTCTGGAATTCTTACAGCTCTTCTCTTATCAATATTTATTAATAGAAAAATTCCTTCTCCCTCTACTATTTTCTCATTATTTTCATCATATATTTCATAAGCTCTTGAAGCATAAAACTTTTTAAAACTCTTAGCCATTGTCATTACTTTTATTTTTTCTCCATACTTAGGATATCTGTTTACCTTTATATCATATCTATAAAAAACATAAGCCAATCTTCTCTCTGTTAAATAATCAATTCCAACACCTAATTCTTCTGATTGCTTGCTTCCTATATCACAAAAATAATTAATTATAGCTGATATTTTACACTCCAATCTATAATTTACCTCATAATAATGTACTTCATATTCTCTTTCTGTAACTCTTCCCACTATCAACACCCCATCTTCTTTAAGCTATCAAAAAGAACCCATAAAAAATGGGTTCTAATATTTTTATCTATTTAAAGCTTCTAATAATTCTTCTAAGTTTATTCCATGAACGTATGCAGCTTGTTCAACTGTCTCTGCTTGTGCAGATGGACATCCAACACATCCCATTCCAAAACTCATTAAAATATCAGCCTTATTAGCATTTACTTTTATTATTTCTCCAATTGTCATATCTTTAGTAATCATGTTTAATCACCCAACCTTTTTTAAAATTATTTAATAAATCTATTTTATATGAAATATATGTAAAATTCAATTAAATAATCTTAATATAAACTCGTTAATCCACTATTAATTTGATTTACAACAGAATTAATATCTATTCCATACTTTGTTGCCATTTCTTCTAAAGATGAAAATTGATTTTCTGTAATATCATATGTTGGTATACCGTAGCTCATTAATATATTGGCTGCTACAGGATTTTCTGCCATTGCATCACATAAATTTGTATATTTATCAATCATAATATGCACCTCTTATAACTTTACTTATTAATATTTTGCACATTATTGATTGATATTATACAAATTATAAAAAGCCGCATAAAATATTTTTATACGGCTAAATAAACTTTATATTATAGAGGTTTAACCCTCATAGTTTGATCTCTTCTTGGACCTACTGAAACAATTGAAATTCTAGTTTGAGTTAACTCTTCAATTCTTTCTAAGTATTTTCTTGCATTAGGATGTAATTCTTCGTAACTTCTAGCTTCTGCTACACTTTCATCCCATCCATCAAACTCTTCATATATAGGTTCACATTTAGCTAAATCTTCTAAGCTAGCTGGGAAGTAATCTATAACTTCATCATTAAACTTATATCCAACACACATCATAACTTTTTCTAAACCAGCTAATGTATCTATTTTAGTTACAGCTAATGAAGTTAATCCACTAACTCTAACTGAAGTCTTTAGTATAACTATATCAAGCCAACCACATCTTCTTGATCTACCTGTAGTTACTCCATACTCATGACCTTTTTCTCTTATCCATTCACCAATTTCATTTTCTAATTCTGTTGGGAAAGGTCCTTTACCAACTCTTGTAGTATAAGCTTTAGCTATACCTACAGCATTAGTAATCATGTTTGGTCCTATACCAACACCATTCGCTACTCCACCTGCAGTTGTATTTGATGATGTTACATATGGATATGTACCATAATCTATATCTAATAACATCCCTTGTGCACCTTCAAATAAAACTGTTTTATCTTCTTTGATTTCATTATAAACTCTTACTGATGTATCCTTTACGAATGGCTTTAATTTCTCACCATATTTAGAATACTCTTCATATATTTCATCAAAACTTAATGCTTCTCCACCAAGAACATTAACAATATACTTGTTCTTCATTTCGATATTTTCCATAAGTTTTTCTTTAAATACTTCTTTATCTATAAGATCACAAACTCTTATACCACATCTTTCAAACTTATCTGTATAGCAAGGACCTATACCCTTACCTGTAGTTCCAATATCATTTTTACCTCTAGCTTTTTCTTTTAACTTATCTAGAACCTTATGATATGGCATAATAACATGTGCTCTATCACTTACTATTAATTTTTCTGGAGTTACTTTTACTCCTTCTTCTTGTAGGTAATCAATTTCTGAAAAGAAAGCCATTGGATCTACAACTACACCATTTCCTATTACATTAAGCTTTTCATCATGTAATATTCCTGATGGTATTAAGTGAAGTTTGTATTGTCTATCTCCAACTTCTACAGTATGACCTGCATTATTACCACCTTGATATCTAACAACTACATTTGCTTCTTCAGCTAAGTAGTCTGTCATTTTTCCTTTACCTTCATCTCCCCATTGAGCTCCTAAAACAATAAATGCTGACATTTATACATTGCCTCCTCTTAAGACATACTAATGGATTGTATTACACTACAATCCCATATAACATGGTATCAAAGTAATTATAAAATTTCAACATCTCTACGAATATTTTTTTGCCTTCTATAAATATAATTCGTATAATATTATTATAAATATATTTTCCGGAGGAGTCATATTATGAATATATATGAAGAGTCACTAAAATTTCATAAAGAATTAAAAGGTAAATTAGAAATAACTTCAAGAGTTAAAATTACTAACGAAAAAGATTTATCCCTTGCCTATACCCCTGGTGTTGCTGAACCATGTAGAGAAATACATAAAGATCCATCTACAGCTTACTTATACACTAGAAAGTGGAATACTGTTGCTGTTATTTCTGATGGTACTGCTGTTTTAGGACTTGGAGATATTGGTCCTTTAGCCTCTTTACCTGTAATGGAAGGTAAGTCTATACTATTTAAAGAATTTGCTGATGTAGATGCTTTTCCAATAGTTCTAGATACTAAAGAAGTAAATGAAATTGTTGATACTATAGTTAGAATTGCCCCTACTTTAGGTGGAATAAACTTAGAAGATATATCAGCTCCTAGATGTTTTGAAATCGAAAAAAAATTAAAAGAAAAATTAAATATACCAGTTTTCCATGATGATCAGCATGGAACAGCTATCATAGTTTTATCAGGATTAATAAATGCATTAAAAATAGTTAATAAAAATATTGAAGATTTAAAAATTGTTGTTAATGGTGCTGGCTCAGCAGGAACTGCAATAACTAAACTTTTATTATCTTATGGTGCTAAAAATATAGTTATCTGTGATAGAGATGGTGCTCTAAATAGGAATACTACTTATTCAAATAAGTACTTTGAAGAACTATCTAAAATTACTAACCCTAATAATGAATCTGGAATTCTAAAAGATGTTATCAAAAATGCTGATGTGTTTATAGGTGTTTCAGCTCCTAACATAGTATCAAAAGAAATGGTATCATCTATGAATAATGATGCTATTATATTTGCTATGGCTAATCCAACACCTGAAATATTCCCTGATGATGCAAGAGAAGCTGGGGCTAAAGTAATTGGTACTGGTCGTTCTGATTTCCCTAATCAAATAAATAATGTTTTAGCTTTTCCAGGAATATTTAGAGGTGCTTTAGATGTTAGAGCTACTGAAATAAATGAAGAAATGAAAATAGCAGCTGCTTATGCAATTGCTAATTCTGTTTCAAAAGAAGAGCTAAACCCTAATTATATAATTCCAAAAGCATTTAACTTAGATGTTCAAAAAAGAGTTGCCGAAGCTGTTAAAGAAGCTGCCATTAAAAGTGGAGTTGCAACTATATAATAATAAAAATAAGCTGTATCAAAATCATAATTTTGATACAGCTTATTTAAATTACATTCTTTCTACACTTTCCATGCCTAATAAATCTAATCCTTGCTCTAAAACATTTTTAACAAGATTTATTAAACTTAACCAAGAAGCTTTCTTAGATTCATCTTCTTCAGATAATATTCTAGTGTCATTATAGAACTTATTAAAGTTATTAGATAATTCATATATAAATTCGCAAATTTTATGAGGTGCTCTATCTCTAAAGCTTAACTCTATAACTTCATTGAATTTAGATAATTGAAGCATTAATCCTCTTTCTGATTCACTTTGAGGTACTAAAATACTATTTTCAGCATTAAATCCTTCTGATTTATTTAATATAGATTTAATTCTTACTATTGTATATAAAATGTATGGTCCTGTATTTCCTTCAAAAGAAGCAAATCTATCTATATCAAATACATAATCCTTAGATGCTTGGTTTGATAAATCACCATACTTTAATGCAGCTAAACCAACCTTTGAAGAAATTTCTTCAACATCTTCTTCTGCAATATTTTTGTTATCTTTAAGCTTTTCTTTACCTGCTTCTTTAATCATATTTATTAAATCAGCAAGTCTCATTACTCCACCTTCACGAGTCTTAAATGGCTTTCCATCTTTTCCATTCATAGTACCAAATCCTATGAAATCTAAAACAGTATCTTCATGTGCTATTCCTGATTTTTTAGCAGCTCTAAAGAATTGTTCATAGTGAAGTCCTTGTCTCTTATCAGCTAGATAAATTATTTCATCAGCTTTCATATCTCTAACTCTTTCTACAACAGTAGCTAAGTCAGTAGTTCCATATAAAGATGCACCATCAGATTTTAATAATAGTAGTGGTGGAACTGGACTCTTGTCAGTTTCTTCACTTACATCAAATACTAAAGCTCCTTCACTTTCTTGTGCAAATCCTTTTTCCTTTAATTCTTCTATCATTGCTGGAATGAATTTTTGCGCATCACTTTCACCATTCCATAATTCAAAATCAACATCTAATGCTCCATAATTTTTCTTTAAATCAGTAACTGAAACATTTAATATATGTTTCCATAAAGCAACATATCCTCTTCTACCTTGTTGAAGTTCAACTGTAGCCTGCTTAGCAGCTTCCATTACTTTTTCATCACTTTTAGCAAGCTTACTTGCATATGGATATATATCTTCAAGTTCATCTATTGTAAATGGAGCTTCTGCTGGATATTCTCCTGTAAAGCTTTCATCAAAATATGGTAAAGAAGGATTTCTTCTTTCAACCTCTGATATTACCATTCCCATTTGAAGTCCCCAGTCACCTAAGTGAACATCACCAACAACATCATGACCTAAGAACTTTGCAATTCTTTTTATACTTTCTCCAATTATTGCTGATCTTAAATGTCCAATGTGTAGTGGCTTAGCAACATTTGCTCCACCATAATCAACAACTATCTTTTTAATTTCTGTAGCTTTTGAAACTCCAAAGTTCTCATCTTTGTTCATCTTATTAACATATTCTATTAAGAATTCATCATTAATATTCATATTAATAAATCCAGGTGCAACAGCTTCTAGTTTTGAGAAAATCTTATTATCATTTAACTTTTCTACAACCTCTTGAGCTATTATCATAGGTGCCTTCTTATGTTTCTTTGCATTTGCTAAAGCTCCATTACATTGATATTGGCATAAATCAGGTCTATTTGATACATTAACCCTTCCTGTTTCTCTTTCGTATCCTAGCTCTTCAAAAGCATTTTTAACTACTTCATTTATTTCATCAATAAATAATTTCATAACTTTACCTCCTGATTTTTTGTATTAAAATTTTAATTACTTAAATATATTACATATTCTTTGATTTCTCTGCACATTTTTCAACAGCACTTATAACTGTATTTCTAAATCCATTCTCTTCAAGGTCTATTACAGCTTCAATAGTTGTTCCTCCTGGAGAACAAACTTCATCCTTTAATACACCTGGATGCTTTCCTGTTTCTAATGCTAATTTTGCCGAACCTAATATGCTTTGTTCTGCTAACTTATAAGCTTTAGCCCTAGGAATACCTAATTTAACTCCTGCATCTGCCATTGCTTCTATAAACATAAATACATAGGCAGGAGATGAACCACATAAAGCTATAAATGCATGAAAGTCTTTTTCTTCAAGAATTTCACACTTTCCAAATAAATTATATAATTTCTCTACATATTCTAATTCATTTGAATTTATATTTTTGTTTGGACAAATTGCTGACATACCTTCTCCAACTAATGCTGGTGTATTAGGCATTGTTCTAACAACCTTATTTTTTTTTCCAAACCATTCTTCTATTTGTGCTATTGTAATTCCAGCGGCTATAGAAATAATAATAGTATCATTACTAACTATATCTTTTATTTCTTCTATAACCTCTTTAAAGAAATATGGTTTAACAGCTAAAAATAAAACATTCGATTTTTTAGCTACCTCAGTATTAACTACTGTTGTTTGTACTCCAAATTCTTGATTTATTCTTTTAGCTGATTCTTCACTCTTTGTAGAAACTATGATATTATCATTATTTATTTCATTAGATTTAACTAATGCCCCAAGCATAGCCCTTCCTATATTTCCACAGCCTATAAAACCAATTTTTCTATTCATACAACACCCCTTATATTTAGTGACAAGTGGCAAGTTATTTATAAAACCCTTTAAGGAATTTCTAAATTTGATACTTAGCACTTGAAGCCTGTCACTTGCTAATTATTCTTTATGTACCAAATCTAGATCTGCAAACTTAGAATGAGCTCCAATCCAAGCCATCTTAACTGTTCCAACTGGACCATTTCTTTGCTTAGCTATAATACATTCTCCTATACCTTTTTCTTCAGTTTCTTTATTATAGTATTCATCTCTATATAAGAACATAACAACGTCAGCATCCTGCTCGATTGATCCTGATTCTCTTAAGTCAGATAACATTGGTCTATGATCAGCTCTTTGTTCAGGTGCACGAGATAACTGTGATAATGCAATTACTGGACATTCCATTTCTTTTGCTAAAGCCTTAATAGATCTTGATATTTCTGATACTTCTTGTTGTCTATTATCACTACCAGCACTACCTGACATAAGCTGTAAGTAGTCAATAAGTATCATATCAATACCATGCTCCATTTTTATTTTTCTACACTTAGATCTCATATCCATAACACTAATACCAGCAGTGTCATCAATATATATTCTAGCCTTCGCTAAAGGACCTGTTGCCCTTGCAATTCTTTCCCAGTCATCATCTTCTAAGTTACCTGTTCTAAGCTTTAACATATCAACATTAGCTTGTGAACATAAAAGCTTATACGCTAATTGTTCCTTAGACATTTCCAGGGAAAATATAACTACACTTTTTCCTTCTTTTAAAGCCGCATTTTCTGCTATATTTAATGAAAATGTTGTTTTTCCCATAGATGGTCTGGCAGCAATAAGTACCATATCACCCTTTTGGAATCCAGATGTTTTAGCATCTAAATCCTTAATACCAGATCCAACCCCTGTTATAGCTCCTCTATTATTAAATAATCTTTCGATTTCTAAAAAACCTCTTTCAAGTACATTAGAAAGTGGCTCATATTCTTTAGAGTCCTTCTTTTCTGCTATATCAAAAACTTTCTTTTGAGCTAAATCTATTACCTTTTCAACATCTCCACCGTTATTGTAACTTTCTTCAATAATGGATGTAGATGCTTTTATAAGCTTTCTTAAAGTAGATTTTTCTTCTACTATTTTTATATATGAACTTAAATTAGCTGTTGTAGGAACAGATGCACTTAACTCAGATATATAAGTAACCCCACCAGCCTTATCTAACATATCAGTAGTCTTTAAATACTCTAATATAGTTACTAAGTCTACCGCCATATCCTTAGCATACATTTCTTTTACAGCTTTATATATAGCCTTATGCCCATCTCTATAAAAATCATCTTCATTAAGCTTTTCTAAAACTTGAGCAATGGCACTTTTATCTATTATCATTGCCCCTATAACGGATTGCTCTGCTTCTATACTTTGTGGTAAACTTCTCATCATAGGTGCTTCCATAAATAATCCACCTCCCAATTTTTTATTATAATTTCTGATTCTTTTTCTATATATAACTTATTATATCAAAATGCCCCCAATTTACTATGTTATTTGTATAATAAATTTATTTCTTCACATAATAAAATTAAGCTTCCTATAAAGGAAGCTTAATCTACATTACTTCTCAAATACTATCTCCATTAGTTCCTCTATGTGACTTATAGATTTAACTTCAATATCTTCAAGTCCTAGAGGAACTTCTTTTTCATTATCTTTAGGGACAGCAACAAGTTTAATTCCTTTTCTTCTAGCCCCGTATATCTTTTCAAATATACCTCCAACGGGCTTAACATTTCCTCTTAAAGAAATTTCACCTGTGATAGCAACGTCTTGACGAATTGGTCTTTCTGTAAGAGCACTTATTATACAAACTGTAATAGCAGCTCCAGCTGATGGTCCATCAATTTGACCACCACCAATTACATTAACATGGACATCATAATCCTTTATATCTTTATCTGTAATCTTTCTAATTACAGATGCTGCATTAAATACAGAATCTTTTGCCATAGAACCTGCAGTATCATTAAACTTAATTGTTCCATGACCTTTTTTCTTTGCTGGGAATACTGTTGATTCAATTTCTATTGTAGAACCTAAAAATCCACTTACTCCTAATCCATATACATGACCAACTTCATATTTATCTAAATTATCTAATCTTTCAAATGGTGAATATCTTCCTATTGAAATAACTTCTTCAACATCTTTTAAAGTTATCTTATTATTTGCTTCATCACCACTTGTATTAAATAATGAATATCCATATGCATCAGATAATATATTTACAGCCTTTCTACCTTCAATTGTATATTGGCTTATTAGTTTTCCAACTCCATCTTCTAGTTCTACATCTAACTTTTCAGATGCATTATTAACTATTCCCTCTATATCATTTGAAGATAATGGTTCAAAATACACCTCTGTACATCTAGACCTTAATGCTGGATTTATCTGGCTTGGATCTTTAGTAGTTGCACCTATTAAAACAAAATCAGCTGGTGCTCCCTTTTCAAATAAATATCTTATATATTCAGGGATATTTTCATCATCTGGATCATAATAAGAAGATGAAAACTCTACTCTTTTATCTTCTAAAACTTTTAATAATTTATTTTGAAGTATATCATCTAATTCACCAATTTCATCGATAAATAATACTCCTCCATGAGCCTCAGTAACTAATCCTGTTTTTGGCTCTGGAACACCTACTTCAGCTAAATCCTTCTTACTTCCTTGATATATAGGATCATGTACTGATCCTAATAAAGGATTTGTTATTTCTCTTGGATCCCATCTTAATGTAGTTCCATCAACCTCAACAAACTTTGAATCATCATCAAAAGGTGTAAATCTTAATTTTTTAGCAGCTTCTAATGCAAGTCTTGCTGCTGAAGTTTTCCCTACTCCTGGTGGCCCATAAAGAATTATATGTTGAGGATACGGTGAAGACATTTTTGATATTAATGATCTTACTGCTCTCTCTTGACCAACTATTTCATCAAAGTTTTCAGGTCTTAAAAGCGACATAACATTTTTATTAATATGCTTTGCATCTAACTTTTCTAACCTTTCTAACTTTGCTGTAGTCTTTGTATTTTCTTTACCTTTTTGCTTTTTAATTATAGACAATTTAAGTTCATCCATAAACTTATCTTGTCTCTCAACTAAAGCCTTTTCTACTTCCGATTCTATTTTATTTTGAACATATTTTTTAGCTATATTTTCTGATATCCAATAGATAACATCCTCTAATACCTCTTGAGCTGTTTCATCTGTTGGAACAACTTTTGCTCCATTCCCATCAGATGCTATAACATTTAATGCATATATTCTTTCATTTATATCTGTTGAGTTAACATATTTTTGTAGCTTAAATCTTACTGTTCTAGCTCTAATTGCACCTTCATCTAAAACATTTTTAAGAACATCAAATAATACATTAACCTTTGCTTCTATTGGTAAGTCACTTGTTAGAATTCCTTCTAAATTAACCCCTTCGTTATATAAATTCAATGTTAATCCTCCTTATTGCTTAGGAACAATAATAACTTTCATCTTTGTAGATACTTCTGGATATAATTTTACTTCTACTTCATATTCTCCAGCAACCTTTATAGTATTTACAACAATTTTCTTTTTATCTATTGATAAGTTAAATTTATTGTTAATTACTTCAGCTATATCTTTATTAGTTATTGCTCCAAATAATCTTCCGTTATCTCCAGCCTTAGCATCTATAGTAACTTCCTTACCTTTTAATTCAGCAGCTAACTTTTGTGCTGCTTCTAATTCAGCAAGCTTCTTTTTTCTTTCATTTTCTTTTTTTGCATTAACAACATGTAACGCATTAGCTGTTGCTTCTTCTGCTAATTTCCTAGGAAATAAATAGTTTCTTGCATATCCATCTGATGCCTCTATAACATCACCTTTTTTACCCATTTTTTTAACATCTTGTAATAAAATCACTTTCATATTATACACCTATCCTTTAAAGTTTTATTCTTTTAGCTCTAAATGTTTCTTTATTGCTTCTTTTAACATATATACAGCTTCATCCATTGTTCCATTTACTTTTGCCCCAGCCATATTCATATGCCCACCACCACCAAGCTCTTCTAGTATAACTTGAACATTTACTTCACCTGTTGACCTACCGCTTATAGTAATGGCATTATTTATTTCACATAAAACAAAGCATACATCAATTCCTGATATGCCTAACAGCTCATCTGCTGCTCGTGCAACAATTACAGTATTATTTACTTCATTAGGACAAATAGCTATAGCTAAATTATCATGAACTTCAGCACTTTTAATAGTATCTGAAATTAATAAATAATCTCCTAAGCTATCGGTAAACATCTTTTTAACTTCTATAGTATCTGCACCTAAAGATCTTAAAAAGGCTGCTGCATCAAAAGTTCTTACTCCTGATTTAAATTGGAACCCCTTAGTATCCATAAAGATTCCACCTAAAAGCCCTTCTGCTTCAACTTTTGAAATCCTTGGCTTCTGCAACATATATTGTATTAATTCGGTTACCATCTCTGATGTAGACGATGCATAAACTTCTATATAGTTTAGTAATGCCCCTTCTATTATATCAGGGCTTCTTCTATGATGATCTATGATTATCTTTCTATTGATTTTTTCAACTATACTTAAATTATTCACATATCCTTTATTATGGACATCTACTATTATTAATAATGTTTTATCATTAATTGCCTTTTCAGCCTCACTACTAGAAATTAATAAATTATCATATTTACTGTCACTCTTAAGCTTATTCATATAATAATCAATAGCATTATTATCATTATCAATTATTATATTACAACTTTTACCTAATTGTCTTATGGCTGACCATAATCCAACTGCGGCTCCAAAAGAATCCATATCCGGATTTTTATGACCCATAATAAGTATATTACTACTTTCAAAAATCAACTCTCTTAATGCTTGTGAAATTACTCTTGCTCTAACTCTAGTTCTCTTTTCAAGCTCACGGGTATTTCCACCAAAGAAGCTTATCTTTTCATTATTTTTAATAACTACTTGATCTCCACCTCTACCTAATGCTAACTCTCTAGCAGTCATTGCATTATTATAGTTCTCTTGTGAATTATCTCCACCTCTACCTATTCCTATACTTAAAGTAACTTCTAACTTATTACCTCTATCAATATTAGAGATTTCATCTAATATGCTAAATTTACAATTAATCTCATCATTAATATATTTATCTTGTACTGATAAACAATATTTATTATATTCATATTTAACAATCATAGCTTTTAATTTTTTGCCATATGAATTTATAGTTTTTTCTACTTCTGCAGCTAACATAGGCCTATTTGCTTCATCAGTTCCTTCTAATGCCTCTGATAAATTATCTACTTCTATTAACATTATACTTTCTCTAATTGAATACAAATCCCTTAAATTGCTTACCTCATTAAAATATACTATATATTTTTGTTTAATATATGGACTATTTTCATTACTTATATTAGTTGCATATATGCTATAAAAAGAATCTTTTATCTTTACCCTTTGTCTTAAATCTTTATCACACTTTAATAACTTTTGCAAATCAAGATTTCTACCTATACTAAGTATATTTTGCTCTTTTAAATCTAGTAAATTTAATTCTTCTTTTAATCTCTTATTAGCCCAAAGTATATTACCCTCATCATCAATTAAAGCTAATGGATATAACATATTCGAAATATTATCATTTATATTTGCTTTAATTTTTGTAGTTAAAGTATCCACTTTTTCATTGTATAGTTGTTTATCAATATCTGAATATGCATTCCATAATACATATATTATCAAAATTGCACTTGATAAATAAAATTCCCTTATATAATAAAGAAGTATTACTAAAATAGTAATCGCAATTGATATTAATAACTTCCTATACTTTTTGAGCTTTTTTTTCATAAAAGCCTCCTAAATTTTATATTAATAACGTCCCCTGATATGATTTTGAAGCTTAGTTAAACTCTTACCTTCCTTTTCATATTCATGTTCTTCAGCTATTCCTAATTTTAATTTTTTTCTCATTTCATCATCTACTTCATTGCAGCTATATCCTAACTTTTGTGCCAATACATATAAAATTAAAATAGCTCCAGCTATACAGTTTAATATAGAATCTTTGGCTACATTAGTGCCTCTTGTTAAAAGGGAAAAAAACTCACCTATAATACATAACAAGCTAGCTTTAAGCTCTTCTATAATTTTAATATTAGCCATAATATTTAGCTCTTCTTTTTTTTTCACTAAATTCTCACCTCTATTCAATACCTTGTATCTTTATTTTAATTATTTTTCTTTATTAATGCAACTAAATAGGGGCTTGAATTACAAATTATGTAATTATTTCGAAATATAAAAATAAAAGCCCCTGAAAATCAGGGGCTAATAAACTTATTACTATTCAGTTGTGAATGGTAATAAAGCTATGTTTCTTGATCTCTTGATAGCATCTGTTAATTGTCTTTGATGCTTAGCGCAAGTACCAGAAATTCTTCTTGGAAGAATCTTACCTCTTTCTGTAACAAACTTTCTTAGTTTGTTGATATCTTTGTAATCTATTGATTCAGCTTTATCTACACAGAAAGCACATACTTTTCTCTTAGATCTTCTCATCTTTCCAGATCTTTTCATTTCTCTCATGATGTTCCCTCCTTATAAAATAATTAGACTTTTTTTAAAATGGCATATCGCCATCATCTACTGGAGTCATATCTCCAAATCCCATATCAGGACTTTCTGTTGGAGCACCCCATGCGTTATCAGAATTTCTTGAGTATGAATTATTACCTTCACTAGCATTAGAACCTATGAACTCGAAACTTTCTACAGCTACATCAGTAGTGTATCTTTTAGTTCCATCTTGAGCATCATAACTACCTGTTCTTATGCTTCCAGTAACAGCAATTTGTCTACCCTTTGTAAGATATTGTGTAATTGTTTCTCCAGTTTTTCCAAATGCTACACAATTTATAAAGTCTGTTTCATCTTTTTTAAATTGTCTATTTATAGCAACAGTAAATCTACAAACTGCAGTACCGCTACCTGCTGCATATCTTAATTCTGGATCTTTAGTAAGTCTACCAATAAGTATAACTTTATTCATTTCAATACACCTCTTACGCTTCGTTTTTAACGATTATGTGTCTTATAACACCATCAGTAATTCTGAAAACTCTGTCTAACTCTTTTGGTAATTCAGGATTAGCTTCGAAGTTAATTAAAGTATAGTAACCTTCGTTAACTTTGTTTATTTCGTAAGCAAGCTTTCTCTTACCCCAGAAATCAACATTTTCAACTTTTCCTCCACCGTTTTCTATAACACCTTGGAATTTTTCGATTCCAGCCTTAACAGCCTCTTCATCTAATGATGGGTGTAATATAAATATAGTTTCGTACTTTCTCATCATTTTCACCTCCTTTGGACTAACGGCTACATTTTACTGTAGCAGGGATTACAATTTTAGATTTTATCACTTTATTCTACTATTTTCAAGTATTTTTATTTCAATTATTAGATTTAACAACCTTTTTTGCATCTTTTTGGAATTTTAAACGTGGTATCATAATAATTCTACCACATCCAACACACTTTATTTTAATATCAGCACCTAGTCTTATTACTTCGAACTCTTTGCTACCACAAGGATGTTGTTTTTTCATTTCAACAATATCACCTAAATCAAATGTTTCAATCATACTTATCCCCCTAAATATTATTATTATTTTTATTTATAATAGTTGTTTTTGGATATGGAATTTCTATTCCTGCTTCATCTAAAGCTATTTTTATATCTTTTCTTAATTCTCTTTCCATTTCCCATTGACTTAATGGTTCTGATCTACCAACAACTCTAATTGTTACTCCTGAAGCATTTAAAGAAAGTACCCCTAATACATCAACTTTACCCCTTAACTTATCTTTATGTTTTTCCTCAAATAAATCACTAGTTCTCTTAATTACCTCTATAGCTTTATCTACATTCTCTTCATAAGCTATTTCAACATCAACTATAAATCTTATATCTCCTCTTGAATGATTTGTTACTTCTAACACTGATCCATTGGGTATTAAATGTAAGTCTCCTGTAAAATCTCTTAGAACAGTTGTTCTTATACCAATACTCTCTACTATCCCCTCAAATTGGCCAATAGTTACATGATCCCCAACTCCATATTGATCTTCAAATAATACAAAAAATCCATTAATAAGGTCTTTTACCAAACTTTGTGCTCCAAGTCCTATAGCAAACCCTCCTGCACTGACTAATGCTACAGGTATTTTAGCTAAGATATCATATAGCATAGATCCTATCCCTATTATATATACTGTATACTTCAAAACGCTTTTTAATACTTCTCCTATAGTCAATGCCTTCTGTGGCTCTAAAGAAAAGCTAGTCTTGCTAGCAACCTGTCTATCAACAAACTTATTTATAATTTTGTTTCCTATTCTTATTGAAAAATACATTATAATTGATATAAATATAATTGATATGACTTTTTCAAATATAGCATCTAAATCTATTCTCTTACTAAAAAAATCAAATGCTTTCTTACTTATACTAGCAAAATCCGTAAATCCATCCATATAATGATTACCCTCTTTATCTACTTAATTGCTATATAACTAGCTTCTTCTTTCTTATATATATTCTTAAATTCAATTATATTACTACTAATTATTTTATTTAATTCTTCTTCCTCTTCTATTCTAATGCAAATACCACAACTTTGAGTAATTAAAGTTGGTGTAGGCATTATTCTAAACTTGTAGTTTAATCCACTTAACTTTTGTTCTGCAGACATTGCATCATGAGTATTTTTAAATACTATAATATAATAATTCATTTTTCTATTTCCTCCTTAAACTATATATTAATTATATTATATCTGTTTTTAATTTTTAATAAATATATTAAATATTACTATTTTAAAATTACATATTTTTCTAATAGTTTATTGCAATTTTATTTATTTATTTTATTATAGTATAAGAAGGAATATTTTACGTGTATATAAAAGGAGAAAAGAATGAAGGTATATTTAGATAATGGAAGTACATCATTTCCTAAACCAAAGATTGTGTCTGATTCCATATATAATTACTTAACCAATATTGGTGGAAATCCTGGAAGATCAAATCATTCTAATTCATTAGAAGCTAATAGATCAGTATATATGGCTAGAGAAGAGATTTGTAATCTTTTTAATTATGATAAGCCTGAAAATGTAATATTTACAAATAACATTACATCTTCATTAAATATTTTATTAAATGGAATAATAAAACCTGGTGATCATGTAATTACCTCTTCTATGGAACATAATTCAGTTATTAGACCTCTATATAATTTAAAAAATAATTTAAATATAGATATAGACATAGTTAATGCAAATGTTCTTGGAATTGTAGATATAAAAGATATAGAGAAATTAATTAAACCTAATACAAAATTAATAGTTATTACTCATGCTTCTAATGTTGTAGGATCTATTCAACCAATAAAACAAATAGGTGATTTATGTAAAAAACTTGGAATATTTTTCATATTAGATAGTGCCCAAAGTGCAGGTGTTCTAGATATTAACTTCAAAGATTTATCATTAAATGCTCTAGCTTTTACTGGTCATAAAAGTCTACTAGGGCCTCAAGGAATAGGTGGTTTTATTATTGATGATAAATTAAATGAAATTTGTAATCCATTAATATCAGGAGGTACTGGTAGCTTATCACACTCGCTAACTCAACCTGATTTCTTACCTGATAAATTTGAATCTGGAACATTAAACATCCCAGGAATAGTAGGTCTATATGAAGCAATAAAGTTTATTAAATCTGAAGGTTTAAATACAATTTATGAACATAACAGCTATTTAAGATCTTATTTAATAGCTGGAATTCTTAATATTCCTAACTATATAATAAGTGGTCCTCTAGATAAAAAATCTGCAACATCTTGCGTATCAATAACACATTCTAAATTAGATGTTAGCGAATTATCTTATATTTTAGAATCTGATTTTAATATTAATAATAGAAGTGGATTACATTGTGCTCCATTAGCTCATAAAACTCTAGGCACTTATCCTAATGGAACTGTTAGACTTAGTTTAGGTTACTTTAATACATTAGAAGAAATTAAATACACAATAGATTCTTTAAATAAAATAAATTCAATTTATAAGTAAATTTTTTACTGATGAATAAGTTATATTATTCTTGTCGATACTTTCAATAAGGAGGTTATGACATGGATAATTGTTTTTGTGTAGATTCATTATCCCCTAATTCTTCTCACGAATTAGGGGAATATTTATATATAAAGCTTAAAGATATTTTTATAGAAAATAGACCTATAATATTTTTATGTATTGGAACTGATAGAGCAACGGGAGATTCATTAGGGCCCCTAATTGGATATAAACTTAAAAATATTGAAAGAAAGAATATTTATATATATGGTTCTTTAGAATATCCTGTTCATTCTATTAACTTATCTGAAGTTTTAAATAAAATTAAATCTAACTTTATAAATCCTTTTATTATTGGAATAGATGCCTCTCTTGGTAACGTCCAAAATATAGGAAAGGTATTTATTGAAGATTCTCCTCTTCATCCTGGTTTAGCTTTAGATAAAGATTTACCAGAAGTAGGTGAAATGAATATAAAAGGTGTAGTTAATATATCTGGTAATTTAGACTTCATGATGTTACAAAATACTAGATTATTTGTTGTCATGTCTCTAGCTGATTGTATTTCAAATGCTATATCTTATTTTATAAGTAAAGCTTTATCAAATAACACCTTAATATCTTTTGATTAAAAATTTATTCTACTTAATCTTTATTAATCATAATTAGAAATAAAAAATGCGGCTATTTAAATAACCGCATTTTTTATCGTTTTAATTTTTGCTATTAATAGCCTCATTTAAAACATGTAACTCTTCCTCAGATAAATCATATCTTGATATTCCTTTATCTATTGGCTTAGCATATGTAGTACTATCATGTCTAGAATATATTCCAGTTATAATAACACCATCGTTATATGAATCTAATATTGCAATTGAAAAGCTTAAATCGCTACCTACATCTTCAAAAGCTTTATATCTCATTATAGCAATCTTATTAACACAACCTTTTAATTCTTTTGAAACATTTTTACATTCATTAATTGCTTCTTGAGATTTATTTATGGCTTTTTCAATATTATCTAGATTATCCTTAAGCATTTGCTCTAAATTCTTATTGTTAACGCCTCTCATCATCTTTCTATATTTTTTCTCTAATTTTTTTACAGATACTAATAAGATCATTGTAATTATAAAAAGTAATAATGTTATTATTGCTAATCCTATTATTATGAAGATTGAATATTCATTAATTATATTTATTATGCTATCCATTTATGCTACTTCCCTTCAAATGTTTCACGTGAAACATTTTATAAATTAATTATTTCTAATATTCTTTGTAAATCCTCTTCAGAGTAGTATTCAATCTCTATCTTACCCTTATTATTTTTATTTGTTATATTGACCTTTGTTCCAAAGTAATTTTCTAACTTATAAGTTACATCCTTATAATATGGGTTAGTTTCATTTGATATTTTTGTTTTAGCTCTTGTATGACTAGTCTTTAACTTTCTTATTAAAAGTTCTAACTCTCTTACTGATAACTTATCATCAATAACACTTTGTGCTAATTCACATTGAACTTTACTATCAGTTATTCCTAACAAAGCTCTCCCATGCCCCTCTGAAATTACACCCTCAATAATATACTGTTGAACATCCTCACTAAGATTTAATAATCTTAAAGTATTAGTTATTGTAACACGTGACTTTCCTATTCTTTTGCTTAGTTCCTCTTGCGTTAAGTTAAAATCATTTATTAACTTTTTATATGCTAATGCTTCTTCAATAGAATTTAAATCTTCTCTTTGAATATTTTCAATTAGTGATATTTCTAAAATTTGTTTTTCAGTTAAATTCATTACTATGGCAGGTACCTCTTTAATCCCAATGGATTTAGCCGCTCTCCATCTTCTTTCCCCTGCTACAATAATATATTCATCATCAACTTTTTTTAATACTAATGGCTGTATTATTCCATTACTTTTAATTGATTCTGCTAACTCCAATATTTTTTCATCATCAAAAGTTTTTCTTGGTTGACCCTCATTACTCTTAATTAAATTAATATCTATTAATATAGAACTATTTTCTTTAATATCATTAGCTTTTTCTACCTTAGTATCTAATGTACCTAAAATAGTGTCTTCTGGTATAAGAGCATTTAGACCTTTACCTAATCCAAATTTTTTACTCATATCTTTACCTCTCCTACTGCTTACTTAAAAATTCTTTTGCAAAGCGCTTATAAGCGTCTGCACCCTTGCACTTTTCATCATAAAGCATAATTGGCAATCCAAAGCTTGGTGCTTCTGCTAATCTTATATTTCTAGCAATAGTTGTTTTATATACTTTATCAGTAAAGAAATTTTTTGCTTCTCCATATACTTCATTGCTTAAATTAGTTCTATAATCATACATCGTCATAAGTACACCCTCTATATCTAACGACTTATTTAACGATTTTTTTACTAATTGTATTGTATTAATTAATTGTCCTACACCTTCTAGTGCGTAAAACTCACATTGTATAGGTATTAACACAGAATCAACTGCTGTTAAAGCATTAATTGTTAAGACCCCTAATGAAGGTGGACAATCTATAAATATAAAATCATATTGATCTTGTATAGATGTAATCTCTCTTAAAAGTATAGTTTCTCTATCCTTTACATCAATTATTTCAACTTCTGCACCTGCTAATTCCATAGTCGATGGTGCTATGTATAAATTAGTAATTAATTCACTTTTTATAATAACATCTTTCAATGGTACATTTGCTGTAAGTACATCATACATAGAATAATCTAAATTTCTTTTATCTATTCCAAATCCACTTGTTGTGTTCCCCTGTGGATCAATATCGATTGTCAATACTTTATAACCTTCCATTGCTAAATAAGCACATAAGTTAATATTAGTAGTAGTTTTTCCTACTCCACCTTTTTGATTAAAAATACATATCTTTTTCATATAAAGCCCTATTTTAGGACTTCACCCCCTTCCCATACTTATATTATATATATTTTTATATAATAATTAAAGATAGCCATGCTAAATTTAAAGTAAATTTTGTATAAATGTTTCACGTGAAACATAAAAAAAGCACCCCAAAGAGTGCTTTTTTATTATTTATTTTTTAGGGATAGAAACTGTTATCTCAATACACTCTTCTTTATCTTGAAGTTTGTATTCTGCTGGAATATTAAATTTACTTAATACTTGCTTTATAGTATTAACATATAACTTTCCAGGTAAAACACCTTTTCCTTTTCTTTTCTTCATTTGTTCGCCAGCTAACTTTAATAGTTCAGTATTAATTAGCTCTTCAGTCTTTTTTACATTTAAAGAGTTAGTTATTACTTTTTTTACAACCTTTAATTGTAACTGTTCGTTTGGCAAACTTAATAGTGCCCTTGCATGTCTTTCTGTTAAATTATTTTCAAGACATAATATTCTTACCTTTTCACTTAATTTAAGTAATCTTAATTTATTAGCTATAGTAGATTGTTTTTTTCCCATTCTTTTAGCTAATTCTTCTTGAGTAAAATTATGCTCATTGATTAAATTATAATATGCCTCAGCTTCCTCCATAAAATTTAAATTTTCTCGTTGTAAATTTTCTAATAATGCAATTTCTGCTGATTGAGCATCCGTAATTTCAATTATATTGCACGGAACAACTTCAAGCTCTAACATCCTAGCAGCTCTCCATCTTCTTTCTCCAGCAACTAACTCAAATTTATCTCCCATTTTTCTTACAGTAATAGGCTGAATTATACCATGTTCTTTTATTGATTGGCTTAATTCCTCTAGTGCTTCTTCTTTAAAAAACTTTCTTGGTTGGTATGTATTAGGAAAAATATTATCAACCCTTATGTTTGTTATTTCTTTATTCATACTGTACGACCATCCCTCATAATTTGTTAATCAACAACTAATTCCATATTTTAACAGAGATATTGCTACGATTTATTTCTATATATATTTTTAAACTAAATTTATATTGAATGTTATATTTCTTAATCTATTTATTATAAATTCATATTATTTCTATTAAAATAATTTTATCCTCTATCGACTACTATTGTAAAGGCTTTTTATTAACTGTTCCCGCTTTTCTTGGATAAGTTTTTGGACAATTTTTTACTTTCTTTACTTCTACTATATTATGTTTTAAATCAGTTTCTTCAATAGATATTTCTATTATTCCCTGTAATTCTCCACCTAATATTTTTATGGCATTACTTCCATTTTCAAGCTCTTCATCAATAGCAGGTCCTTTTAATGCTACAAAATAACCACCTTTTTTTACATATGGCATACAAAACTCAGATAAAACTGCCATATTTGCTACAGCTCTTGATGTTGCAACATCAAATTTTTCTCTTAACTCTGATTTTCTAGCTCCATCTTCAGCTCTAGAATGAATAGTTTTTACATTCTTTAATCCAAGTTCTCTAACTACAAGATTTAAAAAATTAATTCTTTTATTTAAAGAATCTAAAAGAGTTACTTCTACATTTGGATTCATAATTGCAATTGGAAGCCCTGGAAAACCAGCACCAGTTCCAACATCAATTATAGTTTTAGCATTCTTTATTGGTTCAGACTTAAAAGCCTTAATACAATCTATAAAATGCTTTTTAACAACATCCTCATCTTCTGTTATAGCTGTTAGATTGATTTTTTCATTCCATTCTTGAAGAAGCCTCATATATTTCATAAATTGCTCATATTGCATTTCTGTAAATTCTAGTCCAGCATCATTTGAAGCTGTTTTCATTAATTCAAAAAACTCCATCTTTAATCCTCCTGCTTATTTTTCTTATATTGATGTTCTAAATATATTAATAAAACTGATATATCAGCTGGAGATACTCCAGATATTCTTGATGCCTGCCCTATACTTACTGGTCTTATTGAACTTAATTTTTGAATTGCTTCTACTCTTAAACCTTTTACATCACTATAATCTATATTTTCAGGCAATAACTTTTTCTCAAATTTTTTAAACTGCTTAACTTGATCTAACTGACTAGCTATATAACCTTCATATTTAGCTATAATATTAACTTGTTCACCAATATCATCTGTATATTCTGGTCTTTCTAAATCTAATGGTGCTAACATGAAATAATCTAATTCTGGTCTTTTAATTAATTCATACATACTTATTGGTTTCTTTAGTTCTGTAGAATTAAGTGATACTAAGAATTCATTATTTTCTCTCTTATTAGTTATTTGTAAATTCTTTAGTCTTTCAACTTCATTTTCTATATTAGATTTTCTATTTAAGAATCTATTATATCTCTCATCACTTACTAAGCCAACTTTTCTTCCTATTTCAGTTAATCTAAAATCAGCATTATCTTGTCTTAATAATAGTCTATATTCTGCTCTAGATGTCATCATTCTATAAGGCTCATTAGTACCCTTAGTTACTAAATCATCAATTAAAACACCAGCATATGCATCAGAACGTGTTAATATCATTGGTTCTTCACCTTTAATCTTTAATGCAGCATTTATACCAGCAACAATTCCCTGTGCAGCAGCCTCTTCATATCCAGAGCTACCATTTAACTGTCCTGCTCCATATAAACCTTCTATTGTTTTAAATTCTAATGTTGGTTTCAATTGAGTTGGGTCTATTGAATCATATTCTATAGCATAGGCAGTTCTTAGTAACTCTACATTTTCTAATCCTTCTAATGTTCTATACATCTTTACTTGAACATCTTCTGGTAATGATGATGACATTCCCCCAACATACATTTCTAATGTATCTTCACCTTCTGGTTCTATAAATATTTGATGTCTATTTTTGTCTGGGAATTTCATTACTTTATCTTCTATAGATGGACAATATCTTGGCCCAACACCTTCAATACTACCATTATACATAGGAGATCTATCTATATTTTCCTTTATAATATTGTGTGTTTCTTCATTAGTATAAGTTAACCAGCAAGAAACTTGTTCTCTCTCTATATTGTCATGCATAAATGAAAATGGAACTATTTTTTCATCTCCAGGTTGTTCAATCATTTTTGAAAAATCTACAGATCTTCTGTTAATTCTTGCTGGAGTTCCAGTCTTAAATCTTCTCATTTCTATTCCAAGATCCATTAAGTGTTGTGTTAACTCATTAGCCGCTGCTAATCCATTTGGTCCACTATTATAAGTTACATCTCCAATTATTATTCTTGCTCTTAAATATGTACCTGTTGTTAATACTATAGCTTTACATTTGAAGAAAGCACCATTCTTAGTTAAAGCCCCAACAACCTTTCCATCTTCAACTTCAACATCAACAACTTCTAATTGTCTAACTTCCAAATTTTCTTGATTTTCTAGAACACCCTTCATTCTATTTTGATATTTTTTTCTATCAGCTTGTGCTCTTAAAGAATGTACTGCTGGTCCCTTAGATGTATTTAACATTCTTGATTGAATAAATGTATGGTCAATATTTATCCCCATTTCTCCACCTAATGCATCAACTTCCCTTACTAAATGACCTTTTGCTGTACCTCCTATATTAGGATTACAAGGCATTAAACCAATTGCATCAAGATTTAATGTACATACTAATGTCTTTAATCCCATTCTAGCTGAAGCAAGCCCAGCTTCACATCCAGCATGGCCTGCACCAACTACAATTACGTCATATTCTCCTGCATTATATCTCATTTTCTACTCCTACTTTCCTACACAGAAATCTCCAAATATTTTATTTACTAAATCCTCTTCTAATTCATCTCCAGTAATTTCATTTAAAGCTCTTAAAGATGAAGTTACAAAAATAGATATTAAATCTAAATATTCATTCATTCTTACTCTATTTAATGCATTTTCTGCATTTTCTAACGCTCTAAATAATGCTTGCTTATGTCTTGAATTAGATATTATCAGACTTTCTGTATCAATTTTTCCACTAAAGAATAACTCTTTTATTGTTTCTTTTAAATCACCTAATCCAAGTTCTTCTTTAGCTGACACTTTAATTATATTTTCAAAACTATTTATCATATTTTCATCAATTTTAGACTCTAAATCTATTTTGTTTAATATAACAATACATTTTTTATCACCAACTGACTCTATAATCTCTCTATCTTCATCATCTAACTCTCTTGATGAATCAAGAACTAATAAAACTAAATCAGCTTCTTGAATTTTTTCTCTTGATCTTTCTACTCCAATTTTTTCAACAACATCCTCAGTTTCTCTAATACCTGCTGTATCAATTATTTTAACTGGGATACCATCTAAGTTTATGTACTCTTCAATTATATCTCTTGTAGTTCCTGCAATATCAGTTACTATTGCTCTCTTTTCTCTTAACAAAGCATTTAATAAAGATGATTTTCCTACATTTGGTTTTCCAACTATAGCAAGGCTTAAACCTTCTCTAATAAGTTTTCCTTCATCAGCGTTCTTTAAAAGAACTTTCATTTCACTTATAGCCTTTTCTAAACTTTCTCCAACCTTTAAAGGAATACTTGGATCTATCTCTTCATCATCTTCTGTAAAATCTACAGCAAACTCTACTAATGCTAATACATTTAACATATATTCTCTTAATCTATTAATTTCTCTAGATAAATATCCTGTACTTTGCATTAAAGCAGATTTCATTGCTAAATCTGTCTTAGCTGTTATTATGTCCATAACAGCCTCAGCTTGTGATAAGTCTATTCTACCATTTAAAAACGCTCTTTTAGTGAATTCCCCTGGCTCTGCAAGTCTAGCACCAGCCTTAATTACAGCCTCTAGAACCTTATTTGTAGATACTACACCACCATGACAGTTTATTTCTATTGTATCTTCAGCTGTAAAACTTCTTGGTCCTTTCATAAAACTAATTATTACTTCATCAATTAATTCATTAGTTTCTATATCATATATATGCCCATATTTCATTGTGTATGGTTTCATATTTTTTATATCATCATTACTTTTAGGTCTAAATATTTTTGATGCTATATCTAACGCTTTATCTCCAGATATTCTTATAATTGCAATTCCGCCTTCACCTAAAGCCGTAGCTATAGCACATATTGTATCAAATTCTTTCATTTTATCCTCCAGTTTTAGTGACAAGTGGATAAATTTCTACATTACAAAGTTGTCACTATTATTAATACTTTTACTAATAAGTATATTTAAATTCTATCCTTATTTTCTTTTTTTAATTATTATGCCCTATTTTCGCTATTATTCATTTTACAAAACAATTTTATATAAGTCAAAATTCTAAAAAAATAATAAGAGAAAGCCTAATTTAGGCTTTCTCTTATTATTTTTTTAAACTTATAATTATTCTTCTGAATGGTTCTTCACCTTCACTATATGTGTTAATATCAGTATATTCTTGTAGTGCTGAATGAATGACTCTTCTTTCATAAGGATTCATAGGTTCTAACTTATATGGTCTTCCAGATTTTTTAACTTTATAAGCGGTCTTTTGAGCTACCTTTATTAAAGTTTCCTCTCTTTTGTGCCTATAGTTTTCTGCATCTAAAACTACTTTCTTATACGGATTTTCATGATTCTTATTAACTACTAGTGAAACTAAGTATTGAAGCGAATCTAAAGTCTCACCTCTATATCCTATTACTAATCCCATCTTAGAACCCTTCAAATTAATATTAATAATATCATTTTCCTCTTTAATATCGATGTCTGCATTTATATTCATAGAATTTAAAACATTAACTAAGAATGTTTTTGCATCATCTAAAGAGTCTGGTTTTGCAGTAACTTTAACTTTAGCAGGTTTTGTACCAATTAAGTTAAATAATCCCTTACTCCCCTCATCAATTACTTCAACATCAACTTTATCTTTTGTTAACTTTAACTCATCTAACGCATGTTTTAAAGCTTCTTCCACTGTTTTACCAGTCATTTCAATTGTTTTCATACCCTATTCACCACCTAGAAAATATGATAATTATCTCTTTTTAGTTTTTGGTGTAGATTTTTTAGCTTTTTCAATTTTAGATTGTGCTGCTTTTTCTTCTTCAATTTTTTTCTTTTTCATTGCTGGTAAATAATTTAAGAAATATGTTTGTATTAATTGAATTATTCCACCAGTTATCCAATAAATTATTAATATTGGTTGGAATTGAAGTGCCATGAATCCCATCATCGCTGACATAGCTATGTTCATAGTACTCATATTCATTCCGCCTTCTTGTTGAGGCATTGATTTACTCAATAATAATGATGGTATATAAGTACTTAATGCAGATAATATCGCTAATATTATAGAAATAAATCCACCTGGAATAGAAAAAATATCTGGAATAAATAAAAATGATGTATCTGCTCCCGGTGTAGCTGTTATATTTCTAAACACTCCATATAAAGCAAATAATATTGGTAAAGGTAATAATGCTGGTAAACATCCACCAAACATACTAACATTATTTTCTTTCATTAACTTAGAAGTTTCTAATTGTAACTTCTGTGGATCATTTGCATACTTTGCTTGAAGTTTTTTCATCTCTGGTTGAATTTCTTGCATTTTTGCATTTGATTTTGTTGATTTAATATTAAGAGGTAATATTAATAATCTAATTATTGCTGTAAATAATATGATTGCTAATACATATGAAACCCCTTCTGCGTTTTTTGGTACCCCTAATGCTATAATTAAATTATGTAAAGCTTCGAACATATTCGTCATTACATCTACTATCGCATTCCACATTCTATAGCCTCCTTATTTTACCGGATCATATCCCCCGTTTTTGTTAAAAGGATTACACCTTAAAATCCTCTTTATAGATAAAAATCCTCCCTTTAAAGCCCCATATTTAGTGATGGCTTCAACTGCATACTCAGAACATGTAGGTACAAATATACATCTTCTTGGACGCATAGGAGAATAATATTTTTGATATAACTTTATAATTGTTAAAAGCAATTTTTTCATTACAAATATATTCCTGCCCTTTTAAATAAGTTTATCATAGCAGCTTCTACATCGCTATATTTTTTTTCATTTATTGCGCTTCTAGCTACAAAAACAAAATCATATCCTGATTTAATCTCTTTTATATTTAATCTATAGCTTTCATATATAAGTCTTTTACTTCTACTTCTAACTACGCTATTTCCAACTTTCTTACTTACCGAAATACCTACCTTATTATACGGTAGATTTTCATCATTTATATTTTTCTTATTTTTGAAAACATATAAAACTAATAAATTATTAGCATAAGACTTACCTCTTCTGTAGACAAGTCTAAATTCAGTATTTTTTCTTAATTTATATATCATAAGTTTTAATAAATTCTCCTTAAAATTCCTGCACTTGCAGAAAAAAGGCCACAAAGTGCGGCCCTTATGCTGTTAATTTTTTTCTACCTTTTTGTCTTCTTCTCTTAAGAACAGTTCTTCCTGAAGCAGTGCTCATTCTTTTTCTGAAACCATGTTCTTTTTTTCTTTGTCTCTTTTTTGGTTGGTATGTCATGAACATTCGAAATACACCCCCTTTGAGTGATTTATTTTATAGTAAAAACTATACTTCTCAAATTAAAGTTACTTTATTATTATATATATTTACCTTTTTACTGTCAATATTAATTAAATTACGTAAAACTGTTGATAAAGTTATTCACAGTTTAAAATTTGTGGATAACTTATTGATAACCCATATTGATTTATGATATTATTAAGTGTAAGTGTGAATAAATATGTGAATAACTCAACTTATCCACAACTGTGGATTAATCTGTGTATAACTTGTTCAATTTTTCTTAATATTTATTTAGATTTTTATATATTTTTGTCAGAAATAGGGCTTTTATTAGCTGTTAATAATATTTATATGCATATTATCGAAAACTGTGGATAACTATATCATTATTATATTATCTACATAAAATGTTAATATGTTATTAATTTTTTCAACTTTGTCAACAGAATCATTTTTTTGTTAATAATTCTGTTGATATCTTGTTTATAATTTTTTAAAATTTCTTTTTTTGGAGGATACTAAAATGGAGACTGAGCTTAAAGAATTATGGGAAAAAACCCTGAATATAATAAAAGGCGAGTTAACTGAGGTTAGTTTTAACACTTGGATTAAAAGCTGCGAGCCACTATGCATATCAGCCAACACGATAAAAATCAGTGTCCCTAATTCCTTCACTCAAGATATATTGGAAAAAAGATATAAGGATTTAGTTATAAATTCAATAGAAGCTGCTTGCTCTAAAACTTATAATTTAGAGTTTTTAATCGCTTCTGAAATACAAGAAGCTGAAGAGAAAGAAAAAAAAGAAAAAAAAGAAAAAAAAGAAAATACTAAGGATAATATAGCTGTTACAGTTAATGATGAAATGTCTAGTACATTAAATCCTAAGTATACTTTTGATTCTTTTGTTATAGGTAATAGTAATAGATTTGCTCATGCTGCCTCTCTTGCTGTTGCTGAATCTCCAGCTAAAGCTTATAATCCTCTTTTTATCTATGGAGGCGTAGGATTAGGTAAAACACACTTAATGCATGCTATTGGGCATTATATACTTCAAAATAATCCCAATGCTAAAGTTGTGTATGTTTCATCAGAAAAATTCACAAACGAATTAATAAATGCTATTAAAGATGATAAAAATGAAGAGTTCAGAACTAAATATAGAAGCGTAGATATTCTATTAATAGATGATATTCAGTTTATTGCAGGAAAAGAAAGAACTCAAGAAGAATTCTTCCATACTTTTAATACTCTACATGACGCAAATAAACAAATAATTCTATCATCAGATAGACCACCTAAAGAAATTCCAACTTTAGAAGATAGATTACGTTCTAGATTTGAATGGGGGCTTATTGCTGATATTCAAGCACCTGATTTTGAAACAAGAATGGCTATTTTAAAGAAAAAAGCAGATGTAGAAAAGCTAAATGTTCCTAATGAAGTAATGGTATATATAGCAACAAAAATTAAATCTAATATTAGAGAGCTTGAAGGAGCATTAATCAGAATAGTTGCTTATTCATCATTAACAAACAGAGAAATAACTGTGGATTTAGCTACAGAAGCTTTAAAAGACATAATTTCAAATAAACAAAATAAAAGCATCACTATTGATCTAATTCAAGACGTAGTCGCTGCTTATTTTAATTTAAGAGTTGAAGACCTAAAATCACAGAGAAGAACTAGAAATGTAGCATATCCTAGACAGATAGCTATGTACTTAAGCAGAAAGCTTACAGACATGTCACTACCTAAAATTGGTGAGGAATTTGGGGGACGTGATCATACAACTGTTATACATGCTTATGAAAAAATATCAGAAACTCTAAATAATGACGAAAGCTTAGAACATACCATAAACGATATAACAAAAAAGCTAACACAAAAATAATCAACAATTGTACATAATAACTAGTGAATACTTTGTGGATAAGTCATTTTTTAGTCTTTCAGTGTGAATACTGTGGATAAGACTATCAATTTGTTACCGACTTATCCACAGTATTTTTTACATGCATTTTGTTGAAATATAAGGGCTGTAGGTACTTATCCACAAATCCACAGCCCTTACTACTACTATTATTATATTTATTTATTATATTTATCTTATTATATTGCATAGTTCAATGTTAATAACTGTGTATAACTTAGGAGGTAAGATTATGAACATAATATGCTCAAAACAAAAATTACAAGAAGGTATTTCTATAGTAACTAAAGCAATTACAGGAAAAACAACAATGCCTGTATTAGAAGGTATATATATAGAAGCCAATAAGGAAGGTTTAACTCTTATTGGTTCAGATATGGATGTAAGTATAGAAACAAAAGTTGAAGCTGATGTTATTAAAGAAGGTAGTATTGTTATTGATTCAAGGATTTTTTCTGAAATTATCAGAAAGCTACCAAATTCAGATGTAAAAATAGAAATAGCAGAAAATGATTTAATACAAATTACATGTGAAAAGTCAGTATTTAACTTAGTTTTCATGAATCCTAGTGATTATCCTGCATTACCAAGTATAAATGAGAATCTTAGCGTTGAAGTACCTCAAAACTTATTAAAAAATATGATAAAAGGTACATCATTTGCAATAGCTCAAGATGAAGCTAGACCAATATTACAAGGTATACTTTTTGAAGTAAAAAATAAAGAATTAAATTTAGTTGCATTAGATGGGTATAGATTAGCTGTTAGAAGTGAATTATTAGATGTAGATGATAGCATTGAAGTTGTTATTCCTGGAAAAACTTTAAATGAAGTTTCAAAAATATTAGAAGATAATACTGATATTGTAAAAATTACATTCACAAACAATCATATATTATTTAATATTAATAATACAAAAATTATTTCAAGATTATTAGATGGTAAATTTGTTAACTATATTTCTCTTCTACCACAAGAATATAAATTATTAGTTAATGTTAAAAAACAAGAACTTCAACAAGGTATTGAAAGAGCATCGTTAATGGCTAAAGATGGAAATAGTAATTTAATAAGATTAGATGTTCAAGAAGATACTTTAGTTATAACTTCTAATTCTCAATTGGGAAAAGTTAGAGAAGAGGTTAGTATAAATCTGCAAGGAAACGAAGTTCAAATTGCATTTAATTCAAGATATTTATTAGATGTTCTTAAAAATATGGAAGAAGAAGATGTAGTTATAGAGATGACATCAAGTGTTAGTCCATGTGTAATAAAAGGAAAAAATAGCAATAATGCTAAATATCTAGTTTTACCAGTTAGACTAGTTAGATAGGAGGAATCTTGTATAAAATTTGAATAAATATACAAGAAAAGTGTTATGAATGAAATAGAAATAAGTACAGAATTTATAAAATTAGATTCATTTTTAAAATTTTCCGGAGTAGCTTCACTAGGATCAGAAGCTAAAATGTATATTTTAGATGAGCTTGTAAAAGTTAATGGTGAAATTTGTATACAAAGAGGAAAAAAATTATATAAAGGTGACATAGTTGAATTTAATGGAGAAAGCTACAAGGTAGTTTAAGAAACTATTTTTTCCAGGGTGATTATCCTTATTAAATTTAATATGTTATAATTAAAGGTGTTTAAGATGTTTATTAAAAGATTGCAAATGCTGAATTATAGAAATTATAATGTATTGGATATAAGTTTAGGTCCACATGTTAATGTTTTTATGGGAGATAATGCCCAAGGAAAAACTAATATATTAGAGGGCATATACTATTGTGCTTTTGCAAGATCTCATAGAACGTCAAAAGATAGAGAGCTTATCAATTGGAATTCTGATAATGCATTATTAAGTGTTACAGTTGGTAGAGAGAGATTAGACAAGAGAATAGATATAAGCATTCTTAAGGACGGAAAAAAAGCAATACAAATAAATAAGATTAAAATAAAAAAGATAGGAGAACTATTTGGAAATTTTAATGTTGTAATGTTTTCTCCGGAAGATTTAAAAATAATTAAAGATTCTCCCGGTGTAAGAAGAAAATTTATTGATATGGAGTTATGCCAATTAAATCCTAAATACTATTATAATCTTGTTCAGTATAATAAAGTTTTGAATGAAAGAAATAGTATATTACGAAATAGAAATATAAATAAAGATATTTTAGATATTTATGATATGCAATTGGTGGAATTTGGATATAATATAATAATAGATAGGTTAGAATATATTCAAAAGTTAAATAAATACTCTACTAAAATTCATTCTGATATAACTTCAGGCAAAGAGAAAATTGAATTTAAGTATATTAGTACTATTAAAGATTTAGAAAACATAAAAGAAAATTTCCATTCGCTTTTAGAAAAAAATAGAAGTAGGGATTGTGAAAGGGGAATTACCTCTATAGGTCCACATAGAGATGACTTTACTGTTTTAATAAATGATATTGATACTAAGAGTTATGGTTCTCAAGGCCAGCAAAGAACTGCAGTTTTAACTATTAAATTTTCATCATTGAAAATAATAAAGGAACTTACAGGGGAACATCCAGTATTACTTTTAGACGATGTACTATCAGAGTTAGATTTTAGTAGAAAAAGATATATTTTAAGTACAATTGGAGATATACAGACTATTATTACATGTACTGGAATAGAAGATTTGTATGAATATTTAGATGATAAATCTAAAGTTTTTAAAGTTAAGGATGGAGAAATCCTAAACTAAGGGAGGAGATCTTATGTTTTTACATTTAGGAGAAAACGTAGTAGTACCAATAAAGGATGTAATTGGTATTTTTGATTTACAAACATCAATGTATAGTTCAGATACAATATCATTTTTAAGAATGGCTGAAGAAGACGGATTTGTTGAAAAGATTTCAAAGGAAAGTCCTAAATCATTTGTTATAGCAGAAGTTAATAAAATGAGTAAGGTGTATTTATCGCCTATTTCATCATCTACTTTAACTAAGAGAACAAATATTGATTATAATCCTTAAGTCCAATATTTAGCCTTCAGAGTTAAGAAAATAAAAATATAAGGAGGAGTTTATGTTGGAAGAGAATAAGCAAAGTTATGATGAAAGTCAGATTCAGGTTTTAGAAGGTTTAGAAGCTGTTAGAAAAAGACCGGGAATGTACATAGGGAGCACTAGCTCTAGAGGACTTCATCATTTAGTGTACGAAATAGTAGATAATAGTATTGATGAAGCTTTAGCTGGATTTTGTAAAAACATAGAAGTTACAATAAATGAGGATAATTCAATTACTGTAATAGACGATGGTAGAGGTATGCCAGTTGGTATACATCCAAAAATGGGCAAGGCAACAGTAGAAGTAATAATGACTGTACTACATGCTGGTGGTAAATTTGGAGGCGGAGGATACAAGGTATCTGGTGGTCTTCATGGAGTTGGTGCATCTGTTGTTAATGCATTATCTGAGTATTGTGAGGTTACTGTAAAAAGAGAAGGTTTTATATGGCAACAAAAATACTCAAGAGGAAATGTATTATGTGATTTAACTAAAATTGGTGAATCAGATGAGCATGGAACTAAAGTATTATTTAAACCAGATCATGAAATATTTGAAGATACTGTATTTGACTTTGAAGTATTATCAAGTAGATTACGAGAATTAGCATTCCTTAATAAGGGTATAGCTATAATTTTAAGGGATAAAAGAGAAGATGAAGAAAGAGTTGAAAAATACCATTATGAAGGTGGTATAAAAGAGTTCGTTTCTTATCTAAATAGAAATAAAGAAGTATTACATGAATCACCTATTTATGTTGAGGGTGAAAAAGATGGAATAATCGCTGAGATTGCACTTCAATATAATGATGGATACAATGAAAATTTATATTCTTTTGCAAATAACATAGATACAATTGAAGGGGGAACTCACTTAGCAGGATTTAAGAGTGCTTTAACTAGAGCAATAAATGATTATGCTAAGAGATTTGGTCATATAAAAGATAATGACAAGAACCTTTCAGGTGATGATGCTAGAGAAGGGCTTACAGCTGTTGTATCAGTTAAGATTTCAGAACCTCAATTTGAAGGGCAAACTAAAACTAAGTTAGGAAATTCAGAAGTTAGAGGTGTTGTTGATTCAATTGTTGCTGAAGGAGTAAGTGTTTTCTTAGAAGAAAATCCTGCAGTTGGTAAGATAATAATAGATAAAGCGTTAATGGCAGCAAGGGCTAGAGATGCAGCTAGAAAAGCTAGAGAGCTTACAAGAAAATCAGTACTTGAGAGATCAACACTTCCAGGAAAACTTGCAGATTGTTCATCAAAAGATCCTTCTGAATGTGAAATCTATATAGTCGAAGGAGATTCAGCGGGAGGTTCTGCAAAGCAAGGAAGAGATAGAAAATTCCAAGCAATATTACCACTAAGAGGTAAAATACTTAACGTTGAAAAACAAAGACTTGATAGAATACTTAATGCTGATTCAATAAGATCAATGGTTACGGCTTTTGGTGCAGGAATTGGTAAGGATTTTGATGTTGAAAAGTTAAGATATAATAGAATAATAATCATGACCGATGCCGACGTTGATGGAGCTCATATAAGAACATTATTATTAACGTTCTTCTATAGATATATGAGACCACTAATTGATGAAGGTCATGTATTTATAGCACAACCACCATTATTTAAAGTTAGTAAAGGTAAACGCGAAGAGTATGCATATACAGAACCTGAACTTGAGAAAATCTTAGAAGATTTTGGTGGAAAAGATAGTTCAATAAATATTCAAAGATACAAAGGTCTTGGAGAAATGAATGCAAATCAATTATGGGATACAACTATGGACCCAGAACATAGAATTCTTAAAAAAGCAACTGTAAGTGATGCAATTGCTGCAGATGAAATATTTACTATTTTAATGGGTGATAAGGTTGAACCAAGAAGAGAATTCATTCAAAAGAATGCTAAAAAAATAAGCAATTTAGATATTTAGTACTAATATATTTAGTATTAGTTGAGGTGAGTGCATGAACTTAAATGAGGGAAAATTTATACATGTAGATATAAATAAAGAAATGAAACAATGCTATATCGATTACGCAATGAGCGTAATCGTTGGGCGTGCTCTTCCAGATGTAAGAGATGGTCTTAAACCAGTTCATAGAAGAATTCTTTATGCGATGCAAGAATTAGGCTTAGAACCAAACAAAGGATACAGAAAATGTGCCAGAATAGTTGGTGAAGTTTTAGGTAAATATCATCCACATGGTGATAGATCTGTTTATGACGCATTAGTAAGAATGGCTCAGGATTTCTCAATGAGATATATGCTTGTAGATGGTCATGGTAACTTTGGTTCTGTAGATGGTGATAGTGCAGCAGCAATGAGATATACAGAAGCAAAGATGAATAAAATTGCAGTAGAAATGCTTAGAGATATAAATAAGAATACTGTAGATTTTATGCCAAACTTTGATGGAGAAGAACAAGAACCTAGAGTATTACCATCAAGATATCCCAACCTTTTAGTTAACGGATCATCAGGTATTGCTGTTGGTATGGCAACTAATATCCCACCACATAATTTAGGTGAAGTTATTGATGGAACAATAATGTTAATAGATAATCCAGAAGCTACTGGATTAGAACTTATGACATGTATTAAGGGTCCTGACTTCCCAACAGGTGGAATAATAATGGGTAAATCAGGGATAAGAGCTGCTTATGAAACTGGTAAAGGTAAAGTTATAGTTAGAGCTAAAACTGAGATAGAAGAAGAAAATGGAAGACATAGAATCGTAGTTACTGAAATTCCATACCAAGTTAATAAGGCTAAGCTTATTGAAAATATAGCTGACTTAGTTAAAGATAAGAAAATTGTTGGAATATCTGATTTAAGAGATGAATCTGACAGAGAAGGTATGAGAATAGTAATAGAACTAAAGAAAGATGCAAATCCTAATGTTGTATTAAATTTATTATTTAAGCATACAAAAATGCAAGATACATTTGGAGTAATCATGTTAGCTTTAGTTAATAATGAGCCACATATATTAAACCTAAAGCAAATATTAAGTCATTATATAACTTTCCAAAAAGAAGTTGTAACTAGAAGAACAATATTTGAACTTGAAAAAGCACAAGCGAGAGCTCACATATTAGAAGGTTTAAGAATTGCTTTAGATAATATTGATGAAGTGATAAGTATTATTAGAGGCTCAAAAACTGGAGAAATAGCTAAGAACACGTTAATTGAAAGATTTGGATTATCTGAAAAGCAAGCACTTGCTATTTTAGAAATGAGATTAAGAAGATTAACAGGTTTAGAAAGAGATAAGATTGAAGAAGAGTATAATGAGTTAATGAAGCTTATAGATTACTTAAATTCAATTCTTTCAAGTGAAGAATTGTTATTAGGAGTAATTAAAGAGGAATTACTTGAAATAAAATCTAGATATAATGATGAAAGAAGAACTCAAATAGAGAAAGTTGTAAATGATATTGATATTGAAGATTTAATTCAAGAAGAAGAAACAGTTATAACTTTAACTCATACAGGATATGTCAAGAGAATATCAGCTGATACATATTCTGCTCAAAGAAGAGGGGGAAGAGGTATACAGGCAATGTCTACGAAAGAAGATGATTTCGTTGAACATGTTTTAGTAACTTCAACTCATTCGGATGTATTATTCTTTACTAATAGAGGTAGAGTATATAAAAAGAGAGCATATGAAATACCAGAAGCGGGAAGAACAGCTAAGGGTACTAATATAATAAATCTTATTCAAATAGAACAAGATGAAAGAATAGAAACAGTATTAACCGTTAGGGATAATATTGTAGAAGGATACTTATTCATGGCAACTAAACAAGGTTTAGTTAAGAAAACTCCATTATCAGAATTTAAGAACTTAAGAAAGAGTGGTCTTATTGCTATTAACTTAAGAGATGGAGATGAACTTCTTAAAGTTAAGGTAACAAGAGGAGATGCTGATATAATAATAGTTTCTCAAGATGGTAATGCAATTAAGTTCAATGAACAAGATGTAAGACCTATGGGAAGAACTGCATCAGGAGTTAAGTCAATGAATTTAAGAGATGAAGATGTAGCTGTTTGTATGGATATAGCTTCAGATAATGAAGATTTATTAGTTATAAGTGAAAATGGATTTGGTAAGAGAACACCATTAACTGAATATAAGAGACAGAATAGAGGTGGAGTAGGTCTTATTACTTATAAGATAAGTGAAAAGACTGGTAAAGTTGTTGGAGCAACTGTTTGTAGTCCAGAAGATGAATTAATGCTTATAAATACTAGCGGTATAGCTATAAGAATAAATGTTTCTGATATTTCAGTAACTAGTAGATCTGCAATGGGAGTTACATTAATGAGAACTTCAGAAGAAGAAAAGGTAGTAGCTATTGCTAAAATAACTGGTACTGGCGATAATGATGATGAGGAACAATTAACATTAGAAGCTTGTGCAGATAATGAAAGTGATTTAGAGAATAAAGATACTAGATTAGATAGATTAGTTGAAGAGGCTCAAAAAGAAGATTCAGAACAATAATATAGACACTTTTATTTAAAATAGTAATATCATGTGGCAAGTTATGAATACTGTTAAGTATTTAGTAGCTTGCTACTTTTTATATTAAAATTAGTGTAAAAATAGTATTTAAGAATTAATATATAGGTACTCTTATCCTAGTGTATCAATAATAGAAAAAAAAAGAAATAAGTAGAAAAAGAAAGAATAATAAAAATAAATTAATATAAATATAAAATAAGTTAAAAATAAATTGTAGTTACATGATAAGATAAAACACGTCGCTGATGACTAACAGAAAAGCAACACAAAAAAAGTTGACATGTTAGAAATTAAGTGATAAGATAAGTTTCGTTGCTTGAGCGAAACGTCAAAAAAACTTTTGAAAAAAGTTGTTGACAGTAGCAAAGAGTGATGATAAGATAAAGAAGTCGCTTCGGTGCGACAGAGTAAATGGTCTTTGAAAATTGAACAGAATATAGTTAAAGTAAACCAGCAATTCTTTTGAGAGTCTTAAAACAAAGACTCAAAGTAATTTGAGCAAATGATTAAACTTTTTAGTGAGAGTTTGATCCTGGCTCAGGACGAACGCTGGCGGCGTGCCTAACACATGCAAGTCGAGCGAGTGGAGTTCTTCGGAACAAAGCTAGCG
>SKEA01000469.1_pt1 | contig 39074 bp, 28 predicted proteins | sample 4826601 | NCBI WGS metagenome assembly SKEA01 (sample SAMN11008821, study PRJNA524170) | human gut metagenome | biome: Human fecal sample; material: Feces; isolation source: fecal sample from pouch patient p13, p53 | host: Homo sapiens | place: Israel: Tel-Aviv | collected 2016-07-06 | reverse complement strand
CAGAATAGATTCGAACTGAAAGTTGTTTTTCATTTTTTCCCTTTGGGGAATGCCTCGGCTTTCTCTTAGGAGGCGAGTGCTCTATCCAGCTGAGCTATATGGACATATATAGTTGTGAAACATTTCGAACACTTCCAAAAGTTTCACAACCATTATTTTACTATATTTATTTTGAAATTACAAGAATTAATTCTAAATTCGAAAACTTAATAGTGCAGCTGACCCTGCAGCCAGATTGTTCCTTTGAAGCGGCGTCCAACTGCCGGTTCACCGAGAAGATCTTTGCTGTTGATGCAGATATCAAACTGTATATCATTGCTCTCTATAGTCATCTGGCAGATTTCTTCACCTGTCAGGATATTCTTAAATTTCATGATATCCAGAATCTCACCAAGAACATTATACTGATCACATTCGATTCCATAAGGCATGAAATAAGAATCCACGATCGTGAGAACATCATCTGTAACAATTCTCTGGGAAATCATGGAGTAAGTATCCATATCCTCCATTGTAAGGCTCTCCATAGCTTCCTCATCACCATTACGCGCTGCTGCGATCAGATTAGTCCTGTTTTTGGAAAGCTCTCTCTCCACCTTTACCGCTTCCTTATCCTTCTGCAGCGGAAACAGGATCTTTCCCTCAGAAGCCAGACCGGAAACCGTCACCGGACGGTCCCCCGGGTCTTTCAGGCCTTTGTATTTCTCCTGCATATATTCTGCCAGATTCTGCAGATAAAAGATCATAGTCACGCCAATACGCAAATCATCACATGCTCCTGCATAAGATTCCTTATCTGTATGACGTTCAACAGTCACTTTTTCCCTGGATGTGATTCCTGTTCCCCTGAAAAATGGGAAATAATATTCCACGTGAAACTCACCGTTCTCATCGTACTGACCACAAACGCTGATTCCACAGTCACAGCCATAATTCTTGGAAAACTGTACAAATACGCCTTCCGGATGATTTTCCACGCAAACCTTTTCATCGTAGCTTGCGATCACATCACGGATGATCTCTTTTATTTCACTTCTTCTGGTAATCTGTGAAAAACCAACGGTCTTTAAATAACTGTGCACAAGAACACCTCCCTGAAAAAGCCTGCGTTTCTCTTACGCGCGTGTCTTTTTCTCAATCTTTGTCATACCGCCCATATATGGCTGCAGAGCTTTTGGAATGTTTACAGATCCATCTGCATTCAGGTTATTCTCCAGGAAAGCAATGAGCATTCTCGGAGGTGCTACTACTGTATTGTTTAATGTATGAGCAAGATATTTCTTGCCATCTTTGCCGTTTACACGGATTTTCAGACGACGTGCCTGTGCATCTCCAAGGTTGGAGCAGCTTCCTACCTCAAAGTATTTCTTCTGACGTGGAGACCATGCCTCAACATCGAGGGATTTTACCTTAAGATCAGCAAGGTCACCGGAGCAGCACTCAAGCGTACGAACCGGAATATCAAGAGAACGGAACAGATCTACTGTATTCTGCCACAGCTTGTCGAACCACATCTTACTCTCCTCTGGCTTGCAGACAACGATCATCTCCTGTTTCTCGAACTGATGGATACGGTAAACACCTCTCTCCTCAAGTCCATGAGCACCTTTCTCTTTACGGAAGCACGGAGAATAGCTTGTAAGTGTCTTCGGAAGCTCTTCCTCCGGAATAATCTGGTCAATGAATTTACCGATCATGGAATGCTCACTTGTTCCGATCAGGTAAAGATCCTCTCCCTCAATCTTGTACATCATAGCATCCATCTCCGCAAAGCTCATAACGCCTGTAACAACGTTGCTTCTGATCATGAAAGGCGGTACGCAGTAAGTAAATCCCCGGTTGATCATGAAATCTCTTGCATAGGAAATTACTGCGGAATGAAGGCGTGCGATATCACCCATCAGATAATAGAATCCGTTACCGGCAACACGTCTTGCGCTGTCAAGATCGATTCCATCAAAATTCTCCATGATATCTGTATGATACGGAACTTCAAAATCCGGAACAACCGGCTCACCAAATTTCTCAATCTCTACGTTCTGGCTGTCGTCTTTACCGATCGGTACAGAAGGATCGATGATGTTCGGGATCACCATCATATCTTTCAGAAGCTCTTCCTCAACCTCTTTCTCTCTCTGAGAAAGTTCCTCAATACGAGTTCCGGATGCAGCAACCTGTTTTTTAACCTCTTCTGCCTCTTCTCTTTTTCCCTGGCCCATAAGAGCACCGATCTGTTTGGAGATCTTGTTTCTCTCAGCACGGAGAGCCTCAACCTCCTGCTTAATCTCTCTGTTTTCTTTATCAAGTTCGAGAACCTTGTCAACCAGCTCCAGTTTGCTGTCCTGGAACTTATTGCGGATATTCTGCTTTACAACCTCCGGATTCTCTCTCACAAACTTAATGTCTAACATGATATTCCTCCTGTATTAAAAATATTCTTACTCTTTGCAGTTTTTTATTCCTTCTCAATCTCACCAAGGCCAAAGTTTACTGCTTTTCTCAAAGCTTCCACTTCTTCCTGACTAAGTACAACATAGGACTCACCTTTTACGATCTCCTTTAAATAAAGGAAACAGTTATCGCGGCTGTGAACCGCATTCAAGATCAGACCTGTATTGTTTTTATCAAGAAGCGCCAGTGCAAAGCTGAGTTTTCCACCTACATCATCAAATGCATCATACTTCTCAACGCCATATTTGCTGAACATTACATTCATATTTTTTTTGATAAAGCTGATGTCATGATCATGATCTTCCTTTGCTTCATACAGCCGATCGATCTGTGCAAATTTTCTTACAAAAACTTTTTCCAGTGACTGTGCATCTCCGCCTCTCATAAACATCTTGTACTTCCGTTCCAAACGGCTGAGACGCATATTGCTACTCACCACATTGATCAGAAGAATGATGGTAAGGATCAGCAAAACAACGATCACAATCCCGGAATCAATTCCCATGCTTTCAAAAATCCCGCTCATTCTGCCTCCTATCTGATAGATTCGAACAGATCAATGATCCTCTCCAGTTCATCTCTGGAATAATATTCAATTTCAATTTTACCTTTGTTGTTTTTCTTTCGCTGAATGGATACCTTTGTTCCCATGATACCTTTCATTTTTTCTTCCAGGCTCTCATAAATGGCATCTTCTGCTGTGTTTCTCTCTGTTTTTACTTTTTTCGCAGGAGAAACCAGATTCTTTACAAGTTTTTCCGTCTCACGAACACTGAGTTTTTCATCAAAAACCTTCATGGCTGTTGTTTCCTGAAGAGCTTCATCAGAAATTCCCAGAAGTGCTCTCGCATGACCAGCTGAGATCATATCTGCAATTACCATTTCCTGAACTTTTGAAGAAAGCTTCAGAAGACGCATGGAATTAGTTACTGCAGTTCTGCTTTTGGCAACTCTGTCTGCGATTTCATCCTGTTTCAGGTGAAACTCTTCCATCAGACGTTTGTATGCCATCGCTTCCTCTATAGGATTCAGGTCTTCCCGCTGAATGTTCTCGATCAGGGAAATTTCTACGATTTCCTGATCTGTAAACTCTTTTACAACAACAGGAACTTCCTTGAGCCCTGCCATCTTGGCAGCTCTCCAGCGGCGTTCGCCTGCAATGATCTCAAAATAATCCTTCTTATCGGATACCAACAACGGCTGAAGAACACCGTACTGTTTAATGGATTCCGAAAGTTCCAGCAGCGCATCCTCATCAAAATGTCTTCTGGGCTGATTCAGATTTGGTTCTACGCTGGAAATTTTCACAAGTCGTTCTGCGGCCGGATTATCTTTTTCAGTTGGTTTGTCTTTTTTTACAACTGCAGATCTTGTCTTTTTTGCAGGTTCCTTTGACGGACCGCCTGCTTTGTTCGGGATCAGTGCGTCAAGACCCTTTCCAAGGCCTCCTGTTCTTCTTCCAGCCATCACTCGCCCTCCCTGCCTATAACTTCTTCTGCCAGGAGGCGATAACTCTCTGCTCCTGTAGATCGTGAATCGTACAGATTGATCGGTTTTCCATAGCTAGGTGCCTCTGCAAGTCGTACATTTCTCGGTATGATCGTTTTGTATATATTCTGGTCCAGGTTTTCTTTTACATTTTCTACAACCTGAAGTGACAGATTTGTTCTGGCATCATACATAGTAAAGACCACGCCTTCGATCTTCAATCTCTTATTCAATCGGTCTCTTACCAGTTCGATGGTATGTATCAACTGTGACAAACCTTCCAATGCATAATACTCACACTGAATCGGCACCAGAACGGAGGTTGCGGCTGTCAAAGCATTAATTGTAAGCATACTCAGTGACGGCGGACAATCCATGATTATGTAATCATATTTCCGACGAAGTTTATCCGTGATCTTTTTCAGAATAAATTCTTTATCCTCAAGATCAACCAGTTCAATTTCTGCACCGGAAAGATTCATATTCGATGGTATCAGGTCAACATTATCTACAACGTTCTTTATAATGGTATCCTTGGTCTCTGCTTCTCCAAGCAGCAGCTCATAAAGGGTGTTTTCTACTGCATTCTTGTCTGCACCAAGTCCACTGGTCGTATTTCCCTGCGGATCAATGTCGATGGCAAGAACCTTTTTCCCTTTTTCAGCAAGGCAGGCCGATAGATTGATGGCTGTCGTTGATTTTCCAACCCCGCCTTTCTGATTGGCAACTGCAATGATTCGTCCCATTGTACCCCTCCTTTTTATTTTTTTAAGGGATTTTTACTCATTGGATATCATTATAACACTTTTATTTTTAAACTGCCACATAATGTTTCACGTGAAACAATAGAAAATAGGTTTTGAATTATTTTATTTATTGTGTAGTATACCCAAACTCATTCCGGACTAAACAGAAGTTTGACAGTAACAGTACATCGATTATAAAGTCCATCAACTCCGCATAAACTTCCAGTTTTATTTGTTACCAATCAGACTATATATTTTACGCCATAAAAACGTACCGAGAAATGAAGTTCCCATTTATAGATATTTTGCTGAAATTGTTCTGATTTATCGTAATCTCGAAAATAATTCGATTTTCTCGGTATAGATATATTATCTTTTATGGAACCTTGCACACTGCTACATAGGCATCGAAATCCCTTTCTTTTACAGCATTTATAGCATTTTCAAATTTTATCTGAACACTAAAAACATTACTATTATTATCAAGCGAACAAAAGTATCTGTAAACGCATTCGCAGTTCTACACTGAATAACTGCTTCGCGATTTACCAAAAGGACTACAAACTACTCTTCCCTGATAAGAAGCAGTTCTTCAACCACTGCTTATCGTTTCTTGCAATTGAAGCCAAAAACAGGGGGGGAATTCCTGATTCGAGTCATACAAACAAAAGCATCCGCAGTTGCTACGCAGCTTTACACCGAATAACTGCTCCGCAGTTTATCAAAACTTGCTTGTACTCTTCCTGATACAAGCAAGTCACCAACCGCTGCTTATTGCTTCTTACACTTGAAGCAGGGGACCTCCTGACGCGATTAAAAACTATATCACGCTACCGTAAAGCGCATATGAGTTGTCGTTGTTGCGAAACATTTTTTAAGTCAAGCGGATAAAAACATCCTCTTCACTACTGCTCATAGCTTAATAAATGCTTCGCAGTTTATCAGAAGGAGACTGTACTTCTCCTGATACAAGCAAGTCCCCAACCGCTGCTTATTGTAGTTCACAATTGAAGCAGGTGAATTACTTGATTCGATTAAAATCTATATTAAACCTACCATAAAACACATAAGCACGAACTACAGCTGTTTTTTATTTCTGCAATTGTCAAAGATGGTGTTATAACTCTTTATTCTTAATCTGTCTTCGGATGTTTCACGTGAAACATCCGAAGATGGATTATCAAACCAATATTCATAATTGAATCAAGTGACTTCCTCGATCCGGTTAAAAATGCCATCAACGAAATCGATCCAGGACACGGTTTGACTTGTAACTGCAAGGGTACTGAACAGTTACGAACACATTATAAAATCAATGAGAAATATCAAAAAAATACTCCGATATATTCTCTCTGGCATTATCTGTATCACGAAAGCATGTAAAAAATACAAGAAACTCCCTCCACAAAATAATGTGGCTGTTATCTTTATATTCTCCAAAAGCATCTATATATAGTAAATGGAAACTTCTTTTCCCGGAGTGTTTTTATAGTGTGAAATACATGTATCTCTCGTGAAAAAATATAATATTATGAAACTGGAATTTTCGATTTTTGTTTATTTTATTATGTTTACGAAAGATTTGCGTATTTATTTCATTTTTCTTCCAATCCTGTTATATATTCGTTATGTACATGTTAACTAAAGGCTTTTTCAAGCATAGTTTCATTTTGTAATATCCAATATAAAATGTACCTGAATAAGGTTCTGGCATAGAACTGGCATAAAATAAATTTCACTTAATAGGCTTTTTTCTTCTAAATCAAGCCATAAAACACTTCCCTGCCTTCCCTTTATCCCAGTCATGCGGACAAAAATTTTTGCATTCGATCATAGTTTTACACAAAATAGCTGTTTTACAGTTTATCAGGAAGAGCACAAGTATTTTCCCACCCACAGCTTATTGTTTTTTTGTAATCGAAGCAGCTGCTTTCTTTTATTCGATCAATCAAAATTTCACATGTTTAAAGCAGGAACGGATCTATATTTTATCTTTTTGCCGTATGTGTGCAGGTGCACACTTTGCATTTCAAGGCTTTTTTATGTGTGTATACGTGTAAAGTACGTTTTATCGTACTTTTTTTATTTAAAGTACTATAATTTGTACTTTAATACTTTTTTATTCGTAAATATCCTATTATTTCTATTTATTTGCCAGTATTTTCTTTCATAAAGTCCTTTTTATCGTACTTAACGTTTGTGCATTATCATAGTGTTCTCTTCGCAGAAATAATCTCTTATTTCTCTTTATTTCATCCTTACTCTTATATCGTTCTATAAAATCCCCCCATATTTTCCGCCTTACCCTCCGTTTTTTCATATAAATACACATTTTTATTACATTCACTTAACTTATTAATTCCCCATCCAGTTCACAAAAGCATCTAACCGAAATCATGCGGAATACTGATGACAGTATCTGGCAACTCACCTTCAAGTGTGCAAACATATCTATCCAATTTGGGATCAAACGAATAAAAATACCCGTATTCGCTACGCAGTTCTACACCCAATAGCTACTTTGCAATTTATCAGGACCTGCTTACAATGTACCCATAACAGTGGCCACATGAATTAGTGCAGTACCTTGTTTTCAGACATGCCCACTATTCCTTTCCCCGTTTCTAAACGCCGTCGCATTCTTCCTAATACACGCCACCCACTGCTTATTACTTATTACTTATTACTTTTTACTTTTTCGTAATTGAAGCAGGAGACTTACTGTTAACTGGTAATATTATCCTCCGAGTTTTTTTGTGAGCAAAGACCACTGAAAGCCCTGGACATACCATGCAAATTTATGTGATTAGCATAATTTCTGTGCATCGCGAAGTGTATTACCAAGAACGAAGTGATCAGTAATCAGGAAACTTCTTGATTTAATGCAAGCAGATAAAAGCATCCGCTTCACTACTTGCTCATAACCGAATAAGTGCTTCGCAGTTTATCCGAAGGAGCCTGCACTTCTCCTGATGCAAGCAAGTTCCCCTGATTATTGCTTTTCGAAATCGAACCAGGGGACTTATTTGATTCAGTTAAAAACACTTCTTCTCTTGCCTCATTTTCCCCTGAAATGCTATAATCCATAAAGAAAGCATCCGCAAACTCCTTGCAGTTTGCGGCTAATACATTGTTTCGTAAATAACTATACCAATCGCGTGGGATGTGGATTCGAATGTGCAGGTATAAAAATGCAGGCGTAGCTGGCTATGCTGAGGCTTTTAGATCTGTGCAGTCGGATTCACCAACAAGTAATTGGTATAGTTATTTCGAAAACAATGTACTAGTACAGCGAAAATTAAGTTTCTGCTATATTGACGTAGGATGATTTTCTCATATGCAAGGCGAAGGAATGAGGCGTAGCGGTGGCTACGGCGATTGACGACAACGCAGCATATGAAAAATCAGACAAGTCAATATGGCGGTTACTTAATATTCGCTGTACTAGTCATTTATCATCTGATTGAAAGGAATATTTTATACATGAACACCACAAATAATCGCAACGATTTCTATAAAGAACAATTAGACAAGACTTTAAATGGCAATGAAAAGATCGAAACTGCCATTGCAGCACTCCAAAAAGAAGCAACCGAAGAAATGCTTGCTCATACTCTCACCGTAATCCGTCACAGAATGCAGGAGCAGGCACAGCTGATCATTGCTGTAGAACCTCCAAAAGGTGATGGAAAAATTTCTCTTCATGCGATCAAAACAAACGATGGAAAGCAATGGTGGGCTGCATTTACCAGCTTTGACGAAGAGTTAAAAGGCAGTGATAAGATCATGTCCACATTTACCGCAGATATTGATAAGATTTTTGCTTCTGCATTGCAAGAACCGTCTGTTGAGGGAGTAATTCTCAATCCATGGAACCGCACACTGATGCTGAACAAAACTCTTATCAACATCATCCTCGGCAATCCTGTATAACATCAGCTCTGTCGGATAACAAGTCCAATGTTTCACGTGAAACGCTTGGTATTTTACTGAAGTATAAAAGCATTCCAACGGATAACAGCGTCCGCTTCGCTACTTGCTCATAACCAAATAACTGCTTCACAGTTTATCAGAAGGAGCTTTTCCTTCTCCTGATACAAGTAAGTCCTCTGCTTATTGCTCTTCGCAATTAAAGCAGGGGACTTACTTGTATCGGTTCGAAATCTGATTTCTATGTATCATGAAGCGTATTGGCGATGCTACTGTTCACTGATAATATTCCGTAAGTTTTTTTATAAACAAAGGTCGCAGAAAGCCCGAAGCCATACCGCACCAATTTATGCGATCAACATACATTCTTTGCATTGCGAAGCGCGTTACTGAAAGCAGAACGAACAGCAACTTAGCGATCATCGCCAAGAACAGAATGGACAGTAGCGTCAGCATACAATAACAAGGTTAGGGTTCCCACAAAAGCATTGTAAATTTTTCATTCCTGTCGTATAATAAAGCAAAGAAATATTCAGAAAAAATCAGATCAGATACCTGAATTACGTTACATCTGTCCTGATTATTTTTACGAATTCCAGGAGGCTTTTTAATGAAGAAAAATGGACACAGACTACTTACTCTTGCAGCTTTAGTCGGAACTGCCGCAGGTGTTATTCATATTGCTAACCGTTTCATAGATGCCACATCTCAGCTTAAAGATATGCTGGAACAGCCACACAGCAGAACCTATGACTGGCGTTTTGGAAAGATTTTTTATACAAAACAGGGACATGGCACCCCTATTCTTCTTATTCATGACATCATGCCAGGTGCTTCCGGTTATGAATGGAATGCCATAGAGAAGCAGCTCGCAACCGAACATACCGTTTACACCATTGATCTTCTTGGATGTGGACGTTCCGAAAAACCGGATATTACTTATACCAATTTTGTATTTGCTCAGTTACTCTGTGATTTTGCCAAGAATGTGATTCGTGAGGAAACCGATGTTATTGCCAGTGGTTTCTCAGGTTCTTTTGCGATCATGGCTTACCGTAACAGTTCCGACCATTTCCGCAAGATCATGCTGGTCAATCCACCAAGCTTCAGTTCCCTGAAGCAGGCACCTTGTAAAGACAACAAGCTCTTTAAGTATTTTATCGAGCTTCCGATTTTCGGAACTCTGATCTATCATATGGTAGCTTCCCGCGAATCCATCAGCAGTCTGTTTATGGAAAAGCTGTTCTACAATCCCTTCCATGTAACAGATACGCTGGTAGACACCTATTATGAATCCGCTCACAAGGGCGGTTCCAACGCTAAATATCTGTATTCCAGCTACATTGGCAAATACCTGAATATCAGCATTAATAATGCCGTAGAATCTTCCGATGCATGCATCTATATTATTTCCGGAGAAAAAGAAGCTTCCGCTTCTCTTATCGCAGAAGAATATCAGAAGCTGAATTCTTCCATTGAAACCGCTGTGATCCCGGAAACCAGACATCTTCCTCATCTGGAAGATCCGGAATATTTCCTGGAACAGGTAGCTATTTTCCTGTAAAAACAACTTATGATCCGGCACCAAAAACAAAATTTATCTATAGTAATTTTGGAAATCAACGTATCAAAAGAACATTGTTCATGTTCGGAGCCCTTGAGCTTCATGCAGTAATTTGTGGAAATGCTATAAACCAACAAAAAGCCAATAAAAAAAAGAGTACTGTTTCACGTGAAACATGAGTTTTCCCTCAAACAAACGTGAAACAATACTCTTTATTTTTTACCAGACTCACAGCATGCATCCGGACATTTCTCTTATCTAAGTGCCTGCTCCAGATACATGTGTGTTGTATTATCGATCAGCTTATGTGTCAGCTCTGCCATATGCTGTGTACTCTCCTGATTCTCAGAAGACAGCCATGTCTTGATCATTCCCACGCATCCATTCAGACAAAACGCATACGCATACTCAATATCACGGTTGTCTTTCGGCAGACGAATTGACAAGCGATGCAGCACTGTATCTGCGATCAGTTTTTCTATACGATTCACAAAAGCCATATCTCCATTCTTTCCAAGAAGTGCGATACAAATATCCTTATTATGATCCAGGATCGTAAATATCTGCTCAATAAAAGGATACGAGCTCTCCTTATTATTAAGAGGATCCAGAGGATAGTCTGCCACCAGATGCGTGATTTCCTCCATCAATTCAGCCTCTATGGATTCCAGCATCTGATAGATATCTGTATAGTGAAGATAAAATGTGGAGCGGTTGATATCAACTTCTTCCACCAGTTCCTTTACCGTAATTTCCTTAATACTCTTCTTCTGCATAAGACGGGCAAGCCCCGCTCGCAACTGTGCCTTGGTCTTACGTACTCTTCTGTCAACTTTTTCCGCCATCTTAATTCCCCCTGCAATTCAAAAAAGCAAACACGTTTCCTCCGCCTCAATCACCTATTACTTACGATACTCTGCAACTGTCATACAATGCATAATGCATCCTTCAAACGAATAAAAGCATTCGCTTTCTCTACGCCGATCTGCATGATACCAGATATCTACTGTTGTTAAGAATTGACAAGATCAAAATTGTTAACGACGCCGACCTACACGATACCAGATATCTGCTGCATATTTGTGTTGAAACATAGGAATCCTGTCTGCATTTAATATTACCAACTGCACATAAATTCAAAGTAAATAAAGTACTTTTTGTCTATTATGCAGTTTTTTATTTGTAATAGACACTTCCATCATTTCCGTCTATTAATATACATTCAGTAAAGATTTAATGGTTGTATCTGTGGTATGTGTTTAGTATAATACATCACGTAAAGAAAATCAACACTTTGTTTGATAATGGAATATAAAGCTATTAATAGATTTTAATATGATTAATAGATCTCGTCGCCATTACTGGAATAAAGTTTGATTAATCAACTATGTTTGATAATACAATTTAATAAGAAAGGGATAGGTAATATGATCAAAAACGAATGGAAAAGCTTACTTCGTAACAAGCTCATGCTTATCGTCGTAATCGCCATTATCGTAATCCCGATCATCTATGCAGGTCTGTTTCTGAAATCCATGTGGGATCCTTACGGAAACGTAGACAGCCTGCCAGTGGCCGTGGTAAACGAAGACAAACCTGTCGAGTATAATGGCAAGACCTTGAGCATAGGTAAGGACATGACGGATGAGCTGAAAGACAACGACTCAATGGCATTTAACATTGTAGACAGCAAGACAGCAGAGGACGGTCTGGCCAATGGAACCTATTACATGGTTATCAAAATTCCGGAAAATTTCTCCGCAAACGCAGCCACTGTAATGGACAACGAGCCAAAGCAAATGGAGCTATCCTATGAGACAAACCCTGGAACCAACTATATCGCCTCCAAGCTCAGTGAAACAGCAATGCTGAAGCTTCGTGATAACATTGCTTCCAAGGTTACGGAAACCTATACAGAAACCGTTTTTGATTCTATCTCAGAAGCAGGTGACGGAATGCAGGAAGCTGCAGACGGATCCGGAAAGATCGAAGACGGACTGAATACAGCAGCTGATGGTAACAAAACAATTACCAAAAACCTTAAGAAGCTTTCCACCAGTACTCTTACTTTCGTAAGCGGTGCTGACAGTCTCACCGAAGGTCTTAAGACCTACACCGATGGTGTTGCAAAGGTTAACGATGGTGCAAAGAGCCTGGACGATGGTGCAGATCAGCTGAACAGCGGCGTTGCAACCCTCACAGAAAAGGTTCCTGAGCTGACAACCGGTGTGGATACTCTGGATAAAGGTGTTCAGCAGTACACCGCTGGTGTGGATGAGCTTAATAAAAATTCTGATACGCTGAAATCCGGCGCAAGTAGCCTGGAATCCGGTGCAAATGCATTAAGTGCAGGTATTGATACTCTTTCCGACGGAGCAACACAGTATGTAGCTGGTGCTGACACTCTTGCAGATGGAACTACCACCTATGTGGCTGGTGCTGGCAAACTCGCAGCCGGTGCCAAAGAGCTTGCAAAACTTGAAGACGGACTCACAACAGTTTCCAATGGTATCTCTCAGCTGAATACCGGTGTTACCAAAGGAACCGATGACTCACAGTCACTGATATCCGGAACACAGCAGCTTGAAAACGGACTGAAAGCCCTGAACGATAAGGTTTCTGCTCTGAAAGAGGGAACAACACAGGAATCCATCAACAAGCTTGCAGCCGGCCTTACTTCCGCAAAGGATGGTATGGACACAGCCGCAGCTGGTATGAACAGTGCTGCAGCTGGTATGAACAATGCCGCAGACGGAATCAACAACGCAGCCGGATATATCACTCAGGCCGCAGGCATCACAAGTCAGACCAGCAGCAGTATCACAGACAGTCTGATCCCTGCTCTCCAGAATGCAGGCACACAGTTCTCACAGGTAGGTGATCAGGTCAGCAGCATACTTACAGGATACGGACAGCAGACAACGGAGGCACTTACTGATGCAAATACCAAGATTGGTACTGCCGGACAGACAATGACCGATTTAGCAGCACAGCTTCAGGCGATTCAGGCAACCGCTTCTGAGGACGGAACCATTTCCGCAGCAGCTCTGAATGATGTGATCAACGCTTTAAACAGCGTAGCCGGTGGAATGACTGGCGTGGACGGTTCTTACATGAGCAGCTATTCTGATCAGGTTTCACAGCTTGCAGCTGGTGTATCCGGTCAGCTCTCTTCTACTCAGGAAAATCTGAATGCTGTTGCTTCCAAGCTTAACGAAGCAGCTTCCGGACTGACTCAGATCTCCGGAGGACTGACTCAGGGTGCCGGCACACTTTCTGAGGGTGCAACAACCATGACAGATGGTGCAAACCAGATGAGTGCAGGTGCAACAACCATGAGCGCAGGTGCAGAGCAGTTATCTGCAGCTACAAGTCAGCTTCCTACAAATCTGATCGCTCAGCTTTCTGCAGGTGTTACCCAGCTGTATCAGGGTGCACAGGCTGTAAACACAGGAACCAAGAACGTTTCCGCAGGACTTCAGTCTCTGGAAGACGGCACAGTCGAAGCCTTCCCGGCTGCAGCAGCAGGAATCAAAGCTCTGAACGATGGATTTGACCAACTGACATCTTATGATAAGCAGCTCAACGACGGTGCAAAGAATCTGAAAACAGCCGGCAAACAGATCGCTGACGCACTTCCGGATATCAAATCCGGTGCAGGTCAGCTGGCAGATGGTTCTAAGGCACTGACAGATGGAATCACAACTTACACCGATGGTATTGCAAAGCTTTCCGAAAACAGTGCTGCTCTTACAGACGGCACCAAGAAACTGGCAACAGGAGCCAATGCTCTTTCCAGCGGTGCTGCTACTCTTGCAGATGGAACAAAAGCATTAGCCGATGGTTCCGGAACACTGACAACCGGAATCACAACCTACACCGATGGTGTTGCTAAGCTTTCCGAAAACAGCTCCGCTCTTACAGACGGTACCAAAAAGCTCTCAACAGGAGCCAAGACCCTTTCCAGCGGTGCTACTACTCTTGCAAACGGAACTAAGACATTAGCAAACGGTACCTCAACACTTCTCAGCGGTACCGAGAAACTTGTAAGCAACAACAGCACACTTAACAATGGTGCAAAACAGCTTGCAGATGGCGCTGCCCAGATCCAGAGCGGTTCCTCTCAGCTGTATGATGGCTCCAAGAAGCTTGGAAGTGGTATGAAAGAACTGAAAGACGGTTCCAAGACACTGACCACAAGCCTCAGCGATGGAGCTACCACTGTAAAAGACAATTCAGCAAGTGATGAAACGATCAAAATGTTCGCAACTCCTGTTGTAAGCGATGAAACAAAACTTACCGATGTCCCGAATAACGGACACGCAATGGCACCTTACATGATGTCTGTAGGCCTCTGGGTCGGCGCACTGGCATTCTGCCTGATGTATCCTCTGGCTCAGTATAAGGGCAAACTGAAATCCGGTTTCGCATGGTGGGCAAGCAAAGCTTCCGTCCTTTATCCGGTAGCGATCCTTCAGGGAATCTGCCTGATCCTGCTGTTACGTGCATTTAACGGATTCACACCTGCAGAGATGGGCAAAACCGTACTCTTCGCCTGCCTGACATCAATGACCTTTACCTCTATCATGTACTTCTTCAACATTACTCTTGGTAAAGTAGGAAGCTTCCTGATGCTGGTATTCATGGTCGTTCAGCTTGCAGGATCTGCCGGAACTTATCCGGTTGAGGTTTCACCTTCATTCGTTGCAAAGATCCATGCATACGTTCCGTTTACTTATACGGTCGACGCATTCCGTGCAACGATCAGCGGTGGCCGAAGCATTACCACTTCCATTATTGTAATGGTTGCACTGTTAGTGATCTTCACGATCCTGACGATCCTTCAGTTCAATCACATGACCAAGAGAAAGAAAGCAGAAAAAGTTGTTCTCTTCGACTGGCTGGAAGAAAGAGGTCTTGCATAATACTTAGTTACTGACAGAAGCTCCCCCGAACCTTCTGTTAGATATAGAAAAATTAAAACTGTACAGTTGCTCAGATGAGCTTCTGTACAGTTTTTTTATGTTGTCTCCACCAATTCTCCACGCTACAATTATAGCAGTTATAGAAAATCAAGCTCGCCAGTACACCGTGCCTGACCTATGCAGCAGATTTCAGTTCAGAAACACTCCTGTCAGATTCAGAAGAAGCGGCAATATGACTTCTCAGATCTACTCACAAACCGGAGCTCTTTCTGACTGCAAGCCTGCGGTTTTCAATGGAAAAGCAACCTGGTATGCATCTAATCCACTGACCGCAAAAACAGACGGAATCATCACCTATGCTACACCATTTACCGTCTTCAGGGTAAAACCTGGAAAGCTATCGGCAATAAAAAAAATACAACCTACGCCGATAAAAAGCCAGGCACCGCAACCAAATACCGTACCCGTGCATACCACATCACAAACGGTAAAAAAATATACGGACCTTATTCATCTGTAAGGACCGTAAAATAATAGCAACATAAAAACACCCCGGAAAATCCTGATCTGTGTGGTGTCTCCGAATATCTGATCATCAAACGGATATTCGGAGATCACCTTATTATTTACGGATCTCCGAGGTGTTTTTATTTATTTTCTTAATATTTTATTTTTCCGCCTCAGCTGTTGGTGTTGCTGTGGCTTCTGTCTCTGTTTCACCGTTTACCATGGTTTCATATGCATTGAACATTTCTTTTACTGTCATTTTGTTTACAAGAAATACCTTGTCTCCAACGACAGCTGCATAATAGTTTGTGTCATATGTGTAGAAGGTAACGGTTGTCTGGTTCTTGTCAGAGTCTGTGAATACAGCGGTCATCTCCGGATCTGCAGCCGGTGTATAAGCGTCTGTCAGTCTCTTCTGTCCTGCCATGTTTATCAGCTTGTTGTAGAAGGTGATAAAGGTTGTACTTTCTATTTCCTTACCATCCAGCTGATAGGTTGTTGTTTCTTTTTCGTTTCCGTCATCATCTGTGGATGTTTCACGTGAAACATTTACAGTACTTGTTGTTTCACCGTAAGTAACCTGGAGCTGATCCAGATTTTTTACAGACAGATAATTGACGATCAGTGACCAGAGATTTGACGGCGTCTTGTCAATAACTGCACTCAGTGTATCCGTTGACATTGTATAGATCTGTTTGTTATCTACCGTTACATATCTGCTGCCATCTCCTGCCTCATCGCCAACGTAAATGACAAGCTGTTTATCCACTGTGGTTGTCTTGCTGTCTGCATCTTCTGAGCTGCTGTCCGTGTCAGTAGTGTCACTGCTCTCAGAATTGCTCTCAGAGGCCGTAGAATCGTTTTTTCCGGATTCTGTACTGTCTGTGCTGTCATTCTTCACCTCTTCCTGATAATCCACTGTAATCGTCGCATAGGGCTTATCAAGGCCATACTTGGAAAGATCCTCTGCATTGTAGTTTACAAACTGGTCAAATGCAAAGCTTCCAAGTCCGGAGGTTACGTTTCCTGCTGCCGTTGTATCGGCAGACTCTTTATCGCTGCTTCCGTCACCGGAAACATCCCAGGTAGTTCCGTCGGAATTTTCTTCCAGGACATAGGAATCTTTATCCTCGCTGACCTGGACCTTTTTCACTGTGGAAGAATCAATTGTTGGGAAATCTTCTCCCTGTGCATAATCGTAAAGGGAATCCATAAACGGAGACACTGTATCCGCTGCCACTACATATACCGTGCTGTCATCATCATCCTTGGAAATGTAATACTGATTCGTAGACGTATTCTCATCTCCGATGTTGAACTTCGTTGTCCCGTCAGCGGTATCAACGGTTACTGTGTTCGATGGAGAATCCAGTCCGTATTCCGTAAGATCCTCCACATCCTCCAGGACTCTGTCCGCTTCCACCGTTTCGATGGCGGAAGCTGCGGAATCCAGAGTTGTCTGATTTACAGGAAAAGCAGTCTCATCCTTTTTCACCCAGGAATCATCTTTTTTCTCAAAGGTCACTTCCTTCTTGTCTACGATAAATTCCAGGGATTTAATGTCATCCGTTTTCATGGAAAACACTTCTGTTTTGCTTTCCTCTTCGCTGCTCTCTGTCTTTTCTTCTTTGGATACGTAGGTGTTCAGTCCCACATAAACGCCGCCGAGAACTGCCAGAACAACAACTGCTGAAACAAGTTTAGTCGATTTTTTCATTATGCTTTTCTCCTCTTAAGCCAGATCAAAAATCCTGCAACAAGGAATACTCCCGGGATCAGACCAATGGTACAGATCTTCCAGAAGGCTGCATCATAATCGGTTACTGTCAGGCTTGTGGACTCAAGGCTCTTGGATGGAATAGAAACGGAATTACTGTCGTCTGTGCTGGTCATCCAGTTTAAGGACTCCAGAAGGAGCTTTTCATTTCCGCCGGATACCATCTGGTTTATCTGGCTCTCCATCAGATTTGCTGTGGAGTAGTAAACGATCTGTGTTTCCTTATCATCATCCAGTTTCTCAGTGATGGCAACACCAAGATCAAACGGTCCGTCTACATCTCCGTCTTCCTTTTCGATATTGCTGCTCTGCATATTTGTTTTGGAGTAAGCCTTGTCAGAGGTTGTCAGGATACTGTCGATGGTTACGGTATCTCTTACATCATCTGTTTTCTGAATGCCCTGTGCATACGGTGCCAGTACGTAGGAGCCTGCAGAAGCTGTCTCAGAGCTTGCATCTGTGCTGTTGACTGTTGGTACAAGATAATATGGCATCTGCATTCCATAATGCTGATTATCACCCTCAAATACGATTCCTTCGGCACACTTTACACCATAGTTTTCAAGAACCGCATCAAAGTTCGGCAGATCATCCTGTGTATAATCCGAGAAGATCATAGCTTTTCCGCCTGCCTCCAGATAATCCAGGAGTTCTGTTTTTTCTTCCTCGGAAATATCGCTGGTCGGAGATACGATCATCAGGCAGTCTGCATCATCCGGAACCTTTCCCTCTGTGAGAAGGTTCAGCTCCTTGATATCAATGTTTGCTTTCTGGATATCTTCTTTAAAGCTGGAATCCAGATCTTTTTCTCCGTGTCCGGATAAGGTATACATGATCGGAAGATCCTCGGATGTCACATAGCCGATCGCACTTGTGATCTGTCCTTCTCCATCAAATCCGGTAGTAGTCTGCTGCCAGGTATTATAGTCTACTGAAGAGGAATACATATCGTTGTAATTGATAACCTTGTTTCTGTCGCCGCAGACTACGATCAAGCTGTTTGACGCAAGATCATCGGTTGTATATTCCGATGCAAATTTCGGATTTACAACCGGGTCTTTTACCTCAACTTTAATATGCTTGGACTCATCTTTATAACGTGAAAGCAGATTGGAGATCGTGTCGTCCTCAGAACCGCTTGCCGCGATCTGATAAATAGTAACATCCTTATCCAGTGCCTTCAGTACCTTCTTTGTTTCATCACCGATGGTGTAAAGCTTAGATGAGCTTACATCCAACTGTGAATATTTGGATGGGATCGCACCGATGATCATATTGATCACAACCACGATCACGATAAAGACAGCTGCCATAGCCATGCTGTAGGAACCATTTTTGATATGTTTTTTGCTGATGGTGCCTACCAGCTTTTTCGGATCCGGTTTATGTTTCTTTTTGCCGGAGTCCTGTGCGGTCTCCGGTACGGCTGCCTCGCCTTTATTTTTCTTAAATTTCTCACTGAATTTCATTTCCCTTCACCCCCTAGTTCCAACGTCTCTTCTGAATGGACTGCATGGTAAGGAACAGGCAGATCGCAATAACAGAAATAAAATAAACGATTCCTGTCACGTCAAACACGCCGTTTGTAAAATTATCATAATGTCCGCTCAGGTTAAATACGTTCAGTACCTTCTGGATACCACCCTGGAAAATACTGGATTTTACAACGTATACGATCACAAGGGCAATCTCTCCCACAGCTCCGATCACTACAGAGATCAGGACATTTTTGATCATGGTATAAATGATGATAGCGATCGCCACGATCAGAAGTCCGAATGCCACTGCGGTTGACATGGAGGTCTGTGAAAAGAATGAAGAAATTCCGTTCATCATATAGAAGGCGAACAGGAATACAAAAGTAAGTACTGCTGCAATTACCTGGCTTTCTGTAAGTGCTGACATAAATACACCGATCGCCAGATTCGCGCATCCCAGAAGGAAAAATCCCAGGATTCCGGTGTATGCGGAAGCATAGGAAATTGTTCCGAACTTACTCATGATCAGAGGATAAACGCACATGATCACGACCGGAATGGCAAACACAGCTACCAGTGCAAGATATTTTCCAAATACGATATCCCATACAGATACCGGTGCGGTCAGAAGAAGCTGATCCGTTTTCTGCTTGCGCTCTTCTGCAAGTACACGCATGGAAAGGATCGGCACACCGATCAGGAACACAAAGGTCAGTGCGCTTAAGGTAGTTTCAAATTTTGAATAGCCGCCTGAAAGCTGATATGCGGAAAAATAAATTCCGGTCAGCACCAGGACAAAAAATATGAAGAGATATCCAACCATGGAGGTCAGATAGCTTTTCAGTTCTCTTTTAAAAATCGCTGTCATGACTGATCCCCCTCTTTCTCATCAGAAGCCTTCTCTGGTTCCCCGTTTTTTTCTTCCTGAGTTTTTTCTTTTTCCGATGATCTGTCTTCTACCGGTTTCCACTGTGAGCTTTCCGGTTTTCCGGCGGATTTTTTCTCTCCTTCGGTAAGCTCAAGGAATACATCCTCAAGGGAAACTCTCTTAACCTGCATCTCGTAGATTGGACAGTTCGCTTTTGCCATAGCGTAGAAGACTTTTTCACGGATATCCACATTTTCCTGAATGGAAAGTTTTGTTTTCCACAATTTTTCATCGCTGTCATAGGACATTTCCACCCCGGTTACGCCTTCGATCGTTTCCAGAGCTTTTCGAATCGTGTCTTTCTCGCCTTTTACCTTCATAAGGAGGCTGTTGGAGCCTGCTGCCAGACGTTCCAGATTATCCGGTGTATCGCTGGCTACCAGCTTTCCATGGGAAATGATCAGAACATAATCACACACTGCTCTTACCTCGGAAAGGATATGGGAGCTTAGGATAACCGTGTGCTTCTGCTTCAGGCCTTTGATCAGGTCACGGATCTCGATGATCTGCTTCGGGTCAAGTCCTACTGTCGGCTCATCCAGGATGATCACTTCAGGATATCCCAGGATTGCCTGTGCAAGACCCACTCTCTGGCGATAACCTTTGGAAAGGTTTTTGATCAGACGGTCTTTCATGTCTGTGATCTTTACCATATCCATGACTTCTTTTATCTGCTTGTCTTTTTGGTTTCTTGGGATTTTTTTCAGATCAGCCGCAAATTTCATGTACTCAAGAACAGTCATGTCAAAATAGAGCGGCGGCATTTCCGGCAGATAGCCGATACATTTCTTGGCTGCCTCCGGTTCCTCCAGAATATCATGACCATCGATCATCACTTTTCCTTCTGTGGAAGCAATGTATCCTGTGATCATGTTCATAGTTGTTGATTTTCCTGCACCGTTGGGGCCCAGGAATCCGTAAATTTTCCCCTTTTCGATCTGAAAGGAAAGATGGTCAACTGCAGTATGATCGCCATACTTTTTGACCAGATTACTTACTTCGATCACTTTACTCTCCTCCTTTTATTCTCAGGGAAATACTTTTTTTAATTATCGATTTCCCATTTTATAAGATGCCAGAGGCAAAAGGTCCTGAAACTGAAGCCCTTGACTCTGGCGTCTTTTCAACACCAATAGAAAATGCCCCTGGATGAAACAGAGAATGGGGGAATCCAGGGGCATCTCTATCGGATTATAGTGTAAAAGTAATTTGTGATAAAAGTAGGATAAATTTGTGATAATTTTGTGAAACTCCCGGACAAAAAAATCTCCTGTCGGACAGATTTTGCCTTTGTTCGACAGGAGGTGTCTTATGCCAGTGGCTCTCTGAGCGGTGTTCCGGCTTTTCTCGGATATTTGCCCGGGGTATTTTTTACCTTCTCGATAATGACCAGGGAGCGGCCGATCTCAGATCCCGGAAGGTCAAAATACTGAATATCCCTGATCTTTCCACCAAGGATCTTTACTGCTTTCTCTGCTGCTTCTGCTTCTTCCTTTACAGAACCGGATTTATAGGAGACAAAAAGCCCTCCGACTTTTACATACGGGAGACAGTATTCAGACAGGGTTGCAAGTCCGGATACTGCTCTGGATACGCAGAGATCATATTTTTCTCTGTAGGCTTTGTTTTTTGCATATTCTTCAGCTCTTCCGTGAATGGCGGAAATCCCCTCCAGGCCCAGGAGCGCAAAGGTTTCTTCCAGGAATTTTACTCTTTTATTGAGGGAATCCAGAAGACAGGCTTCCACCTCCGGGAAGGCAATCTTCAGGGGAACACCCGGGAATCCGGCGCCGGTTCCGATGTCCATAACGGTTTTTATCTTACCCATATCTACAGCCTTGACGCAGCAGAGGCTGTCCAGGAAATGTTTCACGAGAACCTCGTCAAATTCTGTGATACCGGTGAGGTTCATGACTTTGTTTTTTTCTACAAGATATTCGTAGAATCGGATAAACTGGTTTTTCTGCGTGTCACTGAGTGTGATCCCAAGCTCCTCGCAGCCTTTTTCCAGGATTTCTAAATTGTACATGCAGCTTCCTCTCTTATTTTCTGTGTTTTATTGTTATTCGTTGTATTATCCGTGTTTATGTCCGGATCTGCTTTCCAGATATACAAGAAGCACGGAAATGTCAGCCGGGGATACACCGGAGATACGGGACGCCTGACCGATGGACACCGGTCTGTAGGCTTCCAGCTTCTGGCGTGCCTCAATGCGGAGGCTTCCTACATCTTCGTAATCAATGTCTTCCGGAAGCTTTTTCTGCTCCAGTTTCTTAAACTGCTCTACCTGCTTCATCTGGCGGCGGATGTAGCCATCATATTTGATGTTGATCTCTACCTGCTCACATACATCTTCCGGAAGCTCCGGTCTTTCTTTATCGATGGGTGCAAGCACCTTATAGTTAAGCTCCGGCCGACGGATCAGCTCTGCAATGGTGGTTCCGGATTTCAGAAGGGTACTGTTCAGAGATTCCAGAAGGCTCTGTACCTCTGCAGAACCACCTACGGTTGCATGTTCCACTCTCTCGATCTCTTCCTGGATCCGGCGCTCTTTTTCCTGTAATTTATGGTATGTCTCATCATCGATCAGGCCGACCTCCCAGCCTTTTTTGCGAAGACGAAGATCTGCGTTGTCCTGGCGGAGGAGCAGACGGTACTCAGCACGGCTTGTCATCATTCGGTACGGCTCATGGTTCTCCTTTGTTACCAGATCATCGATGAGAACGCCAATATATGCCTCTGAGCGGTCCAAAATCAGCTGTTCCCGGCCTTTTACCTCCATAGCTGCATTAATTCCCGCTATAAGGCCCTGGGCGGCTGCTTCCTCATATCCGGAGCTTCCGTTAAACTGTCCGCCGCTGAAAAGGCCCTTGATCTTTTTGAATTCCAGTGTGGGATAAAGCTGACGCGGATTGATGCAGTCATACTCAATAGCGTAAGCATTTTTTACAATCCTGGCGTTCTCCAGACCCGGTACGGAATGGTACATCTCGTACTGAACATCCTCCGGCAGGGAGCTGGACATTCCGCCGATGTACATTTCATTTGTGTAAAGACCTTCCGGTTCGATAAATACCTGATGGCGTTTTTTGTCTGCAAAACGAACTACTTTATCCTCAATGGACGGACAGTAACGTGGTCCGGTTCCTTCGATCATTCCGGAATAAAGGGGGGATCTGTCCAGATTTGCACGGATGATCTCGTGTGTTTTTTCGTTTGTATAGGTCAGCCAGCAGGATTTCTGCTCGATCTGTACAGCTTCCGGGTCTGTGGAAAAAGAGAACGGTACGACTCTTTCATCTCCGAACTGCTCTTCCATCTTAGAATAATCAATGGTGTTTCCGGCGATTCTGGCCGGAGTTCCTGTTTTGAAGCGGAACATTTCAATCCCCAGCTTTTTTAGGGAATCCGTAAGGTAATTGGCTGCCTGAAGGCCGTTCGGTCCTGTATAGTTGCTGACGTCGCCGTAAATGCAGCGGGCCTTGAGGTAGGTTCCTGTACAGAGGACTACAGCTTTTGCGTGGTAGGTGGCTCCTGAGAAGGTTTTTACACCGGTGATGTGCCCGTCTTCTACCAGAAGCTCGGTCACTTCACCCTGGCGGATGGTTAAGTTCTCTGTATTTTCCAGTGTCTTTCTCATTTCTGTGCTGTAGGCCTGTTTATCGGCCTGTGCCCGAAGGGAATGGACTGCAGGGCCTTTGGACTGGTTGAGCATTTTGGACTGGATGAAGGTTTTGTCTATGTTTTTACCCATTTCCCCACCGAGAGCATCCAGCTCACGGACGAGATGCCCTTTGGAGCTGCCGCCTACATTGGGGTTGCAGGGCATAAGGGCGATGCTGTCTACGCTGACTGTGAACATGACTGTGTTGAGCCCTAAGCGGGCGCATGCCAGTGATGCTTCGCAGCCTGCGTGGCCGGCGCCTACTACTATGATGTCGAAAAACTGTTCCAGATTTTTCATGCTTTTTCTCCTTTATTTTTTCTCTTATTCTTTTTCTTTATTTTTCTTTATTTTTCTTTGTGATTTTCTTTTTCTTTGTTTATTGTGTGGTTGGTTTTTGGTTTTATTTTTACTTTCTTGCTTGGCAGAAGGCCTGTTTTTTTTGCTTTGGGAAGCTGTGGAAAACCGCAAAGGGGCCGTAAAGCCACGGCCCCTCTGCACACCCCTCGGGCTTTTTTTTAGGAGTTCTTGGGTTGTGGTGTGTGATACGGTGTTGACTTTTGTCTGTATGCTTCGATGTTGGATGTGAAACGTTGTGCCGAGGGGGTTGCAGTGGAACTGTAATGAGGTTCTCGACGTGCGATGCACGTCTGCGGGGTTATTCCTGCTTCCGTCTGCCATATTTCGGCTCAGTGTTGAATTGCCAGTACAGAAGCATACAGGTACAAGTTAGCATCTTTCAGCATTCCACAATCGCCGCACTATATAAAAAAGGCCCAGGGGTGTGCAGAGGGGCGCGGCCTTGTGCCCCTTTGCGGTTTTCTCACATTTCAATGTGATCTACCCTCTGCGGGGCCGCAGCCTATGTGCCATACAGCCGGAGGCCGCAGCCTATGCGGCATATACGGCCGAGGTTCCACAACCCATGCGGCATATACAGCCGGAGTTCCGCAATCTATGCGGTATATGCGGCCAGATCTCCGCAATCTATATTATGCAACAATATATCCTACAGAAATATACAAAGTTCCGTTTGATACATTTCGGCTCAGTGTTGAATTGCCGATACAGAAGCATACAGGCACAAGTTAGTTTCTTTCAGCATTCCACAATCGCTGCACTATATAAAAAAAGGCCCAGGGGTGTGCAGAGGGGCGCGGCCTTGTGCCCCTTTGCGGTTTTCTCACATTCCAATGTGATCTACCCTCTGCGGGCTTCCGCAGTCCATGTGGCATACAACAGGTAGCCGCAATCTATACGGTTATACGACCGGAGTTCCGCAATCCATGCGGCATATACGGCCGGGATTCCGCAATCCATGCGGCCATTCGGCCGGGGCCTCCGCAGCACATGCGGTTATTATTTCCCCATACAAAATTTAGAAAATATCTCATTAACAAGGTCTTCCCCAAGTGATTCTCCCAGAATCCGTCCCAGACTTTCGTATGCATCTGTCAGGTCTATGGAATAAAAATCCTCCGGCATTCCGCTTTCTATGCTATTTTCTACCAGAGAAAGACTTTCCTGTGCTTTTAAAAGCTCCTGTCTGTGGCGTTCATTGGTGATGTAGACTTCATCATTGAAGTCAATCTCCCCACTGAAGAACATTTCCCGGATTTTTTCTTCCAGGTCTGTGATCCCGGTTTCTTCTTTTGCGGAGATTGGGATCACCGGCTGGTTTATTCTGCTCTTTAAATCCTCTATATCTATAGCAGATTCAAGGTCTGTCTTGCTGTAGAGGACAATTGTCTTTTTCTCTTGCAAAATTTTTATGATTTCTTCGTCGTTTTCATCTAACGGTACGGAGGAATCTACGACATAGAGGATCAGATCTGCGTCTGCTGCCATTTCCTTGGCTTTGGATACGCCGATTTTCTCTACGATGTCTTCTGTCTGGCGGATTCCGGCTGTGTCAGCGATCTTTAATGTGATCCCATGCAGGTTGATATACTCTTCCAGTACGTCTCTGGTGGTTCCTGCGATATCGGTCACGATGGCTCTGTCCTCTCCCAGAAGCAGGTTCAGCAAAGAAGATTTCCCTGCGTTCGGCTTGCCCAGGATCACGGTCCGGATACCTTCCTGTATGATCTTTCCGTCTCCGGCTGTTTTTAACAGGTTCTGTATTTTTTCTTTTTCTTCTGCTACGATCTGCTCTAATTCTTCAGAATATCCTGTCAGATCATAGTGCTCCGGATCGTCTAATGCCGATTCAATGTACGCTATATAGTACAGTAGTTTTTCTCTGATCTGTTGTACAGTATTTCGGACTGAACCTTTTAATTGTCCTACAGAATTCTTTAATGAGTACTCATTTTTGGACTGTATCACGTCCATAACGGCCTCCGCCTGTGAAAGATCGATCCTTCCATTGAGGAATGCACGCTTGGTAAATTCTCCCGGCTCGGCAATAATGGCTCCGTTTTTCAACACAGTTTCCAGTACCTTTTTCATGGCTAAAACGCCGCCGTGGCAGTCGATTTCTATGGTATCTTCTCCTGTGTATGTCCGTGGTCCGCGCATGGTCATGACCAGCACTTCGTCTACCATTTCTTCGTTATCATAAATATATCCATAATGGATGGTGTGGCTTGGGACGTTTTTCAGAGATTTTTTTCCACCCTTGGAACGGTATACTCCGGATGCGATCTCAAAAGCCTCCGGGCCACTGATCCTGACGATCCCGATTCCCGATGCGCTCATAGCTGTGGAAATCGCAGCAATCGTTGTCTCTTCCATTTTTCACTCTCCTTTGTCAAACGGATAAAAGCATCCGCTATATCACACTGCAGCTGATCGCTGCCATGCCGTTTATCCTGGTCCAGCGGATAAAAGCATCCGGTTAAACGCAAAAATGTTACTCCGGAAAAGCTTTTTACACGCAAAAAACACGTGTTATTCACGCTTTCACCTAGAATAACATCTTCTGTCAGTTTCCATATTTATAATGCTAGAGCGTGTTTGAAAAAGGCTTTCTGCAAGATGTGCGTCACACTTTGTGGGAGATTTTGTCCGGATGAAGGCGCCGTAGCGGGCTACGGCAACTGAATTCGGGCAAAATATACCGCAAAGTGGGGCGTGCAGATTGCGGGAATGATTTTTCAAATACGCTCTAATCTCTGCATTCCGGATGTCCGCTGCAGAAATATCTTTTGTTATTTGCTCTTCAATGATTATAAAGAATTGTTGCGGAGATTGCAATGATAATTTTTAATTTTCAGTTCCATACAAAAAAGCCGTACCCACGGAGCTTACGCTCCGGGATACGGCTTATAGCTTTACCGGTGGATCATCAATTATTGCGTTTCAGTTTTACTACTACATGTCTGTAAGGTTCTTCTCCCTCACTGACTGTCTCTACATAGCGGTTGCCTTGCAGAGATGCATGGATGATCCTTCTTTCGTACGGATTCATCGGTTCCAGAACTACCGGTTTTCTGGTTTTCTTTACCTTGAAGGCGATTCCTCTTGCAAGGTTCTCCAGAGTTTCCTTACGACGGCGTCTGTAGTCCTCGGTATCGAGTTTTACACGAATGTAGGTAGACTCGCCTTTGTTTACCACAAGGCTTGTCAGATACTGAAGAGAATCCAGTGTCTGGCCTCTTTTTCCGATGAGGATACCCATATCCTCACCTTCAAAATCCACATCCAGAGAACCGTCTGCAGTGTTGTATTTCGATGTGATCTCCACTTCTCCAAGATCCATGGAGCCGAATACATCACGAAGAAATACGACTGCTCTCTCCTCAACCTCTCTGATCTTCTCCGGATCGCTGAGGATCTCTATCGGTCTGCCCTGCTTCGGTGCTCTCTCACGTGTTTCCTTCGGCTGACGCTCCTTTGGAGCTCTTGGCTGTTTCTCACGTGCAGGCTTTGCTTTGCCCTGGAAATCCCTTGCAGGTCTTTCCTTTGGCGCTGCTGCCTTTGCAGGTGCTTCTTCGGATGCCTTCTCCACCTGTACAGCTTCTTTCTTCACCGGCTTCTTCTCCTCTGCAGGAGCTGCTTTCGGTGCAGATTCTTTCTTTACATCCGGAGTAAAAGGCTTTTCTAATTTCTTCTCTTCTTTGATAGCGTCCAGTTTCACGGACTCTACCAGTTCATCGATTTCCTGCATATCAGAAACTGGCTCGATTCTGCGAACTTTGATCACGGCAGGTTTGCTGCCGATTCCGAAGAATCCGGAGCTGCCTTCACTGATAACCTGAATATCAAGCTGGTCACTGGAAGTTCCAAGCTCAAGACACGCTTTTGTGATAGCTTCATTCTTTGTTTTTGCTGAAAACTGAATGTAATCCTCCATTACGAACCCCTCCGTTCCTGATTATTTCTTCTTATTTCTCTCATCAAAGTCTCTTACGAGATTTGCTTTAGCTGTGATGCTGCCCGGTTTTGCACTTCTTGCCTTCTCATAAGCAGTATCAACCTTCTGTGCTCTGTCTGAAGCACCATTGTTTCCGCTGTTGCCCTTATTGATCACAGGTTTATTGATATTCTTGGCGGACTGATGAGCCTGATTGGTGATCTTCTGCGGCGGAAGTCCTTCCTTCGCACGCTTCGCTTCGATCTTCTTCATATTCTCATTAACCAGATCATCAATGTTCATCTTATCAAGATGACGATTGATTGCAAACTGCTGGGCACTTCGAACGACAGCACTGGCGATCCAGTAGATACCAAGACCAACCGGGAATGTGAAACAGAAGAATGCAGACATCAGAGGCATGACCATGTTCATGGTTTTCATGGAGTTTGCCATTGCGCTGGCCTGATCATTTCCGTCTGCCGGCTGTGTTGCAGCCTGTGGCATAAGCTTCAGGTTCAGCATCTGAGTTGCCCATGCAAGAACCGGGATCAGAAGTGCTACGATCGCAAGTAACAGAGAACCATGATTTTTGAAGAATTCCATGATATAGTACAGCGGCTGGTCTGCGATATTCAGTCCACAGAAGCCCTGCATCTTGGAAATATTGCCGGATGCTTTTGTGATCGCATCAGAAAATCCTGAAAACTGATTCATCTGTGCCAGCTCTTTCCACTGGGAAGGAGAAAGTGCATACAGAAAATCAACAATCGAGTTACTTGTAGCATTTCCGGCACTGTCCATAACGAGACGCACTCGTGTCATGGAATGGTCTGTGATAAACTGCTGCAGGATATCTGTGTATCCGTTTACAGCTAGCAGGTTGTCAACTACACCAGTAAAAATGTTCTTTACACTTCCAACGTAAGCAGGAATCCGGTAGATAACCTGATACAGAGCAAACAGAATAGGCATCTGAATGGCTAACTGTACACAGCTACCGGTTGGAGAAACACCATATTTCTGATAAACAGCCTGGGTTTCTTCGTTCATTTTCATCATGGAAGCCTGATCCTTTTTACCCTGATATTTCTTCTGGATCTTCTGGATCTCAGGCTGCATGATCGCGCTTAACTTGGAGAATTTCTGCTGCTTGATCTGCAGCGGTGTCATAAAGGCAAAGATAAGAATACTGAAGATAATGATACAAAGACCAATGTTCTGGATTCCGAACAGGCCGTCAAGCATCTTATATATGCCATCCATGATCCATCCCATCACAGACGCGATCTGTCCGATAATAGGAGTTCCGGTTTTTGTTGCTAAAAACAGTTCCAAATTCATTTCCTCCTAGACTTCTTATTCAATTGTAAAAGTCCGGTAACTATTCATTCGTCCACTAACTGCGGAGGTACTGAACAGTTACAAATTCCGATAACTGCTCTGCCCGGGAAAAGGCTGAACAGTCACAAAATAATTCATGGCACAGGGTCATAGCCTCCGTGGGAAAAAGGATTGCATCGCAATATCCTCCATACCGCAAGAAGACTGCCCTTAAATGCGCCATATTTTTCGATTGCTTCCAAACCATATTGAGAACATGTGGGAATATAAGGACATTTCGTTCTCTTCATCGGCGATATATATTTTTGATAGAGCCTTATCATCTTAATCAGAAATTTCTTTATCATGTTCATTCCCTGTTATATGATGCTTTCTTGCAAGATGCAGAAAAGCACTCTCGATCTCGTGAAAGCTCTTGCCCTTGGCTGCGGCTCTCGCTACTACTACAATATCAAGGTTACTGTCAAAATCTGTTTCGTTGAGACGATAGCTTTCTCTGATCAATCTGGTGAGTCTGTGGCGAACCACACTGTTCCCTACTTTTTTGCTTACTGATATTCCCAGACGATTCTTCATGTGCTGATTCTTCAGCACGTACATCACCAGAAGCCGATTTGCGTACGATGTTCCGTTCTGATATACAACTTTAAAATCTTGGTTTTTCTTTAAGGACTCTGATCTGATCAAACGAATCCTCCTTAATTAGATTCCGCCTGCGCGGATATTTCTCCGGATAGAAGAAAAGACCACATAAATGCGGTCTTGCAGCTTATGCTGATAACTGTTTTCTTCCTTTTAATCTTCTTGCAGCTAATACTTTACGTCCGCCCTTTGTGCTCATGCGAGCTCTGAAGCCGTGAACTTTAGCTCTGGATCTCTTTTTTGGCTGAAATGTCATCTTCATAGGTAAAGCACCTCCTTTATCTATTTTTAATTGTTATGAAATAACTTATCATTCAGAACATCGTTTCAATTATATAAATAAACCTCCTTTTCGTCAAGTAAAAATTGCAAAAAACCCGATAAAATCAAGGGTTCTATAAAATACCCCTACCTTACGGTATTTATTTTTTTCTCTTATGTGGAAAGCGCTTATGGTTTACGTAACATTATCCACATTTTGTGGATAACTTGTGGATAACTTGTGGATTGACCGGAAATCTATCCACTTTTTCGGAGGGTTTGTTCACATCGTTTTCAAAAAAACCCTTTATTTGCGGTATTTTTAAGGTGGATTTTTTTATACACATAATTCTTCCACATTTTCCACCAATTCTCGACTTATGGAAACCTCCAGGACTCTTATCCACAATAATCCACCCTAATCCACAGTAATTTCCCCTCATTATCCACATTCTTTTCCCCAAAATCTCAAGGATTTTCCATTGCGAAAACCCCATTTTCATTGTAATATATAAAAGGATATCTATCTCCAGTCGCAGACTGGGGTTATTATAATACTCATGGGAGGAAAAAATGGACGCTGTTATTGAAAAATGGGAGGAGATCCTGCAAACTGTCAAATCTGAATATGAGGTGACTGATGTCCCTTTTAATACCTGGCTCAAGCCGCTGAAAGTTTATGAGGTTGACGGAAAGCTGATAACAGTGGTTGTTCCCTCTGAACAGGCAGCGATCGGAGTCAATTACATCAGTAAACGCTACAAAATACCCCTCCAGGTTACTATCTGTGTGCTGACAGGCATGGAAGAATGCGAGGTTCGCTTCGTTCTGGAAAAAGATCTCCCCAAAAAAACAGAAAAAAACACTTCTTATGATAAACAGGTTCAGGATACACGTTACGAAGAGGCGCATTTAAATCCAAAATACACCTTCGACACCTTCGTTGTAGGAAGTAATAACAAATTCGCCCAGGCCGCAGCTCTTGCAGTTGCCGAATCACCGGGAGATACCTACAATCCACTGTTTATCTATGGCGGAGCCGGTCTTGGTAAGACGCATCTTATGCATTCCATCGCTCATTTCATTCTGGAACACGACGAAAACAGCCGTGTTTTGTATGTAACCAGTGAGGAATTTACCAACGAGCTGATCGAAACCATCCGAAACGGAAATAACACGGCAATGAGCAAATTCCGTGAAAAATACAGAAATATCGACGTTCTTCTTGTCGATGATATTCAGTTTATTATAGGAAAAGAATCCACACAGGAGGAATTTTTCCATACATTTAACAGTCTTCACAGTGCCAAAAAGCAGATCATCATATCCTCTGATAAACCACCGAAGGATATGGAAATCCTGGAAGAGCGCTTCCGTTCCCGGTTCGAGTGGGGTCTGATCGCAGATATCACGCTGCCTGATTACGAAACCCGAATGGCGATCCTTCATAAAAATGAAGAAATGAACGGCTACAACATCAGTGAAGATGTTATCAAATATATCGCTACCAATATCAAATCCAATATCCGTGAGCTGGAAGGTGCCTTCAACAAGGTCATGGCCGGAGCCAAGCTTGAGAAAAAGGAAGTAACTCTGGAGCTGGCAGAGCAGGCACTGAAGGATATTATTTCTCCGGATGAGAAAAAAGTAATCACACCGGAATACATCATCTCCGTTGTTGCAGAGCATTACGGAGTCACACCTGCGGACTTAAGCGGAAACAAACGAAACTCCAAGATCGTCATGCCCCGCCAGGTTTCCATGTATCTCTGCCGTGAGATCATATCCACACCTTTGAAAAATATCGGAAAAGCGCTCGGAAACCGTGACCATACCACCGTTATGCACGGTATCGAAAAGATCGAAAACGAATTGCAGAACGACGATAACTTAAAAAATACCATTGATATATTGAAAAAGAAGATTAATCCACAAGGTTAGGGAAGTTTTCCACATTACTGGTGTATAACGTGTTGATTGTATGTGGAGAGATGTGTACAACTTTTTTGCCAAAACGCGGCGGTAATTTTATCCCCGGGTTATTCACATGCGAAAATACCACTTTTACACAAAGTTATCCCAACGGAAAACCCCTGAAAACATCAGGCCTGCGGGAGTTTTTCACAAAATCTGGCCCCCTACGGCGGTTACTGCGGATTTTTTCTATAAATATATTTATAAAAACCACAAATTGTTCAGAAAGGGAGTTATACACACTATGAAAATCATCTGCTCCAAATCAAGTCTGTTAAAAAGTGTAAGTATCGCACTCAAAGCAGTTCCATCAAAAACCACAATGCCAATCCTGGAATGTATTCTCATGGATGCAACCACAAACCAGATCAAATTTACCACCAACGATATGGAGCTGGGAATTGAAACGATCGTTGAGGGTACTATTGAAGAAAAAGGTAAAGTTGCTCTTGATGCAAAAATCTTCTATGAAATCATCAGACGACTTCCGGATAATGATGTTACCATTAAGACCGATGATAAATATGCAGCAACCATTACCTGTGAAAAAGCAAAATTCAATATCCCTGGAAAATCAGGAGAAGATTTTGCTTATTTACCGATGATCGAGAAGGATGAACCACTGACAATCTCTCAGTACACACTGAAAGAAATGATCCGCCAGACTATTTTTTCGATTGCTGTAAATGAAAACAATAAGCTTATGACCGGTGAGCTTTTTGAGATCAAAAATAACTGTCTGAAGGTAGTTTCTCTGGACGGACATCGTATCTCTATCCGCAAAATGTCCCTTAAGAAAGATTATTCTGACCGTAAGGTGGTAGTTCCAGGTAAAACTTTAAGCGAGGTCAGCAAGATCCTTTCCGGAGAAGTAGATGATCAGGTCAGCATTTACTTTACAAAAAACCATATTTTATTTGAATTTGATCAGACTATGGTAGTTTCCAGACTGATCGAGGGAGAATATTTCAGAATTGACCAGATGCTTTCCAGTGATTATGAGACAAAACTGAAGATCAACAAAAAAGAGTTCCTGGATTGTATCGATCGTGCCACACTTCTGGTACGTGAGGTTGATAAAAAACCGATCATCATCAACATCACAGACGATGATATGGAGCTGCGCATTGATTCTGCAATGGGTTCCATGAATGAAGAGATCGATATTGAAAAAGAGGGTAAGGATATCATGATCGGCTTCAACCCGAAATTCCTGATCGATGCGCTTCGTGTTATTGATGATGAAACCGTGACGATCTATCTTGTAAATCCGAAGGCCCCGTGCTTTATCCGTGACGATGAGGAGAACTATACTTACCTGATCCTTCCTGTAAACATCAATCAGAATCAGGCCAGATAAGACCTGGGAAATATAAGGAATAAGGGACAAGAGATGTACGCAGCAGCTTCGGGAATGTGAGTGTACGTGTGAGACGCACATGCTTGAAGCTGTGAACAGAATTGAGCTCGGCAGTCAGAATATGTAAGTGTCCGTAGGACACGTACAGCCTGACGGCAGATATCAGGATTGATATAAACGGATACACCAAAAATGTGTGACCGTTTTTGACCGATTGTATATGGTAATGCGATCGTGTTCTGAGAATTGTTTCATGCGTAAACTGCTGGAAGGGGGTATTTAAATTACCGCCTTCCGGTGAAATTTGTATTTGGGGGGATTTTAAATACCGCCAGGAGATCAGAAAAGATCGATCTGACAGAGAAAATACCCCGGAGATAAGAGGAGAAAAAATTGGAGATCAGAATTAAAGACGAATTTATCAAGCTTGGTCAGGCGCTGAAGCTGGCCGGTGTTGTGGAGGACGGCGTTGAGGCGAAATATGCCATCAATGATGGTCTGGTACTGGTGAACGGTGAGGTGGAGAACCGCCGTGGCCGCAAGATCCATCCTGGAGATACCATTTCCTACGATGGAAAAGATATTTATGTGATCGGGTGAAGGAATGTACATTGAATCCATCAGACTGAATAATTTCAGGAATTATGAGTCGCTGGAGATGAATTTTGATCAGGGCACCAATATTCTCTACGGTGATAATGCCCAGGGAAAGACCAATATCTTGGAGGCGGTTTATCTGGCAGGTACCAGCAAATCCCACAAGGGAAGCAAGGATCGGGAGATGATCCGCTTTGAGAATGAGGAATCCCATATCCGAATGATGGTGAAGAAGGGCGATCTTTCATACAAAATAGACATGCACCTCCGGAAAAACAAAGCAAAGGGAGTTGCCATCAACGGGCTGCCGATCCGCAAGGCAAGGGAGCTGCTGGGGGTGGTGAATCTGGTGTTTTTTTCTCCGGAGGATCTTAATATTATCAAGAATGGACCGGGAGAGAGAAGACGTTTTCTGGATTCGGAGCTTTGTCAGCTGGATGGTGTTTATATCACGGAGCTGGCCGGCTACAATCACATCGTGAACCAGAGAAACCGTCTTCTCAAAGACTGTTATATGAACCCCGGGCTGAAAGGTACCCTGGATGTCTGGGATATGCAGATGGTCGATTACGGAAAGAAGATCATCGGGAAGCGGGAAGCCTTTGTGGAGGAGCTTAACGAGATCGCAAGGGGGCTTCATAAAGGGCTTACCGGCGGGATCGAGGAGCTGGAGATCCTTTACGAGCCAAGTGTGACGGCGGCCGAGTTTGAGGATAAGCTTTCCAGGAACCGGGAGCGGGATCTTCGGATGAAGCTGACCTCCGTGGGACCGCACAGAGATGATTTCTGCGTAAAGGTCAACGGGATCGACATCCGGAGGTATGGTTCCCAGGGGCAGCAGAGGACTGCGGCCCTTTCCCTGAAGCTTTCGGAGATCTATCTGGTGAAGAAAAAAATCCGGGATACACCGGTTCTTCTGCTGGATGATGTTCTTTCGGAGCTGGATAGCAGCAGGCAGACATATCTGCTGGAAAGCATCCACGATATACAGACTCTAATCACCTGTACAGGACTGGATGATTTTGTCAGCCATCAGTTCAAGATCAACAGGGTTTTTCAGGTGGTAAAGGGGCATGTTTATATGCCTAAAGGGTTTTGACAAGCCCGTATGCATATGGTAAACTGATTCTAATTATGGAAAGTTGGTGAATATTTTGGATAAAGAGGAGTTTCGCGTTAAGCTGGGACAGATCAATAAGCTGGTCGAGACCCAGGATTACAAAGGCGCCATGCAGATTGTGGACAGCATTGACTGGCGTCGTGTGAAAAACGTCCGTACCCTTTGTGTAGTGGGCGAGATCTACGCGGCCAACAAGCGCTATGAAGAGAGCAAGGAAATTTTTCTTCTTGCCTACCACAGAGCGCCGATCGGCAAGAACATACTTTACCGTCTGATCGAGGTTTCCCTGAAAATGGGACAGATCAGTGAAGCCACAGAATTCTTTGATGAATACAGAGAAGTGGCAGGTAATGATAACAGCCAGTATATACTGAAATATAAGATCGCCAGAGCGAAGAATGCATCTCTGAATGAACAGATCCGTATTCTTGAGGAATATAAGGAGAAGGAATTTACGGAGCGCTGGTCCTATGAGCTGGCCAAGCTCTATTACAAGGCAGGAGACAAGCAGAAGTGCCTGGATCTCTGCAATGAGATGATCCTTTGGTTCAATGACGGAACTTATGTGATGAAGGCCCTTGACCTGAAACAGCGGATGGGTGTTCTCACTGGCGAAGAGAAAGAGAAATACGAACAGCGTTTTATCCCGAAGCTGATCCCGCCGGAAAAGGCGCAGGAGATCAGGGAGAGCAAGGAAGCATCCGGCGAGTATGAGGAGGCAAAACCGGTCACAGATACTATCCAGGTAGATGATGAGCGGGATCTGAACAGTGCGGAGACATTCCAGGAGAAGCTTTCCAAGGGATTCCGTGATATCTTTGGCGGACATAAGAAATCTGCGGAAGAGGATATGGAGGAAAAAGAAGCTGCTCAGGATGAAGAGCAGGATGAGGTTTCCACAGGCTCTGAGGAGGTGACGGAACAGGCGGAAGCGCCGGAGGCTGAGACTGCTGTGGCAGCAGAACCGTCAGAGGAGTTTACAGATTCTGAGGAGATCGAAGCAGCAGAAGGAAGTGAGGAAGCTTCGGATGAGCCTTCTGAAGAGCAGGAAGAGTTTTCCGGACAGGAAGCGGATGAGATCCCGCTGGCATCCGGTGTTGAGAACCTGTCATCCGGAAGTATGAAGCTGCAGGCTCAGGAACAGCAGGATAAAGAGGAAGAAGAGGCTTATCAGGAAGCGGAAGAAGCTGAGGCTGAGAAAGCTACAGAGATGTCTTTGTCCCAGAGTGTTGCAGAGATCATGAAGGAGAAGGCTGCCGGAAATGAGGAAAGTGAGGAGAAGCCTGCAGGGGTTCCGCTTAATGAGGAAGGCAAGCCTGATTTTTCCGCAACGATCCGTATGCCGGAGCTGAAGATCCCGAAGTCCATGATCAATGTGGACCCGGAGAATGCAAGCAGTTCCGCGGAGATCCCGGATGCGTCCGGAATTTTCGGAAATATCGAGGATATTGCGGCATCTGTAGGTGACAGGTCCGGGAAGGATAAAGATAAGGACTTCAACCTGGAGGATACTATTCTGGCAGCAGCTACACAGCAGGGAATCGATATCCCGGAGGAAGAGAAATCTCCGGATGTCCAGCAGTCCGACGTAACGGAAGAGCCGGCAGGTATTGAGGATCTGGATATTGCGGCTGATGAATTTGTTCCGGAGGAGCCGGATGCGGCAGATATCGAGGATATCATGGCGCAGATCTCCGCTCAGCAGGAGGAAGAGGTAACGGAGACTTCCGATACCAGACTTCCGGATATCGTATTTGATGAGGATGAGGAGCCGGTTACTGAGGAGGATCTTCAGGCTGCAGAAGCAGAGTTTCTGAATGGTCCGTCAGGAGTACAGAAGTCGGTGGAAGAAGAGGATGTGCTTCCGGAGATTCCTTCACTGGAATCTGAGGAGCAGGTGCAGAAGGCGGCAGCAGAGCCTTCAGCGAAGCTTCATCATGAGGAACCGGTGGCTGCAGCGGAAGAGGAAAATCTTCTTGATGAGGAAGAAGAATACAGTGATGACGCCTTTGAAGTCCAGGAAGAGGATGACGAGGATGAGGATGACTTTATCAGCAGTCTCATCGGTGATGATTCTGATGAAGCCATGGAAGAGGACGATGAGGAAGAGGAGCTCAGCGAGGAAGAGCAGCTTGAGAAATTTATCGCTACGATCCATCCGGAAAAGGATCCTACAAAGATCGTTTCCAGAAAGAAAGAGCTCACAGATGAAGAGAAACAGCTTTTCACCTATTTTGTTACAGTTCCCGGAATGAAGGAACAGCTGCTTGATGTACTCTGCGATGTGCAGATGGGCGCAGCAGACAAGACCTCCCAGACCGGAAATGTGATCGTTATGGGCGGCAGAGAAACAGGTAAGACGAGACTGATCTCAAGTCTGATCCCGGCAATCTGTAAAGAGCTGAATATCGAGGCTTCCAAGGTTGCCTATATATTTGCGGATGATCTCAACGGAAAGGATATTCCGGAGATCGTATCCAAGCTTGCCGGCGGTTTCCTTGTTATCGAGGATGCAAACCAGCTTTCCCAGGAAACAGCAGATGAGCTTGAGGAAGCTATGACCGGAAACACAAAGGGAATGATCGTGATCCTGGAGGATGAAAAGATCGGTATGCGTAAGCTGATCGCGAGATATCCGAAGCTTGCGAAGAAGTTTACATCCATGATCAACATTCCTGTATTTACAAACGATGAACTTGTTAATTTCGCTAAGGTCTATACCATGGAGAATGGATTCCGTATCGACCAGATGGGCATGCTTGCTCTGTATAATCTGATCGGGATCAACCAGAAGGAGGATCAGCCGATGTGCATCGGTACTGTGAAGACCATGCTGGATAAGGCTATGGAGAGAGCTCAGAGCGGATTGTTCAAGCGTTCCAAGAAGCGTGTGGACCGTGATGGCTACACGGTACTTTTTGAAAAGGATTTCAGCTGAAAATAAGAAAAAGCAGAGGTAAAAAATATGGCCAGACCTTATCTTGGTAACCCGAAATATACCATTGAAGTCCTTCAAAAGTATCATTTTGTTTTCCAGAAAAGGTTTGGTCAGAATTTTCTGATCGACGAGCATGTTCTGGAAAAGATCATTGAGTCTTCGGGTATCACGAAGGATGATTTTATACTGGAGATCGGTCCGGGTATCGGAACTATGACCCAGTATCTTGCGGAGGCTGCCAGAGAGGTGGCTGCTGTGGAGATCGACAGTTCGCTGATCCCGATCCTTAAGGATACGTTGAAGGACTGGGATAATGTTTCCGTGATCAATAACGATATCTTGAAAACGGATATCAAAAAGATCGCAGATGAGAAAAACGGCGGTAAGCCTGTGAAGGTGGTTGCGAATCTGCCGTATTATATTACGACTCCGATCATCATGGGGCTTTTTGAGAAGAATGTTCCTGTGGATTCGATCACTGTCATGGTGCAGAAGGAGGTTGCAGACCGTATGCAGGTTGGTCCCGGTACCAAGGATTACGGTGCGCTTTCCCTGGCTGTGCAGTATTATGCGAAGCCGGAGATCGTTGCGAATGTACCGCCGAACTGTTTTATGCCGCGGCCGAAGGTTGGAAGTGCGGTGATCAAGCTGACGCGTTATGAGAAGCCGCCGGTGGATGTGAAGGATGAGGGGCTTATGTTCCGTCTGATCCGTGCATCTTTTAACCAGAGGAGAAAGACGCTTGTGAACGGGATCAGAAATTCCGGAGATTTTTCCCTGAGTAAGGAGGAGATCGAGGATGTGTTCAACAGGTGTGATCTTCCGCTGAATATCAGGGGTGAGGCGCTGACACTGGAGCAGTTTGCGATGCTTGCCAACTGTATTTATGATGAGAAAAATTAATATATGATAAATGCAAAAAGAGCCCGGGCAGCTGTTCCGGGTTCTTTTTGCGTTTCCGGACGGGAATGTTGGAGAGGTTTCCTGTCCGGACCTATATATTTGTCATAGAAAGGAGGTTATGTCTGAGGTGCCAGACATAAGTAATGAAAAATTTACATTTTTTATTTTACTGATGAGATG
>SKEA01000466.1_pt1 | contig 39147 bp, 34 predicted proteins | sample 4826601 | NCBI WGS metagenome assembly SKEA01 (sample SAMN11008821, study PRJNA524170) | human gut metagenome | biome: Human fecal sample; material: Feces; isolation source: fecal sample from pouch patient p13, p53 | host: Homo sapiens | place: Israel: Tel-Aviv | collected 2016-07-06 | reverse complement strand
CCGGAGTCTCCAGTAATAACTTGCTTTTGTAATGTCGTGTAGTTGACACCATTCATCGATTTTCATTCCTTGCGGACGGTTTTGGCATTCCCTGACCATGTCAGCCCATTCACTCAGACGGGTTTGCTGTGCAACTAAACTTGTATGAGATTTCATAACTCACCTCCTGTAGCAAAGTCAAAAAAGTTGAGTACTAAACTATTTGGACTTTGTAGTGATGAGTCTATTATCTCACATCGGATGATTTTGAACAGGTACTCGCTATTTTGCGTTTACATTAATAGAAACATATTGGAATGGAAGCATATAGCCAGATAGTGGTGGCTTTGAATGCAAAGCAAAATTCTTATATCAATACAATATCCAGAAGGATACAGAAAAAATAAGATAACAAAGATGAATGAACAATGGAAAAACTTAAAAGAAGAGTGTACTGCAAATATCACATTTGTTTATCATGGCTGTTGAGCTGACAGTCTAACAGTAAGAAGTGTCCTCTTTATAGAGGTGTTATTTGGAGATACGATTATGAATGAGAAAGAGTGCTTCAAATTTACATTAGATCTTTTGAACAAATATGATTAGCAAAAGAAAGAGGTTAAAATGCGTAAAGTTACACGAAAGAGTATAAAAGATTCAGATATTGATTTAAAAAGAGTTAAGAAACGTTTGTTAGAAATGGCAGATGCAATTCACATTAACAATAAAAATAACTTAACAGATATAAATGTTATATGTGAAGAAATTTTTGGACAGATATTAAATAAGTTGTATGATATAAATCTAGTTTCACTATCAGCAGAAGTTTCGGGAACTTTTATAGCTGTTGATTTAGTTGATTATGGAAAAAGAGTTGCATATCAAATAACTTCGCAAAATAGTCGAAAAAAAATTGACACAACTCTTAAAAAGTTTAATGACTCAGGGTTATATAGGAATATTGATGAACTTTATTTTCTCATATTGAGTTCACATGAACATACATATAAAGGCACAGATACTATATGTTTAAAGAATGGAAAAAAGTTTTCTTATACAAAAAATGTAATGAATTTCAATAAACTTATAAGTGAAATAGAACGAAAAAACGAAATAAAAACTGGTTTTATTGTAGATGTATATGAGTGCATTAGTATGGTATATGATTCGGGACGATTAAAATATTTTAGCATTGTGAATGAAACCGAATTGTTGATGCGGACTTCAATTTATGATTTAGACGAAACAAAATCATGGACAAAAGGTTATGGAGACATACATTTATCAGCATTTATACCATTATCTTATGAAGGCGAGTTGAGTTGCATGCTTCAGATACGCCAACATAATTTGTCAGGTGTATATATTACATTTAATCAAGAAATGTTATTAGAGGACTATTTTATATCAGAAATAGAATTTGAGAAAAAACATCATGTTGGTAGATATGAGGACGAAGAAGAAATTTGTATGCAAATTCAAAATATGCGTATTAATTTAAATGCGCATACTGCATATCATATATATAAGTTGTTTGAAGAACTTAAAGAGGAGTATTTTGTGACAAGAAAGAAAATCAATAATATTCTTGGAGTTGAAGGTCTGAGTAGAGAGGAAAATAAATACCGTCTTATGACAATTGATATAATGGAATGGGAAGAAATATTATTTTTTGCAAGAAATCATGATTGGCTTCAAAAAGACAATGAAATGGAGTGGAATATTTTTAATAATAATTGTAGTAGAAGTAGTCTCACTTTATCCCCAAATGTAAATGGAACAATTCGAGGAGATATATTGGCTAAAATATCAGTTAGCCCAAATGAATTATGGAATGATAAATTGGATTTATATTGGGAACCGGGATTTAAGACTGGTACAAGAAGTATGGATTGTTTTGATAATATTGTTAAGTGGAAAGCTGATTACACAGCAGAATGGATTAGAAATAAACTTTTGGAAAGAGCACATACATATTATGAAAAATGTAATACCAAGCAGTCTTTTTGGCAGAGAATATGGAACAGATTGCATATAGGCAAAGCATAGTGTGAAGCCTTAAAATTTCAGAATATCATTTCTGTATATTAGAAATCTATAGAACTATTTCCTGAAATAAAAGGATAAATATCATAAAAAATGCGAATAGTTTTTTCTTTTCCAAAAGAATATACTGATGAAAAAACAAAAGAGGTAAAATGGGATGGATAAAGATTATATATGGGAAGCAGAGTATGGAAGAAGAAATCATTTACGGGAAATATTAAAAGAACTTGTAAGAAAGCAACAAGCAGAAGCATTACAGATGGTAGCATTATGTGTAAATAATATACCGTATAATTTAGAACTGTATATAGTAGTTAGTTATGATAGACCTCAAAAAGAAGATATAGAAGAAATGCAGGAATTGTTTGAAGGGGGAGGGCTGTTGTATCGACAGGATTTAACAATGATAGAACTTTTAAAAGAAATGGGAAATAGACGATTTGATAGCTATACAGTTTTAGATGAAGCATCTGTTGATGTAATATTTGATGGTGCATTTGCTTTCGCAGAAATCGGGGATTTAGAAAAGAAAGGTTATATTATGAAGCCATTGGGAAAACAAAGCCCGGTTTTTATTAGTCACAGTTCTAAAGATAAAAATGAGGTAGAAAAACTACTTCCTTATTTGAACGGCTCGGGGTTACCGGTATGGTTTGATAAATATAGTATTCATATAGGCGAGTCGATTGTAGAAGGTGTACAAAATGGGATAGAAAGTGCAGAAAGTGTGATTTTTTGGATTACAAGAAACTTTTTATTGTCTAAATGGTGCAAGTATGAAATGAGAAGCTTTGTTAGAAAATTAATTGAAGATGAGATACTTATTATTAGTATTTTGGATGAAGATATTGCAATATCGGATTTACCATTGTTTATGCAGGACGTAAAAGCTTTATATAGAAAAGAAAAAAATTACGAGGAGTTAGCAAAAGAAATTTTACCGGTTATGAAGCAATATGTTACCAGTAGAATAAATAAACGTGAGGGTATGGTATGAAATTAGATATATGTGAAATAAAGAAGATGTTAAAAACAATGTGTGAAGTTACCGTCTATTCAGAAAGAAATCAAATATATTTGAAAAAACATTTTAGAGAACAATTGGGAAGCAATATAGAAATATCAATTAATAGGAAAAACAAGAAAGAAATGATTATTAAAGAAACAGGAGAGGGGAGGTGTAAAACTAATTATTATTCAAAAGAGATCGTAGAAGAACTTTCGAATGCAGTGAATAAAACAGGAAATTTGCAGTTTGTATTTTTGTATGATTTAAAGGAAGAGATATGGAGAGGTGTGTTAATTCCTAATTTTGAAGAATCCTATTTATGGAATGAGTTGAAAAATCAAGCTCAAGAAAGTAATGAATATGAACAGTTTTATGAAGAGAAGAAACTGATTGTAACAATTATGAAACGTCGATATTGGTCTATAATAGAATATGAAGAAGTAGAATTTTTATATAGCGTGGCTTGCAGGATAACACAAATGGTATATCCTCATGAAAACAAAGATGGATGGAACTATTTAATTGCATGTTTACTAGGATTGATGAGAGAAACCTTAAGTACACAAAGGAAAATAAAAAAAGTAGAATCCCAACTTTCATTAAATACATTTGTGAGTAGGAATACACGTTGTGAATATCAAGAATTTTTGGGTTCGACAGATGCAGTTGATGAAAATATAGTTGTAGAAGAATTTAAAAGCCAACTAACTTCATTTGAAAAACTAATTTTAAATTGGAGAACAAGGAACATAGATTTAGAGAATAATATTAGCATAGGATATTATTTTAAAGAACGTTTACTTCAATCACTGGAAAATATGAAAGAGAAAGCATACAGGTATTTCGGGAAAGATTATGTAAGGAGTTTTTTTGAAACAAGAATGGTATAGTAACAATTACCCGCAAGTCTCAGAAATGGAGATTTGCGGGTTTAAAATTTATTTCATATTTTTATAAAGTTCTTTCCCATAAGTATCTAACAAATGGATTGTTTTTTCCATGTCTTCTTTTTCTGTTTCAGGATGAAGAGCGCAGATGCGAAGGACTGTTTTTCCATGAAGGACAGTAGTAAACACAGCAGCATATCCGCTTTCCAATATTTTTTCGGAAATTTGTTCATTTAAAAGATCGGTTTGCTCGTTGGATAACCCTTTTGGGGCATAGCGGAAATTTATCATAGCGAGTTGTGCTGGAGATATAATTTCCCAATCAGGAAGCTCTTTTAAAATATCTTCTGCCCAATATGCAAGCTGAAAACCGTGTTCAATAGCGCTGCCGATTAAATCTGTTCCTAAAATCTGTAAGGTGAGCCACAGTTTTAATCCTCTGGCAGGTCTGGTGAGTTCCATACCGATATCCCATGTATTAATATGTTCTCTGTCTCCCTGCACATCTTTTAAATATTCTGGATTTACGTGAAAACTGTGGAACAAATGTTGAATATCTTTTACCAAAACCATAGCACATCCATAAGTTTGAAATAGCCATTTATGGGCATCCCAGCTTAAACTGTCAGCCAATTCTGTTCCGTCTAAAAGGTGGCGATATTTAGGACTTAACAGGACAGAAGCGCCGTAAGCGCCATCAATATGAAACCAAAGGTTGTGTTTCTGGCAGATAGCTGCGATAGCTTTGAATGGATCAATACTTCCGGTATTTGTAGTTCCGGCAGTTCCGATAACTACAAATGGGATAAGTCCGGCTTTTTTGTCATCTAAAATCGTTTTTTCCAAAATTTCAGTATTTATTTTAAAATCCGGTGTAGTAGGAATTTTGCGAATTCTTTTGTTGGGAATACCGATAATGCGAAGACCTTTTGCAACAGAGCTGTGTGTTTGGTCGGAAATATATGCAACACCCAGATGTAAGGTTTCATCTGTAAGCTTGTTGTCTCGAGCAGCAGTAAGTGCTGTGATATTTGCCATAGAGCCTCCGCTTACGAAGACACCTCCTGAATTTTTTCCAAATCCGGTTTGAGTGCAGAGCCATTTTAATACTTCCTGTTCAATACAGTTTACCATGGGAGCCAGTTTGCTCCCACCTGCATGGATATTATAGGCAGATGTCATAATATCACCAAGCCAAGAAATAGAAGAAGCAGGACCAGGTACAAAGCCAAAGAAACGTGGATGATTGGAGTCTCCTCGATACTGGTATACTTCGTTCATCATTTCCTGAACTACCTCATTGGCAGGACGCCCGTCTTTGGGAATTCCCAACTGTTTTATTTTTTCAGCTTGTCCATCCGGTGCATTCCAGATGACCTGCTGTGTATGAATATCATGCTTTTCCAAACAAAAATCATGAACAAAATTTTTGATTTCTTTTTCTAATTGAGCGCTGTTTAAAATATTTTCACTGTTTATCATAATGTTATTAACTCCTAAAATTCATTGTTATCTTGACGTCTTTAATATAGTAGTTTACACTAAAATTATCTATTTGTTAAATTGATAAATTTTATAATATATATGAAAAAAAGTAATAAGAGGAAGATATGGAAATTAGAAATATCGCTACTTTTTTAAAGGTAGCAGGGACACAAAACTTTTCGAAAGCAGCAGAGCAGTTGGGCTATTCACAATCAGCAGTTACGGTACAGATACAGCAGTTGGAAAAGGAATTAGATACACAGCTTTTTGAAAGAATAGGGAAAAGAGTTTATTTAACAGAGAAAGGGCAGGAATTTGTTTTTTATGCAAACGAAATTATGAGGGTGACGAATCGTGCCCTTGATTTTTCGAAGAAAAACAGTGTACCGAAGGGGACGTTGAGAATAGGGGGTGTAGAGTCGATTTGTACGGCATTGCTGCCTGATTTAATATTAAAGCTTCATAAGCTTTGTCCTGAGATTGAAATTGTAATTAAATCCGGAAAAACCGCAGATTTACTTGATATGGCCAAGGGAAATGATTTGGATTTGATTTTTACTTTGGACCAGAAAATTTGTAATCCGGAGTGGCCTTGTGCAATGCAAAGAACAGAAGAAATTATTTTTGTTACATTGGGAAAAGAAAGACAGGAAAAGAGAAAAATACAGATACAGGAATTGGTACAGGAACCTTTTCTTCTTACAGAGAGGGGAGCAGCCTATCATTATGAATTAGAGCGACTTTTATCAGAACGTGATTTAAAAATTTCACCTGTGTTGGAGATTGGGAATACAGAGACAATTATCAATTTATTGAAAAGGGGAATGGGTGTTTCTTTTTTGCCGGAATTTACGGTGAGAAAGGAATTAAAAAGAGGAAAACTCAGGCAGCTTGATACAGATTTACCCGGTGTAAAAATGTACAGCCAATTATTGCACTATAAAAATAAGTGGATTACACCTCAGATGCAATTGTTTATAGACATGGTAAAAGGAGAGCAGACTCATTAAATATTGAGCGCTCTCCTTTTGGGATTATGTGCGGGCAAGCCCATCCACACTCAGCACTACGCCTGTAATATAAGAAGCCTCATCAGAAGCTAGAAATACAAAAGCATTAGCAATGTCCTCCGGTTGTCCCAGACGGCGTAAAGGAATTTGAGCAATCATCGGTTCGATGACTTCCTTTGGAACTGCCTTCATCATGTCTGTTTCTGTAATTCCGGGGGCTACTGCATTTACACGAATCCCTTTTGGCCCCAGTTCTCGTGCAAGAGATACCGTAAGACCATTTACCGCAAATTTGGAAGTAGGATAGGCAATACCGCTTGGCTGTCCGTAAATACTTACCATAGAAGAGGTACTTAAAATAACACCTTTCTTGCGTGCTACCATACATTCAGATGCTACTTTTGTAGCATTGAATACGCCTTTTACATTTAAGTCCATAACTTTATCAAACATTTCTTCTGTATAATCAGTAAAAAGTGTACTTTCTGAAACACCGGCATTGTTGACAAGAATATCCACACATCCATATTTTGAAGTGACATTTTTAAATTCTTCTCTTACATCTTTTAAGTTGCTTAAATCGGGACTAATTCCAACCACTGTGGAGTCAGGATATTTTTCCTTTAATTGCGCAACAGCCTTTTGAGCAGACTCCATAGAACTGGCAGTTAAAATTACTTTTGCACCTTCTCTTAAAAAGGCATTGGCAGTGGCGTACCCAATTCCTCGGCTTCCGCCTGTTATAATTGCTACTTTATCTTTTAATCTCATAATTATTCACCTCATATACTTGATGAAATTAGTATACATATTTATGTGAAAATTATCTGTGACCAAATCACAAAAGGAAAAAACAAATACTTGCACAGGATATTTGAGAATGGTATGATAGGAAGAAACAAGCAGGAGGTAGAAAATGGGCTGTTTAGGAAACTTATTGTGGTTTATTTTCGGAGGCTGCATTTCCGGTCTTAGCTGGTGTCTGGCAGGATGTCTGTGGTGTATTACGATTATCGGAATTCCTGTGGGACTGCAATGCTTTAAGTTTGCGTCTTTAAGTTTTTTTCCGTTTGGAAAAGAGGTTTCTTACGGTGGAGGAGCAGGCTCTTTGATTTTAAATATTATCTGGCTGGTGGTATCAGGACTGCCACTTGCGCTGGAACATTTGGTTTTTGGGGTGGCTTTATGTATTACTGTGATAGGCATTCCTTTTGGTTTGCAGCAGTTTAAGCTTGCAAAGCTGGCGCTTATGCCCTTTGGCGCAGAAATTGTATAAGAAAAGAAAGGATTATGAAAAATGAGTGAACAAATGCAGAAAACAATGGACAAATTTTTAGAAGAATTAAGAGGAAAAGCAAAAGACTATCCAGAACTGATGGATTTATTTGTAACCTGCTATACAAACACATTGGATACCACAGTAAAGAGAATGGAAAACAACACCACACATGTAATTACAGGTGATATTCCGGCTATGTGGCTGAGAGACTCCGCTGCGCAGCTTCGTCCATATATCTTCCTTGCAAAGGAAGATGAGGAAATTCGTGAGTTAATTGCAGGACTTGTGAGAAGACAGTTTATGTATATCAATATTGATGAGTATGCAAATGCTTTCAACCATTCTGCAAGCGGTGACTGCTGGGAAAAGGATGATCCAAATCAGAGCCCATGGGTATGGGAAAGAAAGTTTGAGATTGACTCTTTATGCTATCCAATTCAGTTGGCATATTTATTATGGAAAAATGCAGATTGTGTAACACAGTTTAATGAAGATTTCCAGAAAGGTGTAGAAAAAATTCTGGAAGTATTCCACACAGAGCAGTATCATGAAGAAAAATCTTCTTATCGTTTTAACAGAAACAATGGATATTATCGTGATACACTTTCCAGAGATGGTAAGGGAGCATTAGTAAAATCAGGAACAGGTTTAATCTGGTCCGGTTTCCGTCCAAGTGATGATGCTTGTACTTATGGATATTTAATTCCTTCCAATATGTTTGCAGTAGTTGTTTTAGGATATCTGGAAGAAATTGAAACAGAGATTTATCATAATCAGGAGCTTGCCAAGGCAGCAAAAGAATTAAAAGATGAGGTTTATCAGGCGATTGAAACAATCGGTAAGACTTTCACAGAAGAATTCGGTATGGTATATGCCTATGAAACAGATGGTTTTGGTATGTACAACCTAATGGACGATGCCAATGTACCAAGTCTTCTTTCCATGGATTATTTGGGATATCCTTCTGATAGGGAAATTGCAGGAAATACAAGAAGACTGCTCCTTAGCGAAGCTAATCCATTCTATTTCAAGGGAGAAAAGGCAGCAGGAATTGGAAGCCCTCATACACCTTCCAACTATGTTTGGCATATTGCTATGGCAATTCAGGGACTTACAGAAACTGAACAGGAAAAGAAAATGGAAATTTTAAAAACAATGGCTGCTACAACCGGCGGCAAAGGTGTTATGCACGAAGGATTTTGTTGTGAAGACGATACTCGCTTTACAAGAGAATGGTTTTCATGGGCAAATGCCATGTATGCAGAATTGTTCTTAGACTGCATGGGATATCGTTTAGAAAAATAAAGAAAAATTTTTAGAATAGAGAAGAACTTTTGAAAGGGGAGGCTGTTTTATACAGCCTCCTTTTTATGCTGTTTTAATACCATTTTAATACCTCGCTTCTGTATTATAACACGAATTTAAAATTACCTATGCTACACTAGGTTCTGCCATAAAGGAAGAAAGAGAGATGAAGAATATGGATTTATTGATGATTTTAATTTTGGCAATATGTTTTGGCAGTATGAAGCTTTTGGCTGACTGGTGTGAAAAACAGGTAGGAATTACCGTTTCTAAGGAGGAGCGCAAATGATTTTATTAGGTATGATTATTTTATTGCTTGCCGGATATTTGTTTTATGCTTTGATTTATCCGGAGAAACTGTAAGACATAAAGGAAGCTTGGAGGAGAAAAGGAATGTTACAGATTGTACTTACACTTGCAATATTCATGATACTGGTAATTCCAATGGGAACTTATATGTATCATATTGCTACAAAACAAAAGACCTTCGCCGATAAGATTTTTAATCCGCTAGACAATACCATTTACAAAATTTGTCATATCGGCAGAGAGGGAATGAACTGGAAACAGTATGCGCTGCATTTATTAACAACAAATGCGGTTATGGTATTTATCGGATATCTGGTATTAAGACTGCAAGGAATTTTATTTGCAAACCCTAATGGGATTGAAGCAATGGAGCCAACGCTTTCCTTTAATACCATTATCAGTTTTATGACAAATACAAACCTGCAGCATTATTCCGGTGAGTCAGGACTTTCCTATTTAAGCCAGATGCTGGTTATTATCTTTATGATGTTTGTATCAGCAGCAAGCGGATATGCAGCATGTATGGCGTTTTGCAGAGGACTGGCAGGAAAACAAAAAGATGTGGGTAACTTCTATGAAGACATGGTAAGAATTACCACACGTATTTTAATCCCTGTATCTTTTATCGCAGGCTTGTTACTTATATGGCAGGGCGTTCCGCAGACACTGGAAGCAAATCAGACAGTACAGACCATTGAAGGACAGTTTCAGGATTTGGCAATGGGACCGGTAGCTTCCTTGGAAAGCATTAAGCATCTGGGAACAAACGGCGGTGGATTTTTCGGTGCAAACTCTACAACACCATTTGAAAATCCAACCATTATTTCTAATTTGATAGAATTATTTTCCATGATGATTTTGCCGGGAGCATGTGTGATTACCTTTGGAAAAATGACAATGAAACGGAAAAAACAGGAGAATAAAAAAGTTCTCTTTGGAAATCAGGGAAGAACTATTTTTGCCGCAATGTCTATTCTGTTTATCGTAGGTCTTACCATTTGCTTTACATCTGAAATGGCAGGAAATCCTGCACTGGAACAGGCAGGATTAAATCAGGACATGGGAAGTATGGAAGGAAAGGAAGTCCGCTTTGGAATTGCACAATCGACTCTGTTTACTACCACAACAACTTCCTTTACCACAGGTACTGTCAATAATATGCACGATACATTAACCCCTCTTGGTGGTATGGTGCCTATGCTGCACATGATGTTAAACTGCGTGTTTGGCGGTAAAGGCGTTGGTTTGATGAATATGATTATGTACGTTATACTTGCCGTATTCCTGTGCGGCTTGATGATAGGACGTACGCCTGAATATCTGGGCAAAAAGATCGAAGGAAAAGAAATGAAGCTGGTAGCGCTGGTATTGATTGTTCATCCTCTTTTAATCTTAGGATTTTCTGCTCTGGCAGTTATGACAGGGGCAGGGCAGGCAGGTATTACCAATGAAGGATTTCATGGATTATCACAGGTTCTTTATGAATACGCTTCTTCTGCTGCAAATAATGGTTCCGGATTTGAAGGACTTGCAGATAACAGCTACTTCTGGAATATTACAACAGGACTTGCAATGTTCTTTGGACGTTACATAGCAATCGTTGCACAGCTTGCCATTGCAGGAAGTATGCTTGCAAAACGCAAAGTTAATGAAACAGTTGGTACATTAAGAACGGACAATGTGATTTTTATAGCGATTTTAGTAGTAGTAGTTTATATCTTTGCCGCATTGACATTCTTCCCTGCATTGGCGCTTGGTCCTATTGCAGAGCATTTGACTTTATGGATGCCGTAAAACAGAAAGGATTGTAATTAAAATGGGAAAACAAGATAAGAAGACAAAATTTATTACAAAGGATATATTGAAAAGCTCTGTTATAGGAGCTTTCAAGAAACTGAGTCCCAGATATATGATAAAAAATCCCGTTATGTTTGTAGTAGAAGTTGGATTTTTCATTACGCTTGTAATGACCTTCTTCCCAACCATTTTCGGAGATGACAGTGGTCTGAGAGTTTACAATGGTATTGTATCAGTAATTCTTTTTGTGACAATTTTATTTGCAAACTTTGCAGAGTCTGTGGCAGAAGGAAGAGGAAAAGCTCAGGCAGACTCCTTAAAGAAAACAAAAAAAGATACTGTTGCAAATTTGGTACTGAAAGATGGAACAGAAAAGGTTGTAAATGCTTCTGAACTGAAAAAGGGAGACATCGTTATGGTAAGAATGAACGAAGTTATTCCTAATGACGGTGAAGTAATCGAAGGTGTTGCATCCGTAGATGAGTCTGCCATTACAGGAGAAAGTGCTCCTGTTACAAGAGAGGCAGGCGGCGACTTCTCCTCTGTTACAGGCGGTACAACAGTAGTGAGCGACTGGTTGAAAATCAGAATTACTTCAGAACCGGGAAAATCCTTTCTGGATAAAATGATTTCTTTGGTAGAAGGCGCTTCCAGACAAAAGACGCCAAATGAAATAGCGCTGAATACTTTGTTGGTAAGTTTGACAATCATTTTCCTTATTGTAGTTGTTACATTATATTGCTTTTCTGATTATGCAGGAGCAAAAATTCCAATGGCAACCATGATTGCTTTGTTGGTATGTTTAATTCCAACAACCATCGGAGGTCTGTTATCTGCAATCGGTATTGCCGGTATGGACAGAGTAACCAGATTTAACGTAATTGCAATGTCAGGAAAAGCAGTAGAAGCATGTGGCGACGTAGATACCATGATTTTAGACAAGACAGGGACAATTACTTTCGGTAATCGTCTTGCAGCAGATTTTCGTCCTGTAAAAGGTAAGAAAAAAGAAGATTTAATTGATTACAGTGTTATGACTTCTCTGTGTGATGCCACACCGGAAGGAAAATCTGTTGTGGAGCTGGCAAGAACTTTGGGTACAAATATTAAAGAAGATGCCAAAGACCAGATGGAATTTGTGGAATTTACTGCACAGACAAAAATGAGCGGAGTAAATTTAAAGGATGGTACACAGATAAGAAAAGGCGCCAGTGAAGCCATTAAAGCTTATGTGCAGGAAAACAATGGTGTTATTCCGGAAGATTTAGACAGTATTGTAACAGAAATATCAAGTCTGGGAGGAACACCACTGGTTGTATGTGCCGGGTATGTGATTTATGGTGTGATTTACCTGAAGGATACAGTAAAACCGGGGCTGGTAGAAAGATTTGAGCGTCTGCGTGAAATTGGAATTAAAACCATTATGTGTACCGGTGATAATCCTCTTACAGCGGCTACAATCGCAAAAGAAGCAGGTGTAGACGGATTTATTGCAGAGTGTAAACCGGAAGATAAAATTGAAGCCATTAAGAAAGAGCAGGCAGAGGGAAAGATAGTGGCAATGACAGGTGATGGTACAAACGACGCACCGGCGCTTGCTCAGGCAGATGTAGGACTGGCAATGAACAGCGGTACAACAGCAGCCAAAGAAGCTGCAAATATGGTAGATTTGGACTCTGACCCTACAAAGGTTCTGGAAGTTGTAGAAATCGGAAAACAGCTTTTGATTACACGAGGCTCTCTGACAACCTTCAGTATCGCAAATGACGTAGCGAAATATTTTGCAATTATTCCTGCTATGTTTACTCTGGTAATTCCGCAGATGAACATTTTAAATATTATGAGCTTGTCTACACCGTTTAGCGCTATTTTGTCAGCATTGATTTTTAATGCAATTATTATTCCATGCTTAATTCCCATTGCTATGCGTGGTGTAAAATATAAACCAATGCGTTCTGAAAAAATGCTGTTAAAAAATATGAGCATTTACGGACTTGGCGGTGTAATTGTTCCATTTATCGGAATTAAATTAATTGATATTCTGGTAACGCCTTTACTGGCTTTGCTTGGATTATAATTTTGAGGTGAAGATATGAAGAATTTTGGAAGATATTTAAAAAGAGCATTGGCAGTTACTCTTGTACTGCTGGTTTTATGCGGAGTTGTCTATCCCCTGCTTTTAACAGCAGCGGGACAGGCTATTTTTCCTAAACAGGCAAATGGAAGTATTGTCAAAGTAAATGGTAAGGCGGCAGGTTCAGAAATCGTAGGGCAGGAGTTTGAAGGTGACCAATATTTTCACGGAAGAATTTCCTCTGTAAATTATAACACTTATACAAAAGAAGAAAAAGAAAGCGGAGAATATGCAGGAGTTTCATCAGGAAGCTTTAACTATGCCCCAAGCAGCAAAGACCTTGAGAAACGTGTAGAGGAAGATGTAAAAGCTTTCAAGGAACGTTATAAAGAAGTAACAGGCGAAGAATTTAAAGGAAAGATACCAGCAGATATGCTGACGGCTTCAGGCTCTGGCTTGGATCCACATATTAGTCTGGAGGCTGCTAAGGTACAGCTTCCCATTGTAGCGGCAGCAAGTGGACTCTCTGAAGAAGAAGTTCAGAATATCGTAGATAATAATACAGAAAAAAAAGTATTCGGCATCTTCGGTGAAGAAAAAGTAAATGTATTAGAATGTAATATTGATATTGCAGAAGCAATGGGTGAATAAAAAATGAGCAGTGACAGAAGCACTCCGGAGGAAATTTTAAAACGTATTCAGGCAGAAGAAAAACAAAAAGAAAATGAGAAAAGAGGAAAATTATATATTTTTCTCGGGTATGCAGCAGGTGTGGGAAAGACCTGCGCCATGTTGGATACTGCTCAGGAATTAAAGAAAAAAGGAATTGATGTAGTGGCGGGATATATTGAGCCTCACGCACGCTGGGAAACCAGTATGCGTGAAAAAGGGCTTGAAAAAATCCCGCCGCTTATGGTGCCTTATAAGGGAATTGAGCTTAGAGAATTTAATCTGGACGCAGCATTAAAAAGAAAACCACAGATACTCCTTGTAGATGAGCTGGCGCATACGAATGCCAATGGTCTGCGACATAAAAAACGTTATGAGGACATTGAGGAGTTGTTAGATGCAGGAATTGATGTTTATACAACAGTGAATATTCAGCACTTGGAAAGCCTAAACGACATTGTGGAAAATATTACAAAAATTCATGTAAAAGAAAGAATACCGGATGGGGTTTTCGATGAGGCAGAGCAGGTAAAGCTCATTGATATTGAACCGGATTTATTGATTACACGTTTAAAAGAAGGAAAAATTTACAAAACAGTTCAGGCAGAACGGGCGTTGCAAAACTTTTTTGCAAAAGAAAAGCTGATTGCGTTAAGAGAGATTGCCCTTCGCAGAATGGCAGATAAGGTCAATCAGATAGCGCAGCAGGAGCGGCTTTTGAGCGAGAAGCAGGAGGAAGGAGAAGGGTATCAGGGAGAACATATACTTACCTGTATTTCCACAGCTCCATCCTGTGAAAGAGTTATACGAAGCGCTTCCAGAATGGCTTATGCCTTTCACGCAAGGTTTACGGCTTTGTATGTGGAGACTACAAGGCTTCAAAACGCAGATGCGTCTGTAAAGAAAATCAGAGATGACAACCTGCATCTGGCAGAAATGCTGGGTGCAAAGATTGTAACCGTATTTGGTGATGATGTGGCTTTCCAGATTGCAGAATATGCCAGAGTCAGTGGTGTGACAAAGCTGGTACTGGGAAGAACCAATCACAAAATTTTATTTGGACAGAAGAAGGGAAATATTACAGATGAAATCAGCGAGTATAGCCCCAATCTGGATATTTTTATTATTCCCGATATGGGACATACAGGTAAGAAAAAGTATTTTTTATTTTCTCCAACAAATTCCGAAAAAAGGAAAAAAACAGAAAAATTGGGAGCAGATATTCTAAAAGAAGCTTTTATGCTTGGGCTTGCCACTGCCATTGGGCTTTTGTTTCAAAAACTGGGATTTTTAAATGCAGATATTATTATGGTGTACTTATTGGGAATTTTATTGTTGTCGTTGTATACGGCAAGACGGTATATTGCAGTATCTTCGGCAGTTTTCAGTGTCCTTTTGTTTGACTGGTTTTTTGTAGAGCCTTTTTATAGTTTTAATTTTTACAGTGGAAAATACAGTGCGACTTTTGGCATTATGCTTTTATTTTCTATTATTATTTCTGCGATTATTTCCACAGAAAAGCATCAGGCAAAGGAAAGCGCAAAAATGATGTACCGCACAGAGCTTTTGTTGGATAACAGTCGGAGAATGAGGCGTGTAGAGTCAGTGAAGGAGCTTTTGACAGAATTGAGCGATAAAGTATTAAAGCTGATGAATTTATCTGTTGTTTTTTACGTGCAAAAGGAAGGGAAGCTTACAGGACCATGGATGTTTCCAAAACCGGGAATTTCTAAGGCAGAATTGGGAAAAACAGTTGACACCAAAGAAAAAGCAGTTGTAGACTGGGTAATGACAAATAGAAAACGTGCCGGCTGCTGTACGCATACGCTTCCTGAGGCAAACGCTATGTATCTTCCTATTAAAACCAGTGACGAAATCTATGGAGTTATGGGAATTGTACTGGAAGAAAAAAGAGAAATTCCGCCTTTTGAGTATGGACTTTTAACGGCAATGTTAAATGAAGCAGCTTTGGTTTTCGCAAGATTGATTTACGGAAGGAAGGAAAAACCATGAAAAAGAGGGATATATTATGGTGCATCGTCAGTCTTGCTCTGTCTACGGCAGTGGCATTTGTGTTTTCGGCGCTTGGCTTTAGCGATGCCAATCTGATTATGATTTATATACTGGGTGTGCTGATGGTAGCCCTTTTAACAGGGGGATATGTGTGGGGAATAATCTCCAGTATTTTAGGTGTATTGACCTTCAATTTCTTTTTTGCAGAGCCTATTTTTACTTTTTCTGTGTATAATCCGGACTATTTAATTACCTTTGTGGTTATGTTTGCAACCTCGATTACCTGCTCTGTCTTAACGAAACGAGTGAAGAATTATGCGGCGGAAAATGCGAGAAAATCCTATCGTTCAGAGCTTCTGCTTCAGGCGAGCCGCAGCTTACAGGAGGCGTCCACTTCCCAGGAAATCTTACAAAAAACAGTAAAACAGCTGGGAAAGCTTCTGGAAAAAAAGATATACTGTCTTATGGGAAAACCGGAAAACTGGAAAATGCCGAAAGAACTGTTAAAAGAGGATAGGGCAACGGCTCTTTGGTGTTATCAGCATGGAGAAGATGCCGGATTTTCTACGGATGTTTTAAGAGAGTCTCCGTATATGTTTCTGGCAGTGAAGGGAAAACAGAAGACCTTTGCCGTGATTGTAGTAGATACGAAAAAAGAAGCTATCGGAACGTTTGAAAGAGGAATTGTAGGAACGATTATTCATGAATGTGTCTTTGCCTTAGAAAAAGAAGAATTGCTGAATAAGCAGAGAGAAGCGGAAATGCGTCTGGAAAAGGAACAGCTTCGAGCCAATCTTTTAAGGTCCATTTCCCATGATTTAAGAAGTCCTCTTACCAGTATTTCCGGCAATGCAGAAAACCTTTTGGCGAATGAGGAAAAGCTTCCGGCAGGAAGACGCAGAGAAATCTATCGGGATATTTATGATGACTCGAAATGGTTGATTAATCTGGTGGAAAATCTTCTTTCCATAACCAGAATTGAAAACGGAAATATGAAGCTGGATATGCAGGGTGAAATAGTGGAGGAGGTCATTGAAGAAGCGTTAAAGCATGTGAATTTTAGGGGGAAAGACCAGAGCGTGCGAATAGAATGTGATGAAATTCTTATGGCAAAAATGGATTTGAAGCTGATGCTTCAGGTAATTATCAATCTGGTGGATAATGCAGTAAAATATACACCAAAGAATGCAGAAATTCTGATAAAAGCAGAGGCAGAGGGGGAGAAAGTTATCCTGTCAGTCCGTGATAACGGAACAGGGCTTACCCCGGAACAAAAAGAAAAAGTATTTGATATGTACTATACGGTAAACAGAGGAATTGGGGATGCAAGGAGGGGAATGGGACTTGGACTTCCTCTGTGTCAGGCGATTGTAAAGGCCCATGGAAGCAGATTAGAAGTCTGTGATAATACACCTAAGGGGACTGTTTTTAAATTTGCCCTTTCGAAGGAGGAGATTTTGCTATGATGAAAGGAAATAAACCATCTGTTTTAGTGGTGGAGGACGATGTACCAATTCGAAATCTGATTACTACGACTTTGGAGATGGAAAAGTATAAATTTGATACTGCGGAAAACGGAAATCAGGCGATTATGCTGGCAGCAGCAAACAATCCCGATATTATTCTTATGGATTTGGGGCTGCCGGATATTGATGGAATAGAAGTAATCAGGAAAATCAGAACATGGTCGGTAGCGCCCATTATTGTAATCAGCGCCAGAAGTGATGAAAAAGACAAGGTAGCTGCGTTAGATGTAGGCGCAGATGATTACCTTACGAAACCTTTTAGCGTTACAGAGCTTTCTGCCAGATTAAGAGCTACTACTCGCCGTATACAGTACATTATGCACGCAGATAATACAAATGAAAGCGTATTTAAAAACGGTAATTTGGAAATTGATTACAGCGCAGGAGTTGTAAAGGTTTCAGGAGAGGAAGTACATTTAATGCCTTTGGAATACAGTCTTCTTTGTCTGCTGGCACAGAATATCGGAAAGGTGCTGACTTATCGTTTTATTCTGGAAAAAGTATGGCAAAACGGTATTACCAGCGATATTTCTTCTCTGCGTGTATATATGGCTTCTTTGCGTAAAAAACTGGAAAAAGACAAAGAACATTCCGCATATATCCAGACACATATCGGCGTAGGGTATCGTATGGTCAGCGCAGAAGATATTTCTTAATTTTAATGTGATGTTAATTTCTATAAGCAGTAGTTTAAACCCTATTTAATAAAATTATTGCTAGAATAAGACCTGTAAATAAGAAGAATATAGTTACAAAAAAGGATGTTTTATTAAAGAAGGGATAGAAAATGAGAGAAGAAATTAATAGAATAGAGGAAGACGAGACAGAAAAAAATTTAAGGGAACTGTGTATAAAAGTGAAAAGATGTTGCAGGAAACATGACTATATCACCGGTGAAAAAATGGTTATGAACGCTATGGGACAATATCCCGACGCAGCCCAGCCTCATAATCTATACGGTGTTTTGTTGGAAAAAACAGGACAGCATACAGCAGCAATGCGGCATTTTCGGGCGGCATTGGCTTTAAACCCTTCCTATCGACCTGCCAATTATAATCTGGAACAGTATGGACAGCTTCGGGTGACAGGTAGAAGATGCCAATACGGAGATGAATGGGCAATATATTAAAAGATACTCCGGACATGAGTACGTTATTGGAAAGTGTCCGGATTTTTTATTGTCCTTTTGTTGTTATTTACGATATATTATAGTTATGAGGTGATGAAAAATGGGATATAAAATACTTCTTGTAGATGACGATACAGAGCTTGTAAAGATGCTTTCAAAATATTTTGAAAGAAAAAAATATAGAGTAATTACAGCACAAAACGGGAAGGAAGCCATAGAAAAATTACAGACAGCCCCTGACATTATTTTGCTGGATATTAATATGCCCCAGATGGATGGTCTGGAGGTTTGCAGAAAAATTCGGGATAAAATTTCCTGTCCGATTTTATTTTTGACTGCCAGAGTAGAGGAAGAAGACAGGGTAAACGGATTGCTGTCAGGAGGAGACGATTATATTTTAAAGCCTTTTAGCCTGAAAGAATTGGATGCCAGAATTACAGCACATTTAAAAAGAGAACAACGACATTCACAAAACACAGAGTTCCGTTTTCATGGGGAACTATGTATTGATTATGGTCAGAAAAACGTACAGATAAATGAAGAAATAATAGAATTTACGAAGTTGGAATATGAGATTATAGAGCTGTTGTCTACACATCCGGGACAGGTTTTTGACAAAGAGCGTATTTATGAAATAACCTGTGGATATGACGCAGAAGGGGACAGCAGAGTGATTACGGAGCTGATACGGAGAATACGAAAGAAGATAGGAAATTACAGTGATACAGAGTATATAGAAACAGTGTGGGGAATGGGATATAAATGGAAAAAATAAGAAATTTTTCTCTGAAAAAAGCGATTGTTTTTTATGTGACAATGAGCTTTATCGTGACATTTTTTTTATCTGTATTTACAGTGAATATAGCGGCAGAGATACAAAATAATATCTGGTGGAAATATACAGACCAAGAAGAATATTTTAAAGGTTTGCGAAATGAAAGCTATGAAACCTTGATAGCAAGACCAAGCAGAGAAGAAATGAGTAAAATGGACTGGCACATATCAGAAACTTGTGATTTTTTACAAACATACGGTATTTTGCTTTGGAGTATTGCGGGAAGCATTGTGGCAGTAGGAATATTTTATAAAAACAAACTGAAAAAGCCTATCGAAGAATTAAAGGAAGCATCCAAGCTGATTGCAAAAGATGAATTAGAATTTCATATTACATACGAAAATCAGGACGAAATGGGGATGTTGTGTCAGGAGTTCGAGAAAATGCGAAGTCAGTTGGAGGAGAATAATAAAGTTCTTTGGCGAATGATTGAAGACGAAAAGGCATTAAGAGCTGCCATTGCTCATGACATACGTTCTCCTTTGGCTGTCTTAAAGGGGTATCAGGAAATGCTGCTGGAATTTTTACTAACAGGAGAAATGGAAAAAGAAGAAACAGAGGAAATCCTTCTCGAAGGAATGAAGCAGATAGAGCGGTTGAACCGATTCATTGAGACCATGCGAAAAATGACAAGATTGGAGGAACGAGAGCCGATATATCAGAAAGTAGAGCTTGAAAGCTTAGGAAAAAATCTGGAAAAGGAAATAAAAATTCTCGAAAAAGAAACAGAAAAGCAGTGCAAAATTATGATAAAAGGAGAAATAAAAACAGCTTTTGTAGATGAGGAAATGGTAAGAGAAGTTGTTCAAAACTTATTATCCAATGCTTTTCGGTATGCAAAAACAAGCGTGGAAGTAATTATTTCAGCAGAGCTTTCAAGGCTTGTGATTACGGTGGAAGATGACGGAACCGGATTTCAGGAAGATACCGATAAAGTGACACAGGCATTTTATTACTCTAATCCTAAGGATGATTTGAAACATTTTGGCATGGGAATGTATATCAGCAGAGTTTTTTGTGAGCGCCATGGAGGGGGATTGTATATAGAGCAGAATAGAGGAGAAGGGGCAAAGGTAAAGGCAGTTTTTAAAGAAAGATAACCATTGTTATTTTGTTGTGTTTTCTGGTTTATGATTTCTTTAAAGAAAAAGAAATGAGGTGAAAACCATGAAAGCAATTATCAAAAGACAAATAAAAAGTTATTTAAAAAATCCGGTGTTTTGGATGGGGATTTTTGTAGTTTTTGTAGGAGTTTATCAGTTGGTGTCTCCTTATTTAACTATTCATTATGTGGAAGAAAATGAGAAACTTCCCACAGAAGAGGGAAAACCGTGGGATTGGGATGGAGATATTATGGATGGATACGTTCCGTCAACATCTGAAAAACAACGGGAACTCTGGGAAAATTCTATTTGTAATTCTCTTATGACAGATTTTGAAATGTCAGAAGATGAGGCAGCTTTGGTTATACAGGAAATACAAGGCATGGAGATTGATGAGGCATGCCAATACTTGGAGGATAATTACAAGTATTACGGAGCGGATTATACTTATGAGGATTTTCAATACCATGCAGGCAGCAGGGAGGAAATTAATCAATATATCCGGGAAAGACTGGATGAACATGATTTTTCTTATTATTTTTCCAGAAAATTTGCAGATTATGTAGGACTTTATATGGGATTTTTTGCAACGGGTTTTCTGGCATTTTTATTCATGCAGGATATGAGAAAGAACACCTATGAGCTTCTGCATACAAAGCCAATAAAAGGTTGGAAATATATTTTAGGAAAGAAAGTCAGTGGATTTTTATTGATGCTTTTTGTACTGATTTTGCTGAATGTAGGATTTTTTGTTTTATGTAAAATTGTTTCCTATCAAGCAGGATTTTCTGCTAATTTGCTAGACTTTTTAAAGTCCTCAGCATTCTATATCTTGCCTAACATGGTTATGATTTGCAGTGTCTATGGATTTGTGTCCTTGTTGTTTCGAAATCCAATACCGGCGGTTCCTATGTTGATACTCTATATGCTTTATTCTAATATGTTAAGAATAGGAGAAAACGGCAGTTATATAGGTAGACCACTGGCAATTATGGTACGTTTTCCCGGAAACTTTTTTGACACTACACCGCCTCCAATGGTATTGCTAAATCAGACATTTTTGTTGATAGCGTCAGTATTCTTATTTTGTATTACTGTGTATTTATGGAAAAGGAGGCGGATATAATGAAAAAAGATTTAAAAATCAGTCTTCCCTTATATAAAATAGGATATTCTTTGGCATTTATTGTGATTTTAAGCTGCGTTCATTCTGTTGTTTATATCAATGAAATCGGACCGGCAATTGATGAGAAAATGGCAGTTTTGGCAATGGTATTTTGTGCAGATACCTATCTTATAGAGAAGCAATGCAGGCGCAGAGAGGTGTTTCGCCTTTATTCCATAAAGAACCAATATCACGCAATTCTTAGAAGAATTATGGCTCAGATAGGATATCTGACAGCGATTTCTATTTTGACTTATGGGATGTTTTATTGGCAAAGACCAGTGATTTTGGATGAGAAAAGGTCGGAAATTTTTCTGTTTTTGCTATATTGCACAGTTGTTTTTATTACTATATTTTTTTGGAGTGTGTTGTCTGTAACTGTATGTAATCTTTTGCAAAGTATATGGGGCGGAATGGGAATGCTGTTTCTTGTATGGCTGTTTTTGGTGTCGAAAGCAGGAGGAGAATTGCTGGGAGTGTGGAACCCATTTTCTTATGAATTTTGTGAACTTACAGATTTGACAGAGTGGAAATGGGCAGCAGGAAAAATTTTAACAGCCGTATGTGTAGTGATTTTACTGCTTTTGCAGAAGAAAATTTTGGAGAAAAGGGGATAGGAGTATGAGTATTAAAATTACTGATTTAACAGTTACTTTTAAAAATAAGATAACGGCAGTAAACCATATAAACCTAGAAATATCCAATGGGATTTATGGGCTTTTAGGTGAAAATGGGGCGGGAAAAACTACGTTGATGCGAGTGCTTACCACAGTATTAAAACCTACCAGTGGAACCGTATCTTTAGATGGTATTCTATATAGCGAAGGAAATTATGAAAAAATACAACAAAAAATCGGGTATCTGCCACAGGAAATTGATTTGTATCCGAATTTAAGCGTACAGGAATGTCTGGAATATATGGGAGAATTATCCGGTATACCACAGCAGGAATGTAGGAAAAGGATAAAAGATTATCTGGAGAAAACAAGCCTTACAGAACACAGAAAAAAGAAAATGAGACAGTTATCCGGAGGTATGAAAAGGAGAGTAGGACTGGTGCAGGCACTTTTAAATGAACCTGATTTTTTGATTGTAGATGAGCCTACCACAGGGCTTGATCCGGAAGAACGTATTCGTATTCGAAACTTATTGGTGGATTTTTCAGAGAACCGCACAATCCTATTTTCCACGCATGTAGTAGAAGATTTGGCAGCAACTTGCGGTAAGCTTGCAGTTATGAAAAAGGGGAATATTCTTTACAGTGGAGACATGAAAGAAATGCTTTCTATGGCAGACGGATGCGTGTGGAATTGTTTTGCCAAAAGCGATATACAGGCACGGGAAATCGAAAAAAATTATCGTGTATCTACCAAACAATATGTAAACGGCGGATATATGATAAGGGTTATTAGTGAGGAAAAACCTGATGTGCAATGCACACAGGGGGAAATAACGTTAGAGGATGCGTATATATATTTAGTAAATAAATAGAAGGATTACCCGCAAGTTTTAGTTAAGGAAACTTGCGGGTGTTTTTTTAGATATACTGATAAACATTTCTCTTTTTATAAAAGAAATAAACAGAAAGAAAAAGTGTCATAAATTCGGCGACAGGCACTGCAAGCCAGACTCCATTTACGCCTATCAGGTATGGTAAAAGTATAATATTAAGAACAATGAAAACAAAGGTTCGAACAAAAGAAATCAGTGCAGATACTTTTCCGTCCGAGAATGCAGTAAACATAGAGGAAGCGTAAATATTTATCCCTGCAAATATGTAGTTGATAGAGAAAAGGAAAAATCCTGTTTTGGCAATATCATAAGTAGCAGTACCAATAGGTGTGAAAATTTCTACAATTATCGGCGAGGATATAAGAGCCATACCCGTAATAAGAATAGAGGATATACTGATAAAACCAATACAGATTTTAAATATTCGCTTTAAAAGAGGGAAGTTTCGACTTCCGTGGTTATAACTGATAACAGGAGCAACTCCCATGGAAAACCCCATATAGAGAGCATTAAACAAGAACTGTCCATACAGCACAATGGTGATTGCTGCAACACCTGGCTCGCCCAGAAATTTCAGCATAGTGATATTAAAAAGATAAGTGACCACAGCCGTAGACAGGTTTGTAACCATCTCGGAAGAACCATTAAAACAGCTTTCTTTTAGTACCTGAAAACGAACTACCGGCTTAGTAAGATAGAGCGAATGGCGGGTAAAAAGGAAGTAAAAAAGTCCGATTACAGCAGGTATCAGTTCTCCAATTCCCGTAGCAAGAGCAGCTCCGGAAATTCCCATATTGAAAGGTCCCATAAAGAGATAATCCAAAATCATATTTGCCACACCACCGCTTATGGTAAGCATCAGCCCGATAAGTGGCTTTCCGGCAGTGACAAAAAAGGTCTGAAACATCATCTGGAGCATGGCAGCAGGTGCAAGAAGCAGGGAAACGCTTAAATAATCTACACAATAAGGAAGTAGAGCATCTGTTGAACCTAAAGCTCGAACAATGGGCTCGATAAAAATGTTACCAATAAGCAGGATGGCAATACCAAAAAGAAAGCTTACAAGAGTTAAGAAAGAAAAGTCTTCCTGTGCTTCCCGGTCTTTTCCTTCTCCTAATTTTTTTGCAATTAAGGCGCTGCCTCCCGTAGAGAGCATGATGCCTACGGCGAAGACAATACTGATAACGGGATATACAATATTGGAGGCAGACAGGGCATCTGTTCCTAACAATCTGGAAATAAAAATGCCGTCTACAATAGAATATAAAGACATAAAAATCATCATAACCATGGTAGGTAAGGCAAAACGAAGAAGGGAAAAAAATTTAAAATCTTTTGCAATAGAATTTGACATACAAATAACTCCTTGTAAAATTTTATCCAAAAGATATAATAAACTATAGAGTAACCCGATAGTCAAGAGGTGTTTTGTTATGAATAAAAAAATGTATTTCAGTACAGGAGAATTTGCAAAACTGGCAGGAGTGTCTAAACATACTTTATTTTATTATGATGAAATCGGATTGCTTTCTCCTGAGATTAAGAATAAGGAAAATGGTTATCGATATTACTCAGCAGCGCAGTTAGATATTTTGGATGTGATTTATGTGCTGCGTGAGCTGGATATGACATTGGAAGAAATTCAGGAATATATGCAAAATCGTACACCGGAACAGTTTTTAGAACTTTTTCGGCATGAAGAAAAGATAATCAGTGAAAAAATCAGACATTTAAAAGCAGTTAAAAACTGGATTACAGAAAAGAGTAAACTGATACACCAAAATTTACAGGAAGATTTAGATGAAATTACCATCCGTCAAGAACCACAGCGTTATTTAGTAGAGAGAAGTGTTAAGGAAAATGATGACAGAGCGTGGGCAAAAGCCATTGGTAAGCTATGGGATTATTGTATGGAGCATGGGATAAAAAGTGCTTATCCCATAGGTTATCGTCAGGAAAAAGAAGATATAGAGCAGGGTATTTTTGATAATTATCATGTTTTTTATCAAATGTTGGATACAAGACCGAAGAAGATAGCATATACCGTCAGAGAAACAGGGGATTATTTGTGTGCTTATCATAAAGGAAGCTGGAAAAGTATTGGAGAAACATATTCCCGAATGTTGCATTATGCGAAGGAATATAAACTGGTATTAAGTGAGTATTTTTATGAAGACGGAGTGTTAGACAGTTTGACTGTTCAGGAAGAAAAAGACTATGTGTGCAGGATAAGCTGTAAGGTGGAGAAAGTATAGATAAGTAAATGGAGAAGATAATATGATTGAGATACGAAATGTGCAGGAAAAAGATTATGAACAGATAAAGCGGCTGGAAAATGCTATATTTGAATTTCATAGAAAACATAGACCAGATTATTTTCGTGAACACGCAGATTATACGAGGAAGGAATTTGAAGAGTTATTAAAATTGCCTGCTTCGATGGCATTTGTAGCAACTTTGGAAGAAGAAATCGTGGGTATTTGCTTTGGAAAAATTGAAAAAAGTAGAGGGAATACTTACTGTAAAGAAAGAAAAATAGCTGTGATTGATGATTTATTTGTTCTGCCCAAATATCGTGGATGCGGGATTGCTTCTAATTTGGTGAAGGCGGTACACGAAAAAGCAATGGTTGAACGGGCAGAGACATTAGAACTTTGTGTTTGGGGATTTAACAGTAGTGCGATACAATTTTATGAAAAATTAGGAATGAAAGTACAATTTTTGAGAATGGAGCAACCGTTATTTCCTAAAAAAGTGGAAGATGGAGAAGTTAAAAGCTGGTAATTTTTTTTATATCTGCTATACTATATTTCATAGAATTCCTCTGTAAAATGGAGGAAAAAATATGAATACATTATTAAAAAATCTTACAATCAAAAATAACTTTATGTTTGCAGCCGTGATGTCAGATGAGGAAAACTGCAAAGGCTTTTTAGAACGTGCGCTTTCCATGAAAATCGACCATGTAGAAATCAGCACAGAAAAAAATATTGTTTATCATCCGGAGTATAAAGGTGTGCGATTAGACGTCTATGCAAAAGATGAAAACAATACCCGCTATAATATAGAAATGCAGGTATTAAAGCAACCTGCTTTGGGACGGAGAAGTCGCTATTATCAAAGTCAAATGGATATGGAGCTTTTGTTGAAGGGGTGTGAATATGCAGAATTACCCGACAGTTATGTGATTTTCTTATGCGATTTTGATCCCTTTGGGGAAGGGAAATATCGCTATACTTTTTGGACAGCCTGTAAGGAAACAGAAAAAGCTTCTCTAAAAGATGGGCGGTGTATCATGTTTTTAAACACCCGTGGGAAAAATGCAGAAGAAGTGCCGAAAGAATTGGTTTCTTTTCTGAAATTCGTGCATGCAGACTTAAAAGAAAGTCAAAAGGACTTTCAGGATGATTATGTAAGACAAGTGCAGAAATCGGTCACCCATATCAGGGAAAGTAGGGAAATGGAGGAGAGATTTATGCTTTTGGAATTATTGTTAAAAGATGAACGCAGAGAAGGTAGAGAAGAAGGCAGGAAAACCGGACAATTAGAGGAAGCGCAAGGAATGCTCCAGATGGCATTAAACAGATTTGGAGAATTGCCGGAAAATCTTCTGAAAACTTTACATCAACAGCAGGATATAGAAGTGATTAGAAATTGGATGCAGATAGCTTTAAAATCTCAATCACTGGATGATTTCATTTCTAAAATGTAATATTTAAAAATACTAATTCAAAATCAAATCAAATAAACCTGCAAGTCTTATAAATTAAGATTTGCAGGCAAATAAAAACATTTCAATGCCGTTTCGGCAAAATTTCAAAAAAGCAGAGGAATTCTATTTTTAATTTTGTAACACGGAAAAATCGGTTGACAATTTTAAAGAAAAGTTTTATAGTTACATCAATAAGAAAACAGGGGAGCTTGTATACAGGCTGAGAGGAAGTTGCGAACTTCGACCCATAAACCTGATGTGGATAATGCCAACGTAGGGATACAGAAGTGGTAAATTTAGGAAATCGGGTTCTTCGATTTCCTTTTCTATTTTTTATAGGAAAAGTTATTTACCGAAGAAGTTGAGAGTGAATGAGAGTTCATGAAGGGGTGCACCACCGCGGGTGTATTTTTTCGTGAACTCTTTTTTATTACATAGGAAATTGCGTCCTATGTAATAAAAAATGCTCCGCAAGGATGCGCAGTTGCGCAATCTTTCTTATAAAAAGGAGGAAAAGGATGATTTATTTAAATGGAAAACCGGAAGATATTCCGGAGGGGATTTCTCTTGCAGAACTTGTAAGGGAACGCCAATATTGTTTGGATTATATTGCGGCAGAATTAAATGGAGAAATTGTGCCCAAACAGCAATATAAGGATACAATTCTTCGCAGTAAAGATAAACTTGAAATTGTGAGCTTTGTGGGAGGGGGCTGATAAAGTGGAAGAAAGAGAAATCTGGGAAGCTCTTTGCAGCCGTCATTCAACTGCTGTGCAGGAAAAATTATGGAGAGCACAGGTTGCGGTGGCAGGACTTGGGGGATTAGGCTCTAATATAGCCGTATCTCTTGCCAGAATTGGTGTTGGACATCTGCATCTGCTGGATTTTGATGAGGTGGATTTGACGAATTTAAACCGACAGTATTATTTTCTCAGACATATTGGTATGAAAAAAACAGAGGCTTTGAAAGAAATTTTGCTGGATATTAATCCGTATTTGGACATTCAGACAGATTGCAGAAAAGTAAAAGGGGAGGATATTCCTCGGCTATTTCAGAAAGATAAATATATTTGTGAAGCTTTCGACCGCGCAGAACAGAAAGCAATGCTAGTAAACGGAATTCGGGAATATTTTCCCGATAAAGTGCTGGTGGCAGGCAACGGCATGGCAGGATATGGAAAAAGTAATGAGATACAGACACGCAAGGTGGGAAAAAACTTTTATATTTGTGGAGACGGAGTTTCCCAGTCCGTGCCGGGTAGGGGGCTTATGGCGCCTCGTGTTGCTCTTTGTGCAGCACATCAGGCAAATTTGATTACAAAGTTAATTATTGAAAGTGAGGATATATAAAATGGAAACAAGAAAAGATACATGGAAATTAGGAAATCACGAATTTCAATCACGATTTATTTTGGGCTCAGGGAAGTATTCTCTGGAATTAATTCAGGCAGCGGTGGAGCAGGCAAAAGCAGAGATTGTTACCATGGCGCTTCGCCGTGCAAATGAGGGAGGACTTGCCAATATTTTAGATTATATTCCAAAGAATGTAACGCTTTTGCCCAATACATCAGGGGCACGAAATGCAGAGGAAGCTGTTCGTATTGCCCGTCTTTCCAGAGAAATCTGTCAAAGCGAATTTGTGAAAATCGAGATTATGAGAGATAGCAAATATCTGCTTCCTGACAATTATGAAACAGCAAAAGCAACAGAAATTCTGGCTAAGGAAGGGTTCATTGTAATGCCTTATATGTATCCTGATTTAAACGCAGCCAGAGATATGGTGAGTGCAGGAGCTGCCTGCATTATGCCTCTTGGAGCACCTATCGGCTCTAATAAAGGGCTGTGTACCAAAGAATTTATTCAGATTTTAATTGACGAAATTGAACTTCCGATTATTGTCGATGCAGGCATCGGAAGACCTTCTCAGGCATGTGAAGCAATGGAAATGGGAGCAACAGCAATTATGGCAAATACAGCCATTGCAACAGCCGGAGACGTTCCTCTTATGGCAGAGGCATTTAAAAATGCAGTGGAAGCAGGACGAAGTGCGTACTTGTCAGGACTTGGCAGAGTAAAAGAAAAAGGCGGCAGTGCATCTTCACCGCTTACTGGATATTTAGAAGATTAGGAGAGAGAAAATGAGTACGGAAAATCATATAAATGAAAGCATTTTAAGTGATGAAATCAAGGAGCATCAGAAGAAAAACAGGATTGACCACATGAAGTATATGCCGGATATGGAGGTGTTGGAGTCTGATATTTTAGATAAGGTTTTAAATTATGTAGAGAATTACAATTATGAAACTTATACAGAAGCAGATGTAAAGAGAGCATTGTCTCACGAAAGAAAAACACCGGAGGATTTTGCAGCGCTATTGTCACCGGCGGCACTGCCTTTGCTGGAAGAAATTGCTCAGTGTGCGAAGGTGGAAAAGAAAAGATATTTTGGTAATTCCGTGGCTATGTTTACCCCTCTTTATATCGCAAATTACTGTGAAAATTACTGTATATACTGCGGATTTAACTGCCATAATAAGATAAAAAGAGCACAGTTAAATACGGAGGAAATTGAGCAGGAAATGGCTGCGATTGCCAAAAGCGGTTTGCAGGAAATTTTAATTCTGACAGGAGAAAGCAGGAGTAAATCCACCGTAGAATACATAGGAGAAGCATGTAAAATTGCCAGAAAATATTTCCGAGTGATTGGTCTTGAAATCTATCCTGTAAACGCAGATGAGTATGCTTATCTGCATAAGTGCGGAGCTGATTATGTGACTGTTTTTCAGGAGACCTATAACTCTGATAAATACGAAACACTTCATCTTGCAGGGCATAAAAGGATATTCCCTTATCGTTTTTACGCTCAGGAAAGAGCTTTGAAGGGCGGCATGAGAGGTGTGGGCTTTGGGGCGCTTTTAGGGCTGGACGACTTTAGAAAAGATGCCTTTGCCACAGGAATGCACGGATGGCTTTTGCAGAAAAAATATCCTCATGGAGAAATCGCTTTTTCCTGCCCCAGACTGCGTCCGATTATCAACAATGATAAAATTAATCCTATGGACGTTCATGAAAAACAGCTTTTACAGGTGGTATGTGCATATCGTTTGTTTATGCCTTTTGCAAGTATTACCGTGTCTACAAGGGAATGTGAACGTGTAAGAGATAACTTGATGAAGATTGCAGCCAATAAGATTTCTGCCGGCGTCAGCACAGGAATTGGAGAGCATGTAGAAGAAATGGCAGATAAGGGTGACGAGCAGTTTGAGATTTCCGATACTCGTTCTGTGGAGCAGGTATATGAGGATTTGGAAAAATTGAATTTGCAGCCGGTTATGGCGGATTATGTGTATGTGTAGAGAAGAAATATTTCAGAATGTAATTGCAGTGTCAAATCGAAAGCTGTGTACTCGCCCTTTTCCGGAGCAGATAGAAATTGTATGCAGACATAGACCGCAATCATTGATTTTACGGGAAAAAGATTTAAATGAAAGTGAATATGGAAAATTAGGACAAGAGGTAAAAGAAATCTGCAAAAAATATCAGGTAACTTGTATTTATCATACCTTTTATGAGGAAGCTAAAAAGGCAGGAGTCAGAAATATTCATTTGCCCTTGTGGAAATTAGAAGAGCTGAATGAAGAGGATGGACAAAGAGACTTTGACCTTATCGGAGCATCCATACATTCGGTGGAAGAGGCGAAAAAAGCAGAAAAGCTGGGCGCAACCTATCTTACGGCAGGGCATATTTATGAGACAGGCTGTAAGCCGGATTTACCGCCCAGAGGCCTGAACTTTTTAAAAGAGGTGTGTCAGGTTGTGGATATACCTGTTTATGCTATTGGAGGAATACGGCTGGAGAAACAGCAGATTGCTGAAATTCAGAAGGCAGGAGCAAGAGGGGCCTGTATTATGTCGGAGCTTATGAAGATTTCTTAAATTCTTCTTTACATACAGGACTATTTTCGTATACAATGAGGAAAAACAAAATAAAGGAGTAGAAAATATGGGATTTTCATTGGACGTAAGTGTTCCGGTGTTGACTGTGTTTTTGCAGGGACTATTGAGTTTTTTCTCACCTTGTGTACTGCCGCTGATACCTTTGTATATCAGCTATTTGTCAGGAGGAACACAGACAGTAGGAAAAGATGGAAAAATATATTTTAAAAGACGTAAAGTAATGCTGAATACGCTTTGCTTTGTAATCGGAATTAGTTTTGCTTTTTTCCTGCTAGGATTGGGCGTATCGGCGATTGGAACCTTCTTTAAAAGTAATCAGCTTTTATTTGCCAGAATTGGCGGTATACTGGTAGTCCTTTTTGGGCTGTATCAGCTGGGAGTTTTGGGAACCAGCCGTATTTTGGGGCAGGAAAGACGTTTGCCTTTTAAATTAGATGTTCTTGCCATGTCACCGATTACAGCGTTAATTATGGGATTTACCTTTAGCTTTGCATGGACGCCTTGTGTAGGACCTGCTCTTACCAGTGTACTGCTTATGGCAGCGTCAGCCAGCACAAAGCTATGGGGATTTTTGCTTATCGGTGTATATACGATTGGATTTGTGCTGCCTTTTTTAGCTGTGGGACTCTTTACCACAAAGCTGCTTGAATTCTTTAAAGCTCATGTAAAGGTTGTAAGATATACGGTGAAAATCGGCGGAGTTTTAATGATTTTTATGGGAATTTTGATGTTTACAGGAAAGATGAATGCAGTGACCGGATATTTATCCAGCGGTGCACCTGTAACAGTTGAAGAACAAAAAGAAAATGAAGAAACAGCTGACGCAGAAGAAAAGCAGGAAACGGAAAGCGGATTGACGCCGGCGATTGATTTTATTTTAACAGACCAATACGGAAATACACATAAGCTGTCTGATTATAAAGGGAAAACGGTCTTTTTGAACTTCTGGGCGACTTGGTGTTCTCCTTGCAGGGCAGAGATGCCGGATATTCAAAAGCTGTATGAGTCTGCGGAAACGGAAGGCGAGGATGCTTTAGTTGTCTTAGGTGTTGCAGCGCCTAATCTGGGGAACGAGAAGTCCGAAGAAGAAATTAAAGCGTTTCTTGAGGAAAACGGATACACGTATCCTGTGCTTATGGATACCACAGGCGAAGTGTTTATGTCTTATGGTGTGAATGCCTTTCCGACTACTTTTATGATTACAAGAGAAGGCGAAGTATTCGGATATGCCAGCGGACAGTTAAATGAAGCAACTATGAAAAGCATTGTAGAGCAGACCATGTCCGGAAAGAGAGAATAGGCATAATAAATAATAAGAAGAATATTTATATATTTGCATTGCTTTGAAAGAGCAGGAAGATATGTAAATATTCTTTTTGTGTATAAGCATAAAAAAAGAAGCTTGAAATTCAAGCTTCAAAAAAATAAAAGCGCGAGACGGGACTCGAACCCGCGGCCTCGACCTTGGCAAGGTCGCGCTCCACCAACTGAGCCACTCGCGCATAAGCGGGTGATGGGAATCGAACCCACATATCCAGCTTGGAAGGCTGGTGTTCTACCACTGAACTACACCCGCAAGTGTTGTTTATCTGTGTCCCTCAAGGACAATACCTATAATACAATAGATAATTAGATATGTCAACACTTTTTTGAAAAAAATTAAAAAAATAAATTTTTGCTACAATAAATACATTTCATACGGGAAATCAACCACGATTTAGACTGCGCCACAGGGTTGTTCTGCTGATGCCTAACTTGCGGGCTGCCACAGACTGATTTCCGTTGCAATTTTTTAATACCTGTTGGATAACACAGCGATTTATTTCATCTAACGACAGATTACAATCCAGTTGTATACAGGATGAAGATGCAGTATCAATACGGGCAGGGAAAAGCTGTCTTTCCTGTACCAGAATATCTTGTATTACAGAATTTGACAAATAAAGAGAATTTGTCTTTATCACGGCTTGCTTTAAAATTCGTTTAAGCTGGGCATGATTTCCGGGATAATCATATTCTGTTAATGCGCATATCGCATCATCATCCAGAGCAATCAGCTGTTTTCCGAAAGCTTCATTTAGTGTATTTATGTATAAGGCACACATAGAAGGAAGGTCTGTCTTTTGCTCACGCAAAGGTGCGACAGGAATGACAATACAATCTAGGGCGTTGGCATACTCTAGGGCAACAGCGGGAGCCGGCTTTTTGTATTCCTTACAGCAGGAAAAAATGAAACGGTTTCGTACATGAGCATTTGTATCTAAAATGACAGAGAGTAACCACTTTTGTTTCTCTGCTGATAATTTTTGCAAATTGGAAATATAAATAGTATTGTCATTATCTGTGAAAGGTGAATGAAAGCTGTTGATGAGAAAATTCCAGTTTTTTTCATTGAGCAAATCACAGTTGATTTTATAAAGAGGATGATTGTGGAGCTTGCTTTCTATATAATAGAGATAAGCAAGGCAATTCTCTTCTGTACCGTATTCTCCGGTCAGCATAAGATTGGGAGAAATTTTTTTCATGGATTTTGCGTCTTTTCGCAGTTTTTTGGCATGACTTCCGGTATTGCAGATACTTGTTGTAAGCGTGTTCTGTGTATCTTCTCTATTCAGAATGCTAATGCCGTACTTAGAATGGTTTACAGGAAGCTTGGAAGGAGTCAGGCAAAAAATCAGATAAGACTCAGGGGCAGTGTCAACAAAACGGGAAGACACAGCATACAGCTTATTTGCTGCAGTAATAAAGAAAGAACGTCTTTCTTTTGAAAGGCAGGAAGGAACTTCTTTTTGCAGCTGTGTTTGTATTGCTTGGAGAAAATTTCCCTGTAAGGTAGAATATAAAAGTGTGCCGTTTTCATTCAGAAGAAGATAATCGCCAAAGCCGGTTTTTAAAGTTTCCTTCAGCATAGATAAAGTAACGACAGACTTTTGGCTGATTTCCCAAAGGTAAAGAGCGTGATTAACAGCTGTTTCCAGACTTTCTGCACTGGATGTCAGGAGTATAGGAGTCAAGCCTGCTTTTCGCGCAGCCTCATAAGCAACCGTATCGCAAATGACGGTTTGATAATTCTGAGCAGAAAGCGTATGCAGAGTATGAAGCGCCGTTGCAGTGTCAGATATTGAAAAAACAGGAAATTCTGCTTTTAAAAGAGAACGCAGAGTCTGAGCGGCTTTTGTAAGAGAGGGATGCCCCAGCAAAGCAAATTTTGTGTGGGTAGCCTCTGCTGTTTTTAAGCAACGCAGAATATCATAGTAGCCAATACCAAGGTCGATGACTGGGATGGGAACGCTTTTTTTGATTAAGTCGGCAGTATTTGCCCGAGATATAATAATATCAAAATCGGAATAATATTCTTTGGCAAGAGCAGCGCCTTCTTCCATGCTTCCAAGGAGAGAAACAAAATCCAAATCTTTTCGTTGACAAGCATATTCTTCCATTAATTGTTTTAAACCTTCATAAGGTGCAATTCCTAAAATCCTGATTTTTTTGCTCATATTTCTCCTCCTATTGTTTCAAATATAAACATATTATAAAAGAGAATAGTTGAAAATAAAATGGAAAATCCGATAAAATAAGAGAAAAGATGTTTCAAAAAGGAACATTGGGAGAAAATGGAGGAGGAAAAATCATGAAGTTTGTATTAATTCCGGATTCTTTTAAAGGAACATTAAGCTCTGTTCAGATTTGTAAAATTACCGCTGAAAAAATAAGAGAGCATTTTCCTGACAGTGAAATTACGGAAATTCCTGTGGCAGACGGAGGAGAAGGCTCGGTAGACGCATTTCTTTTCGCTTTAGGAGGAGAGAAGGTAAATGTAAAGGTGAAAAATCCATATTTTGAAGATATGGACAGTTATTTTGGATTGCTTGACGAAGGGAAAACGGCAGTCGTGGAAATGGCGTCCTGCGCAGGGCTGCCATTGGTAGAAAAGCGAAAAAATCCTAAGCTGACTACAACCTACGGAGTAGGACAGCTAATGGTGGAAGCAGCAAAAAGAGGAGTCGAGAAAATTATTGTAGGCTTAGGGGGCTCTGCTACCAATGACGGAGGATGCGGAGCAGCCGCAGCAGCAGGCGTAAAGTTTTATAACAAAGAAGGAAAGGAATTTATTCCCACAGGCGGAACGGTTATTGACATAGAGCGTATTGATTTATCGGGAATGAATGAGGTCTTTAAAAATATCGAGCTGATAGCCGTGTGTGATATTGACAATCCTATGTATGGACCTTTTGGCGCTTCTTATGTTTTTGCTCCGCAAAAAGGGGCAGATGCAGAATGTGTAGAGGAGTTGGATGAAGGAATGAAAAATTTAAGCAGAGTTATCACAAGAACTATCGGAAAAGATATCGGTGAAATGCCGGGAACCGGTGCAGCGGGTGCAATGGGGGCAGGTATGGTAGCCTTTTTCAATGCGAAGCTTCAGATGGGAATACAGACAGTGCTGGATACCGTTAAATTTGATGAGAAAATTGCCGATGCGGACTATATTTTTACAGGAGAGGGAAAGCTGGACTCTCAGAGTCTGAGAGGCAAGGTTGTTATGGGGATTGCCAAAAGAGCGCAGGAGCAGGAGAAAAAAGTGATTGCCGTTGTAGGAGGAGCAGAAGATAAGAATATAAAAGAAGCGTATTGCATGGGCGTCACAGCAGTATTTCCTATTAACAGGCTTCCGCAGGATTTTTCAGTCAGCAGACAGTACAGTGCTGAAAATTTAAGTTGTACTGTGGATAATATTTTGCGATTGCTGAAATAGAACAGTAAGAAATTAAGCTGAGAATATTTATACATTTCAGTTTTAGCTTATGAAAATGTATAAATATTCTCTCGTTGTTGTTTAAGCTTGTTTTACAAAACGGTTGTAGATATATTGATTTGCTTTCACTTCTAAATTATCATCTAAGGGAGTTAAATCTCCTTTTCCATATTTTCTTTCCAAAGCATTGGAGAGAAGATAGTCACATATATGAGGATTTTTCGGAAGAAGTGGTCCGTGCAGATAAGTGCCGATTACATTTTTATAAAGAACGCCTTCTGTGTGGTCTTCTCCGTTGTTTCCGTGTCCGTATAAAACCTTTCCGAATGGTTTGTTATCTCCGATATAGGTTCTGCCGCCATGGTTTTCGAAGCCTACAATCGGGAGAGGGAATATTTCATTTTCCAGTACAATGTTGTCAATAAGACGAGGTTCACCCTGTTCTGTATGCAAATCCACCAAAGAGAGTCCCTCCATAGTTCCCTCAGAGGTTTTGTAGTAATGTCCTAAAAGCTGGTAGCCGCCGCATACGGCAATAACGCTGCCGCCGTCCTCAATATAATTCTTAAAATTTTTCTGAATGCTGCGAAGCTTGTTGCAAACCAGCATTTGCTCTCGATCAGAGCCGCCGCCTAAAAGGACAATGTCCAAATTGGAAAAATCAATATGGTCTTCTAAGGAAAATTCAATTGTTTCTGCTTCAATACCTCTCCATAAGCTGCGTTTTGTCATACACTGAATATTGCCTCTGTCTCCGTACAGATTTAAGAGGTCCGGATATAAATGTCCAATTGTTAATTTCATCATTTCCTGCCCTCCATTTTCTTTAAAAGATTATGTGTGGTATAAAGTCCTGTATAATTTACAAGGACATACAAATTTTTCGTTCCGTTTTGAATTTTATTTTCAATAGCTTTTTCAATATCTTGTTCAACATCAGAGGGAATATCCACATATTTCAGTCGAAGCGCCATATCCAGACAACGAATACCGCAGACAGTGATAGAGGCAGTGTTTGTATCTTTTAAACGATCAAAATCCACATCCCAAAGCCAAGAAATATCAGTACCATCCTGACTGTTATCATTAATTAAAATAATGATATCTTTTGGGCTGGTATCTGTCATAACAGCAGAAATATTCTGATTAAAACCTGCCGGGTTTTTAGCGAGGTTCAGCATGACTTTAGTGCCTCGGATTTCAAATAGTTCGTTTCTTCCGAACTGAGGAGTGAAATTTCCTAAAACATCATTAAAATGTTCAAGAGAAATATTTGCCATGGAGGCAGCGCCGTAAACAGCTAAAATGTTATAAACGTTATAAAATCCTCTGTAATTTGCTTTTACATGGAAGTCGTTTACATCAAAAGTAATTCCTTCATCAAGTTTTACGTTTGTTCCATCAAAATCCAAATGAGGTCGTTTGAACCCGCAATGAGGGCAATAGTAGTCTCCCAACTGGCTGTAATGATAGAAGTGATATTGCATTTTTTCACCGCATCTTTTACAAAATCTGCCTTCACGTATTTCTCTGCTGTTTTCATCTGATAGGACTTGTTGGCTAATTCCGTAAGCAGCATATTCATTTTCGTTATCAAGAGCCAAGAAAGTGGATAAAGAGTCGTCTCCGTTTACAAGAAGCTTCATGTTGGGAGCCATTTTCATGGCTTTTGATAAAAGGTTCATGGTGGTGTCGATTTCTCCGTAGCGATCCAACTGGTCTCGAAACAGATTGGTAAGAACCATAAAATCCGGCTGAAAATGAGGAAAAACTCGAACGGTAGAAGCTTCATCAATTTCAATGCAGGCATAATCTGCTTTTAAATGTCCTGAAAGCCCTGTGTTGAGTACAAAAGCAGAGACAACACCATTTAACATATTAGAGCCGGTGCGGTTGCAGATTACTTTTTGTCCATTTGCCTCCAAAACGGAAGCTAATAAGTTATTGGTAGTTGTTTTGCCGTTTGTGCCGCATACCACAAAAATATCTTTTTTTACTTCCTTTGCCAGTTCAGAAAGGATGGGTGGATATATGGAGAGAGCGGCTTTTCCGGCCAACGTAGCCCCTTGTTTTCCGGTGAGACGGCAGGCTGTTTTGATGAAGTGTGCACTCCATACAGCGAAAAGTCTTCGTATATTCATGATAAATTCATTCCTTTATTTTGTAGTGTGTGTATTGTTTTCTTCCAGTATTCATTATACATAAAGAAAAGAAAGAGCACAATAAGAAATCTAGGGAGGCGCTATATATGGGAAATGAATTTAAAAATATACTGTTATTATATTTGAGAACGTGAGTATATATTGAAATATATTTATATTATTCCTATACTAAATCCGGATAGCCATGATATCTTTGAGTATTTCGTTCGCGGAACCAGCCAGTTATTAGATAAAAACGGCGATGGAATTCCAAGTAATGACTTATATGCAGACATTACAGGTGACGAGTGGATTGGTTATCTTTATACAACTGATGAAAGCAAAACAAGAACTGGTGATATCGGATATGAATCAAAAGATTTAGATGGAAATGGTTGGCTCGGTGACGATTCCTGGGCTAGTGGCTACGATATTAACCGCAACTTTGATTTCCAGTGGGCTCCTGAACATGCCGGAATAAGCGGCGGTCTTTCAGCTGCATCCGAAATTGAAACACAGCATATTCAAAATTTCCTTAAAGAAACACCTTTAGACGCTTTAGTAACTGTTCATACCGGTATTCAGGCTGTATTATATCCTTGGGGATATCGCGATACAGATCAGTCCAATCCTGAAGAAGTTGCAGATATTGAGTTTATGGCAAACACAGCTGAAAAAATGAGAAAAGCAATTGAACAGACTACTGAAAGAAACTACTATGTAAGTAATTCTTACCATGATTATCAGACATATTCTGAATTGTTAGATTACGCTTATGGCGTACATGGAATTCATACTTACACCATGGAAGTTATTTGTGAAGGTTATGACGAATCTGTAAGTTATAAACCTGATCGTAATCCTGATGCTTACGAAAATCCAGAAAACTTCGATATCTGTCTGTGGAATGATCCAAAATGGGAAGGAAGCCGCAAAGAATATATTCCTTACGAAGATTTTGTTGAAATAATGGAAAAAAATGGTTTAAGTCCTGAAACTGTAAAAGTTGTAGACAGAACTACAAAAGAAGAAAAAACATTATCAGAAATGAAACCTGCCTATATCTATGTTAGCTCCAGTGAACGTAATCAACGTGGAACATACGTAGCAGAAGATCAGGATAAGCTGGTAGAAGGTGCAAAAAATGCTTTCCTTGAAATGGTTTCTGCTGAAAATGGGGAGAAAGTAGTTGGATGGAAAGCGATTGACGGAAAATGGTATTACTTTAACGAATATGGAGTTATGGAAACCGGCTGGGTATCCGTAGATGGTCATTGGTATTATCTGAATGAAGATGGAATTATGGAAACCGGCTGGGTATTTGTAGACGGACATTGGTACTACATGGATCAATGGGGAGCAATGGAAACTGGCTGGGTATTTGTAGACGGACATTGGTACTATATGGATCAATGGGGAGCAATGCGAACCGGCTGGGTATTTGTAGAC
>SKEA01000459.1_pt1 | contig 39573 bp, 34 predicted proteins | sample 4826601 | NCBI WGS metagenome assembly SKEA01 (sample SAMN11008821, study PRJNA524170) | human gut metagenome | biome: Human fecal sample; material: Feces; isolation source: fecal sample from pouch patient p13, p53 | host: Homo sapiens | place: Israel: Tel-Aviv | collected 2016-07-06 | reverse complement strand
TCTAATTACCTACACTATATTTCTTAATTTATAAAGTTAGTAAAACAGATAAATAATACAATTTATTTATAGTATTGCTAATTTTCTTTTTATTAATACTTTAAATAGAAAATAATATATTGTTTTCTTAATATAACATTTTAATCAAATATTAAAAGTATAATGGTTAACAATAAAATTATTCGAAAAAATTACAATAATAAGTAAATTAATATGTAAAGTCGAAAATAATCGAATTAAATATCAAATAATAAAAATATTATTCGACATATATAACGAATGATTATAAAAAATAAATAAAGAATGTTGACAGGGAGAAAAAGGGTTGGTAAAATTTAATTAAGGCGAAGATTTTAAAATAAAATAGTAAAAATGTTCGTGTTTTATTGGTGGAGTTATGGAGGTAGATTATGTTAGGGTGTAAATGCATTTTTGTTGAAAAAAAGAAAGGCTTCAATATTGAGGCTGAAAGTCTTATGGAAGACTTTAAAAGTAATCTTAGAATAAATAATCTTAAAGAAGTAAGGGTTATAAATAAATATATATTAGGTGAAATAGAAGAAGATTACTATAAAAACTCGTTATACACAATATTTGCTGAAAAGACAGTAGATAATTTATATGAGGGAACTCTTCCAGTTAATGAAGATGATATTGCGTTTGCAGTTGAGTTTTTACCTGGTCAGTATGATCAAAGAGCAGATTCAGCTTCTGAATGTATAGGCTTATTAGGAGCTGAAGAACGAGTAGAAGTTAAATCAGCTAAGGTAATAGTTTTAAAAGGTGATTTAAGCAAAGAAGATATAGAAAAAATTAAAGGATATTATATAAATCCAGTAGATTCTAGAGAAGTAGCAATAGATAATATTGAGCTTTTTTCAAAATTAGCAGAACCTAACGATGTAGAGGTACTTCATGATTTTGTTGGTAAAGATAGAAGGCAAATAGAAGAATTCCATAAAGAATTGGGACTTGCAATGAGTGTGGATGATTTATTAATGATAAGAGATTATTTTAAAGATGAAGAAAGAACACCAACTATTACTGAAATAAAGGTAATAGATACTTATTGGTCAGATCACTGTAGACATACAACATTCAGTACTGCAATTGAAGATGTAACTTTTGAAATTGGTGAATTAAATAATGCAGCACAAAAATCATATGAAGCATACTTAAAATCAAGGGATTTCGTTTATGGAGAAACTAATAGGGACGAAACATTAATGGACATAGCAGTTATTACTATGAAAGAAATGAGAAAAAGAGGAATGTTAGATGATTTAGATATTTCTGAAGAAATAAATGCTTGTTCAATAAAAGTTAACATAGAAACAGACAAGGGAAATGAAGAATACTTAGTGATGTTTAAAAATGAAACACACAATCACCCTACTGAAATTGAACCTTTCGGTGGAGCAGCAACTTGTTTAGGAGGAGCTATAAGAGATCCACTTTCAGGTAGAACATATGTATATCAAGCAATGAGAGTTACTGGTGCAGCAGATCCAACAGTACCTGTTGAAGATACAATTAAAGGAAAATTACCACAAAGAACTATTACATTAGGAGCGGCACATGGATATAGTTCATATGGAAATCAAATAGGTTTAGCAACTGGACAAGTTTCGGAAATTTATCATCCAAATTATGTAGCAAAGAGAATGGAGGTTGGTGCAGTTATAGCAGCAGCTCCAAAGGAAAATGTAGTAAGAGAAGAGCCAAAAGCCGGTGATATAGTAATCCTTCTTGGAGGAAGAACTGGTAGAGATGGTGTTGGCGGAGCTACAGGCTCATCAAAGGAACATACTGAAGATTCAATAAATCAATGTGGAGCTGAAGTTCAAAAGGGGAATGCTCCAACAGAAAGAAAGATACAAAGATTATTTAGAAATTCTGAAGTTGCTAAGATGATTAAAAGATGTAATGACTTTGGAGCTGGTGGAGTTTCAGTTGCAATTGGAGAATTAACTAGAGGATTAGATATTAATTTAGATAAGGTTCCTAAAAAATATGAAGGATTAGATGGAACTGAAATTGCAATTTCTGAATCTCAAGAAAGAATGGCAGTAGTTGTTAATAAAGAAAATTTAGATAGATTTATAGAATTATCTAAATTAGAAAATTTAGAAGCTGTTGTTGTTGCAGAAGTTACTGATACAGAAAGATTAAGAATGTATTGGAGAGGAAAAAAAATAGTTAACTTGAAGAGAAGTTTCTTAGATACAAATGGGGCAAGACAAGTAACTAATGTAGAAGTTAAATTACCAGGTAAATATCCTTTAGCGGTTGGGGAAGTAAATGTTAAAGAAGAATGGATAAGCAACTTAAAGAAATTAAATGTTGCTTCACAAAAAGGATTAGTTGAAAGATTCGACTCAACTATAGGTGGAGGAACTGTTCTTATGCCATATGGAGGTAAGGACGCAGCAACAGAACAAGAAGCAATGGTTGCTAAAATTCCAGTACTAAATGGAGTAAGTAAAGATGCAACAATAATGAGCTATGGATTTAATCCAGACTTAGGAATCTGGAGTCCATATCATATGGCATATTATTCAATAATTGAAGCAGTAACAAAACTTGCAGCTGTTGGTGGAGACTATAGAAAAGCAAGATTAACTCTTCAAGAGTATTTTGAGAGATTAGGGAAAAATCCAGAAAGATGGGGTAAACCATTTGCTGCATTATTAGGAGCATACCAAGCCCAAATAGATTTAGGTATACCTGCAATTGGTGGTAAGGATTCAATGTCTGGTAGCTTTGGCAGCTTAGATGTTCCTCCAACATTAGTGGCTTTTGCAGTTGGAGTTGAAAAAGCAAAAAATATAATTTCAGCAGAACTTAAGAAAGTAGGTTCAAAGCTAGTATTTTTAATGGCTGAAAGAAATGAAGATTATACATTAAAGGTAGAACAATATAAAAAGAATTTAGAAAAATTACATGAGCTTATTTTAGAAGGAAAAGTAATATCAGCATCATCAGTTAAGTTTGGTGGAGTTGCAGAGACACTTTCTAAGATGGCTTTCGGAAATAAAATTGGGGTTAAATTCTATAATCTAACTAAGGAAGAGCTTTTTGGTTTAAATTATGGAAGTTTAGTTTTAGAAGTAAAGCAGGATGTAAATGTAGATGTAGAATTTGAAGGATGCGCTTACAAGGCAATAGGATGCACAGTTAAAGATGAAGTAATAGTTTCAGAAGAGTATGATTTAGATTTAAAACTAAATGCTTTAGAAGAAGCTTATAAAGAAAAGTTATCAAAAGTATTTAAGATTAAAACTACTGATAAAAATGAAACTGTAAAAGAAGTTTTATATAAAGAATCAAATATTAAATCACCTGTTATAAAGGTTGCTAAACCTAAAGTAATAATTCCAGTATTCCCAGGAACAAACTGTGAATATGATTGTGAAAGAGTATTTAGAAATGCTGGGGCTGAAACAGAAACTTTAGTATTTAGAAATTACTCTAATGATGCTTTTGTAGAATCAATTGAAAATCTAGAAAAGCAAATTAGAGAAAGTCAAATAATAATGTTGCCAGGTGGATTCTCTGCAGGAGATGAACCAGATGGATCAGGTAAATTTATTTCAACAGTATTTAGAAATGAAAGAATTAAAGATGCTGTTATGGATTTATTAAAGAATAGGGATGGATTAATGTTAGGTATTTGTAATGGCTTCCAAGCATTAATTAAATTAGGATTAGTTCCTTATGGTGAAATAGTTGATATTGAAGAAGATATGGCTACATTAACTTATAACGAAATTAATAGACATATGAGTTCAATAATTAAGACTAAGATTGTTTCTAAAAAATCACCATGGTTTAGTGGTGTTGAGTTAGGCGATATACACAATGTAGCAATTTCACATGGAGAAGGAAGATTTGTTGCTCCAGAAAAGTTATTAAAACAATTAATAGAAAATGGACAAGTAGCAACTCAATACGTTGATAATAAAGGAAATATAGCAGTAGATATGCCATTCAATCCAAATGGATCAATGCTAGGTATAGAAGGTATAATAAGTCCAGATGGTAGAGTACTTGGTAAGATGGGACACTCTGAAAGAATTGGAGAAAACTTATATAAAAATGTACCAGGAAACTTTGATCAAAAGATTTTTGAATCAGGAGTTAAGTACTTTAAGTAAGCTTCTAAATTTTAATTTGGTTAAGCGAACTTACACCTACGAGTGTAAATGAGTAGGTGTTTCATTAAAAAGGAGGTTAATTATGAAGGTTGCAATATTTTTTGGCTCTAAGTCAGATACAGAAATAATGAGAGGAGCAGCTAACTGCTTAAAAGAATTTGGAGTTGAATATAAAGCATTTGTTTTATCTGCTCATAGAGTTCCAGAAAAGTTAGAAGAAACTTTAAGAGAAGTAGAGGCTCAAGGGTGTGAAGTTGTAATAGCAGGAGCAGGACTTGCGGCACATTTACCAGGGGTAATAGCTTCTCAAACAACAATGCCAGTTATAGGAGTTCCATGTAAAGGTGCAATAGAAGGATTAGATGCATTATTTTCAATAGTTCAAATGCCAAAATCTATTCCAGTTGCAACAGTTGGAATAAATAATTCTTATAATGCTGGAATGCTTGCAGTACAAATGTTAGCAGTTGCAGATAAAGAATTAAAAGCTAAATTAGTTGAATATAGAAAAAATATGAAAGAAAAATTTATAGCTGAAAATGGTGAGGGAGTGGATTTATAATGGAAAAATTAGAAATGATATATGAAGGTAAAGCAAAGAAAATATATGCTACAGATAAGGTTGATGAAGTAATAGTTTATTACAAAGATGATGCAACTGCTTTTAATGGAGAAAAGAAAGGGCAAATTGAAGATAAAGGTATTTTAAATAATGCAATTACTTCAATGTTATTTGAAATGTTAAATGAAAAAGGAGTTCCAACTCATTTTATTGAAAAATTAAATGATAGAGAACAATTATGTAAGAAGGTTGAAATAGTTCCACTAGAAGTAATAGTAAGAAATGTTGCTGCTGGTTCTATGGCTAAGAGATTAGGATTAGAAGAAGGAAGAGAGCTTAAGACTACAGTATTTGAATTATCATACAAAGATGATTCTCTAGGAGATCCATTAATAAATGATTATCATGCAGTAGGTATTGGAGCAACTACTTTTGAAGAATTAGAAAAAATTTATGCTTTAACAGCAAAAATTAACGATACTTTAAAGGATATGTTCTTAAAATCTAACATTAGATTAATAGACTTTAAGTTAGAGTTCGGTAGATTTAACGGAGATATAGTTTTAGCAGATGAAATTTCACCAGATACATGTAGATTCTGGGATGCAACAACAGGAGAAAAGTTAGACAAGGATAGATTCAGAAGAGATCTTGGTAATGTTAAAGATGCTTATGTTGAAATATTAAAGAGAATTAAAGAATAGTTAGAAGTTAAGAGTTTTATCCTAGACTGCTAACTCAAAACTAATTTGGTGGGGGTTATAAAATATGAATCCAAAGTTAGACAATATAATAATGGATCCAAGTAATGATAAATTTAAAGATGAATGTGGAGTATTTGGTGTTTATTCTAATAGAGAAATAGATGTAGCATCTATAACTTACTATGGTTTATATGCACTTCAACATAGAGGACAAGAAAGTGCAGGTATAGCTGTTGCTAATGGTCAAGAGATAAATATAAAAAAAGGAATGGGGCTTATTACAGAAGCATTTTCCCAAGAAGATATAAATTCTTTAAAAGGTTTTACAGCAATTGGACATGTTAGATATTCAACAAGTGGAGATACTAGAATTGAAAATGCACAACCATTATTAAGTAAAACAAAGTTAGGTTCAATAGCTATGGCACACAATGGAACTTTAGTTAATGCAGATGTTATTAGAGAGTTATTAGAGGATGGAGGACATGTATTTCATACATCAATAGATTCAGAAGTAATTGCTAATTTAATTGCAAGAGGTGCAAAAAAAGGTGTTGAAAGAGCAGTATTAGATGCTATTCAAACTGTTAGGGGATCATTTGCAATGGTTATTTTAACTGAAAATAAACTTATAGGTGTAAGAGATCCACATGGAATTAGGCCTCTTTGTTTAGGAAGAATTGAAGAAGGATATATTTTAACTTCTGAAAGCTGTGCTTTAGATGCAATCGGTGCAGAATTAGTTAGAGATATTGAACCAGGTGAAATTATAGTAATTGATGAAAGTGGAATAAATTCATATAGATATTCTGAAAATACTCAATGCCAAACTTGTGCTTTTGAATATATATATTTTGCTAGACCTGATTCTATTATAGATGGATTAGATGTTCATGAATCAAGAGTAAGAGCTGGAGAACAATTATATAAAGAATTCCCAATAGAAGCAGATGTAGTTGTTGCTGTTCCAGACTCAGGTATACCAGCAGCAATAGGATATGCTAAAGCATCAGGAGTTCCTTATGATACTGGATTTGTAAAAAATAGATATGTAGGAAGAACATTTATAACTCCTTCTCAAGAAGTAAGGGAAAGAGCTGTAGCAGTTAAGTTAAATCCTCTAAAGGTAAATATTAAGGATAAGAGAGTTATTCTTATAGATGATTCTATAGTAAGGGGAACTACTTCAAAGCACTTAGTAGAGTCATTAAGAAGAGCAGGAGCTAAGGAAGTCCACTTCTTAGTAGCATCACCAGTAGTTCAGTATCCATGTTATTTTGGAATTGATACTCCTTATAGAAAAGATCTTATAGGAGCTAACCATTCTATAGAAGAAATGAGAGAAATAATAGGTTGTGATACTTTAGGATATTTATCTATGGATGGTATGTACAAATGCTTTAATGCAAATCAAGGATATTGTGTAGGATGTTTTAATGGAGTATATCCAGTTGCAACACCAATAGAAACTGAAAGGTAGGGAATTTAAATGATAACTTATAAAGAGGCTGGAGTTAATATAGAAGAAGGTTATAAGTCAGTAAAGCTTATAAAGGAATATGCACAAAGAACAATGAGTGAATATGTATTAAATGGTCTTGGAAGCTTTGCTGGAATGGTTGAATTACCAGAAGGATATAAAAAACCTGTTTTAGTTTCTGGTACAGATGGTGTTGGAACTAAGCTTGAATTAGCATTTAAAACTAAGAAATATGATACAGTTGGTATCGATTGTGTAGCTATGTGTGTAAATGATATTCTATGTCATGGAGCAAAGCCATTATTTTTCTTAGATTATATAGCTTGTGGAAAGCTTGAAGCAGAAGTTGCTGCTGATTTAGTTAAAGGTGTTTCTGATGGTTGTGTTATGTCAGGTTGTGCTTTAGTTGGTGGAGAAACAGCAGAAATGCCAGGTTTTTATAAAGAGGGAGAATATGATATTGCAGGATTTGCAGTAGGTATTGTAGATAAAGATAAAATAATAAATGGAAAAAATATTAAACCGGGAGATAAGTTAATCGGTATTGCTTCTTCAGGGGTACATTCAAATGGATTCTCTTTAGTTAGAAAATTATATACAGATTTAAATGAAGAGTTTAATGGAGAAGAAGTTTGGAAGACATTAATTACTCCAACTAAGATATACGTTAAACCAATATTAAGTTTAATTGAAAAGTTTGATATTAAAGGTATGTCTCATATAACAGGTGGAGGATTTATTGAAAATGTTCCAAGAATGTTTAATGGTTCAGAATTAACTGCAGAAATAAATAAAGGTAGTTATCCATTACCAGAAATATTTGAAGATATGATTAATAAAGGTGTAAATAGAGAGCATATGTATAACACATTTAATATGGGAATTGGATTTGTATTATGTGTTGATGAAAAAGATGTTGATGCTGTTATTAAAGAGCTTATTGAATTAGGTGAAAAGGCTTATGAAATTGGTGTAGTAACAGCTGGAGGTGAAGGAGTTTGCTTAAAGTAGCAGTACTTGTATCTGGTGGAGGATCAAACCTCCAATCAATTTTAGATTATGGACAAGGGAATTTTAAAGTTGAAATGGTTATTGGAAGTAAAGAGGGTATTTATGGTTTAGAAAGAGCTAAAAATGTTGGAGTTCCTACATATGTTGTTTCAAGAAAAGAATATGGAAATGAAACTTCTAATAAGATATTAGAATTAACTAGAGGAAAAGTTGATTTAATAGTTTTAGCTGGTTATCTTTCAATATTAGATGGGGAAATATTAAAAGCGTTTAAAGATAGAATAATAAATATTCATCCTTCACTTATACCAAGTTTTTGTGGAGATAAAATGTATGGAATGCATGTACATAATGCAGTAAGATCTTCAGGGGTTAGATTTACTGGATGTACAGTTCATTTTGTAAATGAAGAAGTAGATGGTGGGGCAATAATACTTCAAGAAGTAGTTCCAGTATATTTTGATGATACTGCAGAAGATATTCAAAAGAGAGTATTAGTAGAAGAGCATAAATTATTACCTAAAGCAATTGACTTAATAAGTAGAGATAAAATTGAAATTATAGACGGCAGAGTAAATATTTTAAAATAGGGAGGATTTTTACATGATTAAAAGAGCATTAATTAGTGTATTTGATAAGACTGGAATTTTAGATTTTTCAAGGTTTTTAGCAGAAAATGGTGTTGAGGTTATTTCAACTGGAGGTACTTATAAGCACTTAAAGGAAAATGGAGTTGCAGTAACAGAAGTTAATGAAGTTACTAATTTTCCAGAAATGCTAGATGGAAGAGTTAAAACTCTTCACCCAATTATTCATGCAGGAATACTTGCTATAAGAGATAATGAAGAACATATGAATACTATAAAAGAAAGAAATATTGAAACTATAGATATGGTTATAGTTAATTTATATCCTTTCTTTGAAAAGGTAAGGGAAGATTTAAGTTTTGAAGAAAAGGTTGAGTTTATAGATATTGGTGGGCCAACAATGCTTAGAGCAGCAGCTAAGAACTTTCAAGATGTTGTTGTTATCAGTGAAGCTTCTGATTATCAGGATGTAATGGCTGAAATTAAAGAAACTGGAGATGTTAGCTATAACTTAAGAAAGAAATTAGCTGGTAAAGTATTTAATTTAATGAGTGCATATGATGCAGCAATTTCTAACTTTATGTTAAGTGATGAAGAAGAATATCCAGAATATCTTTCAATTTCATACAAGAAGAAGCAAAGCTTAAGATATGGTGAAAATCCTCATCAAAGTGCTGCATACTATGTTTCAAATGAATTTGATGGTGGTATGAATGATTTTGAAATTTTAAATGGGAAAGAGCTTTCTTATAATAATATTAAGGACTTAGATATAGCATGGAAAGTTGCTAATGAATTTGAAGAAACAGCTTGCTGTGCATTAAAACATAATACTCCATGTGGTGTTGCAATAGGTGAGACTGCTGTAGAAGCTTACACTAAAGCACACGATGTAGATCCAACTTCAATATTTGGTGGAATAGTTGCTATTAATAAGAAGATTGATAAAGCTACTGCTGAAGAAATGGTGAAAATATTCTTAGAAGTAGTTGCAGCTCCAGAGTTTGATGAAGATGCTTTAGAAATTTTAAGAACTAAGAAGAACTTAAGAGTTATTAAGTGTAACGTTAAGCCGTGTGATAAGAAGTTTATGGTAACTGTTGATGGAGGAATATTAGTTCAAGAAGAAGACACTAAGCTTTTAGATGAATTAAAAGTTGTTACAGAAAAGGCTCCAACTGAAGCTGAAATGAGAGATTTAGTATTTGGTATGAAGGTAGTTAAGTATGTTAAATCAAATGCTATAGTTACAGTTAAAGATGGTGTTGCTGTAGGAATTGGTGGTGGACAAGTTAATAGGATTTGGCCAACAATGGATGCTTTAAGAAGAGGAGAAGGAGCTACTATATTAGCTTCAGATGCATTCTTCCCATTTAGGGATATAGTTGATGAATGTTCTAAATATGGAATTAAAGCAATAATTCAACCAGGTGGTTCAATGAGAGACCAAGAATCAATTGATGCTTGTAATGAACATGGAATTGCTATGGTATTCACAGGAGTTCGTCACTTTAAACACTAGTAGTTACCTCGGAGGTCAATGAAAAATATGGAAGGACCTCCGGGGTCAATACATTATTTGGAAGTATTTTGTTATTATAAGAGAGGTTTAATATTATGAAAATATTATTAGTTGGTTCTGGTGGAAGAGAGCATGCTATTGCTTGGAAATTAGCTAAGAGTGAAAAGGTTAGTAAGATATTTGTAGCACCTGGTAATGGTGGAACTGCAATTGAAAATAAATGTGAAAATATTGATATAACTGATATAGATGAATTAGCAGTATTTGCAAAAGAAAATAATATAGATTTAACTTTTGTTGGACCAGAAGATCCATTAACAAAAGGAATAACAGATAAGTTTAAAGCTGGAGGACTTAGATGCTTTGGACCAGATGCTAGAGGAGCTCAATTAGAAGGAAGTAAAGCTTTTTCTAAGGATTTTATGAAAAAGTATGGAGTTAAAACAGCTCAATATGGAACTTTCACAGAATGTGAAGAAGCTAAAGATTACTTAGAAAATTGTGAATATCCAATAGTTATTAAGGCTGATGGATTAGCTGCTGGTAAAGGTGTTGTAATTGCTGCAACTAAGGAAGAAGCCATGAATACAATTGATGATTTTATGATTTCTGATATTTTCAAGGGGGCTGGACAAAAGGTTATTATTGAAGAGTTCCTTGAAGGTGTAGAAGCTTCAATTCTTTCAATTACTGATGGTAAGACTTTAATACCTTTTATTTCCGGAAAAGATCATAAGCAAATCTTTGATGGAGATAAGGGACCAAATACTGGAGGGATGGGAGTTTTAGCGCCAAATCCATTTGTTACTGATGATGTAATGAAAGACTTTGAAGAAAATATAGTAGCTAATACTTTAAGGGGAATTGCAGAAGAAGGATTTGATTTTAAGGGAATTATCTTCTTTGGTTTAATGATAACTAAGAAGGGAACTTATTTATTAGAGTATAATGTAAGAATGGGTGATCCAGAAACTCAATCTGTTTTAACTTTAATGGAAAGTGATTTAGTTGATTTAGTTGAAGCAGCTTTAGATAGTAGATTACATGAAGTTGAAGTTAAGTGGTATGACGGAGCTTGTGTTAATGTTGTTTTAGCTTCTAAGGGATATCCAGGTTCTTTTGAAAAGGGCTTTGAAATAACTATTGATGAAAGTATCAAGGATAAGGTATTCTTAGCCGGAGCACAACTTCAAGATGGAGTTCTTAGAACTAGTGGAGGTAGAGTTTTATCTGTTGTTGGGAGAGGTAGAACTGTTGAAGAAGCTAGGGAAGAGGCTTATAAGTTGACCGAAATGGTTAATTTTCAAGGTAAGTATTTTAGAAGAGATATATAATATTTTTCAAGTTTTAGAACCTGAAGAAGAAACAGTATTATAAATAAATGAGTTTTTGATAAATAGTGAATATTATCTATTTTCAATACTTTTTCATATATAAAACCCAATAAATATTGAGTTTATTGGGTTTTAATTCTATGATTTTAAAGAGAACTATTAGTATATAATTGAAAAACTGAAACAGGTTTTTAATTATATTAGTGAACAACATATGATACAAATAGTTTTAAAAATCAAATATCTTCTACCATAATTTCTATTTTTACACAGTATTCTTTTTCATTTTTAGTTGAAAGTTCATTTAGAGGATATTCCTCATAGGCATGTCCACAAATGCGTAGATTATTTTCTTTTATAAATGCAAATAGCTTTTGATAGAGGTTATCAGATTCTCCATAAGCACATCTGCCATAGAGTACTACATATTTGCCTTCTGGTTTATAGGAATTGTGGCCATTTTCCATTTTAAAATAATGTTGTAAACCTGATAGAAGTTCCTGAGATTCAATATTTTCTTTACATATAATAGTACCAAGTGGATATCCTAAATTAATTCCATTTTCAGCAGCAAAATCATAAAATGAAATGATAGAATCATCTAGAGAATCATTCTGAGAATTATTAGAAAGTATGGGGCCTAAAAAAATGGCCTCTTTCTTTTTATATTCTATATTTATACTATTTTCTTCATATTTAAGAGCATTTTCTGCCATATCCATATATGATTGCATGATTTCAATAGTGTTTTGAAGCTTTTGAATTTCATTTACTAGATGTTCTTTTTGTAATTTAAATAAAGAAAACATATTATCAGGGTTACGCCTGTCTATATACTTCTTTATATCTTCTATACCAATTCCAAGTTCTCTTAGGGAAAATACTAGATATGCAGTACTAAGCTGTCTTTGAGTATAATATCGATAGCCGTTTTCACCACGGCATTCTGGAGAAAGTAACCCAATTTGATCATAATATCTTAGATTTTCACGTTTAATTCGAGTAAGACGGGAAAATTCTTTTATAGGCATATAAGATTTATCTTTCATAACTACCTCCAAATTTTTAATAAGCTATTGACATTAAAGTTACTTTAATCTTTATACTAGCACTGAACAGAAATTTCTGCAAACTTATTTATATAACGGAGGTAAAATATGAAATATTTAAAGTTGTTCCTAAAAGAGAGGAAAGGAAAAGTAGCAATAACATTAATTATGCTATTAGGTCAATCAATAGGAACATTACTAATTCCATTTCTAATAGCTAGTATTGTAGATAATGGAATTTTAAAGGGAGATATGATAGAGATTCTTCGTATAGGAGGTCAAATGCTAATAGTTGTATTAGTAACAACTATTGTATCTATTTTGGGAAGCTATTATTCAGCTGATTTAGCAGCAGTTTTTGGTTATGACATGAGAGGTAAAATTTTTCGTAAGAGTCAGGAATTATCTATTCGTGAATTTGATAACATTGGGGTATCATCCATGATTACACGTACCACTGCGGATATTTCCAATCTTCAACAGACTCTTGGGATGATCTTTCAAATGATAGTTCCAACTCCACTTATTATTGGGGCATCTATTGTTATGACATCATATACTAGTTTGCCACTATCATTAATACTGATTTTAAGTGTTGTGATTTTTATTTATTTTGCTGTAGTGATACTTAGGAAATCAAATTATATTTCTCAGAGAGTTCAGGTTAGATTAGATCATATTAACCAAGTAGTAAGAGAAGCTATTACTGGGATACGTGTTATACGTGCTTTCGGAAATGAAAAGTACGAGGAAGCTAGAGCTAGTAAAGCTTTCGAGAAGTATGCTACAGATATGATAAATCTTAATAAGCTATTTGCCGTTTTAAATCCTAGCATATGGTTGTTAATTGGATTATCTATGGCGACCATAATTTGGCTAGGTGGGATACTTTCTATGAAAGATACTATGGAAATAGGACAAATTACAGCAGTTACTGAATATTCTATCATTACATTGAGCTATCTAATTCTGGCTACAACAACAAGTAGTACTCTTCCAAAAATGAAGTCATGTCTAGATCGTATTGAAGAAGTATTGGATATTAATCCAGAAATTCAAGATCTAAATAAAAAACAAGTAGAGGTAAAGGGGGATGCACCAGTTGTAGAATTTAAAAATGTATCTTTCTTTTATCATGGAGCAGAAGAGCCAGTTATAAAAAATCTATCATTCTCCTGTAATGAGGGAGAGACTATAGCTATTATTGGAAGTACAGGTTCTGGTAAGAGTACTATTGCAAATCTTCTTCTTAGATTACATGACATAGATGAGGGAGAGATTCGTCTATGCGGTATAGATATAAGAAGTTTACCGCAACAAGAATTAAGAGATAGAATTGGTTATATTCCTCAGAAGGCTTTCTTATTCAGTGGAACAATTGAGGACAACCTTAGAATGGGATATAAGGAAGCAACTAATGAAGATATGAAGAGAGCACTAAGGATTTCTCAAGCAGATTCATTTGTAGATAAATTACCTATGGGGTTAGATTCTCAAGTTTCACAAGGTGGTTCTAACTTCTCAGGTGGACAGAAACAACGTTTAGCTATTGCAAGGGCACTTATAAAAAAAGTACCAGTATATATTTTTGATGATAGTTTTTCTGCATTAGATTCAAAAACTGATGCTGCACTTCGTAAAGCATTAAAAGAAAATATGAAAGATTCAGTTAAGATAATAATTGCTCAGAAGGTAAGTACAATTATGAATATGGATCAAATCCTTGTAATGGATGAAGGAAAATTAGTAGGGATTGGAAACCATGATACGTTAATGAAAAACTGTTCTGTATATCAGGCAATCGCTAACAGTCAGATGAAAATAAAGGAGGCTTGATTTTATGAAGAGAAATAATAAAAAAAATAATGAACAACATAATGACATATTGGAATTTAGTCAGGATATTCCTAAAAATACGAAAAAGACTATTAAGAGATTAATGAAACGTCTAGGGACACAATATAAAAAGTTATTAATTGTAGGTATATCTGTATTAATTAGTAGTGCAGCTTATGCAACTATGCCACTTATGATTGGAGAAGCTATTGATAATTTAGTAAATGTAATTCGTAATTTTGATGATTCTACAAGTATTCTATCTACTATGACAAATGTACTAGCTATGCCAATTTTGATACTAGTAGTACTTTCTATTGCTAATACTCTACTTACTTATATGCAGCAGTATATAATTGCTAGCGTTGGCGAGAATTTAACATTATCTCTGCGTAAAGATATAAGCGAGAAAATAAATAAGCTTCCACTTAGCTATTTTGATTCACATAAAACAGGGGAAATTATGAGTAGAGTGACAAATGATCTTGAAAAAGTATCATTAGTAATGCAGGTTGGATTTATGCAGTTTATAACTTCTTGTTTGACAATTATATTTACTATTATTGCTATGTTTGTATTAAATCCTAAATTAACTCTTCTGGTTCTTGTATTTATAGGAATCAGCGCTATTGCAACCAATTTTGTATCTAAGTTAAGTCAGCGTTATTATGCAGAAAATTTTGCGGCTATGGGGGCATTAAGTGGAAAAATTGAAGAAGTATATTCAGGTAATCGTATTATAAAGGTATTTAATAAGCAAGAAGATACGATTGAAGAGGTTTCAAAGCTTAATAAAAATCAGTTTGAAGCAAATAGAAAAGCTCAGTTTGTTGATTTTGCTATATATCCAATTATAAGACTTTTGAATCAATTGGGTTTTGTGGCAACAGCTATTGTAGGAGGAATAATGACACTTAATGGTCATATTTCTTTAGGGGGTATTCAGGCATTTTTACAATATATAAATCAAGTTTCTGAACCTGTTACTCAAGCTTCTTATGTTATTATGTCTCTACAATCTGCTATAGCTGGAGCAGAGAGAGTTTTTGAATTTTTAGATGAAGAGGAAGAGATTAAAGATAATTTATCTAGTAAACTTACAATATCTAAGGGAGAAGTGAAGTTTAAGAATGTAAAATTTGGATATATGCCAGAGAAAACTCTAATAAAGAATTTGAATTTAGAAGTAAAACCTAATGAAATGGTAGCTATTGTTGGGCCAACTGGTGGAGGAAAAAGTACATTAATTAATTTAATTATGCGTTTTTATGAATTGAATGAAGGGTTAATCTCAATTGATGGGATTAACATTACTGAAATTTCTCGTAGTGAATTACGTAGAAAAATTGGTATGGTACTTCAAGATACATGGTTATTTGAAGGTACAATAGCTGAAAATATTGCTTATGGTAAGATGGATGCTACACGAGAGGAAATTATAGCCGCAGCTAAGGCAGCTTGTTGTGATCATTTTATTTGTACACTTCCAGAAGGATATGATACTGTAATCTCTAGTGAATCATATACTATATCTCAAGGACAGATGCAACTTTTAACCATTGCTCGTGCAATGCTAACTAATCCTACAATTATGATATTAGATGAAGCTACTTCAAGTGTAGATACAAGAACAGAAGTAGAAATTCAAAAAGCTCTAACAAGACTTATGAAAGATAAGACAAGTTTTATTATAGCTCATAGATTATCAACTATCCAAAATGCAGATATGATTTTGGTTGTAAGAGATGGTGATATAGTGGAGAGAGGAAATCATCAGAGTCTTCTAGAACTAAATGGGTTCTATGCTTCTCTTTATTACAGCCAGTTTGAAATGGCTAATTAAAGTTAAGAAATTAATTTCCAAAGGATTTCTAGTGACAAGATATAAGAAAAAAATGAAATAAATTATACTTTATGGTAGAATATTGAAAAAGGAATTGATAATTGATTTATTGGGGGGAATAATTTGAACAAAAAGATATTTAAGATAGTAGGTAGAGTTATATTTATAGGTGTTTTGCTAGTTGTAGCACAATTAGTTTATATATATTTTACTCAACCAATTAGTGTTTATAAAGTAGAGGAATTTAAATATAATGGTGAGCCCAATCTAAATAAAATATTATCAAAAGAGGAAGTTAGTGAAGATATAGAAAATGTTATAGATATTATTGAGAGTACTCATCCAATATTTCTAGAAAAAGTACCAGATTCTTATTATAAAGTAAAAGAAAGGCTTAAAAAGATTAGTGAAGAAAGTATAAGTGTAGGAGAATTACAAAGTAATATAGCAGAGTATTTAGCAGTATTAAATGATGGACATACATCCATTTGGTGTCAAGAAAGTAGATTTTTAGATATTGATTGGAAGTATATTGATGGTAACTTATTATTAGTGAAAAATAATAAATTGACAGATAAAAAGATAACTAAAATAGGTAATGTAGATATAGATGATGTAATAAGTAATGTTAAAGAAAGTTTTCCATCAGAAAATGATGTAGCACAAGGTAAAAACATAGAAGAGTATTCAAAGGGAAAATTACTATTAGAAAAATCAGGAGTAAAGTATAATGGATTTATTATTATTACTGTTGAAGGTAGTTCAGGAGAAGAGCAGCTACAAGTTGAATTTGGAAAAGGTAATAATAAAATAGTTGATTATAGTATTTATAGTAAAAGTATTGATGATAATACAGCATACATAAAACTAGGCATTTGTGAAGTAAATAATTCCTTAGAGACTGTTATAGAGGATATAAATAATTATCTTAATGATGGAATTTCTAACTTTATAATTGATTTAGAAGATAATTCAGGAGGAAATTCACTAGCTTGTTATAAAATTTTAGAAGCATTAAAAATAACTCCAGGAAGTTATGGAAGTGTAATAAGATTTTCTGAATTAGCCCAGGAGCAAAGAGGGTATTTAAGAAAAAGTGGAAGTGTAGAATTTAAAAGTAATAATGAGGCTAGTCCTAATAATAATATTAATCTATATGTTATTACAAATGAAAATACCTTTAGTTCAGCACAGATGCTATCAGTTTGGGTAAGTGATGGTAACCTTGGAACTATAGTTGGTAGACCAAGTAGTAATAAACCATCTAGCTATGGGGATATTATATATTTTCAATTAGGGAATTCTAAATTGAAAGGTTCTGTGTCACATAAAAAGTGGATAAGACCAGATATAACTAAAGATAAAGAAAGTATATTAAATCCAGATATTTATGTAGATTATGGGGAAGATTCTTTAGAGAAGGTTTTAGAAAAAATAAGGGGTGACTAATAGGGAAGAGGAGAAATTATGATATATTTAAATAGTTTTAAATTTGTTGATGAAGTTAGAGAATATAATTTTATATTAGATGAAAAGAGAACTTGTTACGATTCATTTTATCCATTTAAGATTTTTTCCAAAAATCAATTTAAAAGAATAGATTTTAATACAATTACCATTTTATATGGAGGAAATGGCTCTGGAAAATCAACAGCATTAAACATAATAGTTGAAAAAACAAATATAAATAGAGATTCAATATACAATAAGTCTAACTTTTACAATGATTATGTTAATATGTGTGAGATGGATATTGAATATGAAATTCCTAAAAAAAGTAGAATTATAACAAGTGATGATGTATTTGATTATATGCTAAATGTTCGAAATATTAATGCAGGAATAGATAATAAAAGAGAAAAAATTTTTGAAGAGTATTTAGATAATAAATATAGTAAATTTCAAATGAAATCTATAGAAGACTTACATATATTAAGAAAAGTAAATGAAGCTAGAAGTAAAACACAATCTAAATATGTTCGTCATAACTTAATTGATAATGTAAGAGAATATTCTAATGGTGAAAATGCATTTAGATATTTTATTTCTAATATTGAGGAAAATGGATTATATATATTAGATGAACCAGAAAATAGTCTCTCTCCAAAGAGACAAATAGAGTTAGTTAAGTTTATTGAAGATCATGCAAGATATCTAAATTGTCAATTTATAATAGCAACTCATTCTCCATTTATGCTTTCTATAAGAGGGGCTAAAATATACGATTTGGATGAAAATCCAGTTGATATAAAGAGATGGACTGAATTAGAGAATGTGCGTGAATATTATGATTTCTTTAAAGAACATGAAAATGAATTTAAATAATTTTATGAATCAAATTTTAAATGATAATATAAATATAAGAGATATGGATTAACTCATTAAAAATACACTTTAAATTAGTACTTACATAAGAAAAAGTTTGAGATGAAGAGTTATAAAACTATAAGTAAAAATATGGGATAATAGGAAAAGAGTATGCAGGTAAATAGATTATTTGAAATTATATATATTCTCTTAGACAAGAAAGTTGTAACAGCAAAGGAATTAGCAGAAAGATTTGAGGTATCACAAAGGACCATTTATAGGGATATTGAAACACTTTCGACAGCAGGAATTCCAGTATATATGTCTAAAGGGAAAGGTGGAGGCATCTCCATATTACCAGAGTTTGTATTAAATAAAGCTGTATTAACTGAAGAGGAAAAGTTAGAAATATTATCATCAATAAAAGCAGTTAATGCTGTAAGTTTTAATGATTCAGATATAGAAAAAGTACTTAAGAAGTTAAACAATATATTAGGTGAAAATGATACAGATTGGATAGAAGTTGATTTTTCAAATTGGGGTAATGCAGAAAGGGAAAAAGAAATTTTTAATATCCTTAAATCTGCAATATTAAGTAAACGAATAGTTAACTTTGATTATATGAGTGGTAAGGGTGAAAATATTAAGAGGGAGGTATACCCATTAAAATTATATTTTAAAGGTCAAAGTTGGTATATGTATGGCTATTGTAAAATAAGAGATGATTATAGATTCTTTAAATTAAGAAGGATAAAAGATTTATGTATTTCTAAAGAAACTTTCAATATTAAATTTCTTAAAAATATAATGAAAAAAGATAATATTTATGAAGGTAAATTTATAATTTTAAAGATGAGGATTTCTTCTAAAATGGCATATAGGGTATATGATGAATTTGAAAACTTTCAACAATTACAGGATGGGAGCTTTATAGTCGAGATTAAATATCCAAAAGGACAATGGATTTTTAATTATATATATTCATTTGGAGAAGAGTGTGAAGTTTTAGAACCAGAGGAAATAAGAAAAGAAGTAAAAGATAAAATTAAAAAAATGCTTTTAAATTATTCTTAATATGACATGTTGTTGTCATATTAAGCTAAGTATAATAACCTTATCAAATATTTGGAGGTTATTAATATGAATTATGAAATTGTAAATTTAGAAGAAAAAATAATAGTAGGTGTTAGTGCTATTACAAGTAATGATGATCCTAAGATGGGGCAAGTTATTGGGGAACTTTGGGAAAAATTATATCAGGGTGGAATTAATAAAATAATAAAAAATAAAGCAAATGAATATGCTATAGGACTTTATTCTGATTATGAAGACAATAAATATTGTGTTACAGTAGGTAATGAAGTATCTAGAGTAGAAAATGAAGAGCTTGTAGTAAAAAAGATTCCATCTGGAAAATATGCTAAATTTTTTATAGAAGGACATATGCAAAAAGCGGTTGCAGAGGCCTGGAGTGAGATTTGGCAAATGGATTTAGAGAGAAGCTATAAAGTTGATTTTGAAGAATACTTAAATGCAGATTATGATAATGCTAAAATTAATATTTATATAGCGTTAAGATAATATAAGGATACGAGAGAATAAACGTAAACCACGAATATAGAAGGCATGTGAAGGGATTCTAGAAGGGGGTTACAGGTATATGCATGAGGTAATGGCAAAAGGAATATTGTCCAGTAATAATGCAATGAATATTTATAGGGGATGTACTCATGGCTGTATATATTGTGATGCCCGAAGTCTTTGTTATGGAATGAATCATATCTTTGAAAATATAGAAGTTAAGAGTAATGCACCTCAGTTATTAGAGGATGCACTTAAGAAAAAAAGAAAAAAGTGTATTATTGGAACAGGTGCAATGAGTGATCCTTATATTCAATTAGAAGAAAAACTCCAAAATACAAGGAAATGTTTAGAGATAATTGAAAAACATGGATTTGGATTAGCAATACAAACTAAGTCAAATAGAATATTAAGGGATTTAGATTTATTAAAAAGTATAAATAATAAAGCAAAATGTGTTGTACAAATGACACTAACAACTTATGATGAAGAGTTATGCAGAATAATTGAGCCTAATGTTTCTACCACAAAAGAACGTTTTGAAGTGCTAAAGATAATGAGGGATAATGGTATTCCTACAGTAGTTTGGTTATCTCCTATTTTACCATATATAAATGATACAGAAGATAATATAAGAGGAATATTAAATTATTGTATAGAAGCTAAAGTTAAAGGAATTGTAGTATTCGGTATTGGCTTAACATTAAGAGATGGAAATAGAGAGTATTATTATAAAAACTTAGATAAGTATTTTAAAGGGTTAAAAGAAAAATATATAAGAAAATATGGCAATAGTTATGAAGTAGTAAGTGATAATCATGAAAAATTGATGAAAATTATTAAAGAAACTTGTACCAAGAATAATATTATTTGTGGAGTAGAAGAGGTTTTTAAATATATGAGAACTTTTGAAGAAAAAAATAATGAAATTCAATTAACCTTTGATATATAGTTTTAGTTATGAGAGAAACGATACTCATTATACATGTCCATTATTAGATCTTAAAGAAAGCTATTAGGAAAATTAATCCTAATAGCTTTTTGGGAGTGGCTTAATTATAAGAATCAGTAAGATTACCAATATCAAAGTTACTATTATTAGAAAGACCTCCAAGAAGGCCAGCGAGGCCAGTATTGGAAAGATTGGCATTAGAAAGATTATTACCAACAAAGTTGCTGTTACCAAAGTTACCATTACTAAAGATGCTGTTGTTAAATTTATTAAATCCAATATTATCACACCAAGCATTATTAAATCCGCTACAACGGAATATCTTGCCATAGTCACCCCAAAAGCTACCTGGTCCAAAGCCACTACCACCAAATAATAAAAATATTGCTATCATATAAAACCAATAGCTACCAAAGTTCGATGAACCATTGCCATAACCATTACAAGGGTTACAGCAGTTATTATTGCAGCAGGGTGATTCAGTGTTATAACAATTTATTGACATGTATCTCATCTCCTATCATTAGATTTTATACTATATAGTATTTAAAAAAGATGAGTTTGTTTAAATTTTCTTTTCATAAAAATATATCCAAAATGCTTGTAAGAATAATATAAAACTACAAATCCATACAGATCTAATGCTTAAAGCAAGAGATATTAAAGTTCCAGGAATAGCACCAACTGCAAAAGAGAAAGTAAGTATTGTAAAAGTAATTAATTTTTTTAAAGAGTCTTTACTTTCTCTATCTAATGCACCAAATAACAATAATCCAACAGTTCTAATATTACCAGTACATATAGTTGTATTAAAAGGAACACCAAGACAATTTCTAAATAAACATAATTGATATCCCATTAAAAAAGAAACTAAATTAGTAACAATAATATCAGGAAAAGAGCTAGGAATTAATCCTATTAAAAATAATGCAATTCCTTCTAAAACAAGAGCAAACTTTCGCCAATCTCCTTTAAAATTAAAATTTATAAGTATAGTTTCAATTAATTTACTAAAAGCAGCACCTAATATACAGGTTATGATTGGAATGAAGTAGTGTAGTGCTTCTAACCATTCTCCAAGAGCAATATTAATTCCTAATTTAGACATATTAGCAGTATGCATATTAGCTAATATATTATTTCTTGTAATATAAGTATATCCATTCATATAACCACCAACAAAGGTTATTATCATTATAAATAAAGGCTTTTCAAATGGAGGTAATTTTTGTGTTTTATTATTATTATTTTTCATATAAATCCACCTTAAAGATATAAATATTAATGAAATGACCTATATATTATACCCTAAATTAGAAAAATATCTTTTTTTTTCTTTAAGAATAAAAAGTTGTAGGTATAATAGAAATAAGAGAAATTTAGTTAGATTGTTTAGGATAATAAAAAAATAGTGAGGTTATAAATATGGATTATGTTAAATATATACGAGAAAGAGTAGGGCATGACTCAATAAATCTAACAGGGGTAAACATATTGATAATAAATGAAAATAATCAAATATTATTACAAAAGAGAGGAACATTCCCTTACAAATGGGGATTAATAGGTGGAATTACAGAGTTAGGTGAATCTCTTGAAGCTACTGCAGTTAGAGAAGCAAAAGAAGAAACTGGCTTAGATATAAATGAGCTAACTCTTTTAGGGACAACTTCGGGAGAAGATTGTTTTATAGAGTTTCCTCATGGAGATAAAGCTTTTTTTATAACTATAGGATATGTATGCAAAAGTTATAGTGGTGAATTAAGTATAGATAATTTTGAAACTAAAGATTTATGTTTCTTTAGTTATAATGAATTACCTGAAAATATACCTAGAAGTCATAAGGTATTTATAGAACAATATTATAGGTTATAAAATAAATAGTTATTATATAGGTAAAGCTATTGATTTTCTAATCAATAGCTTTTAATAGTTTACTCTAAATTTTTACCTGTAAATGCTAATGGTAAAAGTTCATCTAATGTATATTCTAAATATTCTTCAGTACTTTTAGCGATTATTACTTTAAAAGTTTTTAAATCACAAAACTCAGCCATTACTTGTCTGCATACAGCACAAGGAGCGCAAAAATCTCCATCACCAGGTTTTATGCCAGATTTATTTCCTACAATTGCAATAGCAGTGAATTTCTTTTGACCTTCAGAAATTGCCTTAAAGAAAGCTGTTCTTTCAGCGCAGTTTGTTGGTGTATATGCAGCATTTTCTATATTACATCCTTGATAAATTTCACCGTTTTCACAAAGTAAAGCTGCACCTACATTAAAGTTTGAGTATGGTGTATAACAATATTTTTGAGCATCGAATGCTTTTTCTATTAATAATTTCTTATCTATCATTATTTGCCTCCTGAATTATTATTAAAAATATGTACTAAGTTATTATTACTATTAGAGGAGAAATTTATATCAACAAGTTTATTTATATCTTTTACCTTAATAGAACCTTTATTATATATCATATTTTATATAATTAGAAAAAGTATTAAAAAAATAAGGTAAGTTGTTCATTGCAAGTCTCCTTATTAGTTAAGTAAAGTAATTATATCATATTAATTCTTTTAAGGAAGTAGTAAGAAAAAAATTAAGGACAAATGTCCCCAAAAATTAAAAAGATAATAAGTAAATTAGGAAAAATAAATAGAGAATAGTTAAATAATGATATAATTAGAAATATATAAATTAATTTTGTAAAAGGTGATGAGAATTTGAAAATAGGAAACTCAGTTTTAATAAGGAATATAGATAACTACTGTATAAATGATTTGAATATTCCTTCAATTGTGCTTATGGAAAATGCTGCATTAAAGGTTATTAAGAATATAGATTTTGCAAACTTTAAATCATTTACTATAGTATGTGGAAGTGGTAATAATGGAGGCGATGGTCTAGCTGTTGCACGTCATATTTTTAGTATGAATATGAAGATAGATATATTCATAGTAGGTAATCATTCAATGAGTAAAGATTGTAAAGCAAACTATAATATTTTAAAAAATATGGGAGTTAATATAAAGCATATTAATAAAAGTGAAGATATTATAAAGCTAAGGAAAGCTCTAAGTGAAAATAGTATGACTATTGATGCAATTTTTGGAATAGGTTTAAGTAGGAAAATAGAAGGAATATATGATGAGATAATTAAAATAATAAATGAAAAAAGTCCTTATACACTTTCTATAGATATACCCTCAGGAATGAAATGTGATAGCTTTGGAATTTTAGGTAATTCTATTGAAGCAGATAAAACTGTTTCTTTTGAAGTTTATAAAAAAGGATTTTTAGATTATGAAAGTGAAAAATATACAGGTAATATAGTAATTGAAAAAATAGGTATACCAGATTATGTAGTTAATAAATTTCATAATAAAGAATACCTGATAGAAATAAATGATATAAAAAATATTATAAAAAAGAGAAGTAAGTATTCACATAAAGGTGATTTTGGAAGGGTTACTATTATAGCAGGATCTGAAAGATTTACAGGTGCAGCATATATTTCAACCATGTCAGCTGTAAGAACTGGAGCAGGGCTAGTTACTCTTTGTACAAAAAAATCTATAGTAGATATTTTAAAAAACAAATTAGTAGAAGCTATGTCAATGACATATGAAGATAATACATATGAAGATGTTATAACGAATAGTGATAGTATTGCAATAGGTCCTGGTATGGGAAATGATGAATTTACATTTAAAAAGGTAAAAAATATTCTTTCTAAGGAAGGATGCCCTGTAGTTCTTGATGCAGATGCATTAAATGTATTAAAAGATAATTTAGAATTATTAAAGAATAGTAATAGAAAGATAGTAATAACTCCACATATGGGGGAAATGTCTAGACTTACAGGTATTAAGATTAAAAAGTTAGTTGAAAATAGAATAGATATAGCAGTTAAATTTGCTAGAGAATATAATGTAATAGTATTGTTAAAAGGATATAATACTATAATAACTGATGGTAGTGAAGTCTATATAAATTCAACAGGAAATAGTAAAATGGCATCAGGAGGTATGGGAGATGCACTTACAGGAATTATTGCTTCTTTTATAGGACAAGGATATGAGGTTTTAAAGGCTACAATATTAGGAGCGTATATTCATGGATATTGTGGAGATATATTATCAAAAGATATGTTTTGTGTTAATGCATCTCATATTATTGAAAAGCTCCCATATATAATTGAAAATTTAATAAAGAAACAGGAGAATGATTTTTAATTATTGTAGAGCAATCAAAAATTGTATATGGTATTGAAAAGTAATTATAATATAATTATTAGTTAGTATGAAAATGAGCTGTATTCTAAAAATATGGAGAATACAGCTAAATATAGTTTTATTATTGATTCTCAACTTTAATGATTCATTCTTTAATTTATAAAAACGGTAGTTCCATATGGAATATTATCATAAATCCATTTAGCATTTACTTTAGCAAGTCTAACACAGCCATTACTAATTTTATATCCAAGACGACCGTCTCTAACTGTATTATCTAGGTTATATATAATTGAATGGAAAAGATAATTTCCCTTAAATTGTGTATAATAATAACAAATATATCCATGATTTTCACCAAATGAGAATCCCTTAGCACCAACTTTAAATGTTCCTAATGGCGTAGGTGTAGAGGGTTTTCCAATAGAACAAATATAGTTTTTTACTAATTTCCATTTATTTTTAGAGCCAGAAAAAATATTTACCTGAAAATTATTAGTATCTACCCAAATAAGATATTTAGTAGTGCTAGATAAATTATTATTATTTACAAAGTCTGTAGAGGTATCATTATAGTTTGAAGGAATTCTAAATTTATGAGATAGTACAGATTTTGAAAAAATAATCTTACTATATATATTTTTTAGGATATTATTAAATTGCATAAATATTATCTCTCTTTTCTTAATTATTAAATATATTAGTTTATGAAATAATATATTTAAGTGTTCATTAAATAAAATTAGGGATATGAGGTGTTTTTTATCTATTTATATTACATATAATAAATTACAAAAATATAGTTTTTTTATTGGGTTTCTGGAGGTTAGTATTTAATGATAAGTGAGTTTGTTAATAGTGAAATGTTTAAAGTATCAGCAGTTATTGTATTTAAGATAATTGTATGTGTAATTCTTGTAGGAGCAATAGGATATAATAGAGAGAAAAAAGGTATGGTAGTAGGAATAAGAACTCATGTTATGGTTGGGCTTGTAGGATTGTTAATTCAAATAACATCTTTAGAATATTATCGTATTAATGGTGGAGATAATGATGTGTTTAGATTAGCTGGACAATATATTTCAGGTATAGGTTTTTTAGGGGCTGGAACAATATTAAAGGATAAAAGAAGTGTAAAAGGTTTAACTACAGCAGCATCTATATGTTTAGTAGCAATAATAGGTCTTGCTGTAGGTTCAGGTATATATCTTGCTTCAATACTTGTTACTCTTGTTGCATATGCATTTTTAAATGATATTTTTAGAATAAAAAATTTAATTACCATATCTAGAAATTCACATGCACATATAGAAGTTAGAATAAGTGAGAATATATCACCAACAGTTGAAGTTATAAAAGATATGATAAGAAGTGCTGGAGGAGATATTGTATCTATTGAAATGCAAAAGAGGTCTAATGGTGAAGGAGTTAGACTAAGATTTAAAATAAATCTTGATGATGAACTTGATATTAGCGATATATTAGCAGATATAATGTGTATAAATGAAGTTGAAAAGGTAGATTTAATAGAACATTAAATATATTAAAATGGTATGTGTCATAATTTTTGATACATACCATTTTAATTATTATATACTATTAAACTAAGCTATCAATTCCATTTACAGTAGTTTGTTCATTTTCATCAATAGGAATAACAAGATATTTTTTACCATCAATTATTTGAGATTTAATTTGAGGTACTTTTTCAGGTTTTACTTTTAGTACAATATCATAATCTTCATTTGTACTAGTAGAATCATCTATGTTTTCACCTGAATTTTCAGACACTTCTTTATTAGTATCTAAATTATCTTTAGATATAGAATCACTAACATTTTCTGAGGTAATATTAGAAGAATCTACTTCTATAGTAGCTTCATTTTCTAATTCTAATGAAGTTTTTTCATTTTCTGAATTTGGTGAAGAGGCTTGAGATACTCTTTCAAGTTTACTTTCAAGTATTTTTACTTGTCTTTCAAGCATTTCTTCCTTTTTCTTTTGAGCTTTTGCGGCAAGTGCTTTGTTATCTATTAATATTTCTGCTACAGGAGGGGTATCGCCAAAGTTTTCTGTATATGATTTTTCTATTTTAGTAGTAATTTCTTCAGGAACACCACTTAGAGATAATATTTCTTGAACGACATCATTAGTTAAAACTATTGGTACATCAGATTCTTCATAAATACTATTATGTTCCTCAATTTTGTTGTTTAGGCTTTCTTGAATTTCCATAAAGAAATGATCAGACTTTTTTTCATCAGGACCAAGAGCATCTCTAATAATATCATTAAATACTTCCTTTTGTTCTGTATGAGTTTGTTTTGTTGGACAGCCTAAAGCATTTTCCATCAGTTCAGGATGTGTATCTTTTGCATTTTTGGTATAGTACATAATAGAATTAACATCTGAACTACGATTTATAAAGGCAGGAAATACAAATCCATTACTTGGTGCTTCAACAACCCAATCTCTTGTACGTGATTTAATTGAATTTTCTTCCTCAAAGTATCTAAGTCCAGCTTTAGATAGTTCAACAGGACATATTGCACAAAGAATATATTCATATACTTCTTCAGATTCATCTAATTTTACATTATCTTTAGTCTTAGTAATAACATCGTAAGCATCATGGAATATAAGTATTAGGAAATTACCAGTATAATCATAATTTTCTATAATTGAATTGTAGAACTCATTAAGTAAAGTGTCATCTTTTAATCCACTATTTTTTAGCTTCATAAAAGAAAGTTGCTTTTCATTTATATGCTCTTCATTAAGTTCAAAGTTAAGTTCTAAAATATTGTTACCAATAGTTCCAGATAAAACTTTTTTAGCAATTTCTAAGTATTTAAAATAATCATCCTCTTCAAGATTTAAAAATGTTTCCCTAAATTTTAATAAAATATTTTTTTCGCCATTAACGTAACAACCACACATTTTTGTAAAGGTACAGTGGTCTTTTTTAAAACGTTTTTTCAGCTCTAATATATCTTTTTTCCTCATATATAATCCTTTCATTAAAAAATGTATTTATTGGTATATAGCAAAATATGTTACTAATTATAAGTATAATGTTCTCTAGGGACCACCGCAAGAATGAAATAGATAGTAATTAATAAATTATAAAATTCTTAATATAAGATATCAAAGAAAATAAAAATATTATTTTGAAAGATTTTATATTGACTATAACGTTACGTTATAGATTATAGTTAGATGTGTAGTAAGGAGAATAATAAATTAAAGGTACCTATTAATTTATAAGAAAAGGGGAGGTTTCAGGAAAATGAAAATAAGTGAAGTAGCGAAGTTAAGTGGAGTTACAGTAAGAACACTTCATTATTATGATGAAATTGGACTTTTAAAGCCAAGTGAGACTACTGAAGCTGGATATAGAATGTATTCCAATAAAGATTTAGAAGTGTTGCAACAAATATTATTTTTTAGAGAATTAGATTTCCCATTAAATGAAATAAAAGAAATAATGATAAATCCTAACTATGACAAGAATGAAGCATTAAATAAGCATAAAGAATTGCTTATGGAAAAAAGAAAAAGAATTGATGGGTTAATTGCCTTGATAAATAAAACAATAAAAGGAGATAATGATATGAGCTTTAAAGAATTTGATAATAGTAAGATAGAAGAAAATAAAAGGAAGTATTCAGAAGAAGTTAAAAAGCGTTGGGGTAATACTGACGCATATAAGGAATATGAGAAAAAGACAAGTAATTATGATAAAAATTCATGGAATGCAATTAATGAAGAAATGGTAGAAATATTAAAAGAGTTTGCTGATAATAGGAATGAGGATCCAAATAGTCCTATTGTACAAAGCCTAGTTGAAAAATGGAGAGCATATATAACGAAGAACTTCTATAATTGTACAAAGGAAATTTTAAGTTCATTAGGTCTGATGTATATAGGAGATGAAAGATTTAAAGAAAACATAGATAAATATGGAAGAGGAACTGCAGAATTCATGGCAAAAGCAATTGAATTTTATTGTTCGTCACGTGGAAGCGAAAAAATGAAATATTTATTTTCCGGGAACTGTGAAATTTTCACCTAGAATTTATATCTTTGTTCCATTGAACTTGCTAAAGTTGTAAAAGTCGCTTACGCTTCAATACAACTTCTTTACGCAAGCTCAATTCCACAAAGATTAAATTCTACGGCTCAATTTCAATGTTCCCTCCAAATTAATATTTCATTTTTTCTTTTTCCATGTGTTTGCTTATAACGTCACCTTTATAGTTAATGTTTTCTGCTACAAATTTTTCTGATATGATAGCTAATTTGTATATTAACATTATTAGTTTATTTAAAGATCAGCAATTCATAATATAAAATATAGCAGAAGTCGTTAACTTTTAAGGTGATTGCGTGGGAAATTATACCTTTTAGCTTTAAAGCTAGTGATAAAGCAAAATTAATGATATTATCGGAAGGAATATTGTAATTAAGTTTTAGAATTTAACTGTTTTTGGAAGAAAAAGAGCGTTAAGAAGCTGAGGGAATGAAATGACTTTCGAAGCTTTAGCTCTTTTTCTGGAAAAAACAATATAAATTCTTAACGAAAATTACACAATTCATGGAGATAATATCATTAATTTTCGTCATCACGGCTTCAAGTTCTAACGAACAATTTAGTTAAAGGTAGATTATAGAGGGTTTGGCTGATATAATATTTTTTAGAATATTTACAAACGAGGAGTAATTACATGAAATATTATTTAGCACCAATGGAAGGAATTACAGGGCACATATATAGAAATGCTTATGAGAAATACTTTCATAATATAGATAAATACTTTACACCCTTTATTGTTCCTAATCAAAGTTTAAGCCTTAAAACTAAAGAGTTAAGAGATTTATTACCAGAAAATAATGAAGGTTTAAATGTGGTTCCACAAATATTAACTAATGATGCAGAGGGATTTATATTAACTGCAAATAAATTAAAACAGTTAGGATATGATGAAATTAATTTAAATTTAGGATGTCCAGCAGGAACTGTTGTTTCAAAAAAAAGAGGGTCGGGATTTCTTGCATATCCAGAGGAATTAGATAAATTTTTAGATGAAATATATAAAATTAAAGATATGAAAATATCAATAAAAACTAGATTAGGAAAAGAAATGCCAGAAGAATTTTATAATCTTATTGAAATTTATAATAAATATCCTCTTGAAGAATTAATAATTCATCCTAGAACTAGAGAAGATTTTTATGGAAATACACCAAATCTAAAAATGTTTAAAGAAGCCTTATCTTTAAGTAAGCATTCTATATGCTATAATGGAGATATTTTTACTACTGAAAATTATCATGAGATAGTAAAAGAGTTTTCAGAAATAGATAAAGTAATGCTTGGTAGGGGAGTATTAGCTAATCCAGGATTAATTGATGAAATTAAAGACAATAATTTTATTAGCAAAGAAATTTTAAAAGAGTTTCATGATGAAATCTTTGAAAATTATACAATTCTTTTAAATGAAGATAAAAATGCAATGTATAGAATGAAAGAACTTTGGGGATATATGTCGCATATATTTACAGATAATAAAAAATATTATAAAAAAATTAAGAAAGCACAAAAAGCTAAGGATTATAGAGATGCTGTTTCAAGGTTATTTGAAGAGCAAGAAATTATAAAGGGTGCTGGATTATTTAGTAGTGAAGAATAGATAATATTAGATATAAATAAATGAGGATTCAAAAGTTAATTTTTTGAGTCCTCATTTTAAAGTTAGCCAAATAGGATAATATAAATTAGTTTATATATTTATTTATAAAGTTATTTACAGTTGTCCAATAAGTTTCAGGATCTACTTCGGAAGCCTTAGCATGTTCAGCACCTTTTATTGTTAACATTTCTTTTTCAGAGCTTGTTGCATTATAAAGCTCTTCCATCATGTAGTAAGGAACAAAGTCATCTTGATCTCCATGGATATATAAAATTGGAGTCTTAGATTTTTTTACTTGTTCTATAGATGAAGCTTCTCCTAAGAAATAACCAGCTCTTATTTTTGAAACTATAGATGAAACATTAAGTATTGGAAATTCGGGTAGTGAAAATAGATCATCTAATTGATAAGCAAATTCATCCCAAACCGATGTATAACCACAATCTGCAATTATTACTTTTACATTAGAAGGTATTTCTTCACCAGAAGTCATTAATACGGTAGCAGCCCCCATAGAAATTCCATGAAGCACTATGTCAGCATTAGGATCTTCATTTAATATATAATTTATCCATGAGATAATATCTAATCTATCATCCCAGCCCATTCCTATATAATCACCTTCACTTAATCCATGAGATCTTAAGTCAGGAATAAGTACATTATAGCCATTATCATAATATTTTTTAGCATATGAACTCATATTTATTCCTTCACTTGTATAACCATGTACAGTTATTACCCATTTGTTAGATGAACTTTGATTTTTTACATGGTAACTGTGAAGCTTTAAGCCATCTTGAGATGTTATATATTCATCAGTGTAGTTTGAGTCATTTAATAACCAAGAAATATCTACATCTAAAACTTGTCCACTTGTTGCTGCTGCTTCTTCAGGTGTTCCAAATACGATATCTTTTGGTGTATTAGGATTTAAAGCTAAGTTATAAAAATAATTTCCTACAAGACCTAGAGAAATTATTATAATAACTGAAATAATCCCTAAGCATATTCCAAAAAGTCTTTTTTTCTTCATTTTTAATCTCCTTTACGAAATATAATAAAAACAAACAGTTTGAAAATCAAAATTATTGTTAAATCATTGTATCATACTTTTTAAAAAAGGAACAAGTAAAAAAAAGGTAATTATAAAAATTAATATATTGATATTAGATTTTTTGGTAAAAAATAATTTTGACTATGGCGAAAAAACATATATAATAGAATAAGTGATTTTTTTGTAGAATATAATATGGGGTGACATAAATTAAATGGAAGATAAAAATAAACTTCAAGAAGAAATAATGAAGGCCGATAATAAAAATGTAGAAAAAATGTGGAAAGATATAGATGAAAATTGTACTTTAAAAGCTTTCTTAGAAAAAATGACTAAAGATGAATTAGTTAAAATAGCTAGGAAGTATTCAGTGAGAGGTATTACAACATTAAAGAAGGCAGATGCTGTTGAAAGGGTAATGAATGTAATATTAGAAAATACTAAAGTTGCTTTAGAGTTAATGGAAGAAAGTATTTTAAGATACATAGAAGAATTACTTAAAGAGAGCGGACTAAAGAAATACCAATGCAATGAAATGATTTATATAAATTATTTAAGAAATAGAGGTTTAGCTTTTTCTGGAGTAAAAAATGATGAAGCATTTGTAGTTATGCCAGAGGAGTTAAAGGGTGTAATTGGTGTTCAGTTAAATAAAGAGTTAAAAGATAAAGCTAGATTAAATGAAGAAGTAATAAAAGCTATTTCAGGAATGGTTTATTATTATGGTATTTGTAAAATTGATTTTATTAAATCTAATATAAATAATATATTTGGAACAAGCTTTGATGAAGCATATATAAATACATTAATAGCAAATGGAGAAGAGCTTGGATATGATTATGTTATTGATGGAGATATGCTTTGCAACATAGATGTAGAAGATACAGAAAAGATATTAAAACTTCAAGAAGAATGTAAAAATGATTACTATAAATTTGATAAAAAATCATTAATAAAAGCAGGTAAAATTGATTTCGTTGAAGAAAATAAGCAAGGGACTAAATTAGAAAAGGTACTTGGTGAATTATTTGTTATTGATAAGAATATATTAAAAGAAGAAATGGACGGTTTTATAGTTGCTATAAAAAATGAAGTTGAAAAGTCAGAGGCTATTGATATATTTTTACAAGCATATGAAATACAATCAGAAGAAGAAAGAAATATATTTATATATGAATTAGATATTTTTGCAAAAAGTATTAGAAAATGGTCTTTAAAGGGATATACTGAAGATGAAATAGAAAAGGCAAGTACAAGGGTTGTTAATGAAGTTAAAATAGGAAGAAATGATCCATGTATATGTGGAAGTGGTAAAAAGTATAAAAAGTGTTGTGGATAAATATATTATAATAAAAAGGAGTGTTTAAGTGCATTCCTTTTTTTATGAATAACAAGTTATCAATAATCTCAAAAAAATAGAATAATTTTTTGAAAATAATCATTTGATAATTAAAGATTGATTTAAGTTAAAAAAAAGTAATTAAAGTGAATTAACAGTGAATTTATTACATCTAATAATTAATAGCAGTACGAAATAGTGAAATATTTTGTAAAGGTAAACATTGATATTTTAGTGTCATAAAATATATTGAAGATAAAAATTACATTAAAAAATTAAAAGAATATATTTTGTGGGGTGAATTGAAATGTTTAGTGCAATAATGTTACTAGGTGCTTCTATACTCATGATAATTTCTGTAAAATTATTTATCAATCAAATGAATTTAATTAATAATGGTGTAAAGAAAAAGGCAAGAGTTATTGAGTTACAATCCTTCAGTTATATAACTTACGGAGCTGAAAGAAATAAAATATACAACGTAGATATAAATCCAGTATTAGAGATTGATTTAGGCAATGAAAAATTAAGAATTGATTATCACGACTATGATGAAATGTCGGATTTAAATGAGGGAGACGAAGTAGAACTTATTTACCCAAAAGACAATATAAAAAAGATAACTAGATATTCAAAATATGAATTACTTAAAAAGTCAGTTTGTTTTGGAATAATTGCATTTATCATTATGGTAATATCCATTGGTTTAATATTAATCTAGAGTTTAAAATAAGGGGAGAAAATTCTTATCTCCTCTTATTTTAATTATAGGTAGGTGTAAATGATAAATAATTTCAAATAACACTAGATAAAAGGTGTTAATATATTTTATAATAATAATATATTTATATTTTTTGGGAGAGTGAAACAAATGATACGTAAAGAGTCTGAGGACGTTTTAAATATGTTATTAGTAAAACTATTCAATGATATTTTAAAGATTGAAGCAGCTGCCATAAGGCAAGGTGAATTTAGTGATTTATCTGTAACTGAAAACCACATTATAGAAGCTATTGGTAAGGATAGAGAGATGACTATGACAGAGGTAGCAAAAGATTTAGAGATTACAGTAGGAACATTGACTACTGCTATAAATAGATTAATAAAAAAAGAGTATGTTGAGAGAAGAAGAATAGAAGAAGATAGAAGAGTTGTACTAATAAAACTAACACATAAAGGGGAAAAAGCATTCGATAGTCATGCACAATTCCATACTGATATGATAAAAAGTATTATTCAAGAACTTCCAGATACAGAAGAAACAGTACTTATTACAGCATTAAAGAGAATGACTAACTTTTTTGAAGAAAAATATAATCTTCTTGGTTAGTTTAACTTACTCATCAACTTTATTTTAAAAAGATATTTAAGTAATTAATTTAAAGGGGTATAGAAAGAATAATATGGGAATAACTTATAGTTCAAGTATGGAGGTTGCTAAAATAGCTACGCAAATGGCAATATCCACAAGAGAAGAAGAAGAAGAATTAAAAAATTTATATAAAAAGTTAGAAATATTAGTTACAGCGGTTAATATAGGTGGTAATATTAATGAATCCACATCTAAGATATTAGAACGTGCTTTAGTAGCTGCTAAAAGAAGTAATGTTATAAGAGATGAACATTTACATGAAGGTGGAGTTATTGGAGCAACTAGAGATGCATTAATGCAAATTAGAGAGAGGGCTAGTGGGCAAAATGTTGGAGGGAAAGTTGGAATAGCTAGAAAAGGACAACATATGAGTGTTTGTATATTTTTAAGCGTAGGTCTTTTACATTTAGATGAAGTTGTAATTGGGATTGGACATAGGGCTATACCTGAGTAATAAGGTAGATTAGTATAGAGAGTTTTTATACTAATCTACTTTTTTTATGGATTGAATAAAAATATATCTATTAACAAATAATAATATGGAAATAAATTATAATATCGATACTTTGTTATTAATATAACGAAAAAAGTGAAAGAGTATACAAAGATTGAGTTACTCTAATTAAAATATAAATAAAAAAACAAATAAGAGGACAATTAAAAAATGTCAAAAAAAATTAAAAGATGTTGAAAATGTTATCATACTTGGGAAAAGTGGGGTTTAATACAAATTAAAACTAGTATTAAAAAGTATAATAAAAAAAGTTTCAAAAAAAGTTTGACAAAAATTAAACAAGCTAGTACAATAAAGGTGTGGACAAGTTAAAGAATTAACAATTAAAACAAAAGCTTAACAAGGTCCCTAAAAATAAGATATCAATGAAAATTATTATAAATATTGATTATTTAGGAGGATGTAATAAATGAAAGTTACAAACGCTCAAGAATTAACAGCAAGAATTAAACAATTAAGAGAAGCACAAAAGAAATTCGCTACTTATACTCAAGAACAAGTAGACGAAATCTTCAGACAAGCAGCTTTAGCAGCTAACCACAATAGAATTAAGTTAGCTAAGATGGCTGTAGAAGAAACTGGAATGGGAATAGTTGAAGATAAAGTTGTAAAGAACAACTTTGCTGCTGAATATATATATAACCAATATAAGAACATGAAAACTTGTGGAGTTTTAGAAGAAGATAAAACAAGTGGAATCACTAAGGTAGCAGAACCAATAGGTGTTATATCTGCTATAGTTCCAACAACAAACCCAACATCAACAGCAATATTCAAGTGTTTAATAGCTTTAAAAACTAGAAATGCTATCATAATCTCTCCACACCCAAGAGCTAAGAATTCTACAATAGAAGCTGCTAAAATAGTTTTAGAAGCTGCAGTTAAAGCAGGAGCTCCAGAAGGAATAATCGGATGGATAGATCAACCATCAGTTGAATTATCACAAAACGTTATGAGAGAATCAGATATAATATTAGCTACAGGTGGTCCAGCAATGGTTAAGGCTGCTTACTCATCAGGAAGACCAGCTTTAGGGGTTGGAGCAGGTAATACTCCAGCAATCATTGATGAATCAGCTCACATTAAAATGGCTGTAAACTCAATATTACTTTCTAAGACATTCGATAATGGTGTTATCTGTGCATCAGAACAATCAATCATTGTTTTAGAAGAAGTTTATGATGAAGTTAAGAGAGAATTAGCTGAAAGAGGAGCATATATCCTTAAAGGCGAAGAAATAGATAAAGTTAGAAAGATAATCTTAAATGAAAAAGGTGGATTAAATGCTGACATGGTTGGTCAATCTGCTTGTAAGATTGCTAAAATGGCAGGAGTTAACGTTCCAGAAACAGCTAAAGTTTTAGTTGGAGAAGTTACTTCAGTTGAATTAGAAGAACCATTCTCACACGAAAAATTATCTCCAGTATTAGCTATGTACAAAGCTAAATCATTTGAAGAAGCTTTAGATAAAGCAGATAGATTAATCGAATTAGGTGGTATGGGTCATACATCAGTTCTATACACTGATCAATTAAAGAACAGAGATAGAGTATTAACATTCGGAGAAAGAATGAAGACTGCTAGAACATTAATTAACATGCCAGCAGCACAAGGAGCTATCGGAGACTTATTTAACTTCAAGTTAGCACCATCATTAACATTAGGATGTGGATCATGGGGAGGAAACTCAGTTTCAGAAAACGTTGGTCCTAAGCACTTAATTAACGTTAAGAGCATTGCTGAAAGGAGAGAAAATATGCTTTGGTTTAGAGTTCCAGAAAAAACTTACTTCAAATACGGATGTTTACCAGTAGCTTTAGCTGAATTAGGTGAAATGGGTAAAAAGAAAGCATTCATCGTAACAGATAAAGTATTATTCGAAATGGGATATACTAACAAAGTTACAGAAGTTTTAGAAGCAAACGGAATCCAATATAAAATATTCTCAGATGTTGAACCAGATCCAACATTAAGATGTGCTAGAGCTGGTGCTGCAGAAATGGCTAACTTCCAACCAGATGTTGTAATTTCACTTGGTGGTGGATCAGCTATGGATGCTGCTAAAATTATGTGGGTTATGTACGAACATCCAGAAGTTAACTTCCACGATTTAGCAATGACATTCATGGATATAAGAAAGAGAATATACAAATTCCCAACAATGGGTCAAAAAGCTATGATGGTTGCTATAGCAACTTCAGCTGGTACTGGATCAGAAGTTACTCCATTCGCAGTTATAACTGATGAACAAACAGGAGTTAAATATCCATTAGCTGACTACGAATTAACTCCAGATATGGCTATAGTTGATGCTGAATTAATGATGACTTCTCCTAAGGGATTAACAGCTTGTGCTGGTATCGACGTATTAGTTCATGCAGTTGAAGCATACGTATCAGTAATGGCTTCAGAATACACTAACGGATTAGCTTTAGAAGCAATTAGATTAGTATTTAAATATTTACCAGATGCTTACAATGAAGGTACAACTAACATTAAAGCAAGAGAAAAAATGGCTCATGCATCTTGTATGGCAGGTATGGCATTCAGTAATGCATTCTTAGGAATTAACCACTCAATGGCTCATAAGCTAGGTGCATTCCATCACTTACCACACGGTATGGCTAATTCTTTAGTTATGAAAGAAGTTATTAAGTTTAACTCAGATTCAGCTCCAACTAAGCAAGCAGCATTTGCTCAATACAAATATCCAAATGCAGCATGGAGATATGCTAGAATAGCAGATCACTTAGGATTAGGTGGAAATACTGAAGCTGAAAAAGTTGAATTATTATTAAATGCTATAACTGAATTACAAAACAAAGTTAATATGCCACAAACAATTCAAGCAGCTGGTGTAAGCGAAGTTAAATTCTTCGAAACAATTGATGAAATGGTTGAGCAAGCATTCGATGATCAATGTACAGGAGCTAACCCAAGATATCCATTAATGTCTGAATTAAAAGAAATGTATATCACTAGCTACTATGGAAGCGATGCTAAAAATTCAGCTAAAGCTGAAGCAGCTCCAAGTAAAAAAGAAAAGAAAAATAAATAATCAATATGATATATTTTGAAAAAGTCCTAGCGAAGCTAGGGCTTTTTTATGTTTAAATGGGTTTATACTATATAGATAATAATAAAGGAATAGAATTATAAATATACAAAAATGTAAAAAAGTGTTTACAAAAGCTTGTGTAATAGTGTATTATATCATTAATACACTAATACTCGAGAGGAGGCAAATAATGGAGTTTAAAATTAACTCTAAGGAACCGATATATACTCAAATAATACGATATTTAAAAAAGGGCATAGTAAAAGGAGAATTAAAAGGTGGTGAAAGAATTTTGTCTGTAAGAGAATGTGCAAGTGAGTTGAAAGTAAATCCAAATACAATTCAAAGAGCATATACACAGCTGGAGAATGAAGGATTAATATATACACAAAGAGGTGTTGGGAAATTTGTAGTTGAAGATAAGACGAAGATTAATGAAGTCAGAATAGAAATGTTAGATGAAGTTATTGTTAACTTTATTAATGAAAGCAAAGAGTTAGGTGTTGAAAAGGAAGACTTAATTAAGATAATAAATCAGAGGTTTTAGGAGGTATTTATGGAGAAGGTTTTTATTATCAATAATTTATGCAAGAATATTGGAAATAAGAAAATTATTAAAGGTTTAAATTTAAGTTTGAATAAAGGGAAAGTATTAGGTGTTCTTGGACCTAATGGTAATGGAAAAACTACACTTTTAAATATAATTTCAGGAATAGTAAAGGCAACATCAGGAGAGATATTGATTGATGGAATAAAAGTAAGTTGTGAAACAAAAAAGGTAGTATCATTTCTTCAGGAAAAAAATACATTATCCAGTTGGATGACAATCAAAGATGCTATTAATTTTTATAAAGATTTTTTTGATGATTTTGATGAGAAAAAAGTTAAAGAATTATTAAAGTTTATGAATTTAGATGAAAATTTAAAGATAAAAACTTTATCTAAGGGTATGTTAGAAAAATTAAATTTAAGCTTAACATTAAGTAGAAAAGCAAAATTATATATTTTAGATGAACCAATTTCAGGTGTAGATATAGTTTCTAGAGAAAAAATAATAGCAGCTATTATAGATAATATTGGTGAAGATAGTTCAATGATAATAACCACACATTATGTTGGAGAATTAGAAGGGGTGTTTGATGAGGTTGCATTTTTAGATGATGGCAAAATTGTTGAAATTAATGATGCTGAAGTATTAAGAGAAAAGTATGGTAAATCAATAGAAGAAATATATAAATATATTTTTGCGGAGATAGTGTAAAGTTTGGTATGAAAAAATAGCCTATGGCTAATTTTTGATAATAATAGAAAAATAACTTTGCAATATCAATTAAAATTTGAAAATTGAATATGACAAAAAGACCTTCGGTATCGGAGG
>SKEA01000454.1_pt1 | contig 39836 bp, 54 predicted proteins | sample 4826601 | NCBI WGS metagenome assembly SKEA01 (sample SAMN11008821, study PRJNA524170) | human gut metagenome | biome: Human fecal sample; material: Feces; isolation source: fecal sample from pouch patient p13, p53 | host: Homo sapiens | place: Israel: Tel-Aviv | collected 2016-07-06 | reverse complement strand
AAGGGAGGCGCAAGCCTCCCTATACTTGATTAGATTATCTGAATCAGGGTGTTTTTCATTTCTTCTCTGGTACGGATGTTGTTACGGTCACGAACAACAGATCCACAACCTTCGCAGCGATATGTTTTAAATGCACTCAGTTGAGTATACGCCAAAGCTTCTTCCTCGTGAAGGTGTTCTCCACCGCAGCGTGGGCAACGAACTTTTGGCTCCTCATCCTGGTAGTACAATGACATGTTGGGGTGCTGCTTAGCAAACGGGCGTGCCAGCAAATACAGGCCTTCCAGAGATAGGATATCACCAACATTGTACTCCCGCATCTGTTTAAACGCCTCAAGATCACCATGAACACACTTGATCCACATTTCAAATGTGTGGTCAATCAGTTTCTGTCGGGCAAGTTGGAAGTATTTGCATGCATACTCCAAAGTGTTTGCATTCAAACGGAATGCCTTCTTGATCATTTTAAGGGTGTCAACCTCTTTGTATGGGCTTGTTGGAGGCAACCCGTGAAATGCAAATCGTTGGTTTGCCCACCCACAGTCAAAACCTGAATTGTGGGCTACTGCGACATCACATTTATCCAGATAATACCACAAGTCCTGAATCAATTCGAGGTCATTGTGAATATCCTCATCCCACATTTTGTAATCGGGAAGAGCGCAGTCAACCACACTAGGACTGTCTAACCACTTACCTGCGAAAGTTAGCATATAGGGCATAATTTCAATACCGCAGGTTTGAATGTTGGTCTTATAGTGCCCAAAGAACCAGCCGTTTGTTGGTGATGTTTCTGTATCATACACCCAAACTTTAGCTCCTTTGTGTTCTTCAAGGAAGCGCTCCGTTGCTTCTCCTACAATCTCTGACATATTCTCTTGTGCACGTTTAAGCTGTAGTCGGATCCAACTCTCACGTGACTCACGGCCTAAAAATTCACGAGCAATTTGTCTATTAGTGTATCCCTGCTGCTTTAGTGTTAAAATTTGCTCAAGAGTTAACTTTGTCATCATCGTCAAAATTCCTTAGTAAAACTGAAGAATGTCTTTTAAAGCGAAGTCACGATATTCGCCCTTGTCTACATCAAAGGCATGCATCAACCACTGCTCTTCTTTATGATACTCTGTAGAGCCAAACCATAAATTAGGCTCAGTAACGCAGCGATCTGCAACAACACCTTTCCAGTTACGGTATTTCATCCTGATCAGGACTGAGTCGCAAGGATTGAATACCTTTTTCATCCCCATAGAAATCTCTCTCCTCAGTTTTCTTTATAAACTCCTGCATGTAGGACTCAATAGCCTCATGCTTGGTGCACTCTGGATTAATGACAAGATTGAGATCTGATTCTGCTCGTGCAATAATCGTAGCTTTAGAGCATCTCCTCAAGAACTTTGTCATATCATCTCTGTAGTTTTTGTGGAGCGGGAAGTCGCTGTAGTCTTTCTCCAGATAGTCAGCCATCCGGCGCAACGCCTCTGATAAACTGCAATCTGTATACTCGTTACAGTATTTCATCCAGTATTTAAGCACATACCCCTCAAAGGTATTAGTGCACTGAGACAAAACACCCCTGCAACGACCAGTCAGATGATCATGATCTAAACAAGGCTTACGAAGTGGCTCGCACAAGATCGGATCAAGACCATCCTGCTCCTCTGACAATTCTTTTCGAAAGTTGGCTATGTCCTTAGAATCTTTTAGCCACCCGCTATGAACGGGGGCTTTGACAGCTTTCTTTCTTATTTTACGCTTTGCGATAACCCCTCCAGATGCGCCCTGCCTATCCAATAAGCATCTGCGAGATCGGCCTTACCTTGTACCAAATTGATCCCATCTAGGAACCCTGGTTCAGATACTTCGCAGGCCTTAACCATCAACTTTTTATCCATCGTAACAGGTTTCTTCACAGTATGCTCTTTACCTGTCTTTTTGTCAAGCTTTTTCTTCTCCTCGAAAGCAAGTTCCTCAGGAAGATGACTACGAGCAAACTTTTTGGCAGTTGTTGGTGTCACTGTGTGGACCTTAAACAGGCCGTCATTTTCACAATCAGCTAAGGCATCCCAAAGCATAACTTCAAGACCGTAAAACAACCCAGCCAGTTCACGTGTGGCATCCCCGCGTGATCCAAAGGAAAGCCCTTCCATAACTACGGTGTCAACGCCGTGCGTGTGGATATAATATCTGACCTGTTTGCAGATCCAGTCAATACGCTCAGCAGCTGTTGCAAAAGAAACCGTCCCTGGTTTCTTCTCTTTTGCAGATGAGCTTTGAGTTCGTAACACAACCTTATGAACAGGCTTTCCATCGTCCCATACAACGCAAGCTGTGTGTGTCAACGACTGGTCTATGGATAATAGACGCTCTCTCATGCTTCCTCATCCTCCTCTCCTTCATCAGGAGCATAAGCCTTATCTTTGAACAATACGAGAGAGCAAAGCTTAACATCTGTTTCCACACTGGTGAACATGCATAACCGCTCGCCCTCAATCAGCTCACAATCCTCTTTTAAAACAGCAGACCATACACGGTCATCTGCGTAATCATCCGTGTACAGGATGTATGAAATGGTGTCATCTTCATACAACCGCCACATACCTGTGGCAACAACGAATGTATTTTTTGTTTTAAGTGTCCCTGTTGTGTGATCATCCTCAAAAACAGCTTCCATAATTGCGTTATCTACAGAATTTTTAGTCATCAAATTGCTCCAACATTTCTAAGAACGTTAACAAGTTTTGTTTGATCATTGAATGTTCGCTTCATATACAAACAGTCAAAAATTATACTCATCCATTGACCTACGGAGATTCTACGATCAATACCATTGAAGTCAGTATACTTAACAACACCTTTCGGGAACCACTTCTTGTACTGATCAATAATAGCCACCCACATCTCCTTTGGAGTGCTGCACTGAGACAGTAGGTAGAATGCTGAGGCATCTCCGAACTTACCCTTACCGATAAGTCCTTGATACGGCTTGATGTTGTCAGCAGAGTCACCACACAGCATTTGGTATCCGAAGAACAGCATTCCGTAACCACCAACCTCTCCATTAGGCTTCATGAAGATGTTCCCCATACCGTTATCGATCAGCATAGGGGTTTCTCTTACAAAATCTCCCTTATCGTTCCGCATGGGATCGAACACAAGCCCCGGTAGTGTTCTTTGGTCCTTATCAATAGAGATAATAAACTTGTTGAACTTACCTGTTTTTTGGTAGTGGTTCCAACCTTCAAATTGCTGGATAGCTAACCAGTCGTCAGCCTCGATACCGTTGATCACTTGAGCATTATACTGCTTTTGGAGATACTGTCTTGCATCTCCAAGCAGCAGTGGTCGAAGAGTATTGTTACGGTTGGCTTTATATCTTTCCGGCATGGGAAGATCTAGTCTGAAATTACCTGTGCCTCCAAGTACCCCCACGCACCGATCTTCCGGAATACCGAGATAATTAAGGACTGCATTAGCTTTACACTTAATTGTGTGCAAGCAGTTCTCTACAGGATCAGGGGTTTGGATATCCAAGACATCGAAATCTTCTCGTGTCCACGGAATAAACTCCTTGCCAGCCTTTTTACATGCAGCTTCACGGTTGGTATTCTCAGCTTTTAACCAACCACCAACGGTGTTCTTCTGCCGCCCCCAGAACTCTGTTCGTGTTTTAAACATCTTCTTACGTCCGGAGGCTTTGTGTGTTACCTCAATTGTCCTTTTTTCACAACTTGCTGCAGCTTGATATGCAACCTGATCGAAGTCATAATAAACTATAGCGTCAGGTTCAAGAAGATCAGCCAGACAATCTATGGACTCAATAAGTGGATATTCTCTACTCAAAGACCCTCCTGTTAGTTATTCTGCAAGATGGTTGGATGCTGTAATGGAATGCATCATCACTCTCTGCAATAAGTGACTCAACATCCCAATACTTTTCAAAAAGGAACGGATTAGACCCCCAGTGGTGGGTTATTTTCATCAAGGAGTCTGGTATCATATAACCACAGATCTTAATTACATCGCCAGGTTGAATTGTGTTTTCATGAAGGTTGCTTGCCTTCTTCAGAATCATACCTTTATGATTCTCGTTTGCATACAACTGGACAATATCTTTATCTTCAACAATAAAAATTTTAAGCATATCTAGTTCTCCTAGTTTATAGATATCTGACCGATAATATCAGATTAATAACACTTTTGTCAAGACTTTTTAGTCTTTCTTGGAGAGCTTTTTGTTGATCTTTTCCTTTTGTGGTAGATTCCAAGTGCAGCGTTTTCTTGGGCGCACGTTTTAACAGTTCTCAGAGAAGAACTTTCAGCTTTAGGCAGGTTTAACTCCCACCAACCGAGCCAGTAAAGTTCTGATTCCGACAGCTGCTCAGATTCAGCCTTCCGATACAATGATTGCATACCTCTAATGATGTCGTCCAGAGGTGTATCGAATACAAAAGCTGTCTTATCGAATTTCTCTTTTACAGGTCTCTTAGCCATCAAGGTAACCCTCTATCCACGAAAAGTCAGTCTTCCATTCTGGAACTTTACTAAGCTCACGCCACTCTGCAAAGCAGTCTCGGTAATACGCCTCTGCCATACTCTTGGTGATCTTATTCACCTTAGCCAACTGATTAACTGCCTGAGCATACTTTCCACGGATATTTGCTAACCCAGGATGCACCGATGTGTGACAATCCGGGCACAGTGCTATCAGTCCGACAAGCCGGATCACTCCCTCTTCGAAAGTGTAAAGTTCATGACACTCCACTGGGTGTTTGCTGCCTTTACCGCCGCACACCTCACAAGTGTAGTTGGCTTCTCTATAGCACTTCTTACGTATCTTATCCCACTCACTCTTCTTCACAGCGTTTCGGAGGTTATTATACCAAGCTGTTTCTGGGATCAGTTGCACAATAAGCCTGCGTTCAGACTTCATTAAACGTCCGTCTTCCACGTGTTCTCCCTCATTCAAAGAAATGGGTGCGAGGGCAGGAACCTGCCTCACCTTGTTTCACAAGCTCGTAGAGCTCACCTTGACTTGTCTCATAAAGGCAAATACGTTTACCATTGTCCCGATATACATCGACAAGATACGCTGTTTCACCTGCAAACACGACACCACAGGACAGACATGCTACCATGAACAAAATTGCCAACAGAAAATCTTTCATGGTTAAGCCCTCCTAAACATTTTATGAGGTAACAATACCACGTCCGTGTGGTTATGTCAATGATCAATCAAGGACAACACCGCCTGCCTTTTTAAACACCTCGATCAACTTCTCGATCTTCTGTTCATGCTGACCATATCCAGCACCAGGTAAAGAAGCCCAGCGGGAACGGCATTTATGGATAGCCTCGTGGATACGCCCTTCGTCAATGTCGGCGAGAGCCTTGCACTCACGGATCAGTTGCAACGCAATCTTGTCCTGACTGGCGGGGCCAAAATCTGGCAATCCTAACTGTTCCATGTAGTGTTTAGCAAACTTCTCCAAAACCTGGTAACGACCAGCAGCGGAGGAGGTAAGTTTAGCATTTAGCTTAACGTACACACCTGGATGCTTGCTGTAATCGCTAAACAGCTTGCCACCAACTATGACATCGTATCCCCGATCCTTAGTGGGTTGCCTACCATTATCTGTGCCTTCCGAATATGCGATCATGTCCAAGAAAGCTTTTCGTTGAACATTTTTATCAAGTTTCATTTTTCATACTCTCCAGTTTACTCATAACTAACACGATCAACAACACTACACAGTGTGGTTATGTAGGTGCCGATTGAAAACCATCATTCAATTGGCTACCGTTACCTACTGAACCTTCCTACATCATTCAAGCACCTCCCAAGTGTCTGGGTTAACATTTCGGACGCAGATACCGACAGGGAATTGGTAGTTGTTGTCTTCTGTCCTTGCTTGGTATTTGAAGGTGACAAACTTGCCGATCATTTCCTGCATCCTGTCATAGCTACGCTCCTCGTGCGTGCCTTTCATCTTCATTTTAACAACAACACCTTCCTTGTCAACACAGATAAGAACACCTTCATCATTCTTATCTTTCTCAACGTCAATAACTTTCACCTCTGCGTCGTTGAACTTTTTCCATTTCAATGCTTCAGATGTTCGCTGACCATACTCATATTTACCGCAGAAATTACGCATGATAGTACCTTCATATCCTTCGGACATGAATATACCAACAGATTCTTCGCAATGATCAACTGTGTACGCAAGCTCTGCGTCAACAACCTTGATATGATCAAGCATCAGAGTGGTAACGGTATCCTCTGCATCCATAAGATCCTTGCAGCGTCCAGACTCTGTTTCTGGATCCCACCACACCTTGTCGCTAGGAATATCAAAAATGTGATACTCCAGATCGTAGCTACAGTATCCACCGTAACGCAAATCATCACGAACAGGCTCAACATCGACAGGAATATCTACCTTGTTGAAGTTTTTGTATGTTGATAAGCCTGCCTTAATTGCTGCATGACGGCGTTTTTTATCTGCCTCATAGTCTTTATCGATCTCGGCCTGAATCTCTTCCTGTGTGCGCCACCGTTTAGCAAGAGACACTATTTTCTGCAAAGGAAGACCATGAATGTATAGTTCCCCATCAAGTTGTTTAATCCCAGTGGTAGAATGGAAAGAACGAAGTTGCTCTAAAAGCTTTCCTTGAATAGGGTAGGACTTATTACCACGGGAAATAAATTTAGGCTCACCATTTTGGAAAACAACAAGCAGACGAAGGCCATCTAACTTACGCAAGATCCAGCAAGGTAATTTAAGTGCCTTGCCACGCTTCAGGTAGTCATGCACCAGCATAGGTAAAAGATCAACACCCTGCTCGCAATCTTCCATGTTTTCAACATACCCCAGACGGACTTGTTTTTCCCACTTGCTGATAGCCTCAAGCTCGGCCTGTTGCTCAGCTGTAGTCTCGTTGGCACGACCTACGTTTTTAGGTGTACATACCGTCTCTTTGTACTGCAATTTACCGTCAAGCTTGCCAAACTCTACGATAACCTTTTCGCCATCAGTGAATACTTTCCACTGTTGGTAGCTGCCATCTTTGTTCAGTGCGTACAGTGTTGTTTTGATTTGATGCATTACTCGGCCTCTTCCTTAAAAATTTTAAACATCTCTTCTTTACTCATTACCAACCAGTCTCCCATAAAGTCAACTAACCAATCTCCCTGGTACAAAACCAAGTTGCCAAACGGCTCAACAAGCTCACACATGCGACGAATATCTCTGGTCCGAACAGGTGACGATGTAAACACACCTGTATCAATCCACCGTTGCAGATCAGATACTGATGAAGAGCTTCCATCAAACTGGTGTGCTTCTACAGGTTTAGCAAGATTAAATAACGGCATTGCAGTCCTCCTTCTGTAGTAGGTCTTTTATAGGATAAACAAGTAAGTGTGGATCGGAATAACGTATAGTCCTATTCTGCCACACTATGAACTTTATTACAACCAAATTTACAATATCTTTATCACCATGTAGCCCAACACACACATTTGTCCATATTTTGTGGTTGAAGATCTTGCTATCGATGTAGATTTTAGTGTCAAACTTATCTTCCATTCTACCTATAAGTTTGATCAGCTCCTTCATCTGGTCGCCAAACACAGCATCTTTTTCAAGATCTCTGGAATGCTTGTACATAACTAACTACCTCACTGCATACTTTCCATAATAAGTAAAGCCGGGTAATCCCGGCTATGTTGTTAAATATACTCTGTTACATCCTTGAAGCTCGAAGGCTTCATAATCTTACCTTTACTGTCAAGGAATATAATAACTTTATTACCGTTGTAGAACTCCTCTTTAGCAACGAAACCTTCGTAGCGACCATCAAAGCGTCGCTCAAGGTCTTTAATCTCCAACTCTACGAGTTGTTCAGCAGGCATATCTGCACTGGCACCGTGTGAATACCGTAGATGGTTAATCTTTGCAAACTTGCTGTCATTCGATTTGAGAACCTTACGCATCATCCCGCACACATCGCCGCGAAGCTGGAACAGCAAAGCTGTTGACAACTCAGCTAAGCGGTAAGCTGACGCTCTTTGCTTAGGTGTGTTTTTCGCAGCGATCAGGGTATCATAGAACTCACCGATCTTGAATTTAAGTCCTCGTGGATTATCAAACAGGCTTGACCACTTTTCGTGATTGTCATTAACAAGATAAGCGGCATAACTTGTGACAACGTGAAGATCGCAGGCCTCTTTTAGCAGGTGATCTCCACCATCACCTTTCTCCAGCTCTTCCAAAACTTCATTGAACTCTTCCTCAATGAAGCTAAGCTGTAATTCGAATGGTGTGTATGATTTTTTCACTTTAGCTGCCACACGGTTCCAGTTTTCCACCCAGTTGGCAGACCAAAGGTAGTTTTCAGGTTGGGACAGTTTTTCCAGGTTGTCAATTAATTTGGTATTCAGCATTAAAGGTCTCCTTTTAAAGTTCCATAAAGTTTTCTACGATCTCAATGAATGTTTTATCAGAGAAAGCATCAACCGCCCCGTTAAACCAAACTGGGATGCCGCGATCCTCATATTGGTAAATATCGCTACGTGAAATGCTATTCTCCTCTAAATGCTGTGAGTCGTATTTATTAACGATCAGTAGTTTGGTTCCCTTATTGCAGGCAGGGAATAGCTCCCAGTTAAAATTGATAACTGTGTTGGAACACCCCACAAGGATAACCATATCATTACTCGTAAGAGAAGTCAACAGGTCATACATGTCTGTATACTTCGGAGCTACTTCTCCGAAGAACACCACATTAGGCTTAACCCAGGTATACTTTCCTGCATCTACCTCAGAGTATCCAATGTCCTTAATGACGTTACTTCCTTCATCGTCCTCATAGACTATTTCTGGCAAATACCCGTGGACATGTAAAATATCTTCATGTTTTACACCAGCACGCTCCAGCAAATCATCTACATTGGTGGTAAGGTTGATCACACGACCAGACCAGCGGGAATACCACTCAGCGATCCGGAGATGTGCAAGGTTAGGATCAACACTGCCCAGAGCTACACGACGTGCATTGTAAAAGTCATGCACCTTATAGTAGTTCTTGGCAAAGGTGTGGATGTTGCACACCTCATCGATGCTGAAATTCTCCCACATTGCAGTCCCACCAGATCGGAAAGTGGGAATACCAGATTCAGCGCTCAAACCAGCACCGGAGATAACAATCAGTCGTCGCATAAGTGTCCTCAGTAGATGTTTTGTTTAATCTCTATTCCAAACTTTTTAAACGAGTCAGCTGCAAGCATGAATTTACGAGCCGCTGATGGGTTAGAAGTATGCACGAAAATCTTCACGTTGTCAACTACAGGAGGCTTACCAAATACAAATAGCTCTTCCAGGCGCAATAAAACAGCATACCCGTCTTGATCAGAGGCTTCACCCAAATCATGGTCAAAGAACCACTCTGTCACTCTTCGATACATTTTAGCAGGATTATTGAGAAACTCCATAGCCTCTTGTGAAGTTTTAAACCAAATTGCATCTGTCTGCCCGTAGTCAGCAGGGTTACGCAAATCATCTATCCAAACTTTCATACATCCCTCTAAAAATTCTCTATCGGTGTTTTTGAAGATAAAGCTAAAACTATCTTATTTTCAATTCTTCGTAATCCTAATAGCAACCTACTGTCATCTACAGTTCTAATCAAATCTCTAAGAAGTTGCAGTTTACATTCTAAGTATCTCATATGTGCCTCAATCTGCGTGGGGAAGGTTCCAAGATAAACCTGCGTGTCCTTAACCCCATCTTTGCAATAGGCAGCAAAAGATGGGCCTTTTCTTCTTACTCCCATTAAACACTCCCCTCTTTGTGGCATCCTTGCTACAAAGAAGTTGTTTATTTCACGGGGAACAAAAATACACGCTTCTGGACAGTATACAAGATTATTTTCAAAGAGGATATCTTTATCTAAAAATTTATCCTGCCAATCTTGTTTTTCCATCCAACGCTTGAAGTTGCTGAAGATTTTCCATTCTTCACAGACTTCTACCATAGCATAAGCTTCAAATTTCTTGTTTTTAAGGTAGCACCTTCCTAGCATATTTGACCATGTCATATAAAAAGGACACATGATTCTCTTTCCAGTATCCTTGTCTAAAACCCTGACAGGATAGTCTGCATCATTAACACCAACACCATGTACAAGTTTCATACAGGCCCCTTAAGCTGGAGTGATTAAAAATAACTTTCCACTTCTTCATTGCATATAGTTCTCGTTGTGGAAATAGCAGTCAAGTATCTCACGGCGTTCCTGCTCTAGGAGACAGTTCCACACATCTTCTGTGTAATTGTTACGAATGAAGTTTACCATGCCGTAAAACTCTTCGTCAATACGTTTAAAGATATCATCATCCCAAATCTTCCAAGCTTTACCCCTCATTACGGCCTTCCGTGCCAAATAGTATGGAGACTTGATCTTCAGCTGCAGATCATAAGGGTAGTAAGGCTTACGAATCATATACCCTTCACCTCTTGTTTCTGCAGCTAATTCTTTTGCATAGCTGAACGGAATTTCACGCACAGTGTGAGGACGTTTTGCACCAAGGTATTTGGCAATCCCATCTAAAGCTGCTTCTGGTAGCATTATTCCAGAATCATTATATCTGCAACCTATCAAATATGCGCCATGGTCTTCCTGAACAATATGCGGATCTGAAGGGTGACAAATTTCAAACATGAATGTCATGTTTTCATGGCCCATAACCTTCTTGATAAGATCTAAATTACCACATTGCTCCTGGATTGTTTCCTTTGCAAGGTTACAATATGGAGAATCAAGAGACCCGGTTGTTGAGAACAATAGTTCACCTTTATGAGATGATACCACACCAAGGAATCCGTTCTTTTTCTCTACCGCCGTCACAAGTTTATTGTCAGGTAGGTTGGTGGAGTTTTCTCCCAAATTAAACACTTTTGTAAAGGGCCATGCCACAACATTTCCTTCATTACCGACAACAATGCCTCGGCACTCTAGTAAACGTGGAGACAAATGCCATAAATTGTTGTAGAATACTTTTCTGGCATATTTATAGATCTTTAACCCAAGATCCGGGTAATATCTGCTGGTTACAAGACCTTTGTCAACCAGGTCGTCTGCATTAAAATACTTCATTATACATTCCTCATTTGTCATTTTGTCCCTTTATCCTGCCACACAAATAACTTGGTGTCAACACTTGAAATTAACAAAACAGTTAGGTATACTATCATTAAAATTAAAACGGAGAGTTACTATGTCTAAAATGCTATATATCGTGCGTGGTCTACCAGGGTCTGGCAAATCAACACTGGCAAATGCGCTATCTTTAGAAGGTCTGTATCCACATTTTGAGAACGATATGTTCTGGTACGACGATGACGGCAATTACAATTGGGATGCAAGTAAAGTAACACTTGCAGCAAAATGGTGCAAAGATAACGTAGAAGATATGATGCGTATGGGCTACGACCGTATCGTGGTAAGTAATACGTTTACAAAAGAAAAATATGTGCAAGAATATATTGACATGGCGATCAGTCATGGATATAGTTATACCGTGATCGTGGTTGAAAACCGCCATGGTAATAAAAGCATTCATGATGTTCCAGACAGGGTTGTGGATCGTATGGAACGCCAGCTTAAAAACTGCATTAAACTTAAATGAGGAATGTATGAAATACTTTGTAACAAGCGACACACACTTTCTCCACCAGCGGGTAATGGAGTTCGACTCATGTCAAAAACACAGATCTCAGTATGATCACAATCTTGACAGTATGAATGCGGGAATCATCACCAAGTGGAACTCTGTTGTGTCACCTGCAGACACTGTGTTTCACTTGGGGGATATTGCGTGCACTAATGATAAGAATATCAACAAATTGCTTCCAGATGTTCTAAATATGTTGAACGGACATATTATTCTTGTTCGTGGTAACCATGACACAAGGACGACTGTCAGAATTATGAAAGAGTTCGGTCATGAGGTTGTAGATTATTACGAGCTTCGCCACAACAAGAATTTGATCTGTATGAGCCATTACCAGTTTGCAAAGTGGAACAGAAAGCCTCACGGATCAGTCCAACTGTTCGGTCATGCTCACGGAACCACACAGCAGTTGTTTGGCAGGCAGTTTGATGTCGGTTGGGATGTGTGGGGGAGACTCTTACCATTAGAAGAGGCATACCGTATTGCAATGAGTCTTGCTATTGACAGCGGGGAGTAATCCCTGCTATTTTAAAGAAAATTGCCACACAAGGAGAATCAGGAGATATGAAAGATGGGGATAAGCTGCTATATCTTAAAGTCCCCCTTGAAATACTGTCTATGTCAAAAGTTTTGAATGACACAACTGGGGAGGTTGTTGTTCTTGACTTATATGACAAGATCGTATACTGCTACCTGCACAACTGGTATAAGCTTGGAGAAAATTCACGCTTCACACCCAGCACAAGGAAAATTGCAGCAGATGTTGGGATAAAGAAAACAAAAGCAGCAGCGTGCGTTAAAACTCTAGAATGTGCAGGAGTGGTTGAAATATCCACACAAGGGAGAGGTAAAAGATGCACATTTTCCAAAGTTTTGCCACCAGAAGAAGTTATTCGAATGTCAACAACTGGTTAGACCAGTAAAAACTTAAACATCTGTACTATAAGGATTTGTATGTTTTATGTTCACTCTGGAACAGAGGTTAGTAACTGTCCGTGATACGGACACTACTGTCCGTCACGCGGACACATCTGCCCGTAATACGGACACTAACTGTCCGTGATACGGACACATAAAGAATATAACTAAAATAACTAAATAATAAAAAATAAAAGATCTAGTACTTATGGTACTAAAGTACATATACTTAACTTATGTAGAATATACTAGATCCTAAGTACCATGTTTTAAATTTATTACTTATTATGGGTAGTGTCGGCCCTTCATTGGCACTCGCCTACGAGGGGCGAGATGCCGGGCCTCCATAGTGCACACAATAACAGAAGTGCATACATGCAGGACTGTTAACATGTGTGGGAGCGAAGCGATAGCGCAGGCCAAAGGCCGAGCACTAATGTGGACCACCGACGAAAGCTTGCCAGCGCCGGAAGGAGTCGGTTGAGAGCCTCCCGCGCGAGTTCGGATAAAGTTTATGTGTGGAAACTGACAAGAAGGCCCCTAAATCGCCCCACAGCTATATAAACTATACCAAGTAAGGCAATCGCACCAGTTTGATAGAAAAGCTCGTTACAAAGCGATACAGTGAGTTTTTCTATAACTTGAAGAGGAGTCTGCTATGAGTTCACGCAAAGATGCCAGTGAAAAGATTGCAAAACGTTATCAGAATGAAGAACAGATGGAGAAAACTTTCAAGTGGAAGCCAGGTTTCCAGCGTAATCATTCTAACGCTCGTGATCGTAAGCATCCTGATAAGTGGCTAACACCGCCAAATGATGGCATGCAAGTTGGTGATGAGAAGGAGCTATCACCTGGAAAAGATGGCAACTACATTCGCACTAAGGACGCTAGTCCAAAGGATGACAGCTATCTTGTAGATAAGGTTCTTAATGGTATTGATGTAGATGTTGACACTACACGGAACTTTTTTCTTGGGTGGTATCGCACAGGTTTTATCGACATCAAGGCCATTCGTCGTGTTTGTGATATTAAAAAGTCTGCATATGATGACGACTCGTTACATCGCACACTGAGACAATATTCAGAAAGATATGGTCATCCGGTTATCACTCTTGACGATGTTAACGAAGTGATGTATCATGCAGAGGTTGTTGCAGGCAGATTTGGTGATGCATATCTTGATATCCTTTCTGCAAACGATGAGGTAATGTTGAATAAGATTTACTACGAACGTTGAGGAGAGCTTAATGAACAATCCGGTAGCAAAGAATTGTAATAAGTTCAACAAGTCTGCAATTCACACCGACAGGAAAAAGAGCTGGTCACCGGACATTGACGAGGAGCTTGAGAATTACTTTGAAGATCTAGTCACCAATGCAGGTGAGGTTGCGATTAAAGAATACGCAGACAGGAAGGATAAGGCCGGAATCTGTTGACAAAAATAATGTTACCTGATAAGATCTGCAATATGATGTGATACAATTTTAACTTACGAGGTCTACAGGTAATGCTATGTTTAAGGTTAAGCTCGTTTTCCGTTCCATGAATGAGGATTATTTAGAAGATGAAGGTGAATTTCGTGCACTAGATGATGCAATAGATTTTGCCAACGACTTAGCTTGTATGAATACTGGTTATGGTTTATGTTGTTGGGATGGTGGTGTTCAGATTGGTGATAGCAAGATCTTCTACTTCTACCCTGAGCCCGATAACAAACAAATTAAGTATGTTTTATTTATTTGTGCTTTACAATGAGGTTGTTTTCGTGTATCATGATGAATATCCAATTTAAAGATGAGTTTGATGGCTTTATCTCCGGATGCTTTGAAACAGGGTTCGGAGAAGGCTGAGTTCCCCTTAGAGGGCTTGATAGTGCACCACACTTAAAATGGTAGGGGCAGCCAGCACATGACGATGTGACCCCAGCCAACCTGTAATAAGGTCGAGCCAGAGCGCGGTAATGGGTATCTGGTAACCCACTTGTTGGGTCTTGCTGGTCCAGGACGCTGGGCAAGTCGCAGGGAATACCACCCTGCGGCGAACTTGACAATCAGTATTTGCCGTGATAAAATCCACCTATCACGTGATAATGGAGGAAACATGGCGGATACAACTAAAAAGCGTCGCCGTAGAGGCAGACCTCTGAAAGAGGAGTCCAACGCCATTCAGCTAGAGAAGAACATTCTTGATATGAAGGAATCTTTTATAGCGATGGTTCCAGAAGCTCACAAAGTTTTAAGAGAGCTGATGTTGGACCCGAAAACCAAACAAAATATTCGTCAAAGCATTGCAGAGTATGTTCTTGATAAGGCAGACCGAATGCAGGAAGAATATGATGAGATGTTTGGTGAAGAGGAAGAGGTGGTAGTAGAAGAGGCTGAAAAACCAGCACCTATTATGCCATTTACCACAGAAATACAGCCTGTTAGCAATAGTTAAAATATTTTCTTGACAAACTTTGCCTAACAGTGTAATATTATAAACATGGTCTCCCACCTTTTCTGGCGGCTAAGGTGTAAAAGAAAGCCACCCAGTGCCCTGTTAGCTTAGTGGATAAAGCAGCGGCCTTCTAAGCCGTTGACACTGGTTCGAGTCCAGTACGGGGTGCCAAGTTCTTTTTAATGTAGCTTACTTTAGCAGAGTAAATCTTCGGCAAGTGGCGGTAACCACTTTACCGATACCTCATAGTTAGTGGTTAGAACACTAGCTATTTTAAAAAGAATTTAAATATCAGTATTTAGGTGAGTTAATTCCGTAGGGGTAGCGGGGCAGACTGTAAATCTGTTATCATTGCGATTCGGGTGGTTCGACTCCATCACTCACCACCAAATTTATATTTTTAAATGCATAAATCATACAGATAATGGCATTGATATTTATCGTCGTTTATACTAGTCACTAACTGCTCGAAAATCAGTGTCATTATCAGTGTAATTTATAAAGGAGGGTAGGGAGCAATGGTGCTCAAGCGGTCTTGAAAACCGTCCCGTTGAGGATGACTCGATGATGGTTCGATTCCATTACTCTCCGCCACATTGTTGACCTTGTAATTAAGCGAAAGCCGGAAGCAGAACCGGATTATCAAATGTTACAGTCGTCATCGCCGACTAGCCACATGGTCAACATATTGCGCTAGGTAAGCCCTTTGGCAAGGGCGAGGATTTTTAATCCTGAAAATAGACGAGGTAGTCGTTGAATACATAGGTGGTTCGATTCCATCACCTAGCACCTTTTGCTGATGTAGCACAATTGGCAGTGCAATTGATTTGTAATCAATAGGTTGCAGGTTCAAGTCCTGCCATCAGCACCATGGCCCTGTAGCTGGAAGGTTCAAGCAAGCGACTCATAATCGCCAGACGGTGGTTCAATTCCACCCAGGGCCACCAAATAATAAATACTCCGCGTAGCTCAGCTTGGTAGAGCGCCTGATTTGGGATCAGGAGGTCGAGTGTTCGAATCACTCCGTGGAGACCACCTTTAGTTATACTTTAAATATATACACACAAAAGGAACCTTTAAAATGTATACACTTAAAATTGTAGAACGTGTAAATCCAACCCATACTTTAGATCTTCGTGACGATTTCAACCATCTTGCTGTAAATCTTCGAGAGTCGTATCATGAACTAAGCTGCGATGCAGTTGTGGTCTTCTTTGAAGACAACTCTGAAGGGGCAGTAGCTTGTGTTGTTGATAGCGAGCAGAAGTTTTATATTTACAGAGATGTGGATGCTTACTTGATGAATGAGAATGCGGTTACTGTCAGAATCATCCACCGAGCGCCTCGATAAGTATTAGTCTCCTTTTAGTTAGTTTCGATCTATTTAGGTTACTCAATTTTAACCCGCCCCGTTAGCTTTATAGCTGCGGGGTTTTTTCGTTTCTGGAGCCTTAAAAATGATTTCAGTTTTAACATTGATGAGTAAACACAGAGGGATCATAAAAGGTTTAGTTTTTGCAGCGGCTATAGGCATGGCTTATCTTGGGGCCGTGTATTGGTTTAACTCTAAGCTCAATGATGCTTATCAGGAAGGTGTGTCAGCAACAGAGTTGAAGTGGGAACGGATCCTTGACCAACAACAAAAGCAAGCCGACAAAATTAAAATGGGCCACGCAGAGGAGGTTAAAAACCTTGAAAAATCTCTTTCTGACCTACAGGATAAATTAAATATGGCTGAGAAGGCAGGTAAAGAAAAGCAGATTATCTACCTCCAATCTCCTGAAGGTAAGAAGTCAACACTTCCTGATCAGCTAATAGATATTTATAATGAGAGTATCAATCAGGAGGCTCGATGAGAGTTGCTGCACTGGTTGTTTTGTGCTTGTTATTGTGTGGGTGTGCAACCAGCGTTGAGAGAGAATACAAGATTGACCCTCCGGATGTAGGAAGGTTGATTGTTAAACCTCCCGAGGGTGCTATGAAACCACCTGCTAAAGCTATCCCTTTGAAGAAAGGTGCGCCAGATGCGGTGAATTCTGGCATTATGAGGGATAATAACCTGTCTTGTAGTAATGATAGAGCTAAATTGATCATTTTGCAAGACTATATAAGAACACTGTTTCCAAAGGAGAGAGGTTAATGTCTAAGATTTACGGACCGTGTTCTGAAAAGCAGAAGATGATCCTAGAGAACGATGCAGATATTTTGGTGATCGGAGGTGCAGCTGGGTCTGGCAAGTCGTTCCTCTTGCAGCTAATGCCGCTTAAAATTATTGATGACCCGCACAGCTCTGTGGTTATGTTCCGAAGAACAACTCCACAGTTGGAAGGTGAGGGTGGGCTATGGCCTAAAGCAGTAGCTATTTACAGTGATCTGCCTGAAAACATTAAACCAAAGTTCAGAGAGAAGGATCATAAGTTTATTTTTCCACGGTTTGATCCGAGCACTGGCAAGTGGGACAGGAGCAAAAAAGGGGCCGTTGTAAAATACTGCCACATGGAGTATGTCCAAGATAAGCTTAACCATCAAGGACTTGAGTACACCATGGTTTGCTTCGATGAAGGCACGCAATTCGAATGGGAGCAGATAGACTATTTGATGTCTCGTCTGCGATCTCAGTCAAAGTATCCATCAAGAATGGTTATCAGTTGTAACCCAGACTCAGAACACATGCTTGCCAAACTGGTCAGGTGGTGGTTGGACGATGAAGGGTATCCAGATCCGGAGAAATGTGGTAAGAAAAGATATTTTATCCGACGCGACGGTGAATTTATTTGGGGAGACTCTAAAGAAGAGTTAATAGAGAAATACACCACGGTTAACGGACTGGGTGTGGAGATCAAGCCAAGACCGTTGTCATTCTCGTTTATAGGAGCAACAATTTTCGATAACCCTGTCTGCTTGAGAGACAACCCAGAATACCTTGCTTTCCTTGAAGGTCTGCCCGAGCTTGAAAAAGCCCAGCTTCTTCATGGAAACTGGTTTGCCAAACCTGAGGGTGCAAACTATTTCCAAAGATCTTTCCTTCGGGATGCCGATAGAGTACCTCTTGGATCAGTATCTTGCAGGGCATGGGATAAGGCAGGAACCGAGAGAACTTCCGGTAATAAATTTCCTGACTTTACTGCCAGTGTTAAGGTAAGTAAAGATAGCGACGGCTTTTATTACCTGTCCGGGGATTATTGTCCTGAGAACGTGGATGACGGTAGGTATTCCACAGGTCTGGAAGGAAAGTTCTGTAAAAAGGCTGGGGAACGAGATGTGATCATCAGGAAACAGGCGCAGTTTGATGGAGATGATTGCATAATCGTATTCTCTGTGGACCCCGGTCAGGCAGGTAAGAGTGAGTTCTTAACCTCGTCCAGATCCTTGCTCGCCGAAGGGTTCAGGGTTGAAGAAGATCCAATGCCTTCCAACAAATCTAAGCTGACAAGGTTCTCACCTTTTGCCAATCTTGCCCAACAAGGAATGGTGAGGATTGTAAAATCCAGTTTCCATCCTGACACTCTGGAAGCATTTCTGACTGAACTTGAAAAGTTCAACGGGGAAAGATCAACATTTAACAGAAAAGACGACTGGGCCGACTGTGTAGCTTCTGCGATTAATTTCCTGGAGAAAGAGGAGGTAGCGCTGCCTTGTGTGATTCCATCAATCTCATCACCTTCTATGTTCAAGCGTTTTATCTAAGTGTTGCCAATCTTAATTAGATGTGGTAGAATAGAGTAATCGGAGATACTGGCCCTCTGACACGAGGGCTATTTTGTTATACTGTTTTGAGGGGTAAAGCTTGTGTCCAAAAAGAACCGCAGGAAACACAACGCCACAGCCAAAACTGTGAATAAATCTGGGAACGCAGGCGCACCAACTCATAATGTTCGTATGAGTGAGATCGGTTCTGGCGCACTTTCCCAAATTATGGCAGAATCACAATCTATGATGGTTGAGGAATTGCGTTGGCCTCAACTGATTGCCACAGTGGAGACTATGAAATGTGATTCCACAGTTGCTACTGCCTTAGATACAAAATATGTTTTCATCACGAAAGCATTCAATGATTTTAAGATTCTTTATAATGTTAAAAGTGAAGACTCTAAGAAAGCCGCCGAGCTTATAGAGTATTCTTTGCGTAATTTGGCAAACCAACAAACTCTTCGAGATATTGCAAGAAGCGCAGCTACCTTTAACGAGTATGGTTTTTCACTGTTTGAGAAAGTATACCGCAGAGAGAAAGAAGGTAAATACGCCGGGATGCTTCTTATTGATAAGATTGCGTTCCGACCACAGGCCAGTTTGTCCAGATCAGAGCCGTTTGTCTTTGACAAGAATAGTAGAACACTGACAGGTATTTATCAATCACCTAATGCATTTCTAAACACGCAGAATGCACGCTGGGCTGGTCCTCTCGCTGCAATGCCTTCAAAAGGCTTTAATGAGCCTGAAATTTTCATCCCTGCTAAAAAGCTTATGCTCATGACTCTGTCAGGAACAGAATCTAACCCTGCAGGTGTGTCACCGATGATAGGTTGCTACAGATCTTTCCGTGAGAAAGTTTTGATTGAAAACCTTGAGGTTGTTGGCTGTTCCAAAGACCTTGGTGGTGTTCTTGAGCTGAAAATTCCTTCCAATATTTTGAACAAGGCCAGTATTGACCCGAATTCAATGGAAGGGAGAATGGTTGCAGATCTTATGCTTGACGCAGCAAACGCCCATAGTGGGGAGCAAAGTTTCTTTATACTTCCGTCTGATAGAGATAAGTCTGGTAAAGAGCTTTACTCCATGACCCTGAAGGGGGTTGATGGTATGGGTAAGCAGTATTCCACTAAAGATTTGATTGATGCCCGTAAGAAGGCGATTCTTGACCGTTTCGGTGCTGGCTTTATTAACCTTGGTAACGATAACGTTGGATCCTTCTCTCTGTCTGAGTCAAAACAATCTATCCATGGTCATTTTGTTCAGCGTGATATAGATATTATCACTGAGGCCTTCAATAAAGATCTTATTCCACAGCTTCTGGCATTGAATGGTATCATCCTTGAAGATGATGATATGCCTAAACTGAAACCTGGTCTGATTGAAGAAGTGGACATGGAGAGCTTCTCCAAGTTTGTCCAGAGGATCGGTGCTGTAGTTTACTTGCCAAAAACTCCTGCAGTAATTAATAAGATTCTTGAAGTAGGTGGGTTTGATGAAAGATTTGACGAGGACATGGATCAGGAAGAGCTAATGAAGCTCTTGGGCCAGGACATCAGTAGGGCTGGCGATGGAATGGCTGCAGGATCCACTGGCAACGGCACTTCTAAGATGTCATCAACCAGAGATAATTCCATATCCAACATGGAAAATTAAAAATTATCAACACAGGGGGTTGCAAAACCTCCTTTGGCGTGATAAAATAATCCACATGGGGAATAAGATGCCACAGGAAGAAATGATTTCCTACGAAATCATCTACGAACCGGACACTAAAGACGCTCACGGTGAGTGGATGAGTAAAGACACCATCAAAAAGGCTAAAGATAATTGGGACGCAGCATACGCCGCAGGCCTAGTTTCTGAAAACCTTTTCCACTTGACCTCTACAGATGCTTTCACTATTGAAAAGACGTGGATTCAAGAAGAGTTTGATGTTGTAGTAATTGGCACTGAGCAGGTCATCAAGGCTGGCTCTTGGGTTGCTAAAGTTAAATACAATAATCCTGAATTATGGGAAGCTAAGAAGGCTGGCATTGTTGGTGGCCTAAGTATTCAGGCAACAGGTAATGTTGATGAAGAAACTGGTGAAATTACCAACGTAAACTTCGGGATCAGTGTTGTAGAAGAGGGCAATGAATAATGTCTGAAAAAACGATTACTATTAAAGAGAAGGGGATTGCCCTGTGCCATAAGGCGCAAGGCTATAGCGCTAACAACAGACCTGTATCTCTTTTGATGAAGAGTGATCTTCAGCCTGAGCAGTTGACAGACGATATTGTTAAGGCACTTCGCCAAGTTACTGTGGAGCTTAGTTTTGAAGAATACCTGCGTCGTTTCTTCGATATGTGGTATGACGATGCCAAGGCACTTGCACACATGCTTGGTTTTGAGATTGAAGAGGAAGCTTGGGCTAAAGAGCATCCTGATTGGGAATGGGCGCAAGCTGACGCAGAGTCTTGCATTGCATGGCTGGAAGAGCGTTGTGATAACGTGACCATTCATAAAGCTGCAAAAGAAGGCAAGCAGCTTAGTGTGGTAGATCAGTACAGCCTGTTAAAAACACAACAGATTTTTGAACAAGTAACCGCTGATCTCTTCGATAAAGAAGGGAACCTGATCAAGGCGGTACAGGAACCTACTGAGGTGGATAAAACTACCGAGGTGGATGATGTTGCAAAATCCGCAAATACCGAGGAGAATCCGGTGGACGTAACCAAAACTAAAGAGTATCTGGATCTGCTGAAGCAAGTAGAAGAGCTGAAAGCAACCCAGAGTAAAGCTGAAGAAATCATCAAGGCCCAGGTTGAAGTTGAAAAAGCTAAAATGCTGGCTAAAGCTCAAGCTTTAAGCTTTGTTGGTGAAGAAGATCATGCAACCCTGGTTGACTTCATGCTGGAAAAAGCTAACGAACCTATCGTAGCTATGCTGGAGAAAGCTCAAGCCAAAATTAAAGAGCTGGAAGCAGAGGTGCATAAAACCAAAGAAGAGTTTGCCACCACTGAACATGGTAATGATGGCGAACCTGTTGTGGATGATATTGCAAAATCCGCAGAAGAAATTCTTGCTGAAAACGTTGCAAAAGCACTTGCTCGTGCACGTGCAGAATCTACCAAATAAGACATTAACGGGGGAAATAAATGATTACCGCTCAATATTCTGATATCGTGCTCGGCAAAGTTGATTCTAGCGATGCTGGCTACAATTTTAAAGAAATCAAGGTAACACTGACAGAGCATCACCACGCTGGTACTGTTGTAACAAAAACTGGGACCATCGCTAACGCAGACGGTTCTGATGTGTACGGCGTTCTTGTTGACCGTGCTCTTGTCAAAGATGCTGGTACGGTTCATCTTGCAAAACCGTTAGAAGTTGGTCAATCCTATAACCTGGTTGTTGCCGTTCACGGTGTTACCTTTGCAAAAGACATGCTGTTAGGTGCAGATGGAGCTAAAGCAGACCAAAGAATTCTGGATAAGTTGGAAGCTTTAGGTAACAAAGTTCACGTCCAAACTGTTGGTGAATAATAAGCCCTAAATTGTTCGGGAAATATTTAAGTTTTACTTTGGAGAAATAAATGATTACTCGTAAAGATGAATTTGGCATTGTCGATTTAGGTGCTACTCTGGACCTTGTTCCGCGCCAATTCCGACTGATTACCGGTATGGATCTGTTCGAAACCCGTCTCGGCACCTCAACAATTGCTCAGATCGAGCGTGTTGATGAAGTTGTAACCGACATTCCGGCACGCCGTCGTGGTGGTGAGCGTAACTATGTTGGTAGTGAACGTGCTCAGGTTAAAAACCTGAACATCCCGTTCTTCCCTCTGGACAAAGGCATCACTGCTGCAGATGTTCAGAACTTCCGTCGTTACTTCACCCCTGATGCTCCGAAAACTGTTCAGGATGTAGTAACCCGCGTTGTTCGCCGTATCCGTGTTTCTCATGAAGCACTGCGTGAGAAAGCGCTGTTCCAGGCTATTCTGGGTAAATCCTATGCGCCTGGTGACGCTACCTGCCAGTATGATTACTACACTCTGTGGGGTGTGTCTCAGAAGTCTGTTGAGATCGACCCTGCAAAAGCAGATCAGGATCCTATGAAGGTTCTGGAAGAAGCTCGTCTGCACATCGCACTGCAAGCTGGTGATAACGCAGCTGGCTATCGTATTGTAGCTCTGTGCTCACCAGAGTTCTTCAGTGCTATTACCCATCACCCGCTGGTAGAACTGGCATACACCTATTACGGCTCTGCTCAGGAACCTCTGCGTCGCCGTCTGGGTGCTGGCGGTCAAGACAGCGTATACCGTGTGTTTGAGCATAAAGGTATCACCTTTATCGAAGATATCTCTGGCAATATTCCTAAGAAAGAAGCTCGCATTCTGCCGATGGGTATTGATCAGATGTTCCAGCTGCACTTTGCTCCGGCAGATGATGTTAACGAAGCAAACACCCCTGCACAGGAACTGTACATGTGGTATAAACACTCTGCATACCTGCGTGAAGAGAAGATTGAATCTGAAACTTCAATGCTGGCAGTTAACACCCGCCCAGAGCTGGTTGTTAAAGCAACTCTGAAAGGTGACTAATCACTAAGGTGATTCATCCCATATGGGGAGGGGGTTCTCCCCTCCCCTTTTTATTTATTAGGGTTTAACAGGAGTGTCCCGTGAAGAGAGCCGTATATCCAGTTGAGTATGATCCTCTATTAAGAGTTTTCAACAATCAGATAAGTTTCTATCAATTTTTAGCACAATATAATCCAGAAATCAATGTTGGTTTATCAGCCCTGCTGCCACCAACAGAATTCGTTATTGGCAGTGTCCACTATCCGTGCAGAACGATTGTAGACTTCTTCGAGAAGATTGCAAAACACACAGGCCTGCCAATTGATACTGGTATTTCAACTATCCGTATGGGTGTTATTCTTCTGTTCTTCACAGAGAACCTTGATGAAAGCACTTTAACACTCCAAAGCGGTGATGTCAATATCACACTCACCCCGTCAGTGTTTAAAGAGGTAGATGCTGCTTTCAAGGTTTCCGTAGCAGAAGGTCATCTGTGGGACCCTGAAGGGATGCCCAAAAAAGTGACCATAAACGATGAGCAATGCGATGTTGCTTATGCAGAAGATACCCAGACTTTCACCATTGAGTGGCCTAAGAAACGTTCTCAGGTTGTAAATCTTGGATTGACTTCTACAGTAGCCCCAGAACCTGAACCAGAGCCGGAGCCACCTGTAGGCCCTACTGAACCTGGTGGTGGCAGTGAGGAATCACCAGGTCCTACCGCACCGGATGGTACGGAAGGTACTGAGCAGGATCCTGAACAGGCACAAGAATCAAGATCTTCTCACGGCGATGTTGATGCCATACTGCAGCAGGCCGCAGCTCTTAACAACGAAGATGACAAGAGTGGTTCGAAAGATGCACTCCAAACCTTCGCTAAAGAACACGGTGTTACCTTAAGTAAGGCAAAAACTTTCCAAAATATGATGAAAGATTTTGAGGCTGCACTGGCATAATTTTGTTAAGGCCCCTTCCAAATCAGGAATGGGGCTTTATTTTTACGAGGTATTTTCAAATGGCATGGTATGAAGATGAAGAGATTATCCCGTCACCGCCTAACCATGATGGTGTAGTCGATACCCCAGAAGAACCACCAAAAGAAGATCCTGTGCCTCCGGAACCTGATCCAGACCAACCTCTTATTGATATTATGAGGTTATTGCTTGGCAATGTTGACGAGGAAACACTACCTGATGAGGTAATTAAAACATTCCTTGACATGGAGAAGCTGAAACTAAATTATCCGGCAGACCCTGATAAGCTACCCCTGCTTAAGTACAATGTGCTTGTGCAGCTTGTGCGGTGGCTGATGATGCAGGAAGTTTCCAGCGGTAATGCAAGTATAACTTCTCGTCTGGAAAAAATAGGTGATGAGACCATAGAGATTCGTGGGGGATCTTCCTACGCTCAGTGGAAAGATTTTCTTGATTGGCTGCTGGCACACCCAGATTATGTAGACTCTGAGCTAGATGCTTATAGCAGAATGATCATCATTGGTGGTGTTCGTGTAGACGAAGGAATTCGGGTTAAATTTAATGAAAACAGTAACGGCCCGTTCGATGTTCAGGGGATTACACCTATTAGTGGTCTAAATAATCAACCTCCTCGCCACCCAAGACGCAAACGCAGTTTTTAAAAATTGTTGCTTTTGATGTATCTTTGTGGTAAAATACATTAGTGAGGAATATAATGCTAAAGGTTAAATGTCAAACAAGGTTCAACCTAAAGCGTTTAGATCGCTTTTATAAAGACCTTGTGAAACTTGAAAGCAAAACAATAACCTACGGCTTTTATGATGAACCTCACCCGTCAGGCTTAAATATGGCAACATTGGCAGCTATTCACAACTTCGGTTGGAACGGGCTGCCTGTTCGCAATTTCATGGAGACGGCCTTTGCATTTCACAGCACGCAACTACAGACCTTGACAGAAAAATTGTTGAGAGCTATGGCTAGAGGATCAAGTGCAGAGGCTGTTCTTAGGCAGATGGGGGACACAGGGGCCAAAGCTATCCAGTTTGTTATTGAGGCTGGTCAGTTTAGTAACCCTACTGTTAGCGAGCAGTGGGCACAAGAGAAAGGCTTCAACGAGGCTATGCGGCATTACGATGTGCTGCTTGAATCTGCAACCTTTAAAATCGGACAGTAAAAAATAAGGGGGTTGAGTGGCAGCAGGTTATAAGCTGATAGGAAAGAACAGACTAATACCTCGTAAAACATTCAAAGGTCGCCACAGAGTGTATAACAAAACAGTTGGTGGCCCTTTTGCCAACGAGGGGTTAGAACTTGAGTATGAAGAGTTTGATGTCTTAGAGTGTGTTGTGCAGCCGTTGACAGGAAGGGCAGCCAAAGATTACTCCTCTCAAATAAACCCTGAAGGTGACAGACAGTACGAGGCTTTTACAGTTTACTCCTCAACCAAGTTGTATAGTCCGGATGAAGGAACATATGCAATGGCTGATCAAATTCAACTTCCTGACATCCGTGGTGACTTGAAATGGTTTACCGTTTTAAAATGCGATGCATATGTTACCTCTGGTGGTGGGAGATATAGATTTTTTGTGGTAGAAGAGCCTGAAGGAGAAAACTGATGGAAGCTTTCGAAAAAGTTTTTTCTGATCTTGAAACAGCCATTGCTAAGCTTGTCAAGGTTGCCACAGGAAGAACTGTAGTTCTGGCAGAAAGCTCTACCATACCGAAGCCGGAAGGTGAGTTTGTACTCTTACAAACCTTGGCGATCAATCCCACCACTTGGGAAGATAATGAGTTTCAAGATGCGGAGGGTAATGCTTACGTCACCCACAGCTACACTGTTACCTATCTGCTAACAGCTTATCGTGGCAGGGCATATGCTGCACTTAGCAGAGTATTGCAAGCAATAAACCTTCCAATGTTTTATGACAAGTATTTCCCTCTGGGATCGTGCTTTGCCTACTCTAACAATTCAACAATCTCACCTCAAAGAGTGCCGTTGAATAAGCAGACGTATGAAAATAGAGCCACTGTGATGCTGACATTTAACGTAAGGTTTGTTGAAACAGACATTGGGGCTTTTGAGGATCTTGAGGGAATTAAGGCTGAAATAACCACACACTTCCCTTCACCCAATTCTGGTAAAGCGGTTACAGACAGTGGTCAGTAATCGTTATAATTGTGTAGTGTAATGATTACACTGCGTGTTTGATATCCGTGCACAGATATTAAGAGGAAACAAATGCCATATTTAGATAAAGTGGTAGATGTTACAGTTAACCTCGGAACCCAGCCTATTGACACTGTAGGTTTCGAAACTCCCCTGTTCATCGCTATCCACAACAACTTTACTGAGCGAGCTCGCGTATATGCAGAGCTGGATCAGATGGTGGAAGATGGTTTCGCACAAGGCTCTGCAGCGTATGAGTTTGCAGCAAAAGCTTTTGGTGGTGTATTCCCTCCACAATACGTTATGATCGGCAGACAGGCCAAAGAAAAGACCACTGTAGATTTTAAAGGTATTGCTGCCGCAGCTGATACCGATGTCGTAATGACTATTGCAAAAGGTAGCTACAATACTTCTTTGATAGTGCCTATCTCTGGTGGAACAGGTGCAACTCAGATTGCAGAGTCAATGAAGACTAAAATTGAAGCAGATGACAGCTTGAACGATATCACTGTAGAGGCTGCTGAAGGTGTTCTCACCATCACTGGTGACTGTACCGTTGGTTACCATACTGGTAACTATACAATCAAAAATATCGCCAATGCTGAAAAACCTTCTACAGTAGTTGATAAGATCAATGCTGAGCGTGACAATTGGTACTTCCTGTGCCATGAAGACCACACCGACATTGAAGCATGTGCTAAGTGGGCTCAGGCTAACTACAAGCTGCACGTCTACTCTACTGCAGAAGATGTGACTGGCAAAGATAGTAACATCGCTACCAAACTGAAAGCTGCACAATATGACAGTGTTGGCATGTACGATCCTCGTGCAGATAAGGACTTCCCGGAGGGTGGTATCGTAGGCGCTATGGCATCCAACGATCCGTCCTACGGTGACAGCTTGCACTTAAAACAGATGCCGGGTGTGATTGCACCATCTCTGACTTTAACTCAGCGCATGGCGATTTGGGAAAACCACGTTAACTTCTATAGAATGATTAACGGTGTTGGTGCTTTCTGGGAAGGCAAGTGTGCTTCAGGTCAGTATGCAGACGCTATTCGTTTTGCACACTGGATCAAGTTCAGATCTGAAGAATCTATGTTTGGGTACATGCATCGTCGCTCCAATATGGGTTTAAGCATGAAGATGTCTGATGATGATCTTCCGGTTATCAAGTCTGTCCTGATGAACAACCCAATCAACACTGGCATTAAGAATGGTGCGATCCTGACAGGTTTCGACGAAGACAATAATGTATTCTACGACCCGATCATCACAGTTCCTAAACGTGCAGAAATCCCAACCAATCAGTTGGCTGCTCGTGTTCTGGAAGGTGTGAAAGTGGAACTGGTGTATAACAACGCCCTGCACTTCGTTCGTATCCGGATCAACGTCCTTCTGGACAAAGTTGGTTCTAAATCCACCAATGCTGTTGCAATGACTGAATAAGGAAGCCTAGATGGAAACTCAAATTTTAACTCCTTATGCGTATGACCCTAAAAAGGTCAAACTGTATCTGATGCAGCAGCGTGTCACTGGCTTCGCTGCTGACACCAAGATTGTTGTTTCAAGAAACGAAGATAACATTTACCCTCACGTCGGTGTGGATGGTGAAATGTCTGCGGCTCTGTCTCGTAACCAATCTGGTGTTATGACCGTGTCTTTGCAGAACACTTCTGTATGGAACGCTTACCTTTCTGACTGGCAGAAACAGGCATCGATTACTGGTCTGGTATTCTTCCCGGTTCTACTGGAAGGTAGCCAGGGTCCTGGTATTTCCACAATCGGTTGGATCCAGAAACAGCCTGACCTGACTTACGGAACCGAAGTAGGTCAACTGGACTGGGATATCGGTATTCTGGATGCATGGCTCAACCGTGATAACATCACTGGTGCTCTTACTGGCCTCGCAGGTCTTGCAGGTATTATCTAAGGGCACACTTTAGCATAAGCCTCACCTTCGGGTGGGGCTTTTTGCTTTTATGGTTTTGACACACGTTCTTGAATTGCTTGAAAGGTTAAATTGACAATGCACCATAATCATGGTAAAATACACAAATATGGTGCACAACATGACTAATAAGGATGCTATAAAATGGCTATAAACTTTAGACCTACAACAGAGATTGATTTAGCAGGGCACAACTTTGTGATCACCCACTGGGGACCGATGAAAGCAATGAAAAACATGCCTAAAATCGGTAAGATTGTGGCTGTCCCGCTAGGTGCTATCGGCGGATCTATTATCTCAGGCGGTCAGAACATGGCAGAAGTCCTTCCTACTGCTCTGGCTTACCTGTTCCAAGAACTTGATGATAACTCTATTGAAGAGTTATTTAAAATCTTGTTCGAAGATATTACCGTAGATGGTGTGGATAAGCTTAACCCTGATGTTGTGTTTGCAGGGCATCTGCTGGAGATGATTAAGCTGGCAGGTAAGGTTCTGGAGGTTAACTACGGCTGTTTTTTCACACAAGACGGTTTAGGAAGCCTTCTGGAGATGTTACAGCAGATGGGTATGATTCAGCAGGTGAACAACCTGGATCAGACTCCGGAAGAGCAGGAATAAGCAAGGTTGTTGTGAGGGCCAGTGAGTGGGCAGCTAAGAACAGTTCACTCAACTGGTTCGACTTTCTTTGGTGCAGGGTGCTCAAGAATTTCAAAGGGGAAAATTTTGAATCGCTAAATCTTGCAGATATGGCGTATTTCCTGAAGCTCTGTGAGTATCTTGATATCGAAGAATTCCTAGATACCGTCCAAAACAGGGAAATGGAGCGGGAGCAGAAGGCTGCCGCAGCTGCTGCGAAAGCTAAGCGCAGGAGAGGATAATCTAAGGGCCGGATTCCTTTTCTGGGATCTGGCCCTTTTTATTATGAGGAAACCATGGCTACAAACAAAATAGTTGCCACAACAGTCAACAAGATTGGCTTTGAGATAGAGAACTCCTCCTACAAAAAAGCTGTAGAGAAAATTCGCAGTATTGGGAGGGAGTTCAGGAAACTAGGTGAGGATTTTAACTCAGCCAACCCCATGAGTAGATGGCAGGCGGTAGCTGTTAAAACCCAGCAGACAATGCAGCGGGTTGCCAGACAGCAATCTCAGGCAAATGCTAAACTGCACAGGGAGAGCGTAGCACAGGCCAAGAAAGAGGCTGCAGTAAGGGCTGCAATAGAACGTAGGGAGAATGCGAGACGTAAACAAGCTGTAGGTAATCTTACCGCTAAAAATCCAGAAATGGCTAGGATGCGTAAGTTCTACCAGCAGCAAGCTAAAGAGGCCAAAAAGGCTGCCAAATCTGCACCAGTGTCTTACGGCGGTTATAAGGCACCTAAGGCAAGAGTTCTGGCTAATGCCAAAGCTTTCAAATATATCCCCGGTAACCCTAATATGGGTGGTGTGGCTTCCGACCCTAATCTTGTAAAAGCTCAGACAGCTGCTATGAATCGTTATCATAGACAGCTAAGAAGGGATGGTAAAGCTGGTATGGATAATAGGCTTATGTCGGATCGTGAGGCAAGAAGAACCCACCTCTACAACTCTGCGATAAGACTTTCTGCCAAGTATGGGGCCGGATTCCGTGGAAGCTTGCCAGGATACTCAGAGTTAGAGTCTAGGTTTGCTCGCGGGGAGATGAAAAAGTCAACCTTTAACGCCCACCTGTCAGCACTGCAGTCTGGATTTAAAAGTGCCACCAGCCAAACGCTCACACTAGGCGATGCCATGAGAGACTTACGTAGATCTGTTATTAATGCAACAGCTGCGTATACAGCTTTTTCTGGATTTGCTGCGGTTAACAGATCCGGTCACATGATGGAGGGGGCAAGTGCTGCTCTTACTGCTGTTACTGGAGATCCAAACAAAGCCAACAGTGAGGTTGCGTTTGTCCAGCAAGAGGCTATGCGTCTTGGTTTTGATCTCAAATCTGGTCTTCAAGGTTACGCCCAGATGTCGGTAAACGCCAAAAACCAGATGACAAATCAGGAAGTGCATGAGCTGTTTTCTGCATACTCCCAGTATGCTGCTGCTTATGGTGCTGATGAGGTAAAATACCAGCGCGGTATTATGGCAATCCAACAGATGCTTGGCAAGGGACAAGTAATGTCCGAAGAACTGAAGCAACAACTTGCTGAAGCCTTGCCTGGTGCATACGAACCTTTTATCAAGGCCACTAAAGAGGCTTTTGGTCTTTCTGAACTATCCATGGATCAGTTCATGGACATGATGAAGAAAGGTGAGGTTAAAACAGCCAAGATCATGAAGTATGTGGCTAAGTACATGAACGAGGCATCTGCAGCTGGTTATGAAAGAATGCAGAAGTCTAACGTGCTGGCAGAAAACAGACTGAAAACCTTCATCGAACTGACTCGTCAGAAACTGTTCACCCGTTGGTCTGACGAACTAACAGAGTTCTATTATACACTAATCCGCACTGGTGAGACTCTGCAATTTGTGTGGGATGCCTCTGGTGATTTTGTTAGTGGGTTTGTGAGAGGCCTTAACTGGGTAGTTGGTGAACTAAACAACACTATAGTCAAGATCCGCATGTTTTTCCTTGAATGGGGGATTAAATGGGGATTCATAACAGCTAAGACGAAGGAATATTCTGAAGAGCTTCATGACACCTTTAGCTATGCTAAATGGGCAGGGTTTGCTGCTGCCATCATGCTGGTAGTCAACGCCCTAACAAAAGGTTTTGTCATGGCATCCATGCTTGTAAAAACCTTTAAATTCCTTAATTCTCTAAGAGGTGCAGCTGGAGCAGCAGGTGCAGCTACTGCAGAAGGATCTGGTGGTGGTGGCGCGGCAGGAAAAGGTGGAGGTGGCCTCAAGACACCTGGTGGTAAAGTTGGTCTGCTTGGCAAGCTGGGCATTATCGGTACAATATTAAGCGCCGGGGAATTATTTAATGACCGTTTCAACCCACTGAGTGAAAGAAATCAGCAACTGGATACTATCAGCGATATGATTCGCAAAGATATCATATCGGGAGGTAACGGGTTTGTTAATCCTTTGGACACCTTGCCGGGTGGGACTCTTCCGTTGCCAGGTGGTCCTGGTTTTGCTTCTCAATTAAGAACTATGGAAATGCTACCTTTAGAGATCAGTGATGGGAAAATCACGCTTTCCATAGATGAGGGCGAGTTTAGCAAAATACTTGATGCAAAACTTGAGTGGGAGAACAGTAAAGATATCAACTTCATGTCCACCGACCTTTGGTAGTAAACTGTGTAGGGGGGCTCTGGCCCCCCTTTATTTTATCAGTGTTGTAAAAACGGCTATTTTATGATACAATATTTAGATGGTATCGGAGTGTCCTGGAGAGGTTATGCAAAGTAATATAGTTGATGAAAAAGACCTGTACAAGCCTCAAGAGGTTAAATCTCCAAAGGCTGAAAAGGCAGAGCAGCAAACCGAAAGCGATGTAAAGTACACTATGTTTGTCAGCGGTCTTAACTATGGCGGTCGCAACATAGAAATGAAGGGTAAAAACTTTACTAACGATCTTGCCATTATCTTCGATCAGGTTGAGAATTACTCTTTCAAACATTCTGTTGATAAGACGGGGTTTGCGGTGGAAGATAAATCTACCCTGTCAGACCACGCTGTAATTAAAGATGGTGTATTTTCTTTTACCGGTAGGGTAAATACATCTCCACATATAATCTATGAGCAAAACTACATCGATAGGAATACTGACTCTAAAAACCCTGCAGCATCTATGCGACCAAGTGCTGCACTGGAGGCTTTGACTGAGATCATTAACAAGCGACAGTTGGTTTCTTTGGTTACCGAGGAGAGACTTCTTGAGAACTACATCATAACCAGCCTTTCTGCCAGCAAGTCTGTTGGTGAAGGTGCTGCAATGGTTTTTGATGTAGAACTTACAGAGTTCCGCACATTCTACTTGAACAAAGTTGTTAATGCAACTGTATACAGCAATCCTAAGAAAGTAGGCAAGACCCAACAAAAAGGTGCTGTCAACGACTGTAAGAATGGTAGTAACGTAGGTAACAAGAGGGACACAGGAGCATTCGCAGACACCGCATCCACAAATGCTGCAGAGGAGTGGCAGCCATATAAATCTATGATGTGGACAGATGAAAACGGTGTTACCCAATCGGCTGCGGATTGGTATTACCAGGAATATGGAAGACCTTCTACCATAGTCCCATCTGAGCAGGGAAACTACGACAAAGTTAACGGGAAATAAGGGGAGCGTATAATGGAGCTTAAAGATTGGTGCATAATCACCTTTGTGTGGGACATTGACGGCTTTCCTGATCAAACCATGCGTGTTGTTTTAGACAATGAAACGTATGAAATGCGTATGCAATGGAATGAGAGGGATGAGTCCTGGTGGTTATCTCTTGGTCCAGTAGGTGACAGCCCTTTAGTAACCAGAAAAGTAACAGCTTGTCAAGATATTTTAGACGGACTGCATTACAGAGATGATTTACCAAAAGGTAGACTGATGGCGCTGTCGTTTAAAGACGATCAATATTGGGGTAGGGTTGGAAGATATAACCTTGGGGCGAGATCTGAGCTACAGCTTGTATACGGCACCCCGGTTGATCTTTACAAGGAACAGCAAGGGTTAGAATAATGGCAGAGTACAGACGTAGAACATGGCGATTATTGTTTGGTCGTCCGGTAGAGCATGGTGGTAAATCAAAAACCAATATCCCAAAATCTGTTGAAAAGAAAGGGGATAGTGATTCCGGAGTTTATGAAGTTAGCTCAGACACTGGTGCTGCCAATATAGAGTTTGACATACAAAAGGACAATACCAAAGAGCCAAACAAAGGTTATGTGACAGTTTACAACCTGTCTGACGATACAGTTAACTATCTGGATATGCATCAGGCTGATGCCCTTGCAGTTATGTTTGAAGCTGGCTATGATAATGAGAACCAGTTGATATTCTCCGGAACTGTGGAGTTTGTTGAAGACAGGTGGGAAGGTCCGACCAGAAAAACTAAGTTCATCTTTGGAGATGGTACTGAGAACATCATTAAGTGCCAAAGCACAAGATCTTATCAGAAAGGCACACCTCTGAACTCTGTGCTTAATGACCTACTGAAGGATATGAACTTGCCAAAAGGTAGGGTTGTGGGTTTTGGAAACCAGACCCTGCAATACTCTATGGCTTTCTCTGGAAACACTGCAGAGAACCTCCGCAGGTTTGCAAGACTGACCAATTCAACATTTAGCGTTCAGGATGGAGCTTTGTATTGGACCAAGGTTGGAAAAAGGTTCAAAGACTCTGTGTTTGAAATAAGTGCAGAGTCTGGGATGCACGGATCGCCTACCCCTAAAAACCCAGAACCTGCTAAAAAACGAAAAGCTAAAGCTGCTGCCAAAGGTGGTTCGACATCTAAAAAGAAAAAGAAAAACCCGAGAGAGGATGTTGGTCTTACTGTAACCACATGCCTTAACGGAGCTATCCTCCCAGAGTCCACTATTTATCTTAAAAGCAAGCAATATACAGGCTTCTATAAGGTGATCACGGTGCATCATAAGGGCACCATAGAAGGCGGTGATTACACTACAGAGCTTGGCCTTGGGGAAACAGTGGGTGGAGTTGTTGACAAAACTGAGGAGGTATAATGGCAATAAATAGGAAAGATGCTGCTGTAAGATCCTTTATAGAAAAAATAATGAGGGACTACCACACCAGCATCAGGGCCAGAGTTGTCAGTGTTGACTACAGTATTCCTTCTGCAGCCGTGCAGCCAATAGCTGAAACCACGTTTGATGACGGAGATGTGGAGAGATACCCTCTTATCTATGACGTTCCAATTCAGGTGATGTCTGCAAACAGCGGAAAGGCAAGGTTAACACTTCCTATTAAGGCTGGTGATGTTGTAGGATTACAGTTTTCAGAGAGAAATGAAAACAATAACGACGATCAACAAACTCACGGCCTGTTTCCAGGGTGGGCAATCACCTCTGTTCATTCAGACTCAAACGCTTTACAGATCGATCCTGATAACGTAGAGTTATGGAATGATAGGGTTTATTTTAAACTGACACCTTCTGGCGATTTTGAGCTTCAAACACCTGGTGGGACATTACGGTGTGACAGCAGCGGGGAGTTTTCTTTCACTAACGGGGCTGCCAATTTTCGAGCTGCTGTGGATGGGAATATCAGAATGAATGGTGCTACAATAGACCCATCTGGTAGAATTATAACTGCTGCTGGCGTGGATTTGGATTCATTCTATGCAGAATATAAAGGTCATACCCACTCTTGCCCTGATGGCGAGACAAGTGGACCGCACTAATAGAGGGCTTTCATGGCTACGCTTTATAGTGATATATTGATGGACCCACAGACAGGCGATTTGGCGATAGACAAAGGTCTTGAGTTGATAGATTCAAACCGGGTAAGTCTGCGCCAGCGCTTGTGGATGAGGTTTAATACGTGGAAGGGGAGCTGGTACTTTGACGAACTGTTTGGCTTCCCTTATATGGACTTTCTCAGTAAGAAGGTCATGAAGACTGTTCTTGATAACAAGATCATGGAAGTGGCAAGACAAGAGCCGGATGTGCTAAACATCATAAACTTCCAGTCTACCATGGATCGAAGATCGAGAACATACCAAGCGTTCTTTGAGGTTGTTACCAAAGAGAACGAGATTGTAAGGCTGGCTTTCGTAGGTCTTGATCAGTTCACCTACCCACAGCCTGATTCTGGGACAACCTCTCTCTGTGATGATGATGAGGGTTGGATTAAGTGGGCTAATAAACTGTACTATCTGATCAACTTCAGATTGCCTAGAACCGGAGATGCCACATGGTGGAACCAGTATGCTGGTCCTGAGATGGAAAACCCGATCCCTGTAGGCTCTCTGTTGACTCAGGATAAAGATCTGCTGATGACTGAGGCAGAACAAACCATTAACCGCAATACCTGGACGCTTGCTCCAGATGAGCGCGAATACTCTGGTGTTATTGCTACCTCCAACGATGAGGCTATTGCCAACCAGTCTGGTCGTGCTATTGATGTTAACTAAGGAGAAATCATGGCTGTAGCTTATCCTACAATACCAATTCCAGATCTTGAAGATGCAGAAACAGTCCTGAGTGATGACTTCTTGGTTGTCAACCAGACTGATGGGACAAGAAAGGCTAAGATTGACGATGTTGTCAACGATCTTAGCATTACTAAGATAGTCTATTTCACAGAGGGTGGCTATCTTAAGAGCAAGAAGGACTTTGCTTATGACCCAGAGACTAAGCGCTACTACACGTGGAACGGGGATTATCCTAAAATAATCCTCCCAGACTCCACTGTAGAGGGTGCTGGGGGTGTGTCTGCAAATGCATGGTCTGTTTTTGGTGAGCTTGCTGCAACTTCTTATGGCAGAATAGTTGATTACGGATCTATCGGCGGTCAGCTTGATATGGATCTTGAAGTTGCGGATACCTTTAAGGTTCGACTAACTTCAAATACCACAATCTCTTTTGAAAATCAAACAGAAGGTCTTGAAGGTGTGGCGAGAACTATAACCGTATGCATTACTCAGACCTCTGGCGGCAACAAAGTCTACTGGCCTGATAATGTTAAATGGGCCTACGGAAGAGATCCTATCCTAACATTTACAGCTGGTGCAACAGATATTTTCAAGTTGGAAACCTACGACAACGGGTTAACTTGGTACGGGGCACTGATCATCGCAGGAGCTATCTAAGATGCGTATTCAACACAACATTGATAACGTATTTCAGATGATTGAGGGGCACAGGAAGTGCCTCGATAACAACACAGGTATTACCAACACCCCTACACAAAATAAGCTAGTAAACCCTGATGGTCTTATAGCTGCAGGGTGGGCAGGTAATAAGATAAATAATGATTGGGCAATGCATGAGTCCCAAGCTGTGTTGATTCTGGGATACATTGAAGCATACAGGGCATCGAAAAGCGATTTCTATCTGGATAGGGCAAAAGATGCTTGGGAAGCTTACAATAGTCATCTTCTGGGTGCATATGCAGTAGAAAGTAAAATGCAAAGATTGTCCCACTACCCTCTATCCACAGATGGGGTTCCATCACATGGTGGGTTTAAAGATGTGGTGGTGTCTTTTACCAATGGTAGAGGAAAAATCCCAGCTGGATCTCCGACATGGGGGGAATACCTGGACAAGGCATTCCAAGCGTATAACGGTGTGTTAGGAAGAAACACTGTAGACTCTGATGTTTACGGTGGCACAGATGCTAACCCAGATTGGACAACATCCGGATTAAGTTGGTGGGTTGAGTGGTATATAGCATGGGATGGTAACCGCTATTGGGCTAACGGTAGCATAGCCGACAGTGGTCATACGTCTGTAGAGTTCGGCACAATCCAATTACAAGATAAGGGTGTTACAGGAAGCCACAAGGTAACCTATTGTGTGAGATTACCTCAAGAGCAGGGTGGATCGGTGATACCTGCAGGATCCCCTGTAATTGTAAATCCCATAAACGTGGTTGCAGATAATCAGGCCCCAGAGTTGGACGGGGAAGAAATGTGGTGTGACGCTTGTTATCAACTCTACACCTTGACAGGTGAGGAAAAGTATTACACCGCGTTTAAACAGTCTTACAACAAATTGCTTAATTTCAGTGATATAAACGCCTACGACAAACTGTTTAGGAAGACCACGTTGATTAAGGCACCGTTTACAGATGGTACTTGTCTTGTTGCAGGAACAGTTCCTGTCATGAGTAGGGACAGTGACGGGTATATCAATTTTAGAATGAACGCACGCCAGCCTTGCGAAATAATCCAAAAAGGGACTACATACAAAATAGGCAGAGATGCTGAAATTGTTATGAATTTCGGAGGAGAAGGTGTTCTGTTCCAGCCACATTTCATCCTTAATGATGGCAACAATAACAAAAAACAGTACAGGATAGGTGTCCCTTTTGGAGGTGCAGAGGTAACAGAAATAGTTGCCAAGGTTACTGATTTCGTAGAGGTGGTTGGTAAAGACGGTAATCCGTATCTCTTACCTAAAGAGGAAAACATTGCCGTAAGCGGTGGTGCTAGTGTTAGTATGCAGTATGATACCGACATTTACAACCACTCTGACAACTTCACCCGTTGTAATATAGCAAGAGGTAAAGTAACTTTCAATTTTGGAAGAGAGATTTCTTTAAACTCAGTAACTTATCGCTCAGATGATGAGATGGTAAGGGTCAAATTTCTTGACAAAGACAGGTGGTTATGGTATGCTGATCTATATGCCACTAATGGACAATGGGTAACAGAAACTCTTACTCTAGGAGATTTCAAACTAGATCCGACACAACCTCATCACACCGAAGAAGAGATTAAACCTTTCTTTGCTAATCCTAAGGGGCTCACCTCTGTAGATTTCAGCCTAAGCGACAGGCAGATAGGTAATGGCTTGTTTGATCTGTATTGCGTCAACACACTGCCGCAATTTTATATTGCAGATAGGGATGCTTATCTAATCTGGTTTAGCGTATGGATGGCAAGCAAGACAGAATCAACCGCTAGGGTTGGCGATTGCTATGTCAGAAACTACAAGCAAGGTGCATACAGGCACACACCGGGTGTGTTCCCTGCCGGAAAGGTGATAGATAAGGAAAACTATCTCTTAGAGGAAAAGCCAAATTGGCCCTACCCTGGCATGCAATACCCAGCAGTCTACTGCATGGGTGCAGAAAACATAGATCGCCATAGATTGTCAAATACAATAGGCTTTCTGTATGACGCTCAAGTCTGGTATAACAATACATTTAAGACAGAGGGTCCAGTTGCCTCGCGTTATGTATGGCAGAGAGGCAATGAAGGGTTGACTGGTTGGTGGGAGATGGTAGATAACTCTAAACTCCAGTCAAGATCTTTTGTTGCTGCGTGCCGCACAATATATGAGCTCAAGAAACATAAAGAACCTGTTGATGAAAGACTATTCCTGTTCTGCCAGAAATGGGCATGGTTCCTCAACAGATTCCAGTCATCTCATTCAGGAAATCTGCCTACAGACTTTAACACCTCTGGGGGATACTCTTATCAAGACAGAGGGGACAGGATGTGGGTGGTAGGTGAATGGCTTGCAGGTTGCTGCTGGCTAGGTCTGTGCGGGTATTCAGAGACAATACCTCAAATAGATATTGTTGTAGAAGCCTGTGTGAAGCTACTGCAAAAGCACCACTTCATTAATGGGGATAATGTTTTAAACGGCTGCTGGGCAGTTTCTGATCCGGTTGGCTATCACTCTGGCGAAATCCTTCGCGGTCTGGGCCTTTATGCTCAATACCGTGGATTGTACCTTTAACATAGGGGGCTGTTTGCCCCCTTTCAGGAGAAAGAATGGCTGATATTAAAGTTGTCAGAATCGAATCTCTTCCTGCCACTACCGCAGTGACAGAGGATGATTACCTGGTTGTTCAACAACCAGACCTGACCCGTCGTGTAAAAATTGGCGATGTTGTCCATGTGGATGGGACTGTTTCTCATGTAATCTCCTTTAAGGAAGGTGGTAAGTTAAACGGCCCAATGGATTTTGCCTACTTCGAAGAGGAAGACCTCTACCTGCGTTGGAAAGGCGAATTTCCACACACTGTTCCTGCACTATCTTCACCGTACTCCGATGGTGGGATTACTGACGCTGCATGGATGGTATATACAGATCCGTCCTTAAGGGAGGAGCTGGAATCTACCATTGGCGCATCTATGATCATGACAGCCGAAGGGCAGTCTGTCCAGGATGTAATGGATGTTACTGTTCAAACAGCTAACGATGCTAAAGCACTTGCACAGCGTGTAGATTTTGGTACAGTGCACACTGTAGGCGATGTTATTCACCTTGATAACTTTGTTGGCCCTGCAGTTATTGAAGAGGGAAGAACTACCAACTACCCTTCTGTAGCAGCTGGTGAAAAATTTCTGAACGGTGTGGTATCTCGTCGTGATACTACAACTGTTGATGGTATTTTCCGTGGCGCTACCACCGGAGCCATGTACACCATTGCAGTAACCAACGGTGTAGCAACAACAAAAAGAATAGCACTTCGTGATGAATTTAAACGCCTAGAGGCAAACAACCCAACAAGAACAGTTATCCGTGCTGGGGATGATTTAAACACGGCAGGGTACTTGCAGCTTGATGCAACAGGCCGTTGGGGTATGTGGAACCAACAAACAGCTTCGTGGCAACCTCTCGCTATAGAGCAAGGCGGCACAGGGGCCAGAGATGCCGCAGGTGCACGCATTAATTTAGGGGCTTTCTATAAGCAACGTGCAGCCCTTGAGTCAAATTTTAATATCAATAACTTGACTCGTAATCAGGATGGTATATACTACCAGCCGATGACTGCTTATGCAACTGAGGCAA
>SKEA01000438.1_pt1 | contig 40906 bp, 32 predicted proteins | sample 4826601 | NCBI WGS metagenome assembly SKEA01 (sample SAMN11008821, study PRJNA524170) | human gut metagenome | biome: Human fecal sample; material: Feces; isolation source: fecal sample from pouch patient p13, p53 | host: Homo sapiens | place: Israel: Tel-Aviv | collected 2016-07-06 | reverse complement strand
CGTAGGGGCCGGGCATGCCCGGCCCCTACGGGGTGGTGGATGGTTGGCGGGTGCTGGCCGGGAGGTGCGCGTGAGGGATGAATCCCTCCCCCTACGGGTTATGTGAACGGGAGATTGTAGGGCGGCCTGCCCTCAGGCCGCCGCGGGCGTGTATGGGTGTGGGTATGTTTTCGGGCCATCCCTGTAGGGGGCGGCGTCCTCGACGCCCCGCGGAGGGGTCAAGACCCCTCCCTACGATGCAAACCGGTAACAGGCGGCGACGTAAAGTTACGGGCCGGGCATGCCCGGCCCCTACGGGGTGGTGGATGGTTGGCGGGTGCTGGCCGGGAGGTGCGGGCGGCATATAGGCCGCTCCCTGCGGGCAGGCGTATTGTACTATCCGTATTCCGGACAAACATCATTCTATATCCAAAGAGGTGCTGCCCGCGCCTCTTTCTTTTTTTGTGGTGTCGTGTTATAATATATTATGTATAGTTATGTACAAAATTTACAGAGAAAGGTATTTATTCATCACCTATGCAGCATTTGAAAAACTTTAACTGGAAGAAATTTCTCTTGCAGGGGGTGCTCCCCTGCCTGCTGGCGGTGGCGGTGGGGTTCATCTCCCGCTATCAGCTGGAGCTGTCCGACGGCGTGACCGAGAGCTTTTTGCAGCTTCAATGGCCGCTCTACGCGCCGCTCAACGCGCTGACCGCCTTTTGCCTGACGCTGATTTTGTTTGCGCTGCTCGGCAAATGGAGCCGCGCAACGGGCATTTCGGGCGCGGTGTTCACCATCATTGCGCTCATCAACTACTACACCCGCGACCTGCACGGCTCGGCGCTGATGCCCCAGGACATTTTGAACCTCGGCACCGCCGCCGAGGTCATGGGCAGCTACACCCTGAAAATCACGCAGGACGTTGTGAAGATCGTGCTGCTCTACCTGCCGATTCTGGCGATTGTGTTCGTGCAGGCGCAGCTGGTCAAGGGTGCGCCTAAGCGCGCCGGCTGGAAGGCCCGCGGCGTGCGGGCGGCGGGCAGCGCACTGGGCGTGTTTCTGGTCATGTTCTTCGGCTACTTCGGCCCCGTGACCATCAAGCCCAAGACGACCTACGGCTGGGCGTGGCAGAACACCTACTACACCTACGGCTATCTGGCCGGGACGATTGAGGCCACCAGCCTGATGGCCGACCCTGTCATTGAGCCGGAGAACTACAACGACGCCGCGGCGGTGAACACTGCCCGCAAGGCCGACGACTACATCGCCCCTGCCAGCCCCGAGAGCGCCGAGGACTACCCCGACATTGTGCTGATCCTGTCCGAGAGCTTCTACGACTTTGACCTTGTCACCGACCTGCAGGCCGACACCGACATCATGCCGGTCACCAAGAACCTGCCCAACTCGGTCTACGGCCACACGATCAGCCCCCATGTGGGCGGCGGCACAAACTCCACCGAGTACGAGATGCTGACCTCCAACTCGCTGATCCTGATGCCCAGCATCACGCCGTTCAACTGGCTGAACCTGTACAACGCCAACAGCGTTGTCAGCTACCTCAAGGGTCTGGGCTACTCCACGATGGCCGCCCACCCCTACACGAACTCCAACTACCGCCGCGACTCCGCCTGGCTGGCGCTGGGCTTTGACGAGACCCATTTCCAGAGCGATTTTACCACGCAGGAGACCTACGGGGACCGCCCGTACCAGACCGACTCGGCCACCTACCGCGACTGGGAAACGATGTACGAGGCCATGCCGGAGGACAAGCCGCGGTTCAGCTTCCTGGTCTCCATCCAGAGCCACGGCGACTACGATATGAACGATGCGTCGCTGGATATTGTCCACGCCGCCACCGACTACGGCGACTACGATGCGCTGATGGACGAGTACCTGAGCTGCATCAAAATGACCGACGCCGCCGTGCAGGAGCTGTGCGATTACTTTACCGCGCAGTACGAAAAGACGGGCCGCAAGGTCATTGTGGCCATGGCCGGTGACCACGCGCCCAGCTTTGTGGCCCATGTGGCCGACCCCAGCTTTGCCGAAACCGACAACGAGCTGCAGATTTTGGAGCGCAGCACACCGTTTTTCATCTGGGCCAACTACCCGCTGGAGCACACGGCAGCCGCCACCAGCACCACCGACCCGCTGAACCGCATGGACATGGTCATGCTGACCCCCACCCTGCTGCAGCAGGCGGGTCTGCCCCTGAGCGACTACTACGAGTACCTGTTGGAAATGAAGCACAACACCCCCGTTGTGACCGCCGCCAACGACTACATGAAGGTGGACGGCACCACAGCCGAGTACGGTGCAGACCCCGCGCTGGACGAGTGGGCCAAGGGGTATCTGATGCTGGAATACAACAACATCGGCGCGCACGCCAAGCGCGACCAGAGCATTTTTGACCCCGCCGAATAAAGAGGAGGCATCCCTATGACAGGTCTGAAACGAACCCCGCGCAGCCGCGGCGGCTTTACGCTGGTGGAGCTGATCGTGGTATTGGTGATTCTGGGTGTGCTGGCGGCCTTTGCCGTCCCGGCACTGACCGGGTACATTGACAGCGCCAAGGAAAAGCAGGCCGTCAGTGAGGCGCAGGCGTGTGTGATGACGGCGACCCGGCAGGGTGCGCAGAAATACGCCTTGGTGCAGAACGCTTCGATAACGGGAAAAAGCGATGGTGCAGATGCCCTGACAAGCTGGGCAGGCACGTTGACAAACGAGGTTCCCACCGTGACCGGCGGAGATGTAGCACTTACCGAGGGCAGCGGGCAGTATCTGCTGCATGTGAACAACCCGCCTGCGGGCAATATTAAGCCTGTTGGGATTTCTTCGGATGCCGGGGTCAAGGGTACCGTGCAGGGGATGACCTGCAACGCCAGCGGGCAGGTTTTATACTTAGTGTATACCAGCGCCGATGGGATACAGGTCGTATACACGAACGCGGGAACCACCGCAAGTGTAAATATCAGCAGTGATGAGGCTGTTGTTGTGCCGACGCCGAAGAAGAATGACAGCTCCGGCGGGGGTGAAACCGGCGGGGGCAGCACCGGGGGCGGCATTTCCGGCGGCGGTACGACCGGCAGCACCGCTACAGCAGATAAACATCACTTCATTATCCACTTGCAGGATGTCAGCACTGCGGACTCTACGCCTTTTGCAAACAGAGAATATCACATTGTAAGTGGCGAAAACTCCTTTTATGTGACCTCTGATGGAAACGGTGATATTCTGTTGGATATTTCTCCTAAGGAACACCCTCGTCCCAACACTGTTATCGGGGATACGCTGACTACTATCACCGAAGCTGAAGTTCCTAATGGCTACCAAGTCATTCCCAGCAGTACAAAAATCTATATCAATGTTTTCAATGAGGGGGACGACTATCATCTCAATTCCATACAGAATAACGGAAATGACAATCCATTTGCTATCGATATGGATAAAAGGCAGCTTACCATTATGCGCTTTCCCGTTGCCAAATTGAATCTGCGCGTCACTGACCCTGATGAAAATCCGCTGTCCGGTGCTACCTTTGCTATTAAGGACGGCCCAACCCTTGTTGGCGAATTCACCAGTGATAGTAAAGGAGAATACTCCATTCCTGTCAAACTGCATGAGGGAGATAACATCGGGTATTCTGCTGCTTACCTAACTACCGGAGACCAAAATCACAAAACTTATGATATAACGGAAACCCCTCCTGCCGGATATAAGGGAGACTTCACATGTTCTTTTCATTTATATTATAATCCATATCCCGCTACTCCGACTCCCCATAATACAACCTGGTTCCGTATTGATGATTTTGGCTTCAAACAGGGTACATATAGTCTGGAAAAGACTGTTGGTGAGCGGGATACTTTTCATGTCACAAACAAAAAACTCTAACTCTGCACTGTCTATATCCGTAAAATTGATAACGCCGGAAATCCTGTATCCAACGCCAATCTAAAAGCTGACAATACCGGCAGCTTCGTTACGCCAGAGCATAAACTACAGGATACAACCAAAATATAGCAGACTGTCGAAAAACGCTTGTAGGGGCGAGCATTGCTCGCCCGTGCCCGTTTGTCTTGCAAAAAACTGTCCCGGAAAATGCGTTGCTGCGGTAAGTTGGCGGGCGGCCAATGTTCACCCCTACGCACGCAATAAGGCAAGAATGCAATTTGTTGTCGGTCTGCTATATAATTTCACCCTCAATCAATAAGAAAGCCCCCACCCAGCCGCAGAACATCTACGGTTGGGTGGGGGTGGTTTTATTTGTAGAGATTGCAGGGGCGCGGCGGCAGCGGCAACACGCCCGGGCGGATATGGGCTCCGCCCCTGCGTTCTCTGCCTATCACAAAAACTCTTTCCAGTAAATCTCTGCGCTTCTCGTCATCTCCCGGGAAAAGTCGCTCGCGTACTTGCGCTTGCAAAATGCCTGCACGGCTTTGTCAAAGTCGTAGTCGAGCTGGCCGTTGGCGGCGGCTTTCGCCGCAAAGTCGGCGCGCAGCTCGTCGGGGGTGCGGTCCGTGTACACATTCTCGCAGACGACGGCCTGCTCGGCAAAGCGGGCGGGCTTGGGGCGGCGCTGCTGCTGCTCCGTGGGGCGGCCAAACACCAGCATACAGGCGGGCACAACGTACTGCGGCAGGTGCAGGGCGTCGCGCATGGCCTCCGCATTCTCGAGGACGTCGCCTATGTAGCAGCTGCCGATGCCCAGAGACTCGGCGGCGACCACGGCGTTCTGGGCGGCAATGCAGGTGTCGGCCACGGCCAGCATCAAGTCCCCTGCCCCGGGCTTGCGGGCGTCCGTGATGCCCGCGGCGTGGTAGGCGTTGAGCCAGCGGCGGCAGTCGGCCAGGAACACCAGCACCAGCGGCGCCCCGGCAATGAACGGCTGGTGGTCGCACAGGTCGGCCAGCGTGGCCTTCAGCGCCGGGTCGGTGATGTCCAGGATCGTGTACAGCTGCTGGTTGCCCGCCGTCGGTGCCTGGAACGCCGCGTTCAGAATGGCCGCCCGCTCGTCCGGCGTGACGGGGTCGGGGGTGAATACCCGCACGCTTTTGCGGGCGGAGAGGGCGGAGAGGATAGCGTTGTTTTCCATAATAAGCTCCTTTAAGCCTTCCCCCGGGGGGGAAAAGGTGGCGCCGCAGCGCCGGATGAGGGGCAGCCTTCCGGCGGCAACCCGTAAGCGGATCAGTACCGCAAGCTTGCCCCTCATCCGTCTGTGGTCGGGGCCACAGACACCTTCCCCCGAGGGGGAAGGCAAATCAAAATCAATTTTTCCGTTTCTTCAAAAACTTCCCGATCAGCGTATCCAGCATGCTCAGCACCTCGCGGATGTTCAGCACGCAGACCACCGCGGTGATGCCCACGACGGGCAGCGCCCAATGGGTCAGGTTCATCATGCACCAGATCTCCGCCAGCACCAGCGCCAGATTCAGCACAAGCCACGCCGGGTGGAAGTCGATCTCCAGCAGACCGCGGGTCGAGTAGGCGCGCAGCAAAAACACCAGCATCAGGCTCAGGAAGCTGGCCGGGGTTACGCCCCACGGGCCCCACTGCAAAATGAACAGGTAGTTCAGAATCAGGTTCAGCACCGCACCGGCCAGCATTGTGAACAGCGAGCCGGTAGACCGTTTATACACGACGTAGACGCTGTTCAGGAACTGGTTCAGGCAGGTCAGCATCGAGCAGAGCGTCAGGAACGGAACAAACGTCCAGGCGTCAAAATATTCAGCCTTGAACACCCGCATGAGCAGCTGGCACAGCATGATGATGCCCGCCACGCAGCAGAACAGCACGCTGGCATACACGCGGAATATCTTGGAGAAGAACGCCTCGCGGTCCGTTTCCTCGGTCACGGCGGAGAGCTGCCACGCCTCATAGAAGATGCTGCCCAAAATCGTGATGATCTGCGGCAGGAAGTACCCCGCCGACAGCAGGCCGACCCAGTGGTTGCCGCTGCGGCCCGCGTAGCCCTCGCACATGCCCTGCACAAAGAACATGTCGCTGGCGTTGATGATCCAAAAGCTGATGGACGCCGGGATCATCGGCAGGCAGTAGCGCAGCATCTCCTTCCACAGCGCCTTGTCAAACGCCTTGGGCTTGAAGTACCGCCAGCACCCGCCCGCAATGAACACAAACACCATGGATGTCAAATCTGCCAGCGCGTTTGCCAACAAAAAGCCTGCAGCGCCCATTTTTAAGACGCTCAGGAACAGCAGGTAGTAGAGCAGCAGGCTCAGCGTGGTCAGCACACCGTCTATGGCGACCAGCCGGTTCAGCATCCGCGAGCGGATGAACTGGGTACACAGCGTTCTCATACAGCTGGCCAGCACGCAGAGGTACAAAAAGCCCAGGTACTCCGCAGCGTTGGGGATGAGCCGCACCAGCGGCATGGCCAGCAGCAGCACCACAAAGCCCAGCCCGATAGTCGCCGCGCCGTTGACAAAGACGCTGGATTTGTTGGTCGCTTTGTCCAGCCCGAACCGGATGACCGCATAGGCCACGCCAAGGCTGACCACCGGGATCAGCAGGTTTGTGGCCTGCTGCAAAAGGCTGGACACGCCCATAACGTCCGGCGAGTCGAGCGCGTAGCTCAGATACGGGCGGATGAAGAAGCTGAGCAGCTTGGAGCTGAAGTTGGAGATGGCAAACAGCAGCGTATTGCTGACCAGCGTCGTATATTTTTTCTGTGGAGACGGCAAGATGGGAACCTCCCTTTTGGTATTGATGTCGCGTAATCCTTGCCTCCCTCTGCGAGGGAGGTGGCCCCGCAGGGCCGGAGGGAGAGAACTGTGCCATTGCCCGAAGTCTTTCGGGTTACGTCAGGTTCTCTCCCCCACCCGCTGCGGCGGGAGCCCCCTCCCAGAGGGGGCCAAGGGGAATTCACCGCAGCTTCAGCATCCGTTCCCGCTGCTTATAATCCGGCAGCACCTCCGCCACCGCGGCCCAGAATGCCGGGCTGTGGTCGGGGTGGGCAAAGTGACAGAACTCATGCACAACAACGTACTCCTGCGCGGGCAGCGGCATCGTGCAGAGCCGCCGCGCAAACGCCAGCGTGCCGGTGCGCAGACTGCACGACCCCCAGCGGGTGTTCATGTCGCGCACCGCAATTTTGGGCATCGCACCGCCCGGGCAGGTCGCCGCAAACTGCGGATAGTATGCCCGGCACATCGCCTGCATATAGGCCAGCGCCTCGGCCTTGGGCGGCAGCGCGGGGGCCTCGGCGGCCTCTCGTTCGCGCCGGGCCGCGGCACGCGCCTGTGCGGTGCGCACCCAGTCGGCCCGCGCCGTGACAAAGGCGTCCACATAAGCCGCCGGCACCCGCGGCGACGCACTGGCCGCCACACTGCCGTCGGCCCGCACGCGCAGGTTGATGTTGCGCACCCGCCGCCGCGTCAGCGTGTAGGTGATGCCGCCCGCCGTCCGCTCCATGCCCGGCCCCCCTTTTGCAAAAGTATATAGTTTATTGTACACGCATTTGCCCAAAAGTGCAACAGTTGCCTGCTGCGGCGCATTGTGGTATGATACTGCCAAAAGGGGGCTTTTGCATGAAATCGCTGTTTTTTGTTCTGCCCGCCCTGCTGCTGGGCCTGACGGCCTGCGGCGCGCCGGTGGCCGCCGTGACCCTGCCCGACACCGTGCAGGTCGAAAAGACCCAGACCGCCGAGACCGCCGTCCTCTACGAGGATGCCGACGGGCGTGAGGTCAGCCCCCGCCGCGCCGCCCTGACCGAGTGGCGCTGGTCTGTGGCCGATGACACGATTGCCGAGGTCGATCCCAGCGGCATTGTGACCGGTCTGCGCGGCGGCTCGACCACCCTGACGCTGCAAAGCGCCGACGGGAAAATTTCCGCCAGCTGCCCGGTGCAGGTGTCCAGCCCGCTGCGCGGCATTGCTTTGGACGACTACACGCTGTATTTTGACGACGAGCTTGTGACCTGGATCACCGCCGACGGCACGCGCGAGTCCGACTACGCCTACGCCAGCCGCGTCGGCGCAGTCTGCCATCTTCTGCCGGAGGATACCACCGACCACCCCGCCGTGACCTATCACATCGCCGACGAGCGCATCGCCCGCTTCGACGGCTCCTGGCTCGTGCCCGTGAATTACGGCACCACGACCCTGACCGCCGACTGCGGCGGTTTTACAGCGCAGTGTACCGTAACGGTGGTCAGGCCGGAGGAATAGGCAAAAGAAAACAAGGGGATGTACAATAGCCCCTTTGGTGATCCTCCCGTCCATCTCCCGCGCCCTAAAAACAGCCCGCGGGGCTGTTTTTGCCCCGCGGGACGCGGACGCGGGGCCCGGGCTGTTCGATTCCCGCACGGGTCACCTTTTACGCCCGACACCTATTAAAAAGCGTATACAAAGAAAAAAGCACTACCTCAAATGAAGTAGTGCTTTTTGGTGACCCGTACGGGAATCGAACTATATATCAACTAAAATTGCCTTTTAACGAACTCCGAATAATCGGAAAATATCCGATTTAGCAGGAGATAGTTAAAGGGCTTTTTTATTCCGTGTGTGGTACAGAATGTGGTACAGTACAAAGTTGCTTCTCCTTTTGCCAAATGGACGAAAAGATTTTGAAAGGAAGTGAAAAAAGTTCTTGCGCAAACGTGCGAACTGCATAGAATGATATTTACAAAACAGCAAACCCACCTACGGAGGTCAAAAAAATGGTTAATAAAATGTATCGTGAGTTGCACGGAAAAATCGTTGGCGCAGGTATGACAGACAGAGAAGTGGCAACGGCGATTGGTATATCACCTCAGGCCATGTCCGATAAAATCCTTGGCAAAACGCAATTTACAATTAAAGAAATGGTAGCAACTGGCAAGTATCTCGATTTAACATCGGAAGAATACTACAACCTTTTTTTAATTCCAGCGCAAAATGCTTTGGAGCTTGTCCGAAGCGAAAAGGAGAATCACAATGGCAAATCTTCAATCCGAACTGGCAGCGCGCGCACAGTATCTCCCTAAAAAGGAAATCTGGAAACTCAATATCCAAAAAGACGGTGTGCGCAAGTCTTTTTATTCCAAAACTCCCGGCACAAAGGGACGGAAAGAATGTGCGGCAAGAGCTGCCGAATGGTATTTATCTGACGGCTCAGTTAATATTTCTGCACGCACAACTGTAGACGACCTTTTTGCCCGGTATATACAAGACAAAGAACTTGAAACTACTGATACTTATAATATCGCGAATCGTTACAAAAATCATATTGCCCCTGTCATCGGGCGGGTACGTATTCAACAACTGACGAAGCAGGATTTGAAACGCGTTATTGCAACAGCTCATAGCAAGCATCATTTGAGTCACAAAACGCTGCTGAATTTACGCGGAGACCTTTCCGGCTTTTGCAACTTCCTTGACAATAGCGGTATCCGTTCTGACCTTAGAACCAACAACATCAAAATTCCTGCCAGTGCGCCATCATCAGACAAAAAAGCCCTTGACCTTATTTCACTCTATATCCTTTTCACACATTCGCAAGTGCTTTACAACGGCGCTGTCTGCGAAGACAGTCTGATTTACGCCTACCGCCTGAACGTCCTTACGGGCCTTAGGACGGGCGAAATGATGGGCCTCGAATGGGGCGATATTGATGACGATTATATTCATGTCCGCCGTGCTATTAACGCCAAGGGTGTGACAACTGGCGGCAAAAACGGCTACGCAAAGCGCGACTTTCCCTTGACACGCCAAACGCGCGATGTCCTCAAGGCACAAGAAAAGTACCGCCAATGTCCCAGTAATCCGCATGAGCGCGTTTTTGGTACTACTGGCCAACTGTGCTATCGGGAACGCTGGGCAAAATTTTGTAAGTTCAACAAGATTCCTTATGTCACTCCGTACGAACTACGGCACACCTTTCGGTCGATTTATAAAGGTGAGATTAGTGGCTTACCAGAATCCGAAAAGAATATTCCCACTTTCCAAAGCTGGACGATTGAGGAACTAATGGGACATGTTCATGCTGGTATGCCGGGCGTGTACGGTCATACATTAGACGGCGATATGGATATGGTGCCGCAACTCCTCGAATCCGTCTTTGATGCCCGCTTGAAACGCGGCGAAGAAATTTATTTGAAGAAATTTTGTAAAAATCCGTTACCCTCGGATTCTACATCTTGAACCCCCTTGCGTGAATGTGCGAAGCGCATAAAATTAGAGATGTCAGAAGCAAATTCGACTTGCTTATGATATAAAGTCCGACCCGCATCATTGCGGGGCAACCTCTTCCATAGAAAGGAGAACACAACTATGGAACTTAACCGCATGACCTGCAAAAAGGTCGTTGTCTCCCATGAGACCCTCGGTAGTGAACACCTGCGACTGTACAGTGTCCGCCCCTATTATCACTACGAAGGCAAGGTACGTACTGATAAAATTGACGGCTACACCTACAGTGTGATTTGCCCCAAGCTTGAAAACAACTTTCTTGGGGTCAAGATTCCCGGCAAGCAACTGCTTTTCGATGATGCCTACGACCATCTTGTGCAGTTTGACAACTTGCGTATTGGCATCTATCCCCTCTATGCATCCGGAGAAAATCGTATCCTGTCAATTAACCTGAAAGCTGCTGCTGATGGCGTAGCCGTCTGCGACAAGTAACACAATCTGGCGGTGGCAAGGGCGGGATGCCCTAAAGCATCTCACCTTTGCTGCCGCCTCTTTTTTCGTCCCTGTGGGCCGCTCGTAGGGGTCCCCGCCGGGATCGGCGGGGAATATTACTTTACGAGCGACAATGAGACATTGAGACAAGTCGTTGTTTTAGTCATATTATCGTCAAAATATTTGTCTTAATAAAAGCAATATCTATTGAGACAAATTGACAATCTTTGAGACAAAAGGTGGTGATGGAAAATGGCAAAAGCAGCAGATTTCAATGGAGATGCAAACGAAACGGACGTAATTCCGCCAGAAAAATGCAGAGGAAAAGGCAGACCGTCCATCTTATCCGAAAAAGCCTATCTGTGGTTACTGACAATAAATAATCCTCAAGACCACGGAATATCTCTCGACCAGAAAGATATTCTAGAGCGACTAAAAGATGACATTGCTGCCGGAAAAATCGTCTACATGATAGCTCGTATGGAGCAAAGCCTAACTGTAGATGAAAATGGTAAGCACACACCACACGGGCATATTGCCATACGTTTTGGTACTCAAACTCGCGGTGGCACGGTTCATAAAAAATTTCCCATGGCCGCACTCCAAAACTGCAACGCCGATACTTTTTCGGTGCGGCAGTACATCTTAAAAGACCCTACGGGTAAATGGTATAAGACACACCCCGAAAAAATAGGCGAAAGACTCCCCGATTCCGAAGCCAACTGTTGGGAGTGGGGACAGATTCCCGGAAGCCGAAAGTCTAAGGACAACCAATCGTCAAAGACACTGAGCGAGGATATAATGAAAGCCATTCGTGAGGGCAAAAACGATGCCGATATTCTGATATTATATCCGACCATTTGGAATCGTTCTGCCGAACTCCGCAAAATCAGATTCTCGATTATGAGCCAAAAATATCGCTCTGTCTACCGCGACCTAAATTGCATTTACATCGAAGCTAACTTTCCACCCAAAGAAACTTACAAATTGTTTTCGCATACTCCCGACACATACGTTGTAAGTGACTACACTCACCCTTGGGACAGCTACTGCGCTGAAAGCACCGTCGTCCTGACGGATTACACCGGGCAATTCCCGTGGTTCGACATTCGCCGCATTCTGAGCGGCAACTATTGCACTCTACCCGCAAGATTTTCAGACGCAGTTGCATGTTACACAACCATTATCATTATTTCACCTCTATCCATTGAAGAACTGTGTGCCAGCGGCAAAGATTATGATGCAGCAGCATTGGCATCTTACATTACCCATTTCCGTTGCTACTTGGACATTGATGATGTTGGCACTGATTATATTGCAAATCCCACCTCCGGGGAGTGGGAGCAGCTTTACTTGCTTCCCCCGCACATTGATTCTGGAAAGGAAAACGAAAATGACGAACCTGAACAAGAATGAGTTGAGTGCTCGTACCAACCTGCGCAACCTCACCTCTACAGCAAAAGCCGGGCTGTACAATGCAGCTACATACCCCCGCAAGCGCCATGTTCTGCTTGCTCTCCTGCTGCTGGGAGTGGTACTCTGCGCGGCAATCTACTGGCCGTATCATCTGCCCGGCGCACTTGGCAGCATTTTCATTGTGCCAGCAGCGTTTACTTATTTGTGCTGGGCTGTTTTCAGTCTTGTTGTCGTTGGCTATATTCCGGGCGCGTTAGATATGCAGCATAATTTCGCGCGTGTCGGCTTTGTGAACAGTGCCGGGGAAGCTCCCTATCTAATCCAAAAAGAGCAGCACGGCAATGTTGTCACCTATACTTATCGCTGCACAGGCTTTCCCGTTTCATTATGGGTTGATAAGCAGCTTGAACTTGAAAGCGCTCTTAATATGCTAATTGCCAGCGTTAAAGAGGGCAAAGACCGCCGGACAATAAGCCTTTGCTGCGTACCGCCCGAACACGCTTTTGATACTGCTGAATGGCATAACCGTTATATCCACTACAACGAGGACAATTTGCTGCTTCTTGGCCGTGGTCTGACGGGTGATATTACCATCAACATCGACAAGACTCCGCATATCCTGATTGGCGGCAACACGGGCAGCGGCAAGACTATCTTGCTGCAATGTCTGCTTTGGCAAGCTATTGAACAGGCTGACGTTGTGTATGTGTCTGATTTCAAGGGTGGCGTTGACTTTTCGTGCGGTTGGAAAGATTTCGTTTACTTGGTTACCGATGAGAAAAAGCTCCTTGAACTTCTGAATCGGCTGGCTAGAACCTTGGAAAAACGTAAACAGCTTTTCAAAGAAGTCGAAGCTGCCAACATTACCGAATACCGCCAAAAGGCCGGAGACTATATGCAGCGCATTGTCTTTGCTTGTGACGAGGTGGCAGAACTGCTCGATAGGACGGGCGCAGACAAGGAGCGTAAAGAACTGCTGGCACAAATTGAAGCACGTCTTGCGCTGATTGCCCGTCAGGGTCGTGCATTTGGCATTCACTTGATTCTTGCGACCCAGCGCCCTGATGCGAATATCTTATCCGGCCAGATTAAAAACAATATGAACATTCGCATCTGTGGCCGTGCAGATACCACTCTGTCTACCATCATCATCGGAGACGGACGAGCAGCCGAACAGATTCCTCACGATGCACAGGGACGCTTTCTGATGGAAGATGGCACTGTGTTTCAGGCATACTATTTCAATGGTGATGCAATCTTGAAGTAATTTTGAAATGTTAACATCAAAGGGTAGGCGCGGATCGCGCCTACCCTCTTATTTTTATAAAACGTAGATTTTCATTGTGCTGGTCGTATATAATTGATATAATGTATTAGATGCTCAAATCGGAATTTACGGAGGTGTACTTTATGTGGTTTTGGTGGTTTATGTTAATATGTGATATGATAATTCCCGTTGTTATGATTATTGTAGGAAGAATGATGTGGAAACATTGCCCGGAGCATATAAATGGTATGCTTGGATATAGAACAACTCGCTCCATGAAAAATATGGATACATGGAAATTTGCTCACGACTATTGTGGAAAACTTTGGTTGAAAATAGGATGGGTAATGCTTATACCATCTGCTTTGATACATATTCCGTTATACCATAGTGATAAGAATACGATTGGATTTGCGGGCTTGATTCTTGTGACAATTCAATGTTTTATTATGGTTGGATCAATTTATCCGACAGAGAAAGCTTTGAAAAAATATTTTAATGATGATGGAACACGTAGATAAATTCCAGTTTTGAGAATTGAGAAAATCGATACTTGTAGATGGAGGTAATCAAAATGAAAGAATATCAACATTTGATTGGAAAGATTATTGTTGCAGTGGCAATTATAGTTGCCGCAATCATTATAGCGCAGGCTATTGGTGGAGCTGGAGAAAGTATCCGTAGTGGCTTGTTTCAATTAGGGGATGCTCTTCGATAACTTCCAGTTTTTCAAACTCTATCAATAAAAGGTGTCTGCCGCACAATCCAAATAATGTTTTTGAAAAGTTAACATCAAAAAAGCTCCGGGTGCTGAATTGCTCCCGGAGTTTCCTTTATTGTGGCAACATTGGCTTGTTGCAGTCCATACACAAAATGTGTACCGCCTTGGTTGCCCTCACGCTGTTACCGCAGCAGGGGCATACATATTTGATGCTGTGGGTGTTTGGGCTGCTGCCACCTATTGGCTTGCCTGTCGTGTTCCCTGTGCCTTTGCCGCGCGTTGTGTAGCCGCCCTCTATGCGGTTCATGCGAATGTCGTCCCAGCCTTGCTCCAGAACGAACTCACAAAGAGCTTCCGTTGGTTCTGTTATGCTCCAACCGATGCGCGGGTCATAACTGATTTTCAGGTCACGGGCTTCGGCTGCGGCTTTGAATTTTCGGTTGTGATACTGCCCGCTCCGGCTGCAATCCTGTATGCCGTGCTGCATATTGTAGATGTGTATGCACTCGTGGAGTTCCGATGCAACAATTTCGAAAATGCTTCTGTCAAGAGTGCCTGCCCCGATGTTTAACTCCCTGCGGGTAGTATCTCCACGTTGCCACGCCTTGCCGATAGTAACATGTGCGTATGCCTTGGGCGTACTCTGTATCGTGATGATGGGTTCTTCCAGTTCATTATCAAAATACTTTGCGTTCAGCGCCCGGAAAATTTTCTCCAAGTATCCCGCCGTTCTTGATGTTTTTACTGTCTCTTTCATTTTCGTATCCTCGCTTTCGATTTTCTCAATCTCAACTCACGTTATCCCATCGGGATAAGGGGTAGCGAGTTGTTCCGCGATTCGCGGAAAAAACGGAAATGGCGGACAGTCAAGGGGAGCGTGGAATACCGCAGCCCAATTTGTAAAGCGAGGATATGCCGCGAAAGCCCCTTTACTGTTCGGCATTTCACGGTTTTATAATTAGGCGGGGAACAACAAAAAAGTAGACGTGCTGCGCTTATAAAGGCTTTTACGCAGCACGTCTACCCTCTTGGAAAGATTGATTTTTTTCTGAAAGTGTGGTACGATTGTGGTACACGTCAAAAGGCAAAAGAAAAAGCCCTCAATTTCTAACGAATCTTCGTTAAAAATTGAGGACTACATTTGGTGACCCGTACGGGAATCGAACCCATGTTACAGCCGTGAAAGGGCCGTGTCTTAACCGCTTGACCAACGGGCCATATAATACAAGATTTCGCTAAAACAGCAAGCAACTTATCGGCTACTATTGCAACCGACCCCCAAGTATTTTAGCGAAATCCTGTATCATGTGGTAGCGGTAACTGGATTTGAACCGGTGACACTTCGGGTATGAACCGAATGCTCTAGCCAACTGAGCTATACCGCCACATTTGTCGTCGCGCTCTTGAGAACGCTATATTATTATAGCCGACATTCTCCCCTATGTCAAGTAGTTTTTCCCGATTTTTTTCAAAAATGCAAAAAAAATCCCGCATTGCGGGTGCAATGCGGGGGGAAAACTCTAAAGGCTTCCCCTTTGGGGGAAGCTACCGCCCGCATGCGGCTGATGAGGGGCGACGCTGTCTCTATAACCCGTCAAAGGGATACTTCAAGAACTTTGCCCCTCATCTGGCCTCGGGCGGGGCCTCGGCCACCTTCCCCCTCAGGGGAAGGCACTCTGCCAAATTACTTCTTGTTGGGCACCAACACGGCCTTGCCGCCCATGTAGGGGCGCAGGACCTCGGGGATGGTCACGGTGCCGTCGGCCTGCAGGTGGTTCTCCAGGAAGGCGATCAGCATACGCGGCGGGGCCACGCAGGTGTTGTTCAGCGTGTGGGCCAGCTGGGTCTTGCCGTTCTCATCCTTAAAGCGGATGCGCAGGCGGCGGGCCTGGGCGTCGCCCAGGTTGGAGCAGGAGCAGACCTCGAAGTACTTCTGCTGGCGCGGGCTCCACGCCTCGATGTCGCAGCTCTTGACCTTCAGATCGGCCAAGTCGCCGGAGCAGCACTCCAGCTGGCGGACGGGGATCTCCATGGAACGGAACAGCTCGACGGAGTTCTTCCACAGCTTGTCGTACCAGTCCATGCTGTCCTCGGGCTTGCAGACGACGATCATCTCCTGCTTCTCGAACTGATGGATGCGGTAGATGCCGCGCTCCTCGATGCCGTGGGCGCCCTTCTCCTTGCGGAAGCAGGGGCTGTAGCTGGTCAGGGTCAGGGGCAGCTTGGCACCGTCCAGCGTCTGGTCGATGAAGCGGCCAATCATCGTGTGCTCGGACGTGCCGATCAAGTACAGGTCCTCACCCTCGATTTTGTACATCATAGCGTCCATTTCAGGGAAGGACATAACGCCCTTGACCACGTCGCCGTGCATCATGAACGGGGGGATGACATAGGTAAAGCCCTTGTCGATCATAAAATCGCGGGCGTAGGCCAGCACAGCCTCGTGCAGGCGGGCGATGTCGCCCAGCAGATAGTAGAAGCCGTTGCCGGAGACGCGGCCTGCGGCGTCAAGGTCGATGCCGTCGAAGCTCTCCATGATGTCCACGTGGTACGGGATGGGATAGTCGGGCACAACGGGCTCGCCGAAGCGCTGGACCTCGACGTTATGGCTGTCGTCGGGGCCGATGGGCACGCTGGGGTCAATCATCTGGGGGATCGTGTACATGATCTCCTGGATCTTGGCCTGCAGCTCGGTCTCCTTGGCCTCCAGCTCCTTCAGGCGGTCAGCCTGGGCCGTGACCTGCTTCTTGATTTCCTCGGCCTCGGCAGCCTTGGAGGGGTCTTTCTTGGCCTGGCCCATCAGCGCGCCGATCTGCTTGGACAGCTTGTTGCGGTTTGCGCGCAGGTCGCTGGCCTCACCGATGGCGGCGCGGTACTCGGCGTCAAGCGCGATGACCTCATCGACGAGGGGCAGCTTGGCGTCCTGGAATTTTTTCTTAATGTTTTCCTTGACGGCGTCCGGGTTTTCACGGACAAAACGAATGTCTAACATAGTGGTACTCCTCTATTCAATATTTGCTTTTGTAGGGGCCGGACATGTCCGGCCCGCGGCTTTACAAACAAATAGCGTTTATGGGTAGGCTGCGGGCGGGGCATGCCCCGCCCCTACAGATTTCCGGGCTGCTCACCCTTCCGGGTCATACATTCCCAGCAGGCTCACGAACTTTTGCAGCATATCATCGCTGTAAAAGTCGATTTTCAGCGAGCCCTTGCCGTCCTTGTAGTCAACATGGACCTCGCTGCCGGTGACCTCTTTCAAGGCCGCCTCCACCTCCACGGCGCGCTTCGGGCGGGTGAAGTTATCATCCTTCTCCTTGGGCGGCTTGGCGGGCTTTGTCAGCTTTTTGCACAGGGCCTCGGTCTGGCGCACGTTCAGATTCTGCGCCGCGACCTCCTCTGCAGCCTGCCGCATCAGATCCTCATTGGGCAGCCCCAGCAGGACCTTGGCGTGGCCAAAGCTCAGCTTGCCCCCGCTGACCATACGGCGCACATCCTCGGGCAGGGCCAGCAGGCGCAGACTGTTGGTCACGGCGCTGCGGCTCTTGCCCAGCTTTTTCGCGGCAGATTCCTGCGTTAAGCCGTACTTGTCGATCAGCTGCCGACAGCCCTCGGCGACCTCGATGGGGTCGAGGTCCTCGCGCTGCAGGTTTTCAATCAGCGCCAGCGCGGCGGCCTGCTCGTCGGTCACATCCTTGATGATGACCGGCACCTCGTCCAGCCCGGCCAGGCGCGCGGCACGCCAGCGGCGCTCGCCCGCAATGATGATGTACCCCGGGCCGACCTTTTTGGGCCGCACCGCAATGGGCTGCAAAAGCCCGTTCTCGGTGATGCTGTCGGCCAGCTGGTTCAGCGCGTCGTCGTCAAACCGCTTGCGGGGCTGCTCGGGGTCAGGCTCGATTTCCCGCAGCGGCAGCGTTGAGTTGGACGCTTCGCTGCCGGTATCGTCGGACAGGTCGGCAAACAGGCTGTCCAGCCCCTTGCCAAGCCCGCCCATCTTCTTTTTGGCCATCGGCGTCCCTCCTTATCGTTCGTTGTTTGCCAAAAATTCCCGCGCCAATTCCATGTACGCCTCGCTGCCCTTGCCGTTCGGCTCATAGAAGTTGATCGGCATACCGAAGCTCGGGGCCTCGCTCAGGCGCACGGTGCGCGGAATGACGGCGCGGTAGACCTTGTCGCCAAAGTACTTTTTGACCTGCGCGACGACCTGCATCGTCAGGTTGAGCCGCCCGGAGTACATCGTGAACAGCACGCCCTCGATGTCTAAGTACCGGTTGTACTTTTTGCGCACGGTTTTCAGGGTCGCCATCAGCTCGCTCAGGCCCTCGAGCGCGAAGAACTCGCACTGCATCGGGATGATGACGGTGTCCGCCGCGCAGAGCGCGTTGACGGTCAAAAGGTCGAGCGACGGCGCACAGTCGATGAAGATGTAGTCGTACAGCGGCACGACGGGGGCCAGCACGGTGCGCAGGCGCATTTCCCGCCGCGGCACCGACACAAGCTCGATGGGAGCGCCCGCCAGCTGGGTGTTGGACGGCAGCACATCGGCGTTGTACTCGCTCTTGATGATGGCCTCGCGGACGTCATCATCGTCGATCAGGCATGTGTAGGTGTCGGCCTCCACCTTGTTTTTGGAGATGCCATACGCCGATGTGGTGTTGCCCTGCGGGTCCAGATCGACGATGAGGACCTTTTTGCCAAGTGCCGCCACACAGGCGCTCAGGTTGACGGCGGTGGTGGTTTTGCCAACGCCGCCCTTCTGGTTTGCTATTGCGATGACTTTTGCCACGCCGTACCTCCCCTGTTTTTGCGTTTTTTGGCGGCTTTGGGGCCGCTTGTATTTATTATAGCACAAACAGAAGGGATAAAAAAGGGGTTTTTCCAACAAAAAAGTCCGGCAGATGTTCCACGTGGAACATCTGCCGGGGTATGCCATACCGCAAACAACGCGGGCGTGAACGATGGTGGGAAAGCTCGCAGGTCGTTGTAGAGGGCGGCGTCCCCGACGCCCCGCGGGGGGTGCGGGCGGCGGCCCGTAAATGCCCGGTATCGGGCAAGCGTCCGCGGAGGGGTCAAGACCCCTCCCTACAAATGGGGTTCACGGGTGCTTTGTAGGGAACGGTCTTGACCGTTCCGGGGACGTTTTCCGTTGTTGCATGGTAAAATATTGCTGAGGTGTAGGGGCCGGGCATGCCCGGCCCGCAGCTTACCGGCAAGCACCTGCTTGCGGTTTATGTTGCGGGCCGGACATGTCCGGCCCCTACTGTGGTACAAAAGATAAACACCTGCCGACGGAGGGGTCAAGACCCCTCCCTACGGGCTGAACCGTGAACGGAATTCATTGGCAAGCCACCGGGCCGGGCATGCCCGGCCCCTACCGCGCGGCAGCCAAAAAGCGTACACCAACACAGCCATCCCGGCGCGGCAGCGCCGCAGAAAGCCTTCCCCTCACACCTTCACCTCAAACTCCCCTTCTTCCTCCTTCGCGCCGTTCTCCACCTTTCCCGCCGTACCGTCGCTGCTGACCGGAATTCTCACAATGTACTCCAGACACCCGTCATGCTTATCGCACCGAGTCGTGGCGGCGATCCCCTTCTGGGTCATCAAATCCACCGCGTGCTGCAATGTATTTACAAAGAACCGCACATCCCGCACCATGGGGATCGTGCGGCGGCAGGGGCTGGGCCCGTTGGGGGCGGCCAGCATCTGGTCCACAAGGCGGTCCGCCTGGCGCACGCTCATCTTGTCCCGCGCCATCTTTTCCAGCGCGGCGGTGCGGCGTCCCTCGGGCAGGCGCAGGGCGGCGCGGGCGTGGCGCTCGCTCAGATGGCTGGCCGTGCAAAGCTGCTGCTGTTCCGGCGTCAGGGTCAGCAGGCGCAGCTTGTTGGCAAGGGCAGGTTGGCTCAACCCCAGCCGCCGCGCAGCCTCGGCCTGGGTGCAGCCCCACAGCCGGATGACCTCTTTAATGCCCCGCGCCGTGTCGAACGGGTCCAGCTGGCTGCGCTGCAAATTTTCCAAAAGCCCCAGCGCGGCGGATTCGCTGTCGTCGTAGTCGGCCAGTATCGCCGGCACCTTGTCCAGCTTGGCCAGACGGCAGGCGCGCAGGCGGCGCTCCCCCGCCACAAGCTGGTATTTGTGCAGCCCGACCCGCCGCACGCTGATGGGCTGCAAAAGGCCGTTCTGCAAAATACTGACGGCCAGCGCGGCGATCTCCGGCTCGTCGAAGGCGGTGCGCGCCTGGTAGGGCGACGGCTCGATGCAGTCCACAGGCAGCATCAGAATGCGCCCCTGCTTTTGTATATCATTTCTAGGCAATTTCGGTTCCTCCCCTTGGGTTCAGTGTGCCTGCCGCAAAGTTGAGGGCCGGGCATGCCCGGCCCCTACTAAAGCGGCCTACAAAAAATGCTATGCTTTTCTACAAAAAGCATAGCATAAACCGCAGTTTCGGGGAAGAAAAATCGTTCGCCCTTATGTTCAATTTCTCGCGCTGTTACAACGGCTTCTTTGCAATTTTTCCGCCGTTTCGGGGGTAAACCGTCGGAGTCTGCGATATTTTTTTGCAGAACACCAGCCCGCGGGCACTGCCGTCCGGCAGCGTGAAGGCGCGCGTTTCCTCATATTGGCCGCCCAGCTTTTTCAGCGCGTTGGCGGCGGCTTTTGCTTCTGCGTCTGCCTCGGGGCCCTTCATTGCGATGAACCGCCCGCCGACTTTGACCAGCGGCAGGCAGTATTCGCACAGCACAGGCAGTGCCGCCACCGCGCGGGCACTGGCCACATCGAACTGCTCGCGCCAGATCTTGCGGGCGGCCTCCTCGGCGCGTTCCTTCGCAAACTCGACGCCGGTCAGACCCAGCTCGGCACAGGCGTAGCGTAAAAAGTCCACGCGCTTGCCCGTCGGCTCCATCAGCGTCAGCTCCAGGTCAGGCTTGTAGATTTTTGCCACAATGCCCGGAAACCCCGCACCGGTGCCGACGTCCACCAGCCTGCCGCTGACCTCGGGCTGCGCCGCAAACAGCAGGCTGTCCGCAAAGTGGCGGTCCTCGATGCCCTCGGGGCTGGTGATGGCGGTCAGGTTGACCTTTTCGTTATAGCTGACCAGCAGCTCGGCGTACCTGTCCAGCAGGTCCAGCTGTGCGCCGGTCAAGGGGATGTTCCACGTGGAACATTTAGCTTGTAATCTGTTTTTATCAATCATAGCGTCTCCTTGGCTTCCCCCTCGGGGGAAGCTGCCGCCCGCAGGCGGCTGATGAGGGCAGACTGCATGTGGCTGCCCGGTTGCGGGTGAAATTGATATACTCGGCCCTCATCCGCCCTCGGGCGGGGCCTCGGGCACCTTCTCCCTCGCGGGAGAAGGCATCCTGTTTATTTCAGTTTCAGCAGCACAATACTCAGCTGCGCCAGGTCGCTGGGTGATACACCCGGTATCCGTCCGGCCTGTGCCAGCGTGCGCGGCCTTATCTTCGTCAGCTTCTCGCGGGATTCCAGCGTCATCGTCTCAATCGGCGCATAGTCAAAGTCGTCGGGAATCTTCACATTCTCGTGCCGCTGAATATCCCGTATGATCCGCTCCTCCCGCGCAATGTACCCGGCGTAGCGGATCTCCGTCTCGATGCGCTGCGCCATGGCGGGGGTCACGCCCTCGCCGCGGCCAATGACCTTCGCGATCAGATCATAGCTGATGTAGGGCCGCCGCATCAGCTCGATGGCCGAACCGCCGATCTCGCCCAGCTCCGCGCCCTCGGGGGCGGCGGCGCGCAGGTCGGCCAATTTGATGCTCGTCGTCTCCAGCCGGTGCAGCTCGGCCTGCTTGACCTCGCGGTCACGGCAGAACAGTGCCCAGCGGTCATCGTCCACCAGCCCGTACTCGCGGCCAATCGGGGTCAGCCGCTCGTCGGCGTTGTCCTGGCGCAGGCTCAGGCGGTACTCGCTGCGGCTCGTCATCATGCGGTAGGGGTCCATGACACCCTTTGTGACAAGGTCGTCCACCAGCGTGCCGAGGTAGCTTGTGTGCCGCGCCAGCACAAGCTCTTCCCTGCCCAGCGCGTGGCGGGCGGCGTTCAGACCGGCCAGCAAGCCCTGCGCAGCGGCCTCCTCATAGCCGGACGTGCCGTTGAACTGCCCCGCGCCGTAGATGCCGCCCACGACCTTGCTTTCCAGCGTGGGCTTGAGCGTCGTGGGGTCCACGCAGTCATACTCGATGGCGTAGGCCGGACGCATGATTTCGAGGTGCTCAAACCCGGCAATCGTGCGGTACATCTCGTTCTGCACGGCCTCGGGCAGGCTGGACGAGAGACCCTGCAGGTACATTTCCTCGGTGTCCTCGCCGCAGGGCTCCACAAAGACCGGGTGGCGCTCCTTCTCTTTAAAGCGGACGACCTTGTCCTCAATGGACGGGCAGTACCGCGGGCCGACACCCTGAATGTCGCCGCCGTAGAGCGGCGAGCGGTGCAGGTTGTCGAGAATGACCTTATGGGTCGCGGGGTTCGTGTAAGCGATGTAGCAGTTGACCTTGTTGTGCATCGGCACGCGGGTCATAAAGCTGAACGGCTGCAGCTCGGCGTCGGGGTCGCCGGGCTGGCATTCGAGCTTCGAGAAGTCGATGCTGCGGCGGTGGACGCGGGCGGGCGTGCCGGTCTTGAAGCGGCGCAGCGTGAAGCCGTTCTCCACAAGGCACCGGGTCAGCGCGGTGGCGGCGTGGGTGCCGTCGGGGCCGCTGTCATAGTGGGCGTCCCCCACAAAGATGCGCCCGCCCAGGTTGGTGCCGGTGGCAATGACGACGGCCTTGCAGGCGTAGTAGCCGTGCAGGTTCGTGAACACGCCGCAGACCTTGCCGTCCTGCACGTCCACGCCGACGATCTCGCCCTGGTGGATGTCGAGGTTGGCGGTTTGCTCGAGCGCGTGCTTCATCCAGATGTGGTAGCGCTTGCGGTCTGTCTGCACGCGCAGACTGTGTACGGCGGGGCCTTTGCCGCGGTTGAGCATCCGGCTTTGCAGGTAGGTGGCGTCTGCGGCCAGACCCATCAGCCCGCCGAGTGCATCGACCTCCCGCACAAGATGCCCCTTGGCCGTGCCGCCGATGGACGGGTTGCACGGCATATTGCCGATGAAATCCAGCGACAGCGTAAACACCGCAGTCCTTGCCCCCAGCCGTGCCGCCGCATGCGCCGCCTCGATCCCCGCATGCCCCGCACCGATGACGATGACGTCGTAGGTTCCCAGTTTGTCCATATACGTTCCCTCTTACCCTATATTGTGCAGGATGTCCTCACAGACACCCGCGAAATTTGTGTCCACTGCATTGTTGGCATAGCGCAGCACCCGGCAGCCGATGCCTTGCAGGTAGGCGGTGCGCTGTGCATCGTACTCGACGGCCTGCGGTTCGGTGTGCTGTGCGCCGTCCAGCTCTATTACCAGTTTACACGATGAAATATAGAAATCAACTATAAAATTGCCAATTATTTTCTGGCGGTAAACGGTCTGCGGCAGGTTTTTCAGAAAGTCGTACCACAAGCGTCTCTCCTGCGGGGTCATTTTTCTGCGCAGTTTTTGTGCATTAGTGTGCAGTGGGTCATGAGTTTTAATCCCTTTCATGGCTGTCTCCTTAAAGGCTTCCCCCGAGGGGCTGCGCCCGCAGGCGCGTGTCGGAGCGCAACCGCCGAAGGCGGCTCTTAGCGCGTAGACTGAAGCTGCCGCCCGCAGGCGGCTGATGAGGGCAAAGTTCGCGTGGTCTCCATTTAACGGGCAACCTCCGCAGGCTCTCCCCTCATCCGTCCGCGGGCGGGGCCGCGGACACCTTCTCCCCCAAGGGGAGAAGGCTCCTGTCTTCTCTAAAGGCTTCCCCCGAGGGGCTGCCACCAGTTCTAAAGGCTTTCCCGAGGGGCTGCGCCCGCAGGCGCGTGTCGGAGCGCAACCGCCGAAGGCGGCTCTTAGCGCGTAGACTGAAGCTGCCGCCCGCAGGCGGCTGATGAGGGCGGAGTTCGCGTAGCCTCCCTTTAACGGGCAACCTCCGCAGACTCTCCCCTCATCCGTCCGCGGGCGGGGCCGCGGACACCTTCTCCCCCAAGGGGAGAAGGCTCCTGTCAGTTCTAAAGGCTTTTCCCGAGGGGCTGCGCCCGCAGGCGGCTGATGAGGGCGGAGTTCGCGTAGCCTCCCGTTTAACGGGCAACCTCCGCAGGCTCTCCCCTCATCCGTCCGCGGGCGGGGCCGCGGACACCTTCTCCCCCAGGGGGAGAAGGCTCCGCCTTTTTTCTTACTTGCCCACGCAGAACGTCTCAAAAACTTCCTCTATCGTTGCGTCGCTGGCGTTTTCTCCTGTCAAATCAAACAGCGCCTGCAAGGCGTCCGTCAAACACACCGCGGCGGCGTCCAGCCCAAAGCCGTTCTGCCGCGCCGCAATCGCTTCCGCCAGCGCATCTCTCGCGCGGGTCGCGGCGGCCAATTGGCGGGCACTGCATAACTGCGCAGCCTCCGGGTCCAGCTGCGCTGTGCCTAACAAATCCGCAACCGCATCCGTCAGGGCCTGCAGGCCGACGGCATCCCGCGCACACATCGGGACGATCTTCTTAAAATACGGCTCCAATGTTCCACGTGGAACATCCGTCTCCCCCGCCAGGTCCTGCTTATTCAAGACCGCGATGGCCGGGCGGCCCTGGCATCTGCGGGCCAGCTCCAAATCATCATCAGACAACGGCTGTGCGGCGTCGAACACGGCCAGCACCAGCCCGGCCTCGTCGAGCTTGCGCCAGCTGCGGCGGATGCCCTCGGCCTCGATGGCGTCGCCGTCCGCACCCACCTCCCGCACACCGGCGGTGTCAAACAGGTTCAGCAGCACGCTGCCCAGCTGCACGGCCTGCTCCACAATATCGCGGGTCGTACCGGCCACGGGCGTGACAATGGCACGGTCAAACCCGGCCAGCAGGTTCAGCAGCGTGCTTTTGCCCACGTTGGGCCGCCCCAGCAGCACACAGTCCACGCCATGACGCAGCACCGCGCCCGCGCTGTAGCCGGAGACCAGCGCGTCCAGCGCGGCCTTTTGCTCGGTCAGCGTCCCGACAAACGCCGCGTCGGACAGCTCGGGCACGTCCTCCTCGGGGTAATCGACCCAGGCGGTCAGGTGGGCGTTCAGCGTTTGCAGCGCGGTCTGTATCTTACCGATGCGCTTTGCCAGCCGCCCGTCCAGCGCGGATTTTGCCAGCGCAGCCCCCTGCCGCCCGTTCGCCGCAATGACCTCCATCACGGCCTCGGCCTGCGTCAGCGACATCCGCCCGTTTTCCAGTGCGCGGCGGGTGAACTCCCCCGGTCCGGCAGGCGCACAGCCCGCGGTGATGAGCGCTTCTAACAAACCGTCCGCCATGGCCGTGCCGCCGTGGACTGACAGCTCAATAACGTCCTCGCCGGTGTAGGAGTGCGGTGCGCGGAAAAACAGCGCCACGCACTCGTCCATCTCGGCCCCGTGCAGCAGGTAGTGGCCCAGCATGGCGGTGTAACCCTTCGCGTCGGCCACGCTTTTTCCCTGCCGCACCGGCGCAAAGATTTTGCCGACGATGCCGTAGGCGTCCGGCCCGGACACGCGGACGGTGGCAATGCCGCCCTCGCCCGGTGGCGTCGCCAGTGCGCAGATCGTTGTGTGCAGATGTTCCATGTGGAGCGCTCCTTTTTTGTGATGGGAATACTTTAGAATACCATGAAACAGGGATATTTTCCAGTAGGTGCAGTAAATTCATGGGCGTGATGCCTTCCCTGCAAGCCCACCCGGAAGCACAAGCTTTCGCAGGGCGGCGGGCCGGGCATGCCCGGCCCCTACCTGTTCACCAAAAAGGAGAGGCCGACCCGCGGCCTCTCCCCTGTATTGGTTTATTCTTCGGTCTCGTTCTCGGGGGCTGCGTCCTCCGCGGCCTCCTGCGCCAGTTCTTCCGCCTCAATGGCCGCCAGCTCCTCGGGGGTCGGGTCGGTCTCGCCGGTATCCTCGATTTTTGCGGTCTCGGCGTCGTTGTCGCGGTCCACGCGGGCGACCACGGCCACCTTGTCGTCCTCGACCAGGCGCATAACGCGGACACCGCTGCCGTAGCGGCTCTGGACGTTGATGTCCGCCGCATGGATTCTGATCAGAATGCCGTTCTGGCTGATGAGAATCAGATCGTCGGTGTCATCCACGATCTTGATGCCCGCCACGTTGCCGTTAGAGTAGTTGCGGATGCCCAAGCCGCCGCGCTTCGTGATGCGGTAGTCGTCAATGCGGCTGCGGCGGCCCTTGCCCTCCTCGCTGATGGTCAGCACGTTCGCACCCGGGCGGCAGACACCTGCACCGACGACATAGTCGCCCTCGCGCAGCTTGATGACGCGGACGCCGTGGCCGGTACGGCCCATCGAGCGGGCGCCGTCCTCGGTAAAGCGGATGGCCGCGCCGTCGTGGGTGGCAACAATGATCTCGTCGTCACCCTTGGTCAGGTGGCTCCACACCAGACTGTCGCCCTCGTTCAGCGCAATGGCGATCAGGCCCATCTTGCGGATGTTGCGGAACTGGGACAGCGGCGTGCGCTTGATGAGGCCCTGCTTCGTCACCATCGTGGCGTAGGTGTTGTCCTCGTCCACGCCGGCCTTCTGCTGCAGCATCAGCGTGACCTTCTCGCCCTCCTGCAGCTGCAGCAGGTTCACAATATGGCTGCCCTTGGCCGTGCGGCTGCCCTCGGGCACCTGATAGCCCTTCAGGCGGTAGACGCGGCCCTGGTTCGTCATAAACAGCATATAATCATGCGTAGAACCGACAAAAAGTTCCTCGGTAAAGTCGTCGTCCTTCTGGGTCATGCCCTGCACGCCGCGTCCGCCGCGGTTCTGTGCCTGGTAGGTGTCCAGCGTCGTGCGCTTGATGTAGCCCTCATGGGTCAGCGTAAAGACGCAGGTCTCCTCGGGGATCAGGTCCTCAATATCGACCTCGCCGGAGACGGTCTCGATGGAGGTGCGGCGCTCGTCGCCGTACTTGTCGGCCAGCGCGGTCAGGTCGGTCTTGACGATGCGCTTGACGTGCTCGTCGTTGGCCAGAATGTCCTCATAATCGGCGATGGCCTCGCGCAGCTCGCCCAACTCCTGCTCGATTTTGAGGATCTCCAGACCGGCCAGACGGCCCAATTGCAGCTTGACAATGGCGTCCGCCTGCAGCTCGTCAAAGCCGAAGTTGTCCATGACGGCCTGCCGCGCCTCGGCAAAGCCGCCCTTGCAGGCGCGGATCGTCGCGATGATCTCATCGACGATGTCAACGGCCTTGTGCAGGCCCTCGAGGATGTGCTCGCGCTCCTTTGCCTTCTTCAGTTCAAACGCGGTGCGGCGGCGGATGACCTGCATCTGGAACTCAATATAGCGCTCCATCATGGTTTTCAGGCTCATGATCTTGGGCACGCCGTCGTCCAGCGCCAGCATGATGACGCCGACGGTGTCCTGCAGCTGGGTGAAGCGGTAGAGCTGGTTCAGCACGACCTGGGGGTTCGCGTCCTTCTTGATCTCAATGACGATCTTCATGCCGGTGCGGCTCGAGGACTCGTCGTTCAGGTCGCTGATGCCCTCGATGCGCTTATCCTTGACAAGGTCAGCGATGGACTCGATCAGGCGGGTCTTGTTGACCATGTAGGGGATTTCCGAAATCAGGATCTCGTAGCGCCCGTTCTTTTTCTCGATGATCTCGGCACGGCCCCGCAGCGTGATTTTGCCGCGGCCCGTGGCGTAAGCAGCGCGGATGCCGCTGCGGCCCATGATGATGCCGCCCGTCGGGAAGTCGGGGCCCTTGACGTACTCCATCAGCCCGGCCAGGTCGATTTCGGGGTCGTCCATCAGGGCGACCATGCCGTTGACGATCTCGCGCAGGTTGTGGGGCGGGATGTTCGTCGCCATGCCGACGGCAATACCCTGGCTGCCGTTGACGAGCAGGTTTGGGAAACGACTGGGCAGGACGTGGGGTTCCTTCTTGGTCTCGTCAAAGTTGGGGTCCCAGTCGATGGTGTCTTTTTCAATGTCGGTCAGCATCTCGCAGGCCATCTTGGACATGCGGGCCTCGGTGTAACGGTAAGCAGCCGGGGGGTCGCCGTCCACGGAGCCGAAGTTGCCCTGGCCGTCCACAAGCGGGTAACGCAGGCTGAAATCCTGCGCCAGACGCACCATGGCATCATAGACCGAGGCGTCGCCGTGCGGGTGGTACGAGCCCAGCACCGCACCGACGGTATCGGCAGATTTGCGGTAGGGGTGCTGCGGGTCGTTGCCGCGCTCGTGCATCGTGTACAGGATGCGGCGGTGGACGGGCTTCAGGCCGTCGCGCACATCGGGCAGAGCGCGCGCCACGATAACAGACATCGAGTAGTCAAGGAACGCCGTCTCGATTTCCTGCTTCACATCGCGCACAATGACCTTCGTACCGGACCCCGGCACCATGATGATGTTTTCTTCCATTGTATCACCTTAACTCAATCTTACTTGATCTTACTGCATTGTAGGGGCCGGGCATGCCCGGCCCTCCACCTTGCCTTTGCTTCCCTCTTATGGATTATAACGGTTGTTTTTATCGCAGCCGTCGGTTGCCCGCAAGAGGGTTATTCTTTTTACGTCCCGGGCCGGGCATGCCCGGCCCTCAACTTCGCGTTATTGCCCACAAACGGATCGTTGCTTGTACGCTGCGGGCCGGGCATGCCCGGCCCCTACGCTAAACGTTGGGGTTATATTCATCCAAATTCCATTTCAACGGATTTTCCTGAATATATCTTTTAATTTCACAATACGCGTTTTCATCACGAATAATATGATCATAAAATGAACGCTGCCACAATGTTACACCTGGATGTTCCACATGGAACATTTTGGACACATACGACTTGTAGCTTCCCACTACGGCGGACAAATTACGTTGTTCCTGCGGAAAAACCAATATCATATGAACATGATTTGGCATTATCACATATTCATCCACACCCACACCGGGAAAATGTCTGGAAATATCCTTTATCCCCTGCGCGGCCATTTGGCCGATGCCGTTTGGCTCGCCTGCCGCACCAAACACACATTGCTTATGATGCGTGCATACCGTCACAAAATAATGATTTGCGGTTTTATAATCATAATTTTGCAAACGGGGATTTTGGCGCGGACGAAGAATTTTGTAATCCATGGTGTATGACCCACAAACAGGCGGTATTTTTTATGCGGCGGGCCGGGCATGCCCGGCCCCTACACGGGCGGCGTATGATGTATCACACATCCAAATTCGCGTACTTTGCGTTCTTCTCAATAAACTGCCGTCTCGGCTCGACCTGCTCGCCCATCAGGATGCTGAACGCCTCGTCCGCACGCTCGGCATCCTCGATTTTGATCTGCACGATGACGCGGTTGTCGGGGTTCATCGTGGTCTCCCACAGCTGGTCGGGGTTCATCTCGCCCAGACCTTTGTAGCGGTTGACCTTCGCGCCGGGCATTTCGGCGCTCAACAGCTTCATTTCGTCGTCGTTGTAGGCATACTTGACGGTCTGGCCCTTCTGCAGCTTGAACAGCGGCGGCTGGGCAACGTAGACATAGCCGTGGTCGATCAGCGGGCGCATATAGCGGAAGAAGAAGGTCAGCATCAGCGTGCAGATATGCGAACCGTCCACATCGGCATCGGCCATGATGAAGATCTTGTGGTAGCGGACTTTGCTAATATCAAACTCGTCGCCGATGCCAGTGCCCAGCGCGGTCACGACGGGCATCAGCTTGTCGTTGCCGTAGATACGGTCCGCGCGGGCCTTTTCGACGTTCAGCATCTTGCCCCACAGAGGCAGGATGGCCTGAATGTTGGAGTCACGGCCCATCTTGGCCGAGCCGCCTGCAGAATCGCCCTCCACGATGAACAGTTCGGTCTTGGAGGGGTCTTTTTCGTGGCAGTCGGCCAGCTTGCCGGGCATACGGTTGGATTCCAGCGCGCTCTTACGGCGCACCAGCTCGCGGGCCTTCTTGGCGGCGGCGCGGGCGCGGGCGGCCTGAGTCGCTTTTTCCAGAATCGCCTTCGCGACGGCGGGGTTCTCCTCAAAGAACTCGGTCAGCGCCTTGTAAACCACATTGTTGACCAGGCCCTTGATGAAGGTGTTGCCCAGCTTCGCCTTCGTCTGGCCTTCAAACTGCGCTTCCTGCAATTTCACGCTGACGACGGCAATGATGCCCTCGCGGGCGTCGGGGCCGGACAGGTTCTCGTCCTTGTCCTTCAAAATGCCCTTGGCACGTCCATATTCGTTCAGCACGCGGGTCAGGGCCAGCTTAAAGCCCTCCTCGTGGGTGCCGCCCTCGGGGGTGTGGACGTTGTTGGCAAAGCTCAAAAGCAGCTCGTTGTAGCTGTTGTCGTAGTATTGCAGTGCGACCTCGGCCACAGCGCCCTGGCCCTCGCCTTTCATATACATGACCTGCGGGTGCAGCGGCGTTAAGTCGCGGCGCTCACACAGGTAGCTGACGAAGGAGCGGATGCCGCCCTCGTAGCACATCGTCTCGGTGCGCATCTCGCCGGACTGCTCGTCCTGGGGGCGGTCCGCGTCGGGGCGCTCGTCGGTCAGGGTGATCTTGACACCGGCGTTCAGGAACGCTTCCTCGCGCAGGCGCTTGAGCAGCGTTTCATAGCGATAGAGCGTCGTTTCCTGGAACATCTCCGGGTCGGGCTTAAAGGTGACTGTCGTTCCGGTAGAAGCCGCCGCGCCGATTTTTTTCAGGTCGCCGTCCGGCTTGCCGCGCTTGAAGCTCTGCTCATACTCGGCCCCGTCGCGGCGCACACGGACGGTCAGCCACTCGGACAGGGCGTTGACGACGGACGCGCCGACGCCGTGCAGACCGCCGGCCACTTTATAGCCGGAGTCCTCGCCGCCGAACTTGCCGCCGGCGTGCAGCACGGTGTAGACGACGGTCACAGCCGGGATGCCCAGCTTGGGCTGGATGTCCACGGGGATGCCGCGTCCGTTGTCCGAGACCTCAATGATGTTGCCGGGCTTGATGGTCACTTCAATATGGGTGCAGTATCCGGCCAGTGCCTCGTCGATGGCGTTATCGACGATCTCATAGACCAGATGATGCAGGCCGGAAGGCCCGGTGGAGCCGATATACATGCCGGGGCGCTTGCGCACAGCCTCCAGACCCTCGAGGACCTGGATCTGCGCACCGCCGTAGGCATGGTCGGTAGCCGTCTCGCGGTTGGTTTCGGTGATGATTTCTTCTGCCATGAAATGATAGCCTCCTGTTGTGGGTGGGTATCTCTTTTTGAGTATCGCACGGTAGGGGCCGGGCATGCCCGGCCCTCCGCCTTGCGTCATTGCCCATGAATGGGCGGTACTTTTTATGCTGCGGGCCGGACATGTCCGGCCCCTACGGGCGTACTAATTTAAAATTCCAGCCTCTCCGCTCTTTTTTTCAGCGCGGCGGGCGATAACTGACTGATATAAATGGTCTCGTCGGGGAAATCGGTGACAAGAAAGCTCTTGGGCAGCGTGCCCGGGGCGCAGAGGTCCACGACGGCGCCCTCGCTCTCGACGTGGCGGAAGTATTCCTCCGTCCGCCGCGACGCCCCGGCTGTGTCCAGATCAAACACCCCGATCACATCCCGGGTATTCAGGACAAAGTCCTGACCTGCGTGAAAGTACAAATCCTGAACCTCCCTGTCCGGCCTCTACGCTTCTTCGACCACTCCGCCCTTTACCATCACAATTTTCCCATTGGTACGCGCAAAAGCGGCGGTGTCGCAGGTGGTCACAATCGTCTGGTGCTCGCCCATGCGGGTCAAAAGGTAGGTCTGGCGCTCGTCGTCCAGCTCGCTCAAAACGTCGTCCAGCAGCAAAACCGGGTGCTCACCGAACAAATCACCGACCACTGTCGCCTCGGCCAGCTTCATTGCCAGCACGCAGCTGCGCTGCTGGCCCTGACTGCCAAACACCCGGGCGGGCTGGCCGTCCAGCAAAATTTCCAGATCCTCGCGGTGCGGCCCGGCCAGGCAGAACCCGGCGCGCAGCTCGGCACTGCGCATGGCCCGCATCTTTTCGGTCAGCGCCGCGGCGGTGGGGGCCGCGGTGCACATCTGGTAGTTCAGCGTCAGCACCTCGGCACCGTGGGAGATGTCCTTATAATTCTGCGCGGCGATGGGAGCCGCCGCCGCCAGAAACTTGCAGCGGTGCTCCATGATGAGCGCGCCGTACTCGGCCAGCTGCTCGTCGTAGGTGTCCAGCAGCATATTGCCGTTTGGCGTAATATCGTAGCTTTTCAGCAGGGCGTTCTTCTGGGCCGTCAGCCGCATATACCGCCGCAGCGCCACAAGGTAGGGCCGGTAGACCTGGCACAGTGCGGAATCCATAAACCGCCGCCGTCCGTCCGGGCCGCCCTTGACCAGCCCCAGCAGGTCCGGCTCAAAGACGACGGCCTGAAAGTTCCCCGCCAGCGCCGCCGCGCGCCCAACGTCCGCGCCGTTTAATTTGCCGGTGCGGCCCGGGCGCTGGCTCTGCCTGCTGCCCACGGTCAGGCGGATGGATTTTTCCACGTCCTGTGTCTCAAACGCGCCCTCGATGACCGAAAAGTCACAGCCGCGCCTGATAAGCTCCGCGTCCTTTGACCCGCGGAAGCTCTTGCCGCCGGTCAGCAGCCAGACAGCCTCCAGCAGGTTCGTCTTGCCCTGGCCGTTCGGGCCGCACAGCACGGTCAGGTGCGGGTCGGGGTGCAGCTCTGCGTGGGCAATATTGCGGTGATCCGTTACTTCTAAGTGCGTTAAGCGCATTACGCGCCCTCCGCGATCTGCACGGTCTGGCCGTCCAGCTCCACGGTATCCCCTGCGCGGCACTTTTTGCCGCGCATCGTGCAGACCTCGCCGTTGACCTTAACGGCCCCGCCCTGGATCAGCTCCTTCGCCTCGCCGCCCGTCTCGCACAGACCGGCGAACTTCAAAAGGGCGTCAAGCTTAATAAAGTCGGTGTTAATACGAATTTTTTCCATAATACATCCCTCTATCGTAACCCCGGCCGTAGGGGTCGGACATGTCCGACCCTCAGCCTTGCTGCAGCAGCCCTTTAGCCGGGCGGCTGATTTTATCTGCAGGGCCGGGCATGCCCGGCCCCTACAGCACAGCATTGCTTCAGCCCTCGTTCTTGAACCGTACCGGCAGCACCAGATAGATGAAGTCCTTGCCGTCCTCGGGCAGGAGCTTGACGGGGCTTAAGGGGCCGTTGATTTCCAGCACCATCTTCTCACACTTCGAGAAGCGCAGTGCATCCAGCAGATACCGGTTGTTGAAGCCGATCTCTACCGCGTCGCCCTCCATCGAGACCGGCGCGAACTCGTCTACGACCTTGCCCAGCGGCGTCTGGCAGCGGACCGTCACGCGATCCTCGGCAAAGGAGATGCGCAGCGGGTTCTTCAAACGCTCGGTAATAATGAGCGACGCACGCTCGATCGTGTCGATGAAGTTCTTGCATTCAACTGTAACACGTGTTTTTCTGTCCTTCGGGATGACGCTCTCATAGTTGAGGAAGTCGCCCTCGATCAGGCGGCTCATGATCGTATAGCCGTTGGAGGTAAACACGACATAGCGGCGGTTCGCGTCGATCTTCACGTCGTCGTCCGCGCCGCCCATAATTTTCAGCAGCTCCTGCAGTGTCTTGGCGGGGATGATGATGCGGATGTCGCGGGTACACTCGACGTCGCGCTGGATAATGGCCAGCCGGTAGCCGTCCAGGGCCACAATCGTCAGGCTGCCCGGCTCAATGACGAACAGCTCACCGGTGTGGGCGGGCTTTTTGTCGTCCTGGCTGACAGCATAGATGGTTTTCTCTATCATCTCGCGCAGCATGCCGCACTTGACGGTCATCGTATTGTCGGCGCCGGTCACGGGCAGGCTCGGATAATCGCTGGCGTTCAGCGCGGGGATCTCAAATTCTGCCACACCACCGCTGATTTTTGCCTGTCCCTCGTCGTTCAGCTCAATGCAGACATCGCCCGCAGGCATACGGTTGACCATGGCGCTCAGCAGTTTTGCGTCAAGTACAGTTTCACCGGGTACAAGTACGTTGCATTCAATCGTGGTCGTGATGCCCATTTCCATATCGTAGCCGGTCAGCGTCAGGTTAAAGCCCTCGGCCTTCATGTAGATGCCTTCCAGCACGGGGATGGCGGCGCGGTTCGTGATCGCGCGGGAAACGCCGTCGATGGCGCTGGCCAGCAGTGTTTTTTCGCATTCAAATTTCATGTTTCTATCTCTTTCTCCGGCTTTTTTGGAAAAAAGCCTCGGCAAAAAACGTTCAGCGGTCTCTAGGAAGGGCGCTCCTTCTGTTTTCCACAGCCGGAGCGGTGTTTTGTAGGTGTGAGGAAGTGTATTTTGCGGTTCCGTTCGCAGAAACTATTAAACTATGGTAGTAGTCGTAGTAGGGGGTGTTAGTTTCGTGGAAAACTCCGCGGGACCCGATTGCGCCGCGGGAAATCGCGGGTGGATTGTTTTGAACAGTCTGTGGATTTTTCTGTGGAAAACCCGGAAAACTCCTTTTTTCAACAACCCCCGTGGAATACGCGCTGTTGATAACTGAAAACTTTGTTGAAAAACGGGGTGTTCTTTCTTTACAAAGAAAGAACCAAAGAAATTCCAGATGCACGGGTGAGAATGTGCGATGCTGCGTACAGTACATCCAAAATCCCGTCCCCGGGATAAACTATTGAAAGTTCTTTGCCTACTTTCTTTCAAGAAAGTAGGTCAGGTGCGGACGTTTTTCATGATGTCGCTGCACATCTCTTTCAGGTGCTGGTCGCGCTTGATGTTTTCCTCCATCGTTTTGATGGAATACACCACCGTGGAATGATCGCGCTGGAACTCCTGCCCGATGGCCTCCATGCTCATGCCGGTCACCTCGCGGATAATGTACATCGTCATCTGCCGCGCCGCGCTCACATTCGCATTGCGCTTCTTGCCGCGGATGTCCGACGGCATCACATTGTAGGTGCGCGCGACCTCGTTCAGGATCTTCTCGATCGTGACCGGAATCGGCTGGCTGTCGTTCAGCGTGTCCTTGATCGCCGTCGTCGTCACGCCGATGCACGGCTCGATGCCCTCCAGCAGATAGTAGGCGTTCAGCTTTTTGACCGCGCCCTCCAGCTGGCGGATGTTCTGCTTTAAGTGGTTCGCAATGTACTCGGCCACGTCGTTCGGCAGGTCCAGATTCAACAGCTCGGCCTTGCGCTTGACGATGGCAACGCGGGTTTCAAAATCCGGCGGCTGGATGTCGGCGGTCAGGCCCCACTCAAACCGGGTGCGCAGACGCTCCTCCAGCGATTTGATCTCCTTCGCGGGGCGGTCCGACGCGATGACGATCTGGCGGCCATCGTTGTGCAGCGTGTTGAAGGTGTGGAAAAACTCCTCCTGCGTGCTCTCCTTGCCGGCCAGGAACTGGATGTCGTCGATCAAAAGCACGTCCGCCTTGCGGTAGCGCTGGCGGAACTGCTCCATCGTTGCCGTCTTGATGGCGGTGATCGTCTCGTTCGTGAATTTTTCACAATCCACGTAAACAATGTTGAAATCCGGGTGGTTCTTCTGGATCTCAATTTTGATGGCGTTCAGCAGGTGCGTCTTGCCCAGACCCGACGGCCCGTAGATGAACAGCGGGTTGTACGCGCCGGAAGGGTTCGCGGCCACGGCCTGCGCGGCGGCAAACGCAAACTGGTTCGACGGCCCCTTGATGAAGTTCTCGAACGTGAACTCGTACCGCCCGCTGGGCAGGTCGTTCTCGTCCAGCTTCGGCTTCTCGGCAGCCTTGCCGCCGTCCGGTGCGGGTGCGGCCAGCACAAACTTCAGCTCCACCTCAAAGCCGAGGATCGAGGCAAACGCCTCCTTGAGCAGATCGGCATAGCGCGCCGCCGCAAACCGCATGACGACGTCGTTGGGAACCTCCAGGATGATGATGTTCGTGCCCTCAAAATTCAGCAGATTGAGGTCCTGGATGAAAACTCTGTATGATGCATCGGATACTCGTCCTTTGCAGTACGCCTTGACGGCGTCCATTACATCATTGAAGGAATCCATGATTCTCGATACTCCCCACTTCCTGTTATAAGTGAACGCCCTATATCCAAACAGGGCGCAGAAATACTAAATACAGTATACCACAAAACCGGGTTTTAAACAACACCTATATATAATAAAGTAGGAATTTTTTTATACGCCGGAATTGTTGAAAATTTTTACGCGGAGCAAAGAAAAATAAAAGTTTTCCACAACAGATGCAATTTTCAACAGTAAATAGTACAAAATGTAGTGGATAACTCTCTGTAGCTCCAATTCTTTGACGCGGGAGCGAAAAATTCTGCCCAAACCCCCTTGACAAAGTGGGGGTAAATCGCGTATAATCTAACTCTGCAAGGCTGCCCCAGTGTATGGGCGAAGCCCTGAGCAAACAGCCCATACCGGGATTTCAACAGGAGGAATGAAAAATGAAGCGTACTTTCCAGCCCAAGAAGCGTCAGCGCAGCCGCGTCCACGGTTTCCTGAACCGCATGGCTACCAAGAATGGCCGCAAGGTCATCGCCCGCCGCCGTGCGAAGGGCCGTAAGAGCCTGACTGTCTGATAACTTCAGAGAATTAAGTGAACAAAAGGGTTGCTGATTGTAAAATCGGCAGCCCTTTTTTCAAATATGGCTTTACAGAATGGAAAAATTAGTAGATAATAGATAAAAGATAATAATAAAAAATGTGGAGCTTTGGCCAAGGCCAAAACAAAAAGCATACCGTAGGGGCGGATTCCATATCCGCCCGCGGTACCTGCCGTAAGCTGCACGGGCGCATATAGAATGCGCCCCTACAACAGCAGCGCATTTTAAGCGGTGCGCAAACGCCGCGTTCCACCTTGTTTTTTATCTTTTATCTCTTATCTTTTATCTATAAAAAGGATCTCACCTATGCGTTACCGCACTTTAGATAAAAACTGGCAGTTCAATCGGGTGTATGGCCGGGGCAAAAGCTATGTGCATCCGCACTGCGTTTTGTATGTGGCCAAAAACCGGCTGGGCTATACCCGCATCGGGCTGACGGCCACCAAAAAGGTCGGCCATGCCGTGCAGCGCAACCGCGCCCGCCGCGTCATGCGCGCCGCTTTGTCAGAGCACCTGGCCCAGAACATCGGCGGGTATGACATCATCCTGGTCGCCCGCGGCCAGACCCCCCGCTTGAAAAGCACCCAGCTGAGCAAAACGCTGGGCAAGCTGTTTGCAAAGGCCGGTCTGCCCGACAAGGCCGCCCCGGCCCCCGGGCCCGAGACGGCCCCGCAATGATCGCCCGCCTTCTCATCGCGCTTTTGCGCGGCTACAAAAAATATATCAGTCCGCACCTCGGGCATCACTGCCGGTTCATACCCACCTGCAGTGAATACGCCATGCAGGCGCTCGCCGTACATGGCCTTGTAAAGGGTCTGATTTTAACGGTGTGGCGCCTTTTAAGATGCCAGCCCTTTGCAAAATTCGGCTATGACCCGGTACCCGAAAAGGGAAAGTGGGTCAACCCGGAGCGAAGGCTGACGAAAGATAATAGATAAAAGATAACAAAAAACATACCGTAGGGGCGGATTCCATATCCGCCCGCGGCACCTGCCGGAAGCTGCACGGGCGCATATAGAATGCGCCCCTACGGCGGCAGAGATTTTTAAGCGGTGCGCCGGCACCGCGACCCACAAATTTTATTATCTATTATCTCCACAACTTCCGCCTCTCATGTCTTTGCACTGCGCAGCAGAGACCTACATAAAAATAAAGGTCCCGGGCGCAGACGGGGCAGAAGGAAAGGCTATGTCTTTTATGTATTTCCTGGCCGTATTGATCGGCCCGCTGGTGAAGATCCTGTACAGCTTCATCGGCAACTACGCGGCAACCATGATCGTTGCCACCCTCATCCTCAAGCTGCTGCTGTTCCCCCTGAGCATCCATCAGCAGAAGTCCACGGCCAAGATGTCCGTGTTCCAGCCGCTGATCACCGAGATCCAGCAGAAGTACAAGAACAACCCCCAGAAGCAGCAGGAGGAGCTGATGAAGCTCCAGCAGGAGCACGGCTACAACCCCATGGGCGGCTGCATGCCCATGCTGCTGACGATGCTGGTCCTGTTCGGCTTCCTGGGCGTTGTGTACTACCCCGTACACTACATCTTCGGCGTCAGCAATGATGCCGTCAAGGCCGCGTGCGAGGCCATCGGCCTGGCCACGACCAACACCTCCACGATGCAGACCGCGCTGATCCAGGCCATCCACAACGGCGCGTCCATCGACCCGTCCATCATCTCCGCCAGCGTTGTGGCCGAGATCCAGAACTTCAACACCTCCTTCTTCGGCATGGATATGTGCGATGTGCCCGGCTTCCACCTGACCCCCATCGCCATCTTCCCGGCCATCGCCACGGTCACGATGTTCGTCAGCTACTTCATCACCCAGAAGCTCTCCGGCATGGATGCCCAGATGCAGGGCAGCATGAAGGTCATGATGCTCGTCATGAACCTGATGTTCGTCACGTTCTGCTTCAATGCCCCCGTCGGCTTCTCCCTGTACTACGGCGTGTCCAACGTGGTCCAGATCTTCCAGTCCTACGTGACCTACAAGATCTACAGCCCCGAGAAGTTCAAGGCCCAGTATGAGGCCGAGCTTGCCGCCAAGCGCGCCGAGAAGAAGAAAAAGCGCACCGTCACCGTCGAGCAGAACGGTAAGAAGGTCGAAAAAGAGGTCACCCTGGGCGAGGCCAACAAGCTGCGCCTGGAGATGGCCCGCCAGCGCGAGGCCGAACTCTACAAGGACGAGCGCACCACCCCACTGAATAAGGATTAAAATATACGACGCACCAACCGTAGGGGCGAGCATTGCTCGCCCGCGCCGTTGGCGGCTGTGAGGGAGTGTATCCCCTGCCGCCGTAGGGGCGCATTCTATATGCGCCCGCCCCGCTCCCCGTTGTGATGAACGTAACGATAAGAAATAAGAAAGAGGTTCCCCCTATGCGCAGTATGGAAATGAGCGCCAAGACCGTTGAGGCCGCCGTACAGGCCGCCTGCGAGGCTCTCGGCGTTGACCGTGATGACATCAACGTAAGCTACGAAGTCCTCGAATTCCCCACCCGCAAGCTGTTTAAGACCATTCCCGCCAAGGTCCTCGTGAAGGTCGAGGAGCCCGAGGCGGAAAAGCCGGCTGAAGTTTCCACAAAGCCCGCCGAGGTTGTTGAAATCTCTGACGAGACCGCCCCTGAAATCCAGAAGGAGGTCGTCGAGGATATGGTCGAGGAGGCCGAGTTGGCCCCCGTCCCCGGTGAGGAAGTCGAGGTTCCCCTTGACATCGACGCCGACCCGCGCCTGCAGGCCGCCGTTGACTACCTGACCCCGATCTTCAACCTGATGGGTGTGGAAAACTTCACCTTCACCGCCGTCAAGAAGGGCGCTGCCACGGTCCTGAAGGTCTCCGGCGAGCACATGGGCGCGCTGATCGGACGCCGCGGCGAGACGATGGAGTCCCTGTCCTACCTCGCCAGCCTCGTTGTGAACCGCATGGAGGGCCCTTACGTCAAGCTGGGCCTGGATGTCGGCGGCTACCGCAACAAGCGCGAGGACGACCTCTCTGCCCTTGCCAGACGCATTGCAGACCGCGTCATCCGCACGGGCTGCTACTATGAGATGGAGCCGATGAACCCCTACGAGCGCCACATCATCCACACGGCCATCGCCGAGATTGACGGTGTGCGCAGCGAGAGCAAGGGCGACGGCCCGGCCCGCCATGTGGTGCTGTACTCCACCGACCCCGATGCCTGCAACCTGCCTGACCGCGACAACGCCCGCAACCAGCGCGGCGGACGCCGTGACGGTGGCCGCGGTCCCCGCCGTGACAACCGTGGCGGACGCGGCCCGCGCGGCCCGCGTGAGGGCGGCAGAGGCCCCCGCTACGGCGCTGGTCCCCGCCGCGACAACCGCGGCGGCCCTCGCTACGGCGGCCCGCGCTCCAGCGTGCCCGCCCGCGAGTTTGCGGATGCCCCGCGCGACCCCGCAGCCAAGCCGATGGCACCCAAGACCACCGAGCGCATCCACGACGGTGACGATTTCGCCTTCGGTAAGATCGAATTTTAAACAACAGTGTTGAAAAAAGCAGCTGCTCCTGTGCGGGCAGCTGCTTTTTGGTTTTTATGCGAGCGAAGCAGTCTCTTGTTCCCCCTCTAAACTCTTTCCACACCGTTTTCCACAGTGATGTTGAAAACTCTTATTTTTCCACCGTTCACAACCGGCTATACATGGGGCAAAAATGAACCGTTTGTAAACAAGATATAGGCGTAACCACGGCCCGGCACCCCTACAGGTACCCCTTTTCCACAGGAAAACCGGTTTTCCACCGTTTCCCGGGGTTTTCCATGTGGAAAACTCGTGAAAACTGTGGAAAACTATAAAATAACGGTGTTTCGCAGAAAACAAGCGGAACTTTTTGCGAAAGGCTCTCTGCAGACCTTATTTTCCTGTTGAAAATGTTGAAAACTGCCTATAGTTGTAGAACCCCGCGGTGGAAAAGTCCGAAATGTTGTTAAAAACACAGATGTAGCCGTACTGAAAACAAAGTGGGGTGCAGTCGGTTATCAAACGTCCATGCCCGGCAACGAGGATACATTTTCAACCGTATGGCCAGCCCAATGTTGAAAGAAAAACAACAACCGGCGAACGGCATCCCACATAAACTCGCGGGCGGCATATATGCCGCCCCTACCGCGCTTACGTGAATTACATCCGTAGGGCGGGGTGCCCACACCCCGCCGCAAGTTCGCGCGGCTACCCGTCAACGGGCAGTCAACCACGTAGGGGGCGGCGTCCCCCGACGCCCCGGAAACCTCCCGTTGCCGCCCATCCCCGGGAAAACCCCCGGGCCGGGCCTGCCCGGCCCCTACCGCGCGGCGGGGGG
>SKEA01000421.1_pt1 | contig 42246 bp, 34 predicted proteins | sample 4826601 | NCBI WGS metagenome assembly SKEA01 (sample SAMN11008821, study PRJNA524170) | human gut metagenome | biome: Human fecal sample; material: Feces; isolation source: fecal sample from pouch patient p13, p53 | host: Homo sapiens | place: Israel: Tel-Aviv | collected 2016-07-06 | reverse complement strand
ATTTCGCCAAGGCATTTTCAATAATTCTTCTCGGCATAAGAAGCGAAGCTCCCATTGTATCTGCCTGCCACTCAACAGACGCAAACATCTGAGCCAGTTCCTCTTTGGAATAACTACGCTCACTGTCATACTCTGCATGAAAGCGTCCTTCACTCGGCATTGCATACATCTTACTCAAGATATGATGTGACGCTTCGTGTGCCATTGTAAACCTGCGACGTCCCTGCTCCTTTTCGGCAAGAAGAAATTTATCAAGTACGATGGTGTCTTTCGGGAAAACAAAGGGAATAATTTTTCCGTCCTGATGTACCAGCAGTGGTGTTGCTCCATCTGCCAGAAAACCAATTCTACCTGCATCATCTTCTGCGAAAGAAGCGTATTCAATTCGTAACATAAGAAATTCTGTAATGAAATGTTCTATGTCGATGGATTGAATCACTCGATTGCTAAACTTATTAGCATAAGCTGTTATCAAGCCTTCGCTGATTTCTTCCAACTCGGCTCTTGACATATAAATACTCAAGTTGTGTCCACCTCCGACTCCACCTTATCCGGCGGTGCAACTCCTCCGGCAAAGTTCTGTTGTATTTCCGCACTATCCAAATTGATTAGATAGCGAATTCCTTCAAGTGTTCTCATTCGTCTGTCCTCTGCTATAGTTCTTTGATGATGTGACAAGCCACACCCTGAATGCAGCACTCATCTACAATGATGTCTTTCATCTTCTTATTTTCCGGATGGAGAATGATTTTCTTATTCTCATCATCTCGGAAGTAACGTTTCAATGTATTCTGATTATCCACAAGGGCAACTACTATATCACCCTCATTGGCTTCTACCTGCTTTTTAACAACCACAAGGTCGCCGTCATCAATCCCTGCTTCAATCATAGACTGACCACTCGCTCTTAATATGAAGAAATCTCCTTTGCCGAAAATAGCAGTAGGAAGTGATACATATTCTTCAATATTTTCTTCCTCATACCGAGGACTGCCACAAGGAATAGAACCTACAATCGGCGTCTGTGTCTGTTCGCCACTGTACTTACGGGTCACATTGGTACTAATCTCCTGCCCGTCGTACTCAATCATATTCTTCTCAGCCATCTCTACCAAGTATTTATATGCTGTACCTCTGGCAATACCAACCGCTTCAGCAATCTTTGTAGTCGATGGGGATTGTCTGTTTTGCAGGTAATAATCCTCGATATACTTTTTTATCTCACTCATAAGTTCAGGACTCTTGCTTCTCATACCTGCACCTCACTTTCTTTTCTATCGGAAGCACTCTGCTTTCGATAGTTTTATTATACCTGATACGAAGAATTTTTCAAGTAGGTTTTTCGCAAAAGAAAAGAGGTGTCGCAATTTGCTAACACCTCTCCATTCTTTAATATTGACTTTACGCTTTATGCAGACCATCTACATAAATGCAAATCTGCACTATTCATTCTCTTTCATATCTTCAGTAGCTTTTGTAAGCATTTGTCTGTATTGCTCTTTCAAGCTTTCCGGTGCAAGTATCTGTACCTTGCCATTAAAGCCAAACACCCAACCGAAAAAGGTTGGACTGGCTGATACTTAGGTCTGTACTCTGAAAGACGTCATATCATACGCAAGGGTTGTCACATCTTCTCCGAAGCGGTCAACCATTGTTTTCATCAGACTGTTATCACACCGTAAATCTACAAGGACTTTCTCGCCTGAGAACATAAAGAACACTTCCTTTGTGTAATTCTCAATATCAAAATCATCCGGCATAGGAATAATATCTTTATCCAATATCTCCGGCTTGGAAGCAATACGGTCTACCCTGAAATTGATAACCTTGCTTTTCTTCTCTGAATATCCGAGAACATAATAATAGTCCCCACACCAAAGAAGTTTATACGGGCTGAGCTTATACACTTCGCCCTTGTTCTTCAGAACCTTTTTCTTTAATCCGGTATAATCATAATACTGAAAAGAAATCTGTTTACCTGTATTGATGGCATCGTTTATAGCGTCAATGATATAATATATCTGCTCATTATCCGGCTTAATGCGATTGACCACATAGTTATTACGCTTCAGCTTTGCCACCTGCCCCGGACTGGTCATCGTATGTATCTTCTCAATCAAAGTTTCACTTTTCTTCTTTGTAATAAACTTCGATGACTCTACTGCATCAATCAGCAGTTTCAATTCCGGCAATTCAAACTTACGGCTGGCTACAAAGTATTTGCTCTGAGTAGAATGGATAGTAACAATATCCATTCCAAACTCCTGAAGTGCAGCAATATCTTTTGTGACCGTCGTTCTATGTGCAGATATTCCGTATTCATCATTCAATATATTGATTAACTGTGTTGTGGAAAGAGGATTTTCTTCATCGGTTCTTTCCAGTAAAATCTTTTGTAAATATAAAATTCTTCACTAATTTGGAATTAGTCAGCCAAATGACAACCTATTTTCGGAAAAATCCCTCAAATATTTTTTCACTTTCTTAATCGCTGCGTTTAAATGCTTTTCAATCGCCTGATGAGAGACTCCCTCCGCTTCGGCAATTTCCCTTGCGCTTTTATTTGCAACATACCGAGATATGAGGTATTTGTATTGCTTCTGCTTTCTTAATGAACGACCAGCCACGCTCCTGCAACTTCGAGTCCATTGCCTACAAGTATCGGAATACCGGACACCCACACGCCATATTCTGCGGGATCAGGCTCTTCAAATCCGTTTTTCTCAAGATAGCTTGTCGCATTAAGGTAAGTCTTGCTACCGTCTCTTCCTCGTCCGCTGATAAGCTGACATAAATGCCTTAACAAAGAAATAATTTCAAAGCGCAAAAAAATTATGCATCATTGCGACAGCGTCTGCATCAGCGGCTTTATGCCACAAAACTTTGCCGTTCTCAAAGAACATCAGATTATCGCAGCACTGACATATTATTTCCGGGTCGTGGGTGATGATTAACTGCGTTTTCCCAATCTGCTGCATATCTTTTATCAGCGCCGCAAAATCTATCATATGACGATAGTCCAGTCCGCTTGTAGGCTCATCATAAACAAGTATTTCCTTGTCGGAAGCAAGGGCACAGGCAATAGATACACGCTGCTTTTGTCCACCTGAAAGCGACATCGGATGTCGGTCTTTATAACCCAACAGATCAAGCTTATTCAAAATTTCTTCCGCTTTCGCTCTCTTTTCTGTTTCATCAAGCTTGCTTTTTTCCATGGATAGCATCAGTTCATCCAATACGCTTTCCGTAAACAGCTGATAATTCACATTCTGCATAACCATATAGCAAAGCTTAATTCTGTCTTTTGACGCCAGATTATTTCCTTTATACAGTATATTCCCACCCATATGTTTCTCAAGTCCACAAAGGCATCCCGCAAACGTACTCTTTCCGGCTCCGTTTTCTCCTACAATTCCAACAACTGAACCCGCAGGTAGCTTAAGCGTATCAATGTCGAGAGCTTTTCTATCACGGGATTTCTTATAAGAGAAAGTGATATTTCTAAAGAAAAACTTGTCCTCATTATTCTCCCAACTCTTTGAAACAGGAGAAAAGTGAGGCTCTGTGCGAAGTCCCATCGCATGAAGTTCCTCTTCTGTTTTCCCTTCGAATTCGCCCATACTCATATCGGAGCTGATTTGTCCGTCAGACATATAAATGACCCTGTCAGCAAGCGTCTTCAGCCACTCAAGACGATGCTCTGCAATAATGACAGTGCAGCCGTCTCGTTTCCATCCCGCAATAACATTCATCAGTTCTCGTATGCCTTTATAATCCAGATTAGAAGAAGGCTCGTCCATCACAAAGATTTTCGGATGCAGCGCAGATACGGAAGCACAGGCAATCTTCTGCTTTTCTCCTCCGGAAAGTTCAAACAGGCTCCGGTTCAGCAAACGGTAAAGATTGAGATTGTTGATTGTTTCATCCAAATTCTTCTGTATCTGTTCTTTCGGCATACCAATGTTTTCACAGCCAAAAACAATCTCAGAATCAGTATCCACTGTATAAAACTGAGATTTGGGATTCTGAAAAACAGATCCTACAAGTGGTGACAACTCATAAAGTTGCGAACCGGCAACATCCTTTCCGCATACTGTTACTTTGCCGGTAAGACTGCCCTCAAAGAAATGCGGAATTAAACCATTAATGAGCCGTGTCAATGTTGTTTTTCCGCAACCAGATTCACCACAAAGAAGAACAACCTGTCCCTGCGGAATTGTTATGCTGATATTTTGCAGTCCGGCACCTTCATCTGAATCAGCATATGAAAAGCTGACATTTTCTAATTTGAGCAATGTCATCACCTCCGGAATACTGCTATAGGAATATAACAGCTATAGAAAATTATAAGCAAAGCAACAACTGCCACATCCCGCCATGTGAAGCCAATCCGGCACATATTCGTTCGTCTACATGGCGAATCAAGTCCTCGTGTCAATGCCGATGCCGCCAGATCATTTCCAATTGACACAACGCTCATAAGAAAAGGAACCATCCGGTATTCAAGCATTTTTACGGGATTTCTGAATGAACCAGCCTCCCGCAGTCTCATTGCTTTCTGTACAGCGGTATACTCTTCTCGTATTGTCGGAAGAAACCGAAACATAACAGAGATTGGCACGGTTATCTTTTTTGTAACATGCATCCTATCCATTGCGGCAACAAATTCGCTGACTGTTGTCGTGGAGAACAAAAACCATCCCATCATTGCTCCCGGTATTAGTCTGGTGGAGAAAGCGATTACACCGGTAAACAAGATGTTGACTGCATCCGGAAGATAAGGCACCAGAGCAGATGTTCCAATCTCGCATACCACATATACCGCAAGATATATGAGTGCATTTTTATATTTTTTCAGCGAGATCATAAACAGAAACGGCACCAGTGCGGGGATATAATTAAGATATCGTAAAACACCCGCAGAGCTTCCCGCAATTAAGGTCACCGAAATACACAGGCAAAGCAGGAGTTTTGTCCTTGGATCGAGCTTTATCGATTGATTATTTTTGCTGTAAACACAATAACGCTTCATACAAGACCGCTTCTCTTGAAATGCTTTTTCAGAACTGCTTTTCCAAGGAATCCTCCGATAAGTCCGCCTATGAAACAAAGAAGAATAAGAAGCGGGAATACCCACCAAATGCTCAAATATCCCTGCGTGGCATTCATATATGCTTCTCCAAAGGTTGTTGCCTTCTCAGCAACCCATTCGCTGCTGGCTGTGAGCTGATTTACATAATTACCTGATACCGAAATGCTCAACACAGCGTAAGAGAGTACGCACAGGTTGGCACTGCTGTATTTTCCGCCCTTCATAATCAATTCTGCGATCAGTCCGGTAACAACACCCCAGATTAAAAGATAAAACCCCATGCCGGTAAATATCATAACCAATCCGAATATGATTTCAAAAATCAGAATCATACCAAATTTTTTGACCTTTGCGTAGAATAACATCATTGGGATACCGCCGATAATCGGAACGACAATGCTGAGTGCCATGTATCCGAGCGGAATCATTCCAAGGGTACAGGCCACAACCATTGTCACAGCCAGATAAATTGCTGTAAAAACACCAATATTAATAAAGTCCTTACCTGTCAGTTTTTTTGAATTGTTTGTACTCATTTTAATATCTCCTTATCTATTTTCGATTGCCATTTTCCATGCTGCAGATTTCCGTCTGCTAAGAATAAAGCTGCGATATGTGCCCTGCATTTCGATAAGCTCGCTGTTTGTTCCGGTAGCCTCAATACTGCCATCGTTCAGGACAATAATCTGATTTGCATTTTGAATGGTATTAAGTCTGTGTGCGATAACCAGAAGTGTCTTTCCGCTGCATAGTTCACGGATTGCTTCCTGAATATATTTTTCATTGTCCGCATCGACACTTGCCGTAGCTTCATCAAGAATGACTATGGGAGCATCTTTCAAGATGCATCTGGCAATAGAGATACGTTGCTTTTCGCCTCCGGAGAGGCTCTCGCCACCTTCGCCGACCATCGTGTCAAAGCCACACGGAAGTTGCATGATGAAATCGTAGCAGCGAGCCTTTTTAGCGGCTTCAATCACTTCCTCTTTTGTTGCATCCGGACGCCCCATGCTGATATTATTGTAAATCGTATCATCGAACAAATAAACCCGCTGAAATACCATGCTGATATTGTTCATTAGCTCTGAAAGAGGGATTGACCGTATGTCCTTGCCTCTGATCAGCACCTCCCCGGACTTCACATCCCAAAATCTCGCAAGAAGATTTGCCAGCGTTGATTTTCCACAGCCCGAAGGTCCTACAAGTGCACACATCTCATTTCTGCTAACCGAAAAGGAAACATTATGTATTACATCTTTATCCCCATAAGCGAAAGAAACATCTCTGAATTCAATTTCAGGCTCATCTGGCTCTGCCGGAATATGTTCTGAACCGCTGTTATTAAGCTCCTGTTCTGAAAAAACCTGTTCGATTCGATCCAAGCAGCTGTTCATAACCGTATAACGGGTGCTGCCTCCGTACAATGCTTTCAGCGGTCCAAAAAGATCAAACACGAAAAGCAGCAGACCAACCACATAAACGGAACTGAGCGTTCCTTTCGCCTGAAGCAAGAATGCAACCGCAATAATGACAGATGCGCCTATTCCATAGATTAAATTCAGTCCCATCTGCCACGGTCCATGAGCGTTTTCAAAATGCAGGTTGGTTTCACAGCTGTTATTAAAGTTATCCGACAACTCTTTTGATTTTTCACCTAGCATATTGTAGGTTTTGATAATGCCAATTCCTTCGATATAATCAAGTACAGCTTCTGTAAGATTCTCGCTTTGCTCCTGTCTTGCCGAAGAATCCCTCATAGCCTCTTTTTTCATACCCTTTGCCACAAGAAGAATGATTCCGAGAATAAGGATTCCTGTAAGGCCAAGCCATACATTCAAATAAAAGAGGAAAACAATCATAATTGCCTCGGCAAATATCTCACTGACGGTTCCGGCAATCGCAGTCATACAGTTTTCCTCGATAAAGACCATATCTGTTGAAAGCACAGAACTTATTTTTCCTATGTTGCCTTCCGTAAAGTATCCCATCGGCATTTTGCGCAAGTGTTTTCCCAGCTCTATGCGTTTATCTGCGAACAATTCATAGCCCGCAGTAGACTGAAGCCTGTCGGAAATAATGTCAACTACAGCCTGCAATGCGACGCATATTGCCATAGCAATTCCTATCGTTAAGCAAAGTTTACCCGTCATTGCTTTTTGTGTAAATGCATTTATTGCAATAAATGCAAAGCCTATCGGTGCTTTCATCAGAACCGACTTCAAAAAGGAAAAGACAAACGCGACGGTAATCCTTTTCTTATAGACTCCCGAAGAATCCAGAATTCTTTTTAACAGTTTGATCATGCTTTCGCCTCCTCACTCGCCACAGTCCATTTTTCGGCATCGCCTGCGTTCTGCCACAATCTGCGATAATCCTCGCATGATTCAAGCAATTCCTCGTGCGTTCCACAGCCTGCAAGATTTCCGTCATTTAATACGCATATCTTATCGGCATTTGCAATTGTATACAGTCTGTGTGCGATGACTATGACCGTTTTGTTCCGTATCACTTGTGCGATTGCCCCGTTCATCTTTTCTTCGTTTTCCGGGTCCATGAAAGCAGTTGCCTCATCCAGCACAATAATAGGTGCATCCTTAAGAATTGCACGGGCAAGTGAGATTCGCTGCCGTTCCCCTCCGGACAATTGTTTTCCTCCGTCGCCTGCCATCGTGCGGATACCTTTTTCAAGTTTTTGTAAAAACTTACCGCACTGTGCCCTTTCGGCAGCAGCGATTACCTCATCATCTGATGCAGAGGGCTTACCGAGCCGGATGTTATCCATAAGACTTATATTGAACAGAAATTGCTCCTGTGACACATAGGATATTTCGTTGTTCAATGCTTCCACACTCATGTTCCGTATATCCTGACCGCCGATCTTAACGCCGCCGCCCGTAACATCGTAAAAGTGCACCAAAAGCTTTGCAAGCGTTGATTTTCCGCTGCCGGATTCACCAACCAAAGCTGTAAGCCTGCCCTCCTCCGCCGTAAATGAAATATCATGGATGACTTCCTTTTTGTCATATGCAAAAGTAACGTTTTCAAATGAAACCGTATGGTCAGTTCCGGAAAACGGTTCTCCGCTTTGTTGCAACGGTTTTTCGTTCATTGCCTTTTCAAGGTTTTCAATCTTATAGTTAAGCTGAGGAATATTTCCCATAAAGCTCAGTGCGCGAAGAAGCGGAGTTCCTATACCAAAGCTCATGCAAAGCACAAGAATCAGATCTGGCAATGTTGAATAGCCTTTTAATACAAACCAGCAACCGAGCGGCAAAGTCAATATGGCGATGCACGGAAGGATACTGTTGTAAAGAGCCATCCACGGACGGCACACACGATACCAGTCAAGCGTAAAATCTCTATAGCTGTATACATCTTTTTCAAAACGCTTATAAGATTCGCCGTCACGATTGAACATCTTAACAACTTCCATACCATTTATGTATTCGATAATCGTACTGTTCATCCGCTTTGCGGCTCCATAATAGCTGTCCATTTTGCTCTTGCCGCTTTTATACATAAAGCCCATTGTCAAAATCCCCGCAGGCAAGGAGCAAAGGCTTAGTAACGCAAGCTTCCAATCAACGAAAAACATGGAGAGATATACTATGGCGGGAACAGCAAAATTTGAAAGCCCTTCCGGTATTGCATGCGCAAGAAGGAGCTCAATCGTTTCAATATCATCGATGAATATTTTCTTTATCTCGCCCACGCCTTTGCTCTGGATCGTGCCGAGCGGCTGCGACTCCAATTTCGTCTGTAAGGATATGCGCAGATTTTTCAGTGTATGATACGCCGACACATGCGACAATGACAAACCGTGAACATACAAAACAGCATATAGAACTCCGCACAGCCCCACGATGGCTATTCTGAGTGTTATACCACCTACCGAAAGAGTATCTCCATACCCAAGAAGCGGCAGAATCAGTTGATATACAACAAAATAGGGAACAACAGTCATCGCCACGCCGACTATCATAAATGCGATCGCAGCATAGGTCGTTTTGCGGTATTTTCCTGTATACGCCAATGCTTTTTTAAACATATAACATTCCTCCTCTGACCTCCAGTTATACACCAGTAACCGGATACCTTTAAAAAATCCCCGCTAAGGGGATTTTATTTAATCTCAAAAACTTTTTCCCAGTTAAACATCCTGCACACAAGCTCGCTGAATTTTTTAATCTCGCCTTTTGAAAACTCATGAATAAACGGTTCATAAATTGTTGTCCAAAAAGATGTAAGCATTGTATGCAGCTCTTTCTTTGAAATGACCACCGTTGTAAGCTTTCGTGAGAACATTTCTTCATAACAACGCCAGGTTTCATTTGTCATTTGTTCAACCCAGTCGTGGCCAAAATTTTCATACTTTGTTCCGGCAGAGCAGGTCAATAGCAGGACAAATTCATCCTTGTACTCAAAGAGAATATTAAACCACCACATCATATAGTCGAAGTCCATTTTCCAGCACTGCTTTAACTGTTGATCCGAATACAAGGAATAATCTACCCTTTTCTTCTGCTCAAACACCTCCTGCATTCTGTTAATACAGCTTTCCACCACGGCACAAAACAGATCCTCTTTTCCGTTATAGCGCTTGTAGATTGCTCCGGTAGTGACGCCGGCTTTTTCAGCGATTTCTTTTAATGATGACTTTTCAAATCCCATTTTTCGGAATTCCGTCTTTGCACTTTCCAGAATGGGCAAATCAAGAGAAGTATCTCTAACAGACATATATTTATCCTCTTTCTATAATTGATAATCGCATTACCGATATTTACGTTATCAGTATAGCATAGAAGATCTCAAATGTCAATACATCACATAGCGTTAATTGACAGTAGGTTTTTCGCAAAAGAAAAGAGGTGTCGCAATTTGCTAACACCTCAAAATCTCTTTGCTCGCACTAAAATTATTAACTCCAATGGTTTGCTATTTTCTCTATTCTTATTTATTCTTATCTTTTCTTATACAATACAAGTTCTGGATTTTTACCATCTTCTTCATAAGTGCAAATAAGAATAGCATCCATATCTGCAACAACGCCGAAACATCTGTCGCCGCCGTATTCACATTCAAGCTGATTGCCCAGATACGTCTTTGCGTCATTCAAAAACTTAGCCGTTTGCCCATTCGGAAGTCGGTACTCAAGATTTACATACTTTCCGACAAGTGCATTCAGTTTCTCCACCTTTGGCATTCCTTCAACATTCAATTCGTTAATCTCATTGATTAACTTTTTCTTGAATTCTTCAAATTGCCCATTATCGCTGAGTTCATCATATTTCTTCCAGTAATCCAAGGTAGGAAGCAGCTCTTTCATATAAGAACGGGCTTGTTCCTCCGTGAAATTCTCGCTTATCATATTCTTAACGCAAACTTCAATCAAATCGTTCATATCATTATAAGTATATGTTCCATCGGCATAACACCACTTACAATAGTCCTCGTTGAAAGAACCGTCGTGATTGTGTCCGATAATATCATCATCTTCAAGCGGCATTCCGCAGCATTGACAAATAAGCTTTCTCGGTGAGCCTAAAAGTGTATTTATAGAAACATCGAATACTTTTGACAGCAATTTCAATGTTTCCGTATTCGGAACTGTTTCTCCGTTTTCCCAACGGGAAACTGCCTGACGACTTACAAAAACTTTTTCTGCAAGCTCATCCTGCGACATTCCCTTTTGAGTACGAAGTTCAAGTATAACCTGTTTTGTATCCATTAAGCAGTACCTCCCTTACACCTTTATTATAGTCTCACGCATTATCTCAAACAAGCAACTCGCAGTTGCTGTCCTTATTATTCGTCTTTTTCGTTCACAGCTAAATTTCTTGTTCTTCGTTTTCTTTTTGCTGCATATCTTCATCAGCTTGTGCAATCATCTGTCTGTACTGTTCTTTTACACTTTCCGGTGCAAGTATCTGTACCTTGCCATTAAAACCAAATACCCAACCAAAAAAGGTTGGACTGGCTGATACTTCGGTCTGTACCCTGAAAGAAGTCATATCATACGCAAGGGTTGTCACATCTTCTCCGAAACGGTCAACCATTGTTTTCATCAGGCTGTTGTCACATCTAAGGTCAACCATAACCTTCTCGCCAGGGAACATAAAGAATACTTCTTTTGTAAAATTTTCTATATCAAAATCATCAGGCATAGGAATAATATCCTTATCCAGTATCTCCGGCTTGGAAGCAATACGGTCTACCCTGAAATTGATAACCTTGCTTTTCTTCTCAGAATATCCGAGAACATAATAATAGTCCCCACACCAGAGAAGTTTATACGGACTCAGCTTATAAATCTCGCCCTTATTCTTCAGAACCTTTTTCTTTAATCCGGTATAATCATAATACTGAAAAGAAATCTGCTTGCCTGCGTTGATGGCATCGTTTATAGCGTCAATAATGTAATATATCTGCTCATTATCCGGCTTAATACGATTGACCACATAGTTATTACGCTTCAACTTTGCCACCTGCCCCGGACTGGTCATTGTATGTATCTTCTCAATCAGAGCGTCACTTTTCTTCGTGGTAATGAACTTTGAGGATTCCACTGCGTCTATCAATAGCTTCAGCTCCGGCAGTTCAAACTTGCGACTTGCCACGAAGTATTTGCTCTGGGTGGAATGAATGACCACTATATCTATACCAAACTCCTGAAGTGCGGCAATATCCTTTGCAACAGTTGTTCTGTGTGCAGATATTCCGTATTCGTCAGCAAGTATATTGATTAACTGCGTTGTAGAAAGCGGGTGTTCTTCATCAGTACGCTCCAACAAGATTTTCAGTAGATATAGTATTCTTGGTTTTGCTTCCATACATTTATCCTTTCTCGAACAGGCTCACCGCAAGTTACAATAAATTTCATCCAATTTCCTCTAAAACACCCGTCAGTACAAAACGAGCATTGTCATATTCATAGGAACAGGTAGACAGTGTAAGCAGTCTGTCCTCATCGGATACAGTTGTCCCGGAGGTAAACAGGGAATTATCCAGCGCTGTTTTCAGCAGTCCGCTGCGTTCCTCTTTCGTTTTCTCAAATTCATACACCTTTGAATCTGACGGTGTAACATATCCGGCGATCAGCTTCACTTTATAATTCTGCTTTAGTGTGAGCAGATACAAAACAGAATGTTCTTCGTAATATTCCTGCTTACTGTATTTAGGCAGAGAGCCGAACATCGTGTTGTTTTTCATATTATGACCGTAGATAATGGTATGCAGATCAGAACAATCGGCGGCGTTTCGGTAATCCATAAAAAGCGTTCCCGCTATATTCCAAGTACCGTCAAGCAGTCGGCGAAGATAATACTCGTTATCCTTGCTCTGTACTATCGGATAGTTGATTTCGGTATCCGGGCAATAGATCCAAGCAATAATGTCCTTGTTTTCTTCCTGTAAACGCTCAAAGTCTACCGTAATTGGTGCAGTTTCAGGAACAGGCTTTATCGCAGATTCTGTTTGTCCATTCTCCGTTTGCTGTGTTTGTGGTGCGGTTTCTACCGCTTTATCAATCAGCACATCATTCTGTCTTTGACTGTCCTGTGTTTCTTTCCAATAATCATAAATGTGATATGCAGATAAAGAAAAAACAGTTATACATACAGATAAAATCAGGATTTTCCATACCTTTTTAATAGCGTAACACCGTCCTTATTTGTCTGCTTTTTTATCATGCACCTTAGTCAGCTCATAAGTGCCGCCGATTGTTCCTTCGCCGCCGATGAGGGTGAGAGTATCGCCTTTGACACTAAACTCATAGGTTGCATCATGTGCCGACTCGTTCACAAAGTCGATATATAGCTGATTGTCCTTGATTTCATAGGTAAAATCATAATCTGCAAGGGTGAGGAGCATTGCACCGCTGCCTTTGCCGTCAAATTCATAGGTAGTGTTGCTGTCTAAATCCCAAGTGCCTGCAAGTGCGTCTGTCGCACCCGAACAGCCTTTTACAATCAAAATAATGGCAACAATAATTACAATCAGCAGGACAGAAGCACCGCCGATCTGCATACGGCGCTTGTTCTGTTTTTTCTTTTTCATTCTGTTTCTATAAGCGATTCGTTCCGACTGAGTTAAAGGTCTTTCCGAGCGCCTTTGCTCGCCGGAGCTGATAGGTTGATAGTCTTGCATCGCTTTCTCCAATCTAAGCAGGAAGGCGGTAGCGGGAATCCCCGTCACCGCCCTTTGCTTAAAGGTCTATTGCTGACTTATTCAGCGTGTTCTTTTTTCTTTTTGTTGTAAACTGTTATTCCCGTAACGCCAGCTACCGAAACAAACAGCAATGCAAACCAAAGGAATATATTGCTGTTATCTCCGGTCTGCGGAGATTTTTCGCTGCCATTGGTATTTCCGGGCTTTGTTGTGTCATTAGGCTTTGTTGTGTCTGTCGGAGCAGTCGTTGTTCCTGTTGCAGGAATTTCAACTGCCGGGCGTTTGTAACCGCAGGTCTTGCATTCTTCATGCTTGGAACCCTTTTTGGTTGCGGTAGCTTCCTTGTCAACAACCCACTTGAAGCTGTGTGCTGCTTCATCCTTCTTATCTCCACAGTTGCACTCATGCCAGTGATTATCTGCATTGGATTTCCATTCAGTACCATAGTCATGAATATGTTCACTACCTGCTGTTCTAACTGTCAGGTTAGCGTTTGCCTCACCGTCTGTGTAGACAAAGGTGATTGTATGACTTCCGTCTGTCAGCGTACCGAGATAACTTGCTTTCAGGGTAAGAACGGTAGAACCGGAAACAGCGGTATAATTGCTGGAATCAACAACTGAGCCATCCACCTTAATTCCTGTGAATTTTGCAAAATCACCATTGCAGGTAATTGTCACATCACTTCCACTTGCCTTGTCATATATCTGGTTATCTCCGGCGATGATTTTAAGTTCTGTTCCCATTGAAGGAATGGTTTGTGTTTCCAATACACGATGACAAACCGTACATTCTTTATGCTTTGTACCGGCGGTGGTAGCTGTTGCCGGAGTATCAATAATCCAGTCGCTTGCGGTGCGAGCCGATTTCGTGCTTTCGATAATCACGCCACAACCTGCAACTGTACATTCATGCCAGTGGTTAGTATCATCAGACTTCCATTCTGTGCCTGCGGTATGTCCGGTAGCCGGAATCTTCACACTGGTTTTATCGGTAATTTCTACCGATCCTGTTGCATCTGCAAACCACTTGTCACAGCCATCGCAGGTGTAGTATGCGGAATTGCCCGCAGCAGTGCAGGTGGCAGCTTTCGCAGCAACCAAAGTCAGATTGTGCGTATGCGGTACAGTTTTGTCATATCCGCAGGTGTCGCAAACATTGTCAGAACCGTAATCGTGAGCCGCTTCGTCCTTTTTGTCGTGGCAACGAGAACATTCGTGCCAGTGGTTTGTAGAATCGTATTTCCAATCAGAACCATATGCATGACCGAGAGCAGTACCCATCGCTGCGAAGGTATCTGTTGTGCTGATTGCACCGCAGGAGCAGCTCTTGAAATATACTGCGTCGTTTGTGCAGTCAGCAGGGGTTTTAAGTGCTTCCGGTTTTACAGTTTCCTGATTGTAGGTGTGCGTATGTGGAGCGTCCTTATAGGTTGCTTTCACGCTTACTGCACTTGCAGGCATTGTGAATGTGGGGTTGCACTGTTCACATCTGCAAGGGTAATGCCGCCGCTTACAACTTCCCACTTATCAAATACCTTGCCGGACGGAGCCGCATTTGCAGTCAGGGTAACGATTGTGCCTTGCGCCGCTTTGCTGATTTCGCTTCCTGCGTCTACTGTCGCTTTGCCGTCTGTAACGGTGATGTTGTACTCTACTGCTTTGTAAGTTACAACAACGGTTTTGTTTTCGTTCATCGTAACATTCAAAGTATTGCCAGATACAGATGTTGCAGTACCGTTCACCGTAACGGTGTCGATTTCATAGCCTGCATCGGGGGTAAAGGTAATCGTTTCGGTTGAGCCTGCCGTCAGTCCTGTCTTACTTGCGGAAATCGTTCCATTACCGCCGTTTACCTGTGTTGTCAGGCTACAGGTGGTAGGAGCGTCTTTCTCAAAGACTGCCTTTACCTCAACGTTTTCAGCAGGCATGGTGAACTTGTTATTCGTGATCGTCATACTGCCGCTGATGACCTTCCACTCCTTGAAGTGATAGCCAGTGTTAGGTACAGCGGTTAAGGTGATCTCGGTGCCTGCTGCTGCGGAAGTAGCCGAAGCGGAAGCTGTACCGTTGCCGTCATTGGTGAGTGTCACAGTATAACTGGTGACAGATGGCGCTGTATAACCGCATACGGTACAGGGAGAGCCATCATGAGGTTTACGAACCTCTACGCCGGCAACACAGGTACGCCAGTGCTCCGTATCTGAATGACTGTAGGTAGACGATGGGTCGAATTTGTGATCCAGGACAATTGGATTAGCAGCAATCTGCACGTCAGTGGCAATATCTGTGTTACTCGCGTAGAACTTGTTCTGAATCGTGCAGACATTATTGGTGGGATACCCTTTTTCAGGTTTTTTCCAGTCTTCGGAATGCACGCCGTCTGCATTGAACTCAGCGTCACTCAGCATGAAGTATGTATGCTTCACATTCGGATTTACGCCAAGCCCTCTATCCCATGTGCAGTCCACATGGAACCAGTGTCCGTCAAGCTTTACCAGATTCCATGCATGGGGTTCTTTCTTCGTATTGGCCGCAATGTAGACGCTATCGATTCCCACCTGGCTGAGTAGAAACTGATAGCACTGGGCATATCCGGCACAAACAGCCTTTCTGTTGGCCAGGGCACCGACTCCAAAATCATAATACAGTGTGCTCATGCCGTAGGAAACATTTTTGACAATCCAGTCGTGGATCTTCAGAATCTTTGCAAAATCGCTGTCGCCGGGCTTAATTAGAGCCATTACCTCGTCATAGCTCGCAATGACTTTTGCCACAAAGTCCTGCGTCCATGCCGGGTGATAGGTGTATTTTACCGTTGCCACACATCCGTTGTCCTTGTAGGTGAACTCCGGGAAACCCGTTGTAGCTGCAGTGGAATAAAAGGGATTCTTCCGCACAATCTCTCTTGCAGCATAGATGCCCGTCAGGTCCATTCCATTTACGCTGTATTGAATTTCATTCGGCGCAATATCCAAATCAGAAACATCAATTGCTTTATCGAGGTACAAAAGACGATTAAGCACTCGCTCTTTGAAGCGTTCTAACTTACTGTCATCCTTAGCCACAAATATATCGTGTACCCCAGTAGATGTACCTTCGGCATGCACTTCCTGTACGATCATGACACCGGAAGTAAATAAAATAGCCAGTATCAAAACTAATGAAATAATTTTTTTCGTTTTTATCATATAATTCCTCCCTTTTGTTTTGTTAATTTCTACTGCTCTTGATATCTTTTATCACTGACTTGACTACTTCATCCCCCACATTTGATATAAAGACACCAATATTTTCTCTGTTCTTACCCTATTTGTAAACCCGAAATCGGCACATCTATAGCAAGTACAGTTATACATTTTTATTATACTCGACAATAGAGAAAAAGTCAAGAAACTGAGCAATACTTCAAGATGGTTTATTACTCGGTTCGAATAAAATTTGCATAAGTTTAATTTTTTAAACTGGTTGTATATGAATGAGGAATGATGTATAGTATTTGCGAGAGACACCTTCTTTCGTAAATGTTGCAAATGTTTGTTTTGGCACTTTCATTATACAACACATGGAATCGAGGTGTCTTTCTTTTATGCAAAATCACGAACTTGCTCATTTATAGTTTACTGGAAATTCCAGCTTGAAATTCACATATTTACCGCCGGTATCATCCAGAATCACTTCCGCATCATAGGTCTTTCCTGTTTTTTCACTGTAAAGCCCGGACATAGAAATACGGCCCTCTTTCAAAAGAGCCGCTGCCACAGACTTTGTGATGGATTTTTTCTTGCTGGAAAAGAAACGGTTATCTTTCCAAAGAGCAAAAGAACATTCCCTGTTGTCGCAGAAAAAACCTTTCTTTCCTTCATATACCGGGGCTCCGCAGCGAGGACATACCCCTACGGCTTCATGTGCAGTTCCTCTGGAAGAAGGAAACAGATCCGCAAAACGTTCTTCCGGGGTAGTATGTTCTTTTACCAGCGTCCGGCTCATATCTGCAATCTGATCCATAAAAGATGTTGCCGACAGTTCGCCATGTTCCACTTGTTTCAGCATGGATTCCCATTCTGCAGTTAAGATGGGAGATTTGATATTGTCCGGCAGGACTGCGATCAGGTTCTTTCCTTTTTCCGTAGGAATGAGCTGCTTTTTCTTTCGCTGTACAAATCCGGCAGAAACCAGCTTTTCCAGTGTTGCCGCACGGGTAGCCGGAGTACCCAATCCTTTACGCTCGGCATCTTCCGGCATATCTTCCGCACCGGCAGTCTCCATAGCGGACAGCAGTGTGTCCTCCGTATAGTGTTTCGGCGGTGAAGTTTTCCCTTCACGGAGACTTGCTGATACAGCTTCAAAAGTCTGTCCTTCCTGCAGCACAGGGAGAGCGACAGCTTCATTTTCTTTGTGTTCCGTTTCACTCTGCCTGATACTCATACGGTGAATCCGTTCCACCTCTTTCCAGCCGGACTGTAAAATAGTCTTTCCTTTTGCCGTAAAAGTATATCCCTGGCAGTCCAATATAGCGGTGACCGCTTCAAATCGGTGTACCTGCGTTGTGGCACAAAGCAGTCTGACGACAAGCAGGGTAAGCACATCCCGCTCCCCGGAAGGAAGCTCTGACAGGTCTGTCCGTGCGATTTCCACAGTTGGGATAATGGCATGGTGGTCAGTCACTTTGCTGTCATCTGTTACCCGGTCAATGTCCGGCTCTCCGGCGTAGCCTTTTCCAAAGGTCATATTGTCACGCAGCCACAGGATCAGGGAAGCGGCGGTTGCCTGCATGTCCTTCGTCAAATACTGGCTGTCCGTTCTCGGATAGGTTGCCAGCTTCTTTTCATAGAGAGATTGCACATAATCAAGGGTCTGTTGAGCCGTATAGCCATAAATACGGTTACATTCCCTTTGCAGAGTTGTAAGGTCATAAAGGCGGGGAGGCTGTATAGTTTTTACCTGCTTTTCCACAGAACGCACAAAAGCGGAGTTGTGGTCACAGTCCATACGGATTTTTTCAGCCTCGGATCGTTCCGTCATTTTTTCGCCGGAAGCAGTAAAACCTCCGCAGGTGATTTCCGGCACATAAAAAGGCTTACTGATGAAGGATTCAATATCCGACTCACGCTGTACCAAAAGTGCCAGTGTCGGTGACATAACACGGCCGACATTTAGGGTGACACCATACAGGACAGAAAAAAGCCGGGTGGCATTGATCCCGATCAGCCAGTCGGCTCCTGCCCGGCAGACCGCCGCATCATAGAGCTTATCGTAATCACTGCCGGGGTGGAGATGGTCAAAGCCCTCACGGATCGCCGCATCCTCCATACTGGAAATCCAAAGGCGCTCCATAGGCTTTTTACATCCGGCATATTCATAGACCAGACGGAAGATCAGTTCTCCTTCTCGTCCGGCATCCGTAGCGCATACCACGGAATCCACCCGTTTGTCCTTCATCAATCGGCACAAAAGGGCAAGCTGCGTTTTCTTATCCTTTGGCACTTCATATTTCCAGTTTTCCGGTAGGATCGGAAGATCCTCATACCGCCATTTGGCGTACTGTTCTTTGTAAGCCTCCGGCTGTGCCAGTTCCAAAAGATGTCCCACGCACCAGCTCACCAGATAGCCGGAACCTTCGAGATAACCGTCTTTTCTTTCCGTTGCGCCTAATACTGCTGCCAGTGACATAGCAACAGAGGGCTTTTCTGCAATCACAAGTTTCAATTTTTATTCCTCCTTCATAGTTTCAAATTCTTTATCCGCAAGTTTTCCGGTTTGTATAAGACACATCAGCATAACGCCGGAAGCCATTCCTCCGGCAAAGGTAAGGAAATGTGAAATCAGGTTCCACATAAGCATTCCTCCTAAAAATGGGTAAAGAAAAACGCCCACTTCAAAGTGAGCGCATCAACAGGTATCTATTTTGTTTTTGGTTTCAAGTGATCCGGCAGGACGATCTCTCCAACCGGGATTTCCCGCAGTTCCTTTTTCATCCGGTGGGTGAAGCGGATCGTCTTTGCCGTACCGCCGGTTTCCCGTCCGTCATATACAGCGATCACTCGGTCGGAGTGCTCCACCATATAGCGGTTTCTGTGGGAGTAGACGCTTGGGAGATATTTTTCCTGTATGACAACAACATCCGCACAAGCCTCCAGCAGTTCACGGGTTCTTGTTTTCTTATTCAGGCTGTCCAGACGTTTGCGGTAAGGGATCACTGCGATCAGCTCCAGCGCCGGATTGGTCTGCTTTCTTTCCAACACCAGCTCTGCAAAATACTGATCCACGCCATCTGCAAAGCTACTCATAAAACAGGTAAATCCATCTGTAACGGCAGCATCGATCTCATGTTCCAAAGCGGCTTTTATTTTGTTGATCTCATTCTGCGGTAAATCCCTGTGTCCGGTAACACAGCAGGTCTTTCCTTTCATCGGTCATCCCTCCATCTGATAGGTAAAATTCTTCACTTTTCACATAGTAATAGATTTTATTTAGCAAGTCAACGATAATACCCTTTTTCTCTTTGCGGATAATAAAGGGGTGTAAGGTACAATCTATTACAGAATGGGAGGTGAAGGCGATGTATGAAGATTTTGTCCCGGAACGATTAGCGAAGCTGCGGACACAGAAAGGAGTTTCCGCACGCGATATGTCTTTATCGTTAGGTCAGGCAAACAACTACATCAATAATATTGAGAATAAAAAGTCACTTCCCGCTATGCAGTCTTTTTTCTACATCTGCGAATATCTGGGTGTGACACCGCAGGAATTCTTTGATGAAGGAAATACCTACCCGGAAACCTTAAAGGAATTCATTGCAGAGGCAAGACAGCTTGATCCTCAATCCATGCAATATATCCTCGGTATTATGAAAGAACTCAATAGCAGAAAGTAAGCGGTCACGGTAAAGGCCGCTTTTTTCGTGACTTTCTTTATTATATTTTATAATGTTCTCGAAATGTCCGCTCCCTATACCGATAAGTATTCAAAAACTGTTCCCCAAACAGCCTTTTTCTATTCGCCGGTACTGCCAAAGCTGCCGGTTCCTCGTTCTGTTCCCAGATCGGTTACAAAATCCGCAATGACGATCGGCGTGATCACAAGCTGCCCGATACGGGCTCCCTTAAAAAGAGACTGCGCCTGATTGCTTACATTGCTGATGATCGCATGGATCTCTCCACGATAGCCGGAATCCACAGGCGGCAGTTCACAGACCAGACCTTTTACCGCCATGCTGGTACTGGGAAAGATATATCCCGCATATCCATCCGGTATTTCCAGTCCAAAGCCAAGAGGAATTTTGGCGATTTCTCCGGGCTGTAAGGTACAGTCATAGGGCAGATAAACATCCGCTCCGGCATCATTGCCATGCGGACGGTAAGGACGCTGGTGCTCCGGTACGCCAAAGTCGATCAGTTTTATTTTCATCGGCAGCCTCCTTCCCAAAGAGCAGGATAATCTTTTTCTAAAATATCCTCTGGCGTCATATCTGCCTGCAGTTTTCGTCCGCAGGTCATTTTACCTTCCAGACATCGATCCATCTGACAAAAAGGCCCGGTCAGTGATGGGGCAAACAAAGCAGGGCTTAGTTCATAAAGTTCTTTCCAGACCTTTAGCAGCACGATCCTTGTTTCATCTGTATTTCTCCGGCATACCCGCTGGCTGATGATATGTTTCCACTGATAAGGGGTGGCGCTGATGAGCAGTACATTCCGTAATCCCTGGGGCGTGGCATAGCCGGCCGCATCGTGCCCGCTTCCGGCAGTGCACAGGGTTTCATAACATTCCATGCTTTCATTACAGCTTTTTAAGTACAATTCCCGTACCACTGCCGGAGCCGTCATAATAGAATACGGGACAGCGAAATCCGCCTGTCCCGTATAGTTGCTGTACTGCAGCGATGCACTCATAAATTTTACTTCGTTCTGGTGGCGGGTGATCTGCGCCAGAAAACGCCTGCTGGCGCAGACAATGGCTACCGTGATCACCGCAAATTTCTGGATGGTAGGATGGGGAAGCGCCCCCATAGCTGCTACTGTCTGAACGCTGAATGATTTTTCGTAGAGCTCCATCAGGTCGTCCATTGAGGCAATCTTATGTCCCTGCTGGGTAAGCCTTGCCGCAAAGACCATGTTTTTTTCTGCTTCCGCTACCGCCTGGCAGTTCAAAATTTTTACTTCAATCTGTTTAATTGGTATGTCCCTCCTTTACAATCGCTTTCAGTAAGAACAGATAGTTAAGACTGTCTGTGATCTTTTCGTCCCATGTGTCCATCGGATAAACTGTTTCCTCGGCAAAGCACATATCGTATAGAGAAACAATATGCTTTGCCAGCATACCGGCAAGGGCACGCTGGGGCGTTGTATGCTGTAAAGCTGCCGCTGCCTTAAATGCACCCAGCCGGTCCGGGTCATCCCCGGTGTATTCTTTGGTTTTTCGTTTCAAGGTATCAGCACAGAGCCGTACCTGTTCGTCAAAAACGGCATTGACTTCATTTTGCGTAATATAGCATCCCTCCTTTGAAAACAAGAAACCGGCTATTCTAAAGCATCTTAGAATAGCCGGCAAATAAACGGATATGTAATTGTTATAGTGTATTGATCTCTTTTTCCAGTTCCCGGACCGCTGCTATGACTGTCTCAAATGTCGGAACATCTCCATACAACATATCCTGCATAGAGTTATAGTCCGCTTCCAATGCTGCGAACCGGTATTCCGGCGGGAGTAATTTTAATGTGCCCGGCACAGCCTCCGGGTACTTCGCCCATGATCTGGGATAGAATTTCATTTTGAAATCTACAACTTTCTTCAGGAGATCCAGCCTGGAAAAAGCAGCTTCTTTGACCGGTGTTGCAGCCATGCGGTAGAGATCATAATAATGTCTGGAATACCGCTGCGGCATTTCCAAATGTTCCGGTCTGTTCGCTTCATGGTGCAGGATTGTGGCTTTTTCCCAGAAGGTCCGTTCCGGGGCAACGGTAAGGATTGCAGTTTCTTTTTGCTCAAAAATCTTCGGATAATATTTTGCCGCGTATGGTTCGATCTGCGCTGTTTTTGCAGGAGTCCACGCTGCCAGCGCACCAATCTCTAAACGGATCACCTGTAAGGTCGCCGTATTTGTAAAAAGGTGCGGATAGGCGAAAATGACCGTCTGTTTATCCTTTTCATCTATGTAGACATTTGCTTCACAACCGATTTCCTGGGATAAGCCGGCTTTGACTGCCGGGCAGAATGTTTCGGACAGAAATACCTCCGCACGCGCATTGGCTTCTTTGTTAAAAGCATCCTGTTTTGTATTGGAACGTTTCTCCCATGGTTCATCTTTGCCATATCCCAATACACGCCAGTCCAGAATCAAATCAATATCTTCTGAAAACCGGCTGATCAGGTGAAAGGCTTTTGAAAGGCTGGTACCGCCCTTAAAGGTGATGGACTCTTTCCATGGTGAGCGGTGAAATAAATAATCCAGCGTAAAACATACCCAAAAGTCTTTTTCTACAATGGCATCATTCAGTCCCATTTTATCTGCTGTATTTCTGAACAGCTCCCTGCGGTCGTTATCTGAAAGTCTTGCTATATTTCTCATTGTACCTTTTCACCTCCACAAATCTGCCGTATCGTATCGTAAACCCAATCCGTAGACTCTGTTGCTTCCTTCAAGCAAGCCTGTTTATCCTTGGCTGTCAGTTTTTCGGAAAGCATCTGTATGACTTCTGGCGTAACATTCGATCTGCCAAGCGTTTTTAATGCCTGTATAACCAAACTTGTCATATAGGACAATCCGGTAATCTCTTTATTGGTCCGGTGCTTAAATTCCAGCTTTGTAGAGTTCCACTCGTAGGTCTTATATGGACCATCGCTGATATAGGACCATACTGCTGTTACCTGTGTTGAAAGACCTAACAGGTTCAATGCTGTATTCCCACATGGGGCAATCGTCCAGTGATAACTTCGTGCCAATGCGTTCGCCACCGCTTCCGGGTCTGCCGCCACATATTCATCCAGAAGTTTGCTATATTTTGGTTTTTCATAAACTCCTTTCAAAATACGGCGCAATGTTCCTGATTGCACTAAACGACTTAAACTTTGACGAATAGTGGATGTATCTGCAATATCCGCAAAATCAGACATCACAAAAACAGTTCCATCTTCAAGAGAAAGAACACGCTCTCGTATTCGTTTTGTATATCCGTTGTCCACAATACTGCCTCCCTTCATGTCACGAATATTATATATTATTCGTGACATGATTGCAATAGGTCCTATTCCTCTTATTTTGAGTGTTCCCATTAAAAATCTGATTTATACATCAAAAATCAAAAATTTTGCAAGGCAGTACAGTTTTCATATATGTCACATATTTTATATATTATTCGTGACATCAGGCAGTTGGCAGGTAGATCCAGTCGTGCATCAGGCACACGCTGGGTTCATCCTCCCTGGGAACCAGACGGTAGGTACATTCCCCATAGACCGTGCGTTTGTCCTCGATCTCCATGCCATAGGCTTTATAAAAGCGGTATTCCAGATTGGAGATAATACAGCGCAGGGTTTGCAGAGCCTCCCTTTGAGCTGATACGATCAGGTCACGGTCGATGCTGCGCTTCAAAAACAGCAGCGATTTGTAAAGCTGTACCTCTGTGCGGTAAGGGCGGCAGTCTTTCGTTTCCAGCCATCCGCAAAAAGCGACCGGTCCGCTCTGGATCACACTGCGGTCCGGGTGATAATACTCGTAGCAGTCCAGGTTTGCCGTATTCAGAAGATAGAGCATTTCCCGGACTTCATTTTCCGGCATGTCGTAAAACCGCAAAAGCGAGCGGTAAAGATGGACATAGCCGGGAATGGAAATCATGGTATTTACCATAAAATAAAATCCTCCTTGTAAACAGCAGGTGCGGGAGCTTTTGCCCCCGCACCGCCTAAAATCTATATTTCGTTATCTACTTTCACGAGTTTTCCCATGACAAGGAAGCGTCCTGTGCCGCCCGGCGTACAGGTAGAAAGGGTCAGTACCTTATCGCTGCAGGTCACAGTCACATCACTTTCCACCGCAGAACGTTCCTTCATAGCTGTAAGCCAGGTAGTATAAGCACCGTCATCCTTCCAGGAAAGCTGCCAGGGAGAAGTTTCACTGCCGGATTCTTCCGGCTTTGCTGCAAAAGCCGCAAAGATCTCCATGACATAACCACCCTTCGGAGTAACGAGATACATCTGCCTGTGAGCATCAAAGTAACTTTGTTCATCGTACCGGTTCAGCAGCGCAAACATGGAACCATCCCGCATATTATGACCGTAAATGATCGTATTGCGGTCTGAAAAATCTGCCCGGTTTTCATAGTCGGCAAACAGGCAGCCAACCTTGTTATAGGTCCCGTCATAAAGATGGTTCAGGTAATACTCGTTGTTGTCGGTCTGCGTCACCGGATAATTGAGCACCGTATCAGGAAGAGAAAGCCATCCGATGATGTCCGGTCCATTTTCACGGAGCGTTTCAAAGTCTACCGAAGGCAGGACAATATCGGTATCGTCCCGTTTTGGTTCTGTCGGATCGGGTGCCGACTCCGGGGAAGCTGTCTGCTCCGGCACTTCCACATATCCGGCAAGATCTCGATAGGCATCTTTACTCTCAGCATACTGGTTCAAGTCACGGAACACCAAAAAACCGCTGCCAAGAGCCACCAGAACGCAGAGTGAAAGGACAGAAACCCCGACAGCCGTTCTTTTTGGGGAAGTCCTGCTGTATTTTCCCTTTTTGAAATAATACACAGCAAATACGCTGCCGCCGATCAGTGCGGCTGCCAACAGTCCGCCATATAGGAAAATATACGGATTATCTCCGGTCTGCGGTACCGGCTTTTGAGGAGTGGAAGGATTGGACGGAACAGAAGGCTTTTCTGGCTTCTCCGGCTTTTCCGGTTTTTCATTAAAAAACTGGACCTTAGATGTCTGGTCAGCTTTGATCTCCACCGTAGCGGCATCAGGAATGATGTAATCCTTGCTTGCCCGGTTTGCAACTTCTGTTACGGTATAAATACCGACACGAAGGCCCTTGACTTCAATTACGCCGGATTTTGGAGTGGTGAATGTCTCGCAGTAGGAGCCGTCCGCGCTCTTGACCTCGATGGCAAAACCATCTTTGCGCCCGTCGCTGGAATCCTTTGTGATCTTTAAGTTGCCGCGGTAAGCCTCATTGGTAAATCCGTGCCCGGCTTCTCCATTTTCCACAACTGCGACCTGTCCATCTTCTGTGATGGAAAAATAGTGAGCGTTTGGGTCAGGCTGATAGCCCTCCGGCGCTTTGCTTTCTTTTATAAAGTAGCCGCCAGCCAGAAGGTTTTCCGCCGTATGATAGCCTGCATCGGTTTCTTTCAGCGTACCGATCTTTTGATCGTCAGGGTCATATTCCTGGTTGGCGTTGGAATCCGCATACAGGTCGAACACCGCACCGGGCAGGAAACGCAAGAAAGAATTCTTGTCTTTCTTATCCTCCTTTTCCACAGGGGAAGGTTCTTCCACAGCTTCGGTTTTAGTTACCTGCACACTGCCGCGGATTAGGGTGTTTTCCACACGGATCTCAATATGCTGTCCGTCTGCACCGATATATACATGGTGCTGTTGCGGGCTTACTGTATAAAGGTCAGGGGCAGAGATCTCCTTGACGATCCAGTGTCCGTAAGGAATGTTCTCAAAGGAAAAACTGCCATCTTTTCCGGTAACAGCAGTACGCAGCGCATTTTCTTCAGTAAATTTTTCGGTATCAGGTCTAAACAGTCCCATGAGCGCACCGGCCAGCGTGACATCTTCGCCGCCTTCCGGGTTTTCCCCAACTTTTACACCGTCTACATGCCCGCGGAGAAGTTCATTGGAAACAGCCTCGCCTTCATTGACAAGGATCTGTACCAGGGCGGTTTCCTGTCCGGCATATTCAAAGACGACCGGATATTCCTGATCCGAAAGGATATAGGCGCCGTTGGTCGTGCGTTCCTTGACATAATAGCTGCCAAAAGGCAGGTCGGAGGCGAAGGAAGCGCTGTAACCGCCGGATTCATCAGACGAAACAGAGACCACTTCCAGAAGTCCATCTGCCGGGATCACGCTGCCATCTGCCGCCGTCAGGTCTGCGGAAGCATAAAGTCCAAAGGAAATATCCTTATATTCCTCGTTCATGCCAAGACCGAACAGGTCATCGGTCTCCATTGCCTTGAAAAGTGTGACATCCACTTTCTGGCGTTCGTCATAAAGACCGGCCGCTGTCTGTGTAACCTCTACGGTCTCACCCGCATAGGTCAGTTCCACATATTCCGGTTGAGGATTCAACACACAGCCGGAAGGCGCCTGACGTTCCTCCAGACGATAACGGCCAAGATAGAGAGACCCGCTTTTCGCTGTGCCGTCCTCGCCGGTCGTAAGTGTTTCCACAACCGTATCTTTTTCTGCCCGCAAGGTACCGTCACCGGTATAAATATCTTCATCTGCGATCACATCATAGACCGCTCCAGGAAGTCCGGCAACCTCATATACCGGTTGGTACAGTCCGTCGTTTTCCTGGACAGAAGCAAATACTTCTCCGGTCTTTGTGATGGTAAGCTGGCCTTTCTGCGGCATATTGTACTGCGTGACCGTCACAACCGCCTCGCTGCCGTCAATGGTAAACGGTACCGGCTCATTGGAAAGCACATAGCCATAAGGGGCAGCCACCTCATAAAGTTCATAATCCCCGGCGGCCAAAGGCTCCGGCAGCATCAGCCAGCCCTCGTCAGAAACATAGAAGGTATCCAGTGTTTCCGGGTTCGGATAGTAGACGGTCTGGGTGATAAATTCCCCAGTGGAAAGATTCTTGATCTGAAAACCGGTTCCGGTCACAGGGATAATCTTTCCGGTCTCTGCGTCACATTTTTCAACTTTCAGACGGGCTGTGATGGTGCGGTTGTTCAGGATATAGCTGTAAGTCTTTCCGTCAGAGGAAATGAATACCGTAAAGTCCGGGACAAAGGCTTTGCCTTCCTCGCCTGCGATCTGATGGACCGTATAATGCCCATAAGGAAGCGGTTTACTGGAAGCAAAACCATCCGCATCCGTGGTAAGAATGTCACGTTCACTTTCCTTTGCCGCGTCATAGCTTCCGGCTGCCTTTAAGTAAACTTCAAAGACTGCGCCTGTTTCCGGGCGTTCGATGATACCGGCATTGGGATCGTCGGTATTTTCGCCCTCAGGCACATCCGGGTCCAGGTCATCGGTGTGCTTGACAAGCTGGATATTTCCGTAAATAACCGTTTCCGTCACCTGGTTTTCTGTGGTATTGAGTTCCACTTCATACAGGGAAGGGGATGCACCCACTTCATAAATGGTTTCATTCAGAAGATACCCGGTGCTCGGTTCGATCTCCCGGATCGTCCAGCCATCCCCGCATACATAATAGCGGGTCATAAAGCTGCCATCCGGCCCGGTAGTATAAGTGTCGATCAGTTCGCCATCACGGAAGATCCCATAGGTCGCCCCTGCAAGAGTGGCATCCCCCTGAGCATTTCCGGTGTCAGCATCACTCTTTACCACATGGACGCGGAATTTCTTCAGGATATTGCTGCAATGTACCGAAGAAGTCTGCCCGCTTTCAATGGTCACGTACTGTGCGGAAGGGGTCACATAGCGATCCACCGGCAGCTCTTTTACCAGATAGGTTCCCGGCAGGAGCTTCTTTTCAATCTGACCGTTTTCTCCGGTCGTAACTTCCTCATTGACTTCATTTCCCAAAATGTCCGTACCGGAGATATGGAAGGTGATACCGGAAACAATGCCGTCCTCACTGGTCTTGACAAGTTTTGCGGTACCGTAAGTTTCCGTTTTGATTTTTACAAAGAAGGAAACCGGATCGCTGGCGCCGGTCATCATGGTCTGGTAGCCGGGTCTGCCCCAGATCAGCATGTCGTTTGCCACCGGGATATTCTTTCGGAATTCAAACAGCACCGGGTCCATCATCATCTGCCTGCTGGTAAAGGTGTATTCATTTCCGTTTCTTGTCACAGAAACGCCTCTGCCTTTCAAAGCCTCCAGGTCGATCTTCAAGTTGTTGGTATCTGTGACCGTCAGGGTATAGACCTTTTTTTCTACATCCCATTTCAGTTCCAGTTCCGGTGCTTCGCTTTTCTTAGAAGAAGTAAAGGAAGGGACTGTGGAATGGGAAGCGACCTGTGCAAGAATCCAGTCATAGGCTTTTTCTGCCGGTCGTCCGGCGATCACGCTGAAATACTGGTCGGCGTCTGCGTGGCCGTTTCCGTGGCGGCTGTACGGATCGCTTCTAAGCTGCTGCTGGTATTCCCAGAGGATGATCTGGGTCGCCATCTTATAGTCATCCTCGTTGATCCCGGAAACAGGGAGCGCCGCACCGGGTTTCCAGCCATAGATCGCAGTCAGGGTGATCCCCCTCCTTGCCTCGGCAGGAAGCAGGTTCAGGTATTGGCTGTTGGTCCCGCTTTCCGAAACATAGGTGTTTTCCGAAGTATGGTAAGGAATCCCACTCTCCACACAGTAAACCTGGTGGCTGATCCCGTCAGAATCCGTCAGCATATAATGCCGGTAAGCATTGCCCCCGGAACTGGTGTGTACGTCGATGGTTCCGTCTGCATGGTAGGCAAGATAGGTGTAAGGCGCCGGGGCGCGGTAGTGGTTCCCATCAGAGCCTACATACTGGTCGCCCAGCCAGGAGCTTGCTGTCTGTCCGACAGACATGGCAAAAGCCTGAGCCGGAAGAAGCCCCAAAATGCTTGCCATACAAAGCAAAAACGCCAACAGCTTGCGAAAGCCGCGGCGTCTGGTTATGATATGTTCCATGAAAAAATCCTCACTTTCATAAAATCTAAAAGGACAGCCTTATTTGCTGTCCTTGTCGTCAAAATCATCCTCGGAAAGATATTCCGGTTCCCCGTATGCCTCATCCGGGTCAAAGCCTTCGCCATAACCGTCATCCTCAAATTCCGCATCGTCCTCGGCCTGCTGTTTCGGACGCACGATTTTTACATAATAACCGATCCCACCGACCGCAAGTAAGGCAGCAAGGATAAACAGGATCGTGCCGACGCTGCCGGTTTCTTTCTTCGGCTTTTCCGGTTCTGCCGGTTTTTCAGTTTCCGCCGGCTTTTCTTTTCCTTTGCAGCCATTTAAGTCATTTTTGCAGACCGGACAGCCGGTATTGACTTTTCCTGCCTCACATTTTTCTGTGCAGTTGCAGCTTTCTTCCTGGGGGATCATGCTCATGCTGCCATTGTTCTTTTCTGCAAGCGCCATCAGGTCGGACTCTGTGACGCCGTTTAAGAAGTAGACATTGTTATCTTCCCGTTTCCCGTCGATCACCAGATAAAAAACATTGCCAGCGTCCGTAGTGATGGTGTAAAACTGTTTTTCCCCATCTGTACCGCTGATGTTGTCCTGTACCGTTCCGGTGCCTTCCGGGGTAAATGCACCTTCCGGGATCGCAGAAGTATTTTCCTGCTGTCCGGTACTGTTATCTGAGCCGGAAGGGGTTGCAGCGTTTGAGCCGGAAGTTTTTTCTTCCTTAGGCGGTTTTGTCTGTGTACCGGACGGACTCTGGGGTGCTGCCGCAGCAGGTTTCTTTTCAGGAGCCGGTTCTTTGTAATACGGATTATCCAGCTTTACCGCGTCAGAACGGTTTCCTGCATAATCTTTTGCGTATATGCTTACCTGTTTTTCTGTTCCTGCATAATCTTTCAGTGCAACCGACGCTTTCCCGTCGGTGAGGGAGTTAATACGGTTTTCATCAACAAAGACCGCCTCCACGCCGGATAGATCGTCACTGCTTTCTATTTTCAGGGCATCGCCCTCCAGGGAAGCAGTCAGCGTTGGCGGTGTGGTGTCTTTGGAACCGCCGGCATGAGCCGTTACAGGTAATGTGCTGACACTTACAAGAAGCGTAAGCGCCAGCAGCAGGGAAAGTTTTTTAAGCCTCATGCACATCCTCCTTCTCCTGCGGCAAAACAGTTTCCGAAGGGGCCGCCTGCTGTGATTTCAAAAAATCCGCAAGCTGCTGGGGCGTCAGTTTGAAACTGCGCGCCACCGCCACATAATCGGTATTTTCCAGCTCCGTTTTCTGTTCCTCCAGCTTATGGAGCTTTGCCTGCATTTCCGCAATCTTTGTTTTGGTCTTTTCAATTTCCTTTTCCAGTTTTTCAATTTTAGGATTCAATTTATTACCTCCAATCTGTTAAGGCAGACGCCCAAATGTATAAAAATGCTGCTGCCAGTAGCTTGTATTGATGTTTGCATAAGAGATCGGGTCTCCACAGTGGATCATCATTCCATTTCCTACATAGATCCCTACATGGCTTGCGCCGCTGGTATTGTAGGTTCCCTGGAAAAAGATCAGGTCGCCCGGTTTTGCATCCGCACTTGATACCGGCGTACATACACCTAAAAGACCGTCCGCAGTCAGCCTTCCGAAATTCCAGCCGACGCCGCAGTTGTTGATCACCCAGGACACATAGCCGGAACAGTCAAAGGAAGTGGAAGGGCTTGCGCCTCCCCATACATACGGATAGCCAAGATATTTTTCCGCCTCGGCCATCATTGCGGCAAACTGTTCATCCGCAAGGGCTTCCGGTGGAATGTCATAATCGAAGTAGTTTCCTGTGCCGCCTGAACCAACTTCCGGCAGGTGCCGTTCGCTGGTATCGCCGGTATCGGCAAAATACAGGGGATTCAAATACTGGCCGTCAACCAGGACCTCTAAGTGCAGGTGGGGACCGGTGGAATTTCCGGTATTCCCGACCTTTGCGATCACATCCCCGGCTTTGACCTCCTGCCCGGCAGAAACAAGGATCTGGGAACAGTGCCCGTATTTGGTTGTCAGGGTATGTCCTTCGTATGCCTCGCCTTCAATGGCAACACATAAGCCATAACCGCCGGCATTTCCCGCAAGGGTAACTGTTCCGTCATGCCCGGCAAGGATCTCTGTGCCATCCGGCATCCCGATGTCCACACCGGTGTGATAGTTCTTTTCCCCACTGATGGGATGTACCCGGTAGCCGTAGTAGCTGGTCACATAAGGGAGCCAGTTGGTGCCAAAGACATTTTTGACATACTGGCGGTTTCCTTTTGTCTGCAGCAGAATCTCGCAGATCTCTTTCTGGTCTGCGTTCATCCGGGAAACGACCAGGTTTTCCAAAGGTGTGACCGTGAGCTTGACATTTAAGATGCGCCATTCATAAGGCACTTCCTCCTGGGTTTCTTCCCCGGTTTCCGGGTCAACGGAAGTTTCGGTGCGGTAACGGATTTCAGTTTCTTCTGAAAAGGACAGGGTATATTGTTCCTGGAAAAGCTGCCGCAGCACACTTTCCACTTCATCGTAAGTAAATCCCTGATAAGCAGAAGTCAGATACCCCATCAGCACATACGGGTCATGCTCGATCGCACCCAGGTTATACCGGTATTCGTCATAGCCGGGGCGGTCTGATTCCACCCGGTCTATTTCCATTTGCAGATCCGTTTCCCATTCGGTATAGGTAAGCTCCGCCTGGTTGATGTCCTGATCGTCTGCAAGATAGGTAGAAGCAGCCAGACTTCCCAGACCACCGGTCCCGATATTGGAGAATGTGGAAAACAGGGATGTGATCAGGAAAATTACCAAAAGGAGAAGCAGGAGGACAAGGCAGATCACAGGGTGCCGTTTGACCGCATGGACAATACCGACGCTGACCCTCTCTGTTGCGACTGCGGCATTTTTTGCCTGTTTCCCGGCTTCACGGGCAGCCTTGGCATACTGCCTTTTCAGTTTTTGTTTCTGCCATATCCGGGCAATCGCATGTTTCTTCAGCTCCGGGTGGTCGCTAAGAGCCTGCCGGTAAGCAAGTCTTGCGTTTGCTTTTGCTGATTTTTGCTGTAATTTCGCTGCCTTTCGGTAGGGGGCAGTTTTATGCCGGTGATATGCCGTGCGAAGCCCTGCCTCGCCCACAAGTTCAGAGCGGTGGGCTGCCTTGATGCCCACATTTTCATCCTCTGCCTCATAAATCTTTTTATGAGCGTAACCAATGGCAGTATTGGCGCCCGCCTTGACCGGACGCAGGGGTACAGGTCCTTTTACATGGACCTTTTGGGATTTGACCTCCTTTTCAAATTTTAAGTGTTTTTTGGCTTTTCCGGTCTCCGGGTCGGAAACCGTCTCCATGCGCAGTTTCTTCCGGGCAGGTAGACGATTTTGCGCCTGCTCTGCTTTTTGTGCAGTCCGTTCCGCCTTCCGTCTTGCATGGGTGAGCTTTTTATCCTTTGTCTCCAGTGGCAGTTCATCCGCAGTAAATTCCAGCTTGGATGTTTTCGGCGGTTCGCTATCCACACCCTTTTCCTTTTGTGCTGCCTGTTCCTCCGCCTGTGCCGCTTCCTGAAAACGCTGCTGATATTTGTTCCCATGCTGATGTGTCCGATAACGATGTCCCTGACCGGATCTGTCTGTGCCGCTCGGTGGGGCTGATCCTTCGGAAGAAGGTGCATATTGTCCGGTATCATGGTCTGTCACATCCTCTGTTACAAAAGAACGCCTGGAAACCTCCTGCCGGAAATTGCTTCGTCCGTTGTCCTGTGTCGGGGACTCTGTTCCGGTAGCATCCGGTATCTCAAAGCGATCCGAAAAAACATCCAAAGCGGCCGCATAAGCATCGCCCTGTTCCAGCAAGGACACCGGTGTTTCCGGTGATAGCTGGGAAAATTCCGTCTGTACAGGGATGTCCTGCCTGTGTGTCTTGCCGTTGACAGAAGAAGGGGTGTCCCGTGCCCTGCGCAGGTCAAAATCCTGTTCGGTCTGCCTGGCTGCCGGTTGATCTTCCCCGTGGGAATCACGCACCGGCATCCGGGTATCTTTGCGCTTTCTTTGAAACTCCCTGTCGTGTGCCATTGTTCTCACCTCCGATCCATTTTAATTTTTGTCTCACGCTTTGGTCCCCGCTATTTCATCCGGTCTTGTGGTAAGCACACTGTACAACAGTGTGTCCTTCGGGAAGTGGTCCACAAAGGGGATGATCACATTTCCAAAGAACAAAAGCCCCTCGCCGGGACCGGAATGGGTCACATAGGAAAGCTGGTGCGGGGAGATTCCCAGCTGCTTTGCCAAAATCTGACGGTCTCCCTGGGCCTGGTTGAGCATATAGATAAAGTCCGAGTTCTCAAAAATGTTCTCGATCTCACGGGAAGCCAGAAGGTCCTTGACGTTCTGCGTTAAACCTGATGGGATTCCGCCCCATTTACGAAAGCGTTTCCAGATCTCCACGCTGAAACTTCCTGTCTGCCCTTTCAAAAGAAGGTGGAATTCGTCGATATAGAACCAGGTTGTTTTATGTTTGGAACGGTTGGCCGTAACACGGTTCCACACCGCATCCTGCATGATCAAAAGCCCGATTTCCTTTAAGGCTTTTCCCAGTGATTTAAGCTGGAAACACAGTACCCGGTGTTGATCCATTTGGATATTGGAACGGTGGTTGAACACGTTAAGGGAACCATTGACATAGATTTCCAGCGCAGTTGCGATATTCTGTGCCTCCGGTTCAGACTGTTTCAAAAGCAGCTCGTAAAGATCGCCTAAGATCGGCATATTTTCCGGGCATGGGTCCTGCAGGTATTCCCGGTACACCAGTCTGGTACAACGGTCGATGATCGTCCTTTCAATAGGGGAAAGCCCTTCTTTGCCGCCGATGATAAGGTCACACAGCGACAGAATAAAATCACTTTTCAAAGTGATCGGGTTTTCATCATCGGAATAGTCCAGATTGATGTCCATAGGGTTAATGTAGTTTGTGGAAGTAGGGGAAATATCAATGACCTGCCCCTGGGAACCGAACTGCTGCACCAGCGGCCCATACTCATTTTCCGGGTCAGCGATAATGATGTCGTCCTCCGTCAGAAGGAACACATTGACGATCTCACGCTTGGCAGAGAAAGATTTACCGCTTCCTGGGGTACCGAGAAACAGCCCATTGGGGTTTTTCAGCGTTTTTCTGTTCGCCATGATCAAGTTATTGGAAAGGGCGTTCAGGCCGTAATACAATGCCTCGCCCTCCTGGAACAGTTCACAGGTGGTAAACGGTACAAAGATCGCTGTGCTGCTGGTCGTAAGCCCGCGCTCAATCTCAATCTGGTTCGTACCAAGAGCAAGCGAGGACATAAGCCCCTGTTCCTGCTGGTAATCCAGCCGTTTTAAGGCACAGTTGTATTTCTGTGCCACACCCGAAGCGGCAAAAATATCATTGAACAGCTTCTGACGTTTGGCAGCGATATTTTCCACCAGTACCGTCACAAGGAACATGCGCTCATTGCGGCTCTGTAAATCCTGCAAAAGATTTTTGGCTTCTTCTCCATAGGTGGCAAGGTCGGTGGGAATGATGTCCATGTCATACCCAGATCGGACCGCTTTCTTTTGTTCCTCAATGGTCATTTTCTGCAGGTCCGACATTTTACGCTTGATGTTTCGGATCGCCTGCGCCTGGTCGATAGACTGGATATGCAGGTTGACGGTCACGGCGTCGTTTAAGTCAAGAAGATCCGCTAAAAGCCGGTCGGTAAGCTCCGGCGCCAAAATCTGCAAAAAGGAGACAGCACCGGAATGATCGCCTACCCGGAATGTCTTTCCATCCTTTGAAAAAGACAGCCCGGATGGGGAAATGAAGTCTTTGGTAGAAAGACCGGTCTTAGGCAGATCCGACCACTGGAAATGAAACTTTTCCTGACCGTCCGGGTGAAGCTGGCTGTGAAGAAGCTCCAGACGTTCCAGTCCGTTTAAGGATCTTGCCTGGACTCCAAGGGTCTTGAAATTTGCCAGCACATCCGTTTCAATGCGTTCCAGACGCATTTTAGCAGTACGCAGGTCATCTGCCTCGATCCCAAAGGTAATGTATTTACGTTTGGTGAGACCGTTATTTCCTTTCTGCAACTGGTTCTTTAACATATCCCCGTATTCCCTGCGGATTCCGTCATACTCGTCGCCGCGGGGAGGGATGTCAATGCTTCTGGTAAAATCCTGCATATTGGCCCGCTGGTTGATAAAGGTAAGCTGCACATGGATCGAGGCATCGAAGTAATTTAAGAAATCGCAGTAACCCTCGAAGATCTGTGCTTTATCATCTGCCTGTGCAAGCTGATAGTTAATATCAAAAAACTGCACCGTTTTGGTGTAAAGGGTATCAGTCAGCCGGCAGATCCCATCCCGGTACATTTCACGGTAGGGGATGCTCTGCTGGACCGTCTGCGGGGCATCTGCTTTCAGCCCGGCAAAAAAGCCGCCTTTTTTAGACGGCTTGGAACGGGCAGACTTAGTTTTGCCCTGCTTTGCATCGGCTCTGGTCTTTTTGGCCTGCCTGATATTTTTTTGCAGACGCTTTTCCTGAGCTTCCTGCTGCTTGTTTTTTGGCAATCTTTGTAACCTCCTTCTTTGACATAGATTTATACAGGTTATCCGTCCTGTATGGACGGTCCTTCGGCCAGAGCTTATAACGGAGCCGGTTCTTCAAGATCTTTTCTGCCGGCTGCCCGTCACGCTCATACATGGCGAAGAAGAAAAAGGGCATCATCAGCCCGATCATCAAAAGTACAGCCGCCGAATTGCCGATCGCCCCGCGGGTAAAGAAATACACCGGAAGGCCGACAAGTCCGGCAAGGCTGAAACAAATAAGCTGGCGCTTCGTCAGATTGAAGGCCAGCTTAGTCTTAACTTTGGTTAAATCCTTTGGTACAGGTACATAAGGCATCTATACACCTCCCATCGTAATATAATTTCCGGCCCATTACCGTGCACCGAAATCGCGTACCGGTTTCTCCGCAGCCGGACATTCCCGCACTTCCTGAGCCGCATTTTGCAGCCGTGCCAGGACAGAAACAGCCGGCTCTCTCTGACACAGGTATTCCTGGCTGTCTCGGATTCCGGCAATATTTTCCCGAATATCCATATCCACGTCGAACACATCTGAAACCGGCATAAGCCAACGGTCTGCAAAGTATTTCAAAGGATTCTCAAGCGCCAGCACATCATCCAGCATTTCATCCCTGAACTCAAACTTTGTTGTCAGATAGGAATACGCCTCCTGCATGGCTGTAATTTCAGCAGCTTTTTCAATTAAGGATTCCTTATCTCTTGACATAAGGCTTTCCCTGTAAGCAAAGTAATTCTGTCCCAGCCGTTTCATCAGGAGCGTATATTTGTCCTGTGCGGAAGGTTCGCTTGTGAAATGTTCAAATTTTTGCTCTGCATCAATTTCTTTGAGAAGATCGCAGATCGGGAAACTGTGTTCATGGTTATTTTCTTCCCAGCACCATCGGGCTACATCCAACGGGTCCTGAAAAGAAAGAAGTGCCTCTACTTCCGCCGGAGTAAATACATGCTCAACCTTCAGATAATAGTGGAGTTCCGAAAATCCCTGCAACTCGTAAATGCTGCCGATGTTCTGTGCATCCAGCATATCCGCATGAACCTTCAAACACTCGTCCAGCCGTTCCATAAGCAGCCGCTTTGCATCTTGTTCTATCAAAATCACCCCTTTCGCTCCGGCATAGTCAGCGTACAGTTCACTTCATTGCCCCATACATCCCAGCCGGGAGTCTTTTGTCTTGCAAACAGTTCCACTCTGGGCTGATCGCCCATGAGTTTTACGATCTTATCCCGCACCTCGTCCGGTTTCTTGCTGTGCTGCTCAATATGGGAGATCACAAACTGATGGATTCCCGCACACTGGCGTTTCGGACGGCCTCTGGTTGCCAGCAGGCAGACCTCCGCGTTTGAGCGGGTCCAAAAGCCCATGCCATAAAACCAGCTATCCGCTTTCCGGTTCTGTTTGAGCCATAGAAAAGCTAGCGTTTTATATTTGAACCCCCAGGCGTCGATCACCCGGAAGGCTTCATTAAGCTGCGGAAAGGTTGCCCACAGAAAGAGGGCGCTGTCTTTTGCGGCAAGTTCCGATACCGGCAGGGCACAGATTTCTTCAATGCTCATTGTGGGGTAATGGTTTTCCGCAACGCCGCTTCCATGTTTCCTGTCATAATGCCAGGGCGGATCGGCATAGATAATGCCGTACTGTTTCGTTTCCGGCATTAGCGAGCCTGCTCATTCTTAGATGGGGCAGGTTTAGTCGGCTGTTCTTTGACCTTACCGGCATTTTCCTTCAATGTACCGGTCAGGGAAGGTTTTTCCGCAGCTCCCTTTGTCGCTTCAAGAGTCGCCTGCAAATTTTCAATAGCCTGGCCGTACCCATCAATGAGAGCATCGTTGAGCTGCTTGCGGAACTCTGCCGTAACCGGCCAGCAGACATCTTTCCAGTTGCCGCCCTTATCCTGGGTTGCGGGCATATTGACATACAGCCCCTTTTCACTGGAACAGATACGGAAACCGTCAATCTTAAAGCATCCGCCAATCGTAACATTGGCAAACGCCAGCAGGTTTCCCATTGGAGCAATCGGACGCACGCGGACATCCAGCTTCATGCCGTTTGCCATTTCCGGCGTCTGTGTTTCCGGCGCCATTTTTTCTGTATTGGTTTTACTCATATATAAAATCCTCCTTTTTAGAATTGGTTTTGTTCATGCTATCTTGCATTAAATATGGATTTGGATAACGAACCTGTCTTAAACAGGGCAAAAGCCAGCAGTACCGTATAACCCGCCGTTCCCCAGATCGCGCCGTGCACGTCGCCGGACGATGGGATAGACTGGACCAGCACTGCATAAATGGCAACACAGATCAGGATCAAAAACCCCTGAAAGCCCAGGGCAAAAAGGGAACGCAGATACCCGGTTCCCATTTGTCCCCATTCCCGGTTTGCCATTGTGGAAAACGGGATCGGTGCAAGGCTCACGGTTAAATAAATCTCGATCATACGGCCATATACAATGACAAAGATCACGATGGACAGTACCCACATACACAGATTGATGATGTTGGTTTCCAGCCACAGTCCAATCAGTTCCCACATTCCCATTGCTTCAAGCTGGGTTTTCAGATCAGACAACGCCGCCTGCACATCCAGGTTCCCGTTTATGACACCGGCACTTTGCGACACCACATTTTGGGCCACATCAAAGACCGCCATCACAATCGTAAAACAGTTGGTGAGCAGGTAAGTGGCAACAAAAGTCTTGAAAATCCACTTGAAGATGTTGAATGTATCGAATTCGTGCATGTTGTTCTTTTCGAGAATCATCTGGATCAGTTCATACACCAGAACAAAGGTCAGGATCATGCCCGCAATGGGAATGACGACGGTTTCTGAAAGATTCTGAATCATGGAAAACACGCCGCCATTCCAGCCCTGCGGGGTCTGTCCTACCTGATTTGCCACATCCGCAACCTGATTGTTGACGGAGTTGAAAATACTGGTGTACTGTCCGGTGATCGCATCGATCAGGCCCTCTTTAATCCAGTCTGTTATCCATTCAAACAGACTGCCCATAAGTCAGCCCTTAACCGAACAGGCCGGAAAGCAGCGGGATCAGCGTTGCACCAACCAGAGCGATACCTCCGCCTGCCATAAGCTGTTTTATCCCCAATTAGGTGTAAAACTCTGCTCGATGGCGGGCGGCGGCGTACAAAAAATCTATATGGTGTTTTTAAGAGAACCGTCCCGGCGGGACAGGTCAGGCAGTGACCTGTTCCACCTCCGGGATGGGTTTGAGATTAAAATGAATTTCGATAGAAATGTGTCTTGTTTTATCTTCGTCAATGCGCTCATGCACGACGATTTCTTTGATTAAGCGGTTGAGGGTGGCTGCGTCCAGCTCTGTGATGTTGGCGTATTCCTGAATGGCTTCCACCCATTGTTTTGCGTCATTGGCAAGCTGGACTTCATCGGACAGCCGCTTTCTGCCCTCGGACACTTTTGTTTTAAGCTCCGTCTGCTCGGTCTGTGTCCTTTCCAGCATGGTGTTGAAGTTCTGCTCACTGATACGCCCTGCAATCATATCCTCATAAAGCCGCATTACCATTTTGTCCAGAACCTCAATCCGTTCCTCGTCCCTTGTAAGGGAGCGTTCCATTGCTTCCCGCTGTTCCCGCTGCTCGGCTTCACAGGTATTGGTCAGGCGGTCGGCAACCGCTTCCCCGTCCATCAGGGCAGCTCTGGCACATTCCCGGATTTTCCGCAGCACATGGCTGTAAAGGGTGTCATAGTCAATCCGGTGCTGGGTGCAGTGGTTCTTTCCAAAGGCATTGTAGGTCTTGCAGGAGTAAATCCGCTGGGGATGTTTTGCGTTTGTGTAGCGTATCGTCAGCGACTTCCCACACTCGCCGCATTTTATCAGTCCGGCAAACAGGCTGATTTCATTGGTCTGCCCCGGACGCTGGCGGGATTTCAGCTTGTTCTGCACAATATCAAAGCTCATGCGATCAATCAGCGGTTCATGCTGTCCCTCCACCACAATCCAGTCCTCCGGCTTCTTTTCCCCAATCGTGCCGATTTTGAAACGGTAGTCCTTTTTCTGGGAAGCAATCGCCCCGGTGTAGACGGGATTCATCAAAAGGTCTTTGATAACGGAGAAGTCCCACATATACCGCCCGTTTTCCGGGTCTTTCTTTTCCCATTTGGTGCGGGTATTGCGAAGCCCCCGTTCCCGGTTCCACCATGTGGGGCAGGGGATTTTTTCTTCCTCCAGCCGTCTGCGGATATAGTTCGGACCATGACCGTTTAGGGCATATCCGAAAATCAGCCGCACAATCGGGGCGGTTTCCTCGTCAATGAGCAGATGGTTTTTGTCCTCCGGGTCTTTCCGATACCCAAACGGGGCAAGACACCCGGTAAACTGTCCTTTCTGCGCTTTCAGAAGATAAGAGGAATGGACTTTCTTGGAAATATCCTTGCTGTACATCTCGTTCAGGATATTCTTGAACGGGGCAATATCGTTGTTATCCCGCAGGGTGTCGATACCGTCATTCATGGCGATATAGCGGACACCGTTTCTTGGGAAAAAGTCCTCAATCAAATGCCCGGTTTGCAGATAGTTACGCCCCAGTCGGCTGAGGTCTTTCGTGATGACAAGGTTGATTTGCCTGCGCTCAATGGCTCTCAACATTCTCTGTAAATCAGGACGCTCCATATTAAGACCTGTGAAGCCATCGTCCTGATAGACTGCCACAACCTCCCATCCCTGCTTTTCGCAGTATTTTTCCAGCATATCACGCTGGTTTGCGATACTGGCACTTTCGCCTTGCAGGTCATCGTCCTTTGACAGCCTGCAATAGACCGCTGCACGATACCCTCCGGCAAGTGCCGAACCGATTGTTCTGTATTCCATTTCGTTCATCATAGCCATTTACCCACACAATCCAGACGGTATCTGGCTCTTTTGAACCTCATCTTCATTATAGCTCATATCTTTCCTTTTAGCAAGATATTCTTTCGTATTTGTCTTACCGTATTTCTGGGAAATCAGGCTGACGAACACATCGGTTGCGTCCAGTTCCCCGTCAAATACCGTTGTAACATGAATCTCTGTTTTGTTTTTTGCCATAGGCAGTTATCCTCCATACATGAAAATAGCCAGACAGAGGGTGTCGGCAACGAAGTCCGGCAACGGGCTTCAAAAGACCTTGCAAACAATCTCAATCTGGCGATGGTTACTATTTATACTTTTCTTTTATTTTTCTGTTGTTTTGGTTGTTATAGGGGAGAAAAGCCCGGAAATAAGGGATTTTCCCCGGCAACCGGCTCGGCAACGGGATAGCAACAGGGGGTGCAACGGGCTGTCATTTTCAGAATGGAAGCTCCATCTGTTCTGTGACCTCCACAAAACCGTCCATCGTTTTTTCAGACGGGTTGCATAAGTCCGTTGCCGGATTTTCACGCTCCCAGCCCTTTTGTCTGCCATATTCGGAAAACATTCTTGGATTTGGGAAGTACCGCCAGCCGGAAATGCACTGGTTCATTATCTCGTTGATTTCCCGGATTTCCCATTGCTTCGGTTCGTCAAAGGCATGGTTCAAGGCTTCCTTGTAGAGCTGCTTGGAACAGACCATGCTCCCGGTGTACTTATCAAGATACGCCTGTATCATTCCGGCTTTGGTGTCCTCCGGCATAAAATCCCGCTGGTGTTCTTTGAGATACCGCTGCATGGCGGGGCTGAAAGCCAGCTTGAACCTGCCGCTTCGGTAAATCTCCATCGCTTCCGCCCACATCTGCTCGATATAGGCTCTGGAAGCAGCTTCGTCCTCCAAAATGTGAACCTCGGCTTGCTCCGGGTACACCATGACCGGGATAAAGCGGCGGTTGCCGGAACGGTCAAGGGGCAGGAAGTCAAGGGCATTGGAAGTGCCGCCAAATACGCACTGACGGGGGCGGTCTGCCGGGTGGGTTTCATAGGGTATCTTGTAAACCTCTTTCTGCCGACTTAAAAATGACTTGATTTCCTCAATGCTCTTGGCGTTGGCGGTTGCCATCATTTCCGACATTTCGATAATCCAGTGACCTTGCAGCTTGCGATACACATTGTCATCGTCCAGCTTCCGCAAATCATCGGAGAACCACTCGTCCCGGACTGCCAGCAGACGGAAGAAGGTGGACTTGCCAGCCCCCTGACCGCCGACCAGACAGAGCATGATTTCAAACTTGCACCCCGGCTGAAAGGCTCGTGAGATAGCGCCCATCAGGAACAGCTTCAACGCTTCATAGGTGTAATCGTCTGCGTCAGCCCCCAGAAAGTGCCGCAGGCAGAAGCGGATTCTTTCCGTCCCGTCCCACACAAGGGAACTTAAATAATCCCGGATGGGATGGTACTTGTTTTCATTCGCCACAATACCGATGGCGTTATCAATCTTTTTCTCACTGGTAAGCCCGTAGGTTTCTTCCAGATAGAGAAGCAGATACTTCATGTCCGTATCATTCAGGGCGGTGCTTTCCCTGTGGAAACCGATGGGCTTTATGATGTCCTTGCGGTCGGTCAGGATGTTGTATGCGATAGCCCCGGAAAGCAGCGGGTCACGCTGGAATACGGTCAGGCAGTTCCGTATGCTCTGCCGGACGCCGCCTTTCTCGGTGGTTT